>ENA-UOJD01000275-UOJD01000275.1-human-gut-metagenome-genome-assembly--contig:-P48-NODE-275-length-81587-cov-11.594208_pt1 | contig 81587 bp, 53 predicted proteins | sample MGYA00242342_ERZ723889 | MGnify/ENA metagenome assembly ERZ723889 | reverse complement strand
TAAAAGTAAAATGCAAAACAAAGGATTTGTAAAGGTTTTTGCGGTATTACTCACACTGGTATGTGTGTTCTATCTCTCCTTCTCCTTCGCAACACGCCATTATACCAATAAGGCGAAAGAAATTGCGAACGGCGACCCGAAAGTAGAACAAGACTACCTCGACTCTCTCTCAAATGAGAAAGTGTGGTTGGGTAATTGGACGCTGAAACAATGTCGTGAGATGGAGATTAGTTTAGGTTTGGACCTAAAGGGTGGTATGAACGTTATCCTTGAAGTTTCTGTACCTGATGTTATCAAAGCACTGGCTGACAACAAGCCGGATGAAGCTTTCAACAATGCATTGGCAGAAGCTGCAAAACAAGCTGTAAACAGCCAGGATGATATCATCACTCTGTTTGTCAGAGAATACCACAAAGCTGCTCCTAACGCAAAACTTTCCGAACTCTTCGCAACACAACAGTTGAAAGACAAAGTTAACCAGAAATCATCGGATGCAGAAGTTGAAAAAGTATTGAGAGCAGAAGTAAAAGCTGCTGTTGAAAACTCATATAACGTACTTCGTACCCGTATCGACCGTTTTGGTGTTGTTCAGCCGAACATCCAGAGCCTGGAAGACAAAATGGGCCGTATCATGGTGGAATTGCCGGGTATTAAAGAGCCGGAACGTGTGAGAAAACTTCTCCAAGGTTCTGCCAACCTGGAATTCTGGGAAACTTATACAGCAAAAGAAGTTCTTCCTGCCATGCAATCTGCTGATGCCAAATTGCGCGCTGTATTAGCACAGGAAACAACTGCAGACTCTACTGCCGTAGACTCTACCAAAGAAGCTGCACTTGCAGAAGCTACTCCGGCTAAAACCGTAAGTGCTGCCGATAGCCTTGCTGCTGCTTTGAAAGGGGACGTTGCTGCTGAAGACAAATCTTCAGCCAACTTAGAAGAAATTAAAAAACAATATCCTCTGCTGGCTATCCTGCAGTTGAACTCTAGCGGACAAGGTCCTGTTATCGGTTACGCTAACTATAAAGATACTGCTGATATCAACAAGTATCTGGCTATGCCGGAAATCAAAGCTGAACTTCCGAAAGACCTTCGTCTGAAATGGGGTGTTTCTCCTTCTGAATTTGACAAGAAAGGACAGACTTTCGAATTATACGCTATCAAGTCTACCGAACGTAACGGCAAAGCTCCGTTGGAAGGTGACGTAGTAACAGATGCAAAAGACGAATTCGACCAATACAGCAAACCAGCTGTAAGCATGACCATGAATTCTGACGGTGCACGCCGTTGGGCACAGCTGACCAAACAGAACATCGGTCGTTCTATCGCTATCGTTCTTGATAACTATGTATATTCTGCTCCAAACGTGAACTCTGAAATCACAGGTGGACGTTCACAGATTACAGGTCACTTCACTCCTGAACAGGCAAAGGACTTAGCTAACGTATTGAAATCAGGTAAGATGCCGGCTCCGGCGCACATCGTACAGGAAGATATCGTAGGTCCGTCTCTAGGTCAGGAATCTATTAACGCAGGTATTTTCTCATTCGTTGTAGCTTTGATCCTGTTGATGATCTATATGTGTTCCATGTATGGCTTCATCCCGGGTATGGTTGCCAACTGCGCATTGTTCCTGAACTTCTTCTTCACGCTGGGTATCCTTTCATCCTTCCAGGCGGCACTGACCATGTCCGGTATTGCTGGTATGGTGTTGTCACTCGGTATGGCAGTAGATGCGAACGTACTTATCTATGAACGTACAAAAGAAGAGCTTCGTGCCGGCAAGGGTGTGAAGAAAGCATTGGCTGACGGTTATTCAAATGCCTTCTCTGCTATCTTCGACTCCAACCTGACATCTATCATCACCGGTATCATCCTGTTCAACTTCGGTACAGGTCCTATCCGTGGTTTTGCCACTACATTGATTATCGGTATCCTTGTATCCTTCTTCACTGCTGTGTTCATGACTCGTCTGGTTTACGAACACTTCATGAATAAAGACAAATGGCTGAACCTGACATTTACTTCCAAGATTTCCAGAAACTTGCTGGTAAATACCCGTTTCGACTTCATGGGAACCAATAAGAAATCACTGATCATCGTAAGCGCTATTATCCTTGTTTGTATCGGTTCGTTTGCATTGCGTGGTTTAAGTCAAAGTATTGACTTCACCGGTGGACGTAACTTCAAGGTACAATTCGAGAATCCGGTAGAACCGGAACAAGTTCGTGAACTGATCGCTGACAAGTTTGGTGAAGATGTAAATGTAAATGTGATCGCTATCGGTACAGATAAGAAAACAGTACGTATCAGCACCAACTACCGTATCGCAGACGAAGGTAACAATGTAGACTCTGAGATTGAATCATACTTATACGAAACACTGAAGCCATTGCTGACACAGAACATCACATTGGCTACTTTCATCGACCGTGACAATCACACAGGCGGTAGTATCGTAAGTTCACAGAAAGTAGGTCCGAGTATCGCAGACGATATCAAGACAGGTGCCGTATGGTCAGTTGTTCTGGCTCTGATCGCTATCGGTCTGTATATCTTGATCCGTTTCCGCAACATCGCTTACAGTATCGGTTCTATCGTAGCTCTGACTTGTGATACGATCATGATTATCGGTGCTTACTCATTGCTGTGGGGTATCGTTCCGTTCTCACTGGAAATCGACCAGACATTTATCGGTGCTATCCTGACGGCTATCGGCTACTCTATTAATGATAAGGTGGTAATCTTCGACCGTGTACGTGAGTTCTTCGGCTTGTATCCGAAACGTGACAAGCGTCAGTTGTTCAACGACTCTCTGAACACTACACTGGCTCGTACCATCAATACTTCATTGAGTACGTTGATCGTATTGCTGTGTATCTTCATCCTAGGTGGTGATTCAATCCGCAGCTTCGCATTCGCTATGATTCTCGGTGTTGTTATCGGTACTTTATCTTCCTTGTTCATTGCATCTCCGATTGCATACAACATGATGAAGAACAAAAAAGTAGTGGTAGCAGCTACGGAAGAATAATAAATTCCAGAAATAGAAAAAGCCTCTTCCGAACATTCGGAAGAGGCTTTTTTCTATTGATTATTAAAACAAATAGAAGCTATAAGACGTTAATCTTTAAAGAAGCCATTGTAATACTTAAAACTCAATACAGTATGAAGCAAAACAACACCGCCTCCCGCAGATTTCTCTTAGTAGCCCCGAGGGGAATCGAACCCCTATCTAAAGTTTAGGAAACTTCTATTCTATCCGTTGAACTACAAGGCCGCTTTTATTTTGGTTGCAAAGATAACGGTTTCTGTTGATTTAACAAGAATAAAAATGCAGGTTCCTTTCAGTAATTCCAATTATTTGGCGTCAATAGGACAATAAAGTTCGATTTATTTTGATAATTCGATTAACTTTCCGACCTTTGCGCTCACAAATTGAAAGTAAAATCAGTTTTTAAATTAAATATAGTAATTAAAGTTATGGCAGACGAAATGATGGTTAAAGAATTGGAGGAAGTCGTAGTACGTTTCTCCGGCGACTCCGGCGATGGTATGCAGCTGGCAGGCAACATCTTCTCGAACGTGTCGGCTACGGTAGGAAATGACATCTGTACATTCCCCGACTATCCGGCAGACATCCGTGCCCCGCAAGGTTCGCTGACCGGTGTTTCCGGTTTTCAGATCCACGTAGGCGCAGGACAGGTGTACACTCCAGGAGACCGTTGCCACGTATTAGTAGCGATGAACCCCTCCGCACTGAAAACACAAATCAAATTCTGTAAACCGCAAGGACTTATCATTACCGACTCCGACTCGTTCGAAGCCAGAGACCTGGAAAAAGCACAATTTAAGACCAACAATCCTTTTGAAGAATTAGGCGTTAAACAAGAAGTGCTGGAAGTGCCCATCTCTTCTATGTGCAAAGAAAGTCTGAAAGATTCCGGACTGGACAATAAAACGATTCTCCGTTGTAAGAATATGTTCGCGCTCGGACTGGTTTGCTGGCTGTTCAACCGCAATCTGGCAGCAGCAGAAAAGATGCTGCGCGAGAAGTTCGCCAAGAAACCGGAAATCGCAGAAGCAAATATCAAGGTATTGAACGATGGCTACAACTACGGCGCCAACACACACGCTTCTACCTCTACTTATAAGATTGAAAGCAAAGCCCCGAAATCAAAAGGGCTTTATACAGATATTAATGGTAACAAGGCAACGTCTTACGGACTGATTGCCGCAGCCGAAAAAGCCGGTCTGGAACTATATCTGGGTTCGTACCCGATCACTCCGGCTACCGACATTCTGCATGAACTGGCCAAACATAAATCACTGGGAGTAAAAACCGTACAGTGCGAAGACGAAATCGCCGGTTGTGCTTCTGCCGTTGGTGCAGCTTTTGCAGGTGCGCTGGCAGTAACGACAACTTCCGGTCCGGGCATCTGCCTGAAAAGTGAGGCGATGAACTTGGCCGTTATCGGCGAACTTCCGTTGGTGATTGTCAACGTACAGCGTGGTGGCCCGTCTACGGGTCTGCCTACCAAATCGGAGCAGACCGACTTGCTGCAAGCACTCTACGGTCGTAACGGTGAAAGCCCGATGCCGGTTATCGCCGCCACTTCACCGACCAACTGTTTCGATGCCGCCTACATGGCAGCCAAAATTGCTTTGGAACACATGACTCCGGTCGTATTACTAACAGATGCTTTCGTAGCCAACGGCTCTGCCGCATGGAAACTTCCTGACCTGAATGACTACCCTGCCATCAATCCTCCGTATGTAACTCCGGACATGGCAGGCAACTGGACTCCGTACCAACGTAACGAAGAAACAGGCGTACGCTACTGGGCGACTCCGGGAACAGAAGGTTTCATGCACCGTATCGGTGGGCTTGAAAAGAGTAATGAAACCGGAGCCATCTCTACCGAACCCGAAAACCACAACAAGATGGTTCACCTGCGTCAGGCAAAAGTGGACAAGATTGCAGACTACATCCCCGAACTTGAAGTGCTGGGCGATGAAGACGCAGACTTGCTGATTGTAGGCTGGGGCGGTACCTACGGACATCTCCGTCTGGCTATGGACTTCATGCGCGAACATGGAAAGAAGGTTGCATTCGCACACTTCCAGTACATCAACCCACTGCCGAAGAATACAGCCGACGTATTACGTAAATATAAGAAGATCGTAGTAGCCGAACAGAATCTGGGACAATTTGCCGGTTACCTGCGTATGAAAGTACCCGGACTGAATATCAGCCAGTTCAACCAAGTGAAAGGACAGCCTTTCGTTACGAGAGAATTGATAGATGCATTCACTAAATTATTGGAGGAATAAAAGATGAGCGATAAAGTATATACCGTACAAGATTATAAATCAGGCCAACCACGCTGGTGTCCGGGATGCGGTGACCACGCTTTCCTGAACTCACTGCACAAAGCTATGGCCGAACTGGGAGTAGCTCCGCACGATATTGCCGTCATTTCCGGTATCGGTTGTTCTTCCCGCCTGCCTTACTATGTAAATACGTATGGGTTCCACACTATCCACGGACGTGCCGCTGCTGTTGCAACAGGAGCTAAAGTAGCCAATCCCAATTTGACTATCTGGCAGATCTCCGGTGACGGTGACGGTTTGGCAATTGGTGGTAACCACTTCATCCATGCACTACGCCGTAACATCGACCTGAATATGATTCTACTGAACAACCGTATCTACGGTTTGACAAAGGGACAATATTCACCGACTTCAGAACGCGGACTTGTCACCAAATCATCACCTTACGGAACAGTAGAAGACCCGTTCCATCCGGCAGAACTGGCTTTTGGTGCCCGCGGACGTTTCTTTGCACGCTGTATTGCAGTAGATGGTGCCGCTTCCGTAGAAGTATTGAAAGCAGCAGCTAACCATAAAGGCGCTTCTGTTGTAGAAGTTCTGCAAAACTGCGTGATCTTCAACGACGGAACTCACGCCAGTGTTGCTACCAAAGAAGGACGCGCCAAGAACGCTATCTACTTGGAACATGGCAAACCGATGTTATTTGGTGAAAACAAGGAGTTCGGATTGATGCAGGAAGGCTTCGGGCTGAAAGTAGTAAAACTGGGTGAGAACGGTATCACAGAAAAAGATATCCTTATCCACGACGCACACTGTCAGGACAATACACTGCAACTGAAGCTGGCTTTGATGGAAGGTCCCGACTTCCCGATTGCACTCGGTGTAATCCGTGATGTAGATGCTCCAACTTACAATGATGCTGTCGTTGAACAAATCGAAGAAATCAAAGGCAAGAAGAAATATCACAATTTCCAGGAGCTGTTGATGACTAATGATACTTGGGAAGTGAAGTAATACTACTTTAACTCATAAAATAGTAAAGGTGTAGATTGAGAGTTAGTTCTCTTTCTACACCTTTATTATTAGCAGCACAATTACATGCTCATAATAGTAACATCGTTTTCGAATAATTTCTTCAACAAAAGCTTTATGCTATAAGCAAAGAGTTATAAAAAAAATATTTATAACACAAAAAAACACAAGTAACTTCTTTAAGTGTAAAAAAAATCTTTTCTTTACGATAACAATTCTTTTTAGGTTAACAATTTTGGATTCATTGATTAAACTAGAGAATGATACAATCGGATAAATATTGCAATATTTATCCGATTTTTTGTGTCGCAATGGTTTATTATTCTTTATAAGCAAACATAGATTAATAAAAAATACTATTTTCAGGCATACACAAAACGTCTCCTATCATAAACAATAAACTAAATATATTTCTCTAATATATCCTCCTTCAAATTCAGACTTATATTCAATCTTTTAGCAATCAAACGCATAAATGATATAAACATAAAAAATAACACTTTATAAAACGGAGGTTAAAGTTATCAATTATCAAAAGCAGTATCATTTAACTATAAAAGTCTCTTGCTTAGATAACGTACAGGATACCATACGGAGAGAAAACCAACGGCTAAAACTGTGATAAAGATTAATACGACATCCCAAGCGTGAACGCTGACAGGATAGGCGTCTACAACAAAAGTACCACCACCGCCTCCCAATGAAATTATACCGAATTTCTGTTGGATAAAACATAGAATTAAGCCCAGGACAATACCGGAAATAGCGCCAAAAAGAGAAATGAGACGTCCTTCAAAGAGGAATATTCGGGAGATGAGTTTATCACTAGCTCCAAGACTCCGCAAAGTTACTACATCATCCTTCTTATCCAAGATCAACATAGAAAGGGAGCCTATCACATTAAAACAGGCTATCATTAAAATAAAAGTGAGGAACAAATAAGAGATTAGTTTCTCTATCTCCATAATACGGAAAACATCTGCCTGCTGCTGATAACGATTCTGAACAACAAAATCATCACCTAGTATGTTTTCTATTTTAGATTGTACCGACGAAGTATTTACATTAGGTTTCAATTTCAATTCCATCGCAGAGACTTCTGTTGTATAATCCAGAAGCTGACGAAGAAAATCAAGAGAAGTCAGAATATATTTTCCATCATATTCTTGCTGATTCACCACAAATACGACACCTGGAGAATACAGATAATCACGGTTAAAAGAAGCGCCGGGATTTGCCATGTTCACTTTGGCATTTCGCTTGGGAAGATATACCTGAAGAGGATCGACAAACTCCAAACCAGTTCCCAAAGTCGCAACCAATTCCACTCCCATGACGCCATAATTCACGATCGAATCATGAAGAACGAATTCTCCCGCGCCATAAAGTATGCTGTCTATGGCCGTCAGTTCTTCAAAATTATCCTCCACCCCTTTTAGTACAACCATAGCCTGACGGTCCTTGTATTGCACCATTGCATTCTCTTCGAGCGTCTCTGTAAACACCTCCACTTCAGGAAGCGCACAAACGGCACGAATCCGTTCATCTTGTGCATCAAAGACTTTTCCTTCACGGACCGTAATTTTCAACTGCGGATCAAAAGCCGTAAAAAAGCTGGCCACCATATCCTGAAAACCATTAAAAACAGAAAGAGTGCAAACCAAAGCAAGTGTAGCAAGAGCCACCCCACATACGGAAATGCCGGATATGATATTAATAGCATTATGCTTTTTCTTTGAAAAAAGATAACGCCTGGCTATATAAAAAGGGAAGTTCACCTCTGCAATGAGTTATTTCACTTCAGCAATGAATCTATTTTCTCAATATAATCCAATGAATCATCCACGAAGAATTTCAGTTCAGGAATGATACGCAGCTGGTGACGTACACGAGTCCCAAGCTCATAACGAATGGATTTCATATTGTTATTGATATTCTTCACCATCTCTTCTGCTTTCTCTGAAGGAAAAACACTGAGGTAGACACGGGCAATACTCATATCAGGACTGATGCGAACTGCGCTAACAGAGACCAATGTACCCGGCATGGACTTTGTTTGAAGCAGGAATATCTCACTTAGCTCTTTCTGCAATAGGCGAGATATCTTATTCTGTCTGGTTGTTTCCATAAAGTTATTTACTGTTTTACGATTTACTACTTACTATTTTCTTCCTTATGATCGTTAATCCGTCACGCAAAGGAAGTATTACTTTTTCCACTCGCACATCTTGTGCTACCAAATCATTAAAGGCTTTAATACCAATTGTTTGAGCGTCCGTATTGCGAGGCTGTTCAAGCACATGCCCGTCCCACAAAGTATTATCAGCAATGATATATCCGCCTTCGGAAAGATACGCCAATGTCATCTCGTAGTATTCAATATACTTACGTTTATCACCATCAATAAAAGCCATATCAAAAGTAACACCTAAACGCGGAACAAGTTCTAAAGCATCACCTATATAAAAACGAATTTTATCAGCAAACGGTGATTTCTCCAGCCATGGACGGGTAAAGTCCTCTTGTTCATCATTGATCTCAAACGTATGCAACAGTCCACCTTCCGGCAGACCTTCCGCCAAACAAAGGGCGGAGTAGCCGCTATACGTTCCGATTTCCAATATCTGACGAGGCTGAATCATTTCTACAAACATCTTCAGCATCCGTCCCTGCAAATGCCCGGAAGCCATACGAGGACGAAGGAGCTTTATATGCGTATCCCGATAGAGCGATTTCAAGTAATCGCTCTCGGGATCAATATGCTGCAAAATATATTCGTCTATCGATTCGGTTTCCTGCATAAAACTTACCTCTCTAAAAATTAAAGATAACGGTTGTTGTTAGGTAATACAGTCTCCTCTGCATGCTTCAAAGCATCTTCCACTACATTGATTTCGAGGAATGAGGTCTTTGTTCCTGCCTTACCACTACTTAAATAACCTACCATATCGGAAGGCTGCAAACGGCCTTCTTTCAACAGACGACGCAATGCCGCAAAGTAATATTGCTGTCCGTTAGCCAATTCCGGCATATAGATAGCTTCCACACCATAAGACAAAGCCAAATGACGCATTGTCTTTTCTTTATAGCAGATAGCCAGCACTGGATACTTTCCACGGAAAGCAGCCAGATTACGAGCAGTGCGTCCGCTATAACTATCAGTGATAATAGCACGTATTTTTAGCTTAGAAGTAGCTTTTACTGCTTGTTTAGCAAGGAACGCCGTAACATCATTACTATTCTCATCTAACGGAATACGGATATCATTTTCTTCCAGTTTATCTTTTTCTGCCTGAGCCGCAATTTTAGTCATCGTTTTCACCGCTTCTACCGGATACTTACCATAAGCAGTTTCTCCACTCAACATCAAAGCATCTGTACGATAGTAGATTGCATTGGCAATATCAGTCACTTCCGCACGAGTCGGACGAGGATTATTTATCATTGTATGGAGCATTTGAGTAGCAACGATTACCGGCTTCTTTGCCAGAATACACTTGCGAATCAATACACGCTGGATCCCCGGAATACGTTCTTGAGGCACTTCGATACCCAAGTCACCACGAGCAACCATTACGCCATCTGCCACTTCCAGGATTTCATCGATATTATCCACCCCTTCCTGATTCTCAATCTTAGCAATAATCTTAATATCACTATTATGTGCATCCAGAATTTCACGTATGTCAAGTACATCCTGACGGTTACGTACGAAAGAGTGAGCGATAAAATCAATATCCTTTTCGATAGCATAAAGAATATTGTTACGGTCTTTTTCCGTTAATGAAGGAAGATTGATACGAACACCCGGGACATTTACGCTTTTACGGCTTCCCAAAGTAGCATCGTTCTTAACTTCACACAGCAAATAACCATCCGTCTTATCAATAACTTCCAGTTCCAGATCGCCATCATCAATCAGAATCGTACCACCGATATTCAGGTCAGACACAAAGTTCGAATATGAAACAGCAATGCACTCACGGGTTGTTTCCAAATCCGGATTACCTACAATCTTTACTTTCTCTCCTATTTTATATGGAATCGGCTCTGCATTAGCCGTTGTACGAACTTCCGGACCTTTTGTATCCATCAAAATCGCAATACGGTTGGACACAGCACGTACATTTGCAATCAAAGCTTCAAAACCTTCACGGCTAGCATGCGCTGTATTCATACGCACTACATTCATCCCAGCTTCAAACAACTGTTTTATAAAATCCACATCACAACGTCTATCCGAGATGGAAGCCACAATCTTAGTCTGTTTCAATAACATAGTCTTTCTACCTATTATATATTATTACCTTATTTATTATCTATCCAATAAAGCCTCCAAAGCCAAACGGTACGAATTTAGCCCAAAGCCACAAATCACTCCTTTACAAGCACAAGCAATCATCGATACGTGCCGGAAAGACTCGCGACTATGCACATTGGAAATATGCACCTCAATCACCGGAGATGTCACAGAACGAATAGCATCCTGCAAAGCTATGGAAGTATGTGTATACGCACCTGCATTCAAGATTATACCATCCACATCAAATCCCACCTGCTGTATGCAGTCTATCATTTCTCCCTCGATGTTCGATTGAAAATAGCCGATCTCCACGTCAACGTATCTTTTGCGAAGATCAGCCAAGTAATCTTCAAATGTAACGCTTCCGTAAATGGAAGGTTCACGCTTACCCAACAGATTAATATTCGGGCCATTAATAATTTGTATCTTCATCGCGCAATCCTGTTTTTTTATACCTTTGTATCTGAAAGAATGTGCAAAGGTAGAAAAAAGAAATGGAAATCAACGAAAAAAAGCATAAGAAGGAACAACAAGAGCTGATAATCAGGAAGTATCAGCAGTATCTCAAACTGGAAAAGTCCTTATCTCTTAATACGCTGGATGCCTATTTGACGGATCTGGACAAACTGATGAGCTTTCTGGCATTGGAAGGGATTTACGTATTGGACGTATGCCTGTCCGATCTTCAACGTTTTGCGGCCGGATTACATGACATCGGTATTCATCCCCGTTCACAAGCCCGCATTTTATCAGGAATCAAATCATTCTTCCGTTTTCTCATCCTCGAAAACTATCTGGAAGCAGACCCCAGTGAACTATTAGAAGGCCCTAAAATAGGTTTCAAACTTCCTGAAGTACTGACTGTGGAGGAAATTGACCGGATTATCTCCGCCGTCGACCGCAGCAAAGCTGAAGGACAGCGAAACAGAGCTATTTTAGAAACACTATACAGCTGCGGACTTCGGGTATCAGAACTTATCACCCTTAAACTATCCGACCTCTATTTTGATGAAGGCTTTATCAAAGTAGAAGGAAAAGGAAGCAAACAACGACTCGTACCGATCTCCCCCCGGGCTATTAATGAAATAAAGCTTTACATCACAGACCGTAACCAGATTGAAGTGAAAAAAGGGCATGAGGATTTCGTTTTCGTCAGTCAGCGGAGAGGCAAAGGACTTTCCCGGATTATGATCTTTCATATGATAAAAGAATTAGCACAAAAAGCGGGCATTACCAAAAACATCAGTCCACACACTTTCCGGCACTCCTTTGCCACTCATTTACTGGAAGGTGGAGCCAATTTGAGAGCCATTCAATGTATGCTCGGACATGAATCCATTGCGACAACGGAAATCTATACCCACATCGACCGCAATATGCTTCGTAGTGAGATTATCGAGCATCACCCACGAAATATCAAGTATAGGAAAGAAAAAGAGGAGTTATTTCATTAAATTATGATAAAATCGCCCCCTTATTTATATAATTATATTAAGAATTAATATCTTTGCGTTACTTTTTCTGTGTGACCAGAAGGAGGTTGGCAAATAGACGATATTTCAATTACAAACATTTAATTTATACCTAAAATGACTAAGAAGTTGTACTTGCCTTTACTCATGGCAATGGTTGTTGCATTATTCTCTTCTTGCAGCAAAAAAATGGGTGAATTGTCAGCTGATTACTTCACTGTTACTCCGCAAGTGCTGGAGGCAGTAGGTGGTAAAGTTCCTGCGACCATCAATGGTAAATTTCCTGAAAAGTATTTCAACAAAAAAGCGGTTGTAGAAGTTACTCCGGTTTTGAAATGGAATGGCGGCGAAGCTAAAGGCCAACCAGCTACTTTCCAAGGTGAAAAAGTGGAAGGTAACGACCAGACTATCTCTTACAAGATGGGCGGTAGCTACACAATGAAAACTTCTTTTGACTATGTTCCTGAAATGGCTAAGTCAGAATTGTATCTGGAATTCAAAGCTACTATCGGAAAGAAAGTGGTGACTATTCCTGCTGTGAAAATAGCTGATGGTGTAATCTCTACTTCTGAATTAGTAAACAATACATTAGGTAACGCTAACCCTGCATTGGGCGAAGACGCTTTCCAACGTATCATCAAAGAAAAACACGATGCCAACATCATGTTCTTGATCCAACAAGCTAACATTCGTTCCAGCGAATTGAAGACTGCTAAAGAATTCAACAAAGAAGTAGCTAACGTTAACGAAGCTGCTAACAAGAAGATCAGCAACATCGAAGTTTCTGCATACGCTTCTCCTGATGGTGGTGTAAGCTTGAATACTACTCTTGCTGAAAACCGTGAAGGCAACACAACTAAGATGTTGAGCAAAGACCTGAAGAAAGCAAAAATCGATGCTCCGATCGATGCTAAATATACTGCACAGGACTGGGAAGGTTTCCAAGAACTGGTTTCTAAATCAAACATTCAGGATAAAGAATTGATCCTTCGCGTTTTGTCTATGTATCAGGATCCTGAACAAAGAGAAACTGAAATTAAGAACATCTCTTCTGTTTACAAAACTTTGGCTGACGAAATTTTGCCGCAGTTGCGTCGTTCTCGTTTGACTTTGAACTATGAAATCATCGGTAAGTCTGACGAAGAAATCGCTAAGTTGGCTTCTTCTAATCCTTCTGAACTGAACGTAGAAGAATTGCTGTATGCTGCTACACTGACTAGCGATCCTGCTAAGCAAGAAGTTATCTACACCCAAGCTACCAAACAGTTCCCGAACGATTACCGTGGTTACAACAACTTAGGTAAATTAGCTTACCAAGCTGGTAACATTGACAAAGCAGAATCTTACTTCAAGAAAGCTGCCAGCGTTAATGCTACTCCTGAAGTTAACATGAACTTAGGTTTGATCTCTTTGATGAAGGGTGACAAAGCTGCTGCAGAAGCATACTTCGGTAAAGCTGCCGGCACAAAAGAACTTGGCGAATCTATGGGTAACCTGTACATCGCTCAAGGTCAATACGAAAGAGCAGTAAACTCATTCGGTGACTCTAAGACTAACAGTGCTGCTTTGGCTCAAATCCTTGCTAAGGACTACAACAAAGCTAAAAACACGTTGGCTAACGTAGAAAGACCTGATGCTTACACTGACTACCTGATGGCAGTTTTAGGTGCTAGAACTAATAATTCTTCTATGGTAACAAGCAGCTTGAAGAGCGCAGTTGCTAAAGATTCTTCATTAGCTAAGAAAGCAGCTACTGACTTGGAATTTGCTAAATTCTTCACAAATGCAGATTTCATGAACATCATTAAATAAGAGAATTACCACTCTATTTTAAATATTAAGAATTGCCTGTCATTATAAATGACGGGCAATTCTTTTTTTTTATCTGTAAAAACCGTACTTTCGCAGAAAAGAAATCAAAGCAATGAAAAAGAGTAGCATTTTAATCCTCATAATCATTTGTCTATGCAGTTGTGGTAAATCTTCAAAGAAGGTTAGCATAACCGGAGAAATCAAAGGTCTGGGCACAGATACGCTTTATCTGTATGGAATGGACGAATCATTCGACCGGATAGATACCATTTTCGCGAAGAACGATAAATTCTCTTATACAGCTTCAATAGACACCATTACTTCTGCCTTTTTACTTATTGACAATCAGACAGAATATCCAATCTTCCTTGACAAAGGAAATCAGATCAAAATAAAAGGAGATATCAATCACCCGGAATATCTGGATATCAATGGTAATATATATAATGAAGAGTTTACAAACTTTCAGAAAGAACTAAATAGCCTGCCTACCCCATCCGAGAAAGATTTAGAGCAAAAAGCAGAAGAATTCATCATGAAGCATCATTCTTCTTTTGTCAGCCTCTACTTGTTGGATAAATACTTTGTTCAGAAAGATTCGCCCGATTTCAACAAAATAAAGAAGCTAATTGAAGTCATGACAGGAATATTGCAAGACAAGCTGTATATCGAACAACTCAATGAAGCCATCTCGCTGTCAGAGAAAACAGAAACAGGCAAATATGCCCCCTTCTTCAGTCTATCTAATATAAAAGGAGAGAAAATTACCCGGTCATCAGAAGATTTCAAGAAAAAGAACCTGTTAATCAACTTTTGGGCTTCATGGGGAGATAGCATTTCCAATCACCAAAGCAATACCGAGTTAAAAGAGATCTATCAGAAATATAAGAAAAACAAACATATAGCCATGCTCGGTATCTCCCTTGATATGGATAAACAAGAATGGCAGGATGCTATAAAACGTGATACGCTCAATTGGGAACAAGTCTGTGATTTTGGCGGACTAAATTCCGAAGTAGCCAAACAATACGCCATCAAGCAAGTTCCCAGCAACATTCTTCTGTCGGCAGACGGTAAGATTCTCGCGAAAAACCTCAAAGGAGAACAATTGAAGAAGAAAATTGAGGAAGTAGTCACTGCTGCTGAAGAAAAGGAAAAACAAGACAATAAGAAGAAAAAATAACCAGTAATCAAACGTGTTAATTAAAGTATTCGGAGCGGCTGTTCAAGGGATTGATGCAACACTCATCACAATCGAAGTCAACAGCTCGCGCGGCTGTATGTTCTATCTCGTCGGCCTTCCGGATTCTGCGGTCAAAGAAAGCCATCAACGTATTATCTCCGCATTGCTGGTAAATGGCTATAAAATGCCCACTAGCAATATAGTAGTCAATATGGCACCAGCCGACATCCGAAAAGAGGGTTCAGCTTATGACTTGCCTCTTGCCATCGGATTGTTAGGGGCTAACGAAACAATCTCTTCCGAGAAGTTTTCCCGCTATTTGTTAATGGGCGAACTAAGTCTGGACGGAAGTATACAACCTATCAAAGGTGCGCTTCCCATTGCTATCAAAGCGCGCGAAGATGGTTTCGAAGGACTAATCATCCCCCAACAAAACGCACGGGAAGCTGCCGTTGTCAATCAATTAAAAGTATACGGAGTCAGTAATATCAAGGAGGTCATCGAATTCTTCAATAATGAACGCGAATTAGAGCCGACTGTTGTTAATACACGGGAAGAATTCTATCAACAACAGACGAACTGTGACTTGGATTTTGCAGACGTTAAAGGGCAAGAGAATGTAAAAAGGGCACTAGAAGTTGCAGCAGCCGGAGGGCATAATTTAATAATGGTAGGTGCTCCGGGTAGCGGTAAATCGATGATGGCCAAACGCCTTCCTTCCATTCTTCCTCCTCTTTCACTGGGTGAAAGTCTGGAAACCACCAAGATACATTCAGTTGCCGGACAACTGAAACGCGGTTCATCATTGATTTCCCAACGCCCATTCCGCGACCCTCACCACACAATTTCCCAGGTGGCGATGGTTGGCGGAGGTAGTTTTCCACAACCCGGAGAAATCAGTCTGGCACATAATGGGGTACTTTTCTTAGATGAATTGCCGGAATTCAACCGAGGAGTGCTGGAAGTGTTGCGTCAACCATTGGAAGACCGCCAGATCACTATTTCCCGCATCAAAAGTACTATCAGCTATCCGGCCAATCTGATGCTGATTGCATCCATGAACCCATGCCCCTGTGGATATTACAACCATCCGACAAAAGCATGCGTATGCAGCCCCGGACAGGTTCAAAAGTACTTGAATAAGATATCCGGTCCATTATTAGATCGCATCGACATTCAGATAGAGATTGTACCTGTACCCTTTGATAAGATTTCCGATCAAAGACAGGGAGAATCGAGCAATATCATCAGACAGCGAGTGATAAAAGCCCGTCAAATGCAGGAAAGACGCTACACCGAATATACCGGAATTTATTGCAATGCACAAATGAACAGCAAACTGCTTGCAATGTATGCTCAACCGGATGCCAAAGGACTTGCATTGCTAAAAAATGCAATGGAACGACTCAATTTATCTGCCCGAGCCTACGACCGGATTTTAAAAGTTGCCCGTACAATCGCCGATTTGGAAGGAGCAGAACAAATACTCCCCAATCATTTGGCAGAGGCTATCAGTTATCGGAATCTCGACAGAGAGAACTGGGCTGGATAATAACAATGAATATAAACATAAGAGAATTATTTCATCGATAACACTATCTTTTTTCATATATTTGTTTTACATTTGTGACAAACAAATATGCAATCATATGAAAACATCAATAACAAGTCTTTTAATGATATTTTGTTTGAGCATATTGGCTTATGCGCAAACTCCCCAGGACAGAGCCACAGAACTAAAAAAACAAGCGCAAAGCAGTCTCAATCAAAAAGATTACATCAAAGCGCGTTACTTATTCAAAAAAGCATACGAAGCATTTGCAACCCGCGGAAACTATCCACAGGCGATAGAATGTGGTGTTCAGGCCAATGCTTTATACGTCAGAGAGAACTTTTACAAAGAAGGATTCGAACTTTGTCGTGACATGGACCAACTTATATGGGCCGGAGAGCAAAATCAGAAGAAAGTCTTTTATGACCTCCGCTTCCTCGTAAACAAGGAGCGGTTGCAGATGTACACGGCACTTAAAAATCCAGCCCAAGCAAAAACACAGCTGAATAAATTGGAAGAAACCGCTAACCTTGCCAAGAATGACTCACTGACAGAGGTTTTACTGTATACAAAAGCCAACTATTACTATACATTTAACCAAAACACGCAAGGTGATGCCTGTTTCCGCAAACTGATTAATCAATATAAGGAAAAGAAAGACTATGCCAAAGTGAATGATTGCTACAAGAACCTTATCGGAATTGCCCGTAAAGCCAATAATGCCCCTTTAATGGAACGCACCTATGAAAGTTACATCGTTTGGACAGACTCCGTGAAAGCGCTGACAGCTCAAGACGAACTGAATGTACTGAAAAGGAAATATGACGAAAGCCAACTGACTATACAAGAAAAAGACGACACACTATCAGCCAAACAATACATCATTATAGGTCTGTGTGTTCTTGTAGTCATCCTCGTTGCCGGACTGGCAATACTGGCCGCCATATTACTGAAATTTATAGCCGGCAACCGCAAATTAAAGAAAAGTGTGAAGATTGCCAATGAACATAATGAATTAAAAACCAAATTCATTCAGAACATATCCTCACAGATGGAACCGACTTTGAATACGTTGGCTACCTCTGCGAATGAACTTTTACAGAAAGCCCCTCAAGAAGCGAGCCAAATGCAGAGCCAAGTCGCTGCTCTGAAGAAATTCAGCGATGATATCCAGGAACTGTCTTCATTAGAGAATTCATTAACCGAACTCTATGAATTGGGTGAAATCAACGTAGGTACTTTCTGCGAAAATGTAATGGATAAGGTTAAGGAGCATATAAAAATAGATGTTACTCCTTCAGTCAACGCTCCCAAACTTCAGGTAAAGACAAACAAGGAGCAACTGGAACGTATCCTTCTCTATTTACTGAAAAATGCAGCCTACTACACCGAACAAGGACGTATCAGCCTTGAGTTCAAGAAACGTGGTGCACATACTCATCAATTTATCGTGACGGATACGGGAATCGGTATTCCGGCAGAGCAACAGGAAAATATTTTCAAGCCTTTCACGGAAGTGAAAGACCTCACTACAGGAGATGGGCTAGGATTACCGATCTGCTCACTTATCGCTGCAAAAATGAATGGTAGCCTGACGCTAGATACCAGCTATACCAAAGGAACCCGTTTCATACTGGAACTTCACGTCTAAATTTTGCATAAAACGAATAACCTGTATCATTAGATTACTTTCTAATTTGTTTATTATAGTTACCTTCGACAGATACTATGCCAAGTTTCTGTTTTGGAGCATACAAAAATATGGACAGGTTCATACATAAACGCATCTCATATTTATAATAAACTTTGGAGTAGTTTATTATAAACGGTATCCAAGTTTATTAAAAACTCCAAAAGCTGATTTCCGGCTTTTTATTTCTATTTTTTACAACAAGAAGGCTGCAAATTTTGTGAAATCTGCAGCCTTCTTGCTTATATCCAGCTCACCATTCTTAGTGTATGCTAGAAATATTCTCTATATTTGTTGTAATATTATATCATTTAAGTCACTAGTTTCATACTCTTTTATCTGCTATTTACAAGGTTTAGATTCTTTTTTCGACTATAAAGATACAACATTTAAAAGCATTTGTCAAGAGATACATCTTATAAAACACCTCCTCCAAGCATTTATAAAAAGTATTGCCCTTCTTCTTTTAATCTTTTACGTAACAAAACAGTATCAATTTTATGAACGTCATTCCTTGTCTGTTTGATGGCATGCACAGCAGCCATTCCAGCAGCTTCCCCCGTCACCAGACAAGGAGGCATTACCCGCAAACTTCCAAAAGCCTCTTCATCAGTAGAGATACAACGACCAGCCACCAATAGATTCTTTAATCCTTTGGGGGTCAGACAACGATAAGGGATTCCATGCGACTCTCCTTTTTTGTAACGTGTCTCCTTATGTCCTGGCTTATGGACATCAATATAGTAACAGTTGCGCCCAATCTCATCTTCAAACGTTTTGCGTTCCAGCCAGTCTTGGAAAGTAAATGTATAATCCCCTTCAATCCGACGACTATCCCTGACTCCTAACAGAGAGGCAGTCTTCACCACAAAAGCACTACCAAAAGCTTTAGGCTGCACTTCTTTCAGCGCTTCCAAATATTGTTCTGCGATTTGCCTACCAGTAGCCATTGCCCGCGTAGTAGCCCATGGGTCGGTCGAATCGACATTATCAATATGTCCGGCATTGAACTGTACCACATCCGGACCGATCAAATTACTATTGAAATGTCTACCTATCAATGGATATTTCCCGGAGTTAATCGCTTTAAAGATAGCGCTGTTTTTGTTACTCGTATGTAAAGAAGGACCTACGAGATTGTAGTTATAACTATCGACATTGGCAAATGAGAAACATAAGGTAGAGCTTTGCAGTATGCCATCTTCACCTCCCTTTTTAAATGAAGCACCTGCCCATGCAGCCACATCACCATCTCCTGTTGCATCAATAAAAACTTTCGCTTTGAATGCGACAAGTCCGGATTTATTTGCCACAATGATAGCGTCTATCGTATCATCGGCAGCCATTTCTACGGCAGCTACCCGCGAGAAAAAGAGCGCTTGCGCCCCCGATTCAGCTACCATCCGGTCGTAAACCTGCATCAGGTATTCGGGATTTATGTTCACCCAATTCAGTTTCTGCTTTCTCTCATGAGGAACTCCTTTTCTCGATGCCTCGAATATTTTTTCTGCCAGACCTCTATAAATAATCTTTTCACCATCGGAGAACGGGCACCATGCCGGAACCATACCTGCTGTTCCCATGCCGCCAAGTTGTCCCATAGCCTCAATCAGTAAAGTCTTAGCACCTTCCCTGGCTGCAGAAATCGCAGCGGTACATCCGCCAGGTCCACCACCGATTACAATAACATCCCATCGATCATCCACCGCAATCTTAGTATTCTTCAGACGTGTTTTGGATTGTGATGTTTCTCCATGTACGTTAAGACCAGGAACTGAAAAGGCAGCAGTTATCAATCCCGCTTTTTTTAAAAAATCTCTTCTAGTTGTCATAATAGTCTATTTATAATTATTTTCCATAAAAGTCTCCGCACGTCCTGGTGTAAACAGTTCCCATAAAGAAGCAACAGTCCATCCAGGTGCGAAAATATCGTTATAGTAACCCTTACCATTCTTTCCGTAATCCCAACTAGTATGCTGAACGACTTCCGGATAATAACCTACTTTTGCAATTCCGCACATATGCCCTTCATAAGGTAATAACTGCCGCATAGAAGTCGAAATCACTTCTGCAAAGTTCGAGAAACGAGATTCTTTATACTCTTTCGACAACCAACGAAGCACATCGGCAAATTCAAAAACAAATACGTCAATATGATTATTTTCGACCGAGACATTCCCCCAGCCGCGTGTCTTCAAACCAATATCACCCAGCATCTGTCCGGGCGCAAAAGGAACATCCCACAAATAATACCACGATAATGCAAAATAGGCAGCCTGTTTCGCCAAATCAGCGTAATGTTTATGTTCTTCCCCCTTAGTGACTAATGCAAGATAATAGGTAGCAGTTGCAGCATAAAGCGAAGCCTCTTTATCCTCACAATTCGCATCAAGAGTAGATGAAAAATAATCTGCCTTAGAGATCAACTCTTTTTCCAGATAATCCGCAGTCCGTTTAGCACTATCCAGATAACGTTTATCTTTGAAATACTTATATCCCATCACCAAAGGTACTGTAGCCGAAGGAGTGCTTCCCCCGCTTTTGTCTACAATAGTGAAATCGTCACGGAACTTGCGTGGAAAGCTGCCGTCGGCATTTTGCAATTGCAAGAACATATCCAGCATTTTCTTCAATCGCTGTTCCCATTCCGGGTGTTTGCGTCCTTTTTCTTTTTCATAAGCTAGGAAGTGGAAGATTGCATAAAGCCCTTCCGACTGACGACGGATACTATGAACAGGATCTTCAAAGTTCTTATCAAAGTTTACAGACTCCTTAATAAAACCGGCCTCCGTAAATCCATTCTTCAGATAACTATCGAATATTTTAGCACTGTTGGTTTTCAAATCTTCCCGGTTACATTCCCAACCATATTCCCAAGCATTGAATGCATTCAGAAGAACACGACCGATAAAACCGACCTCTGCCTGCCCATTACTTGTACATGCATCTGTCCTAAGATGTATGCCCGAATTATACACCAACGGATATTTATCAACAAAACTGCTTACAAAGAATTGGCTAAGAGTCTGCTTCATATACTCAATTGAGTAAGGAGTATCAATAGGTTTGGGAGAATATGTATCATAACAATATTCCCAAGTATGGCGCACAAAATCAGAATAGTCTTCGGCTTCACCTTCAGTAATTTGCCATGTCAACAAAATAGTTTCTCCCTTTTTCAGATGTTGATAAGCTGTCACAGCTGGAGCTAATGTTAATTTACGAATATAACTTTTGGGAGTCTCCCGATAAGGGAAACCGAAGGAAAGAGTGGCAACACCACCTTTATTTTCAAATCCGGTATATCCTAAAGATGTCTTATCCGAAAGAATTATTTCACCTTCACGATGCGTAGCCAACGTGCTGTTTGCAAACTGATCCAGTCTGTTGACAGTCATAAAACGTTGTTTCTTCTCACAGAAAATCCCCGTGAGAGGCGCACTTAACCTGTCTTCGCTCACAATCCAACTATCTGATGTATGAAATGAAGGAGCCTCTTTGGGTGAACGCAGATTACGTCGATACCAAAACCCCGGCATATAGAACAGGCAGTCATCATGACGGAAGCCGGTTGCCATCTGTTGATTGTAATTAAAATATATATCTTCCAATGCAGTGATAGATACACTAATACGTAGTCCATCGTTACCAGTCACTATATTTTGAGACACAGTCAACGGCATCTTTTCCGAATTCTCCAAATAATAAGTGCCATTATTATTCTGCGATTTCTGAAAAGTCAATGGATAGTGTTTCGCTCCATTTCCTGGTACCTTCAAAGAAATAGATGCAGAAATCGATTCCGGCACATTATCAAAAGCCTCTGCAATAGTGGCACATGCCACAAAAGCCATCCCACAAAGTAAATATTTCAAACTCATATAAAACATGATTGCGAATCAGCCTGTCTGATTCCGTTTGTACTAAATTGTTGAGCCAAAGTTATGGAACATCCCTCACATTGGATAAAACAAATTGGGCTATAAATAAAAAAAAATATCCAAATCAATAGAAATATCCTCCAAAAGCCTCAACTACTACTCAATACCGGAACAATTACTTTTCCATTAGAGCGGCAGCACACCACAGATAAGGTCCCTGCCCATGATAATCACCCGTGCGGCGTGGACGGTCATAATAATACTGTTTACTATTCTTCTTATTCGTACCCACGCAAATCTCTCTCACCTGATTCTTGTCATTAAGATATGACACTAAAGCTATCCACGCCTTACGAGCAGCAGGAGCATATTCTTCAGCATTCAACCATCCATTCTTAACTCCCTTGATAAAAGCAAAAGTAAACATAGCCGATCCGGATGTTTCAGTCCAACAGTCAGACTGGTCAATCAACTGATTCCACAGCCCCTCCGGATTCTGATATTTCTTCAGACTTTCCATCATTGTCCGATAGCCCTCCAAAATACGAGGACGGTCTTTGTGATTTTTAGGCAGACACTGAAGTAATTCCGTCATTCCGGCAGCCATCCAACCATTTCCACGTCCCCAATAATAAGGTACATCGGGTGCATGATAGAAAAGGCCGTTCGGACGTTGCAACTCATCCAGATACATCACCATCTCTTTAGCTGCACGATCAATATATTTTTTATCCTTCGTCACTTTATAAGCACGAGTCTGCACGATTGTAATCATATACATATCATCAATCCACAAACGTGTTTGCCAGGAATATCCTTTTTCAGCCCATTCCTTTTCCTTTGGTTTCGCATTTGCAGGCACTTTCCATTGAGAATCAGCATAGGGTAACCCCAAATACCAATATTTCTTATCTTTCGTCACAAGATATAACTCAAGAGGCAAGCTGCCAAACATATTCACATCAACATGATTCATAATAGGTTGCAACGCTTTCTCCTCGGTAAACAGAGGTTCAAACTTATCTTGCAAACGATTAAGAAGTTCCTTATCTTTTGCAAGATAAGCATATCGCAAAGCCCCATTCCAATAAAAAGTCTCCGGATAACCAATCCATTTTCCGATATGGAGTGCATGTTTCTCTCTCAGAAAACGATAGGCCAATCGCTTACCAATTTCCTCCGGAGTAGAGCCTTCCGGAAAGTCTTTCAACATACTTTTTTGAGCAAACAACAACTGAAAAGGAATAAAAAATAATAATATTAATACCTTCTTATACATAAATACCTAATTTTTATTTATTCAACAATATATCTTTCGATTCAACATTATATCCATCCACCCGCAAAAGCATCTTATCAACACCTTCTTTACAATCTACCTGAAAACGAATTTCTTTCGATTCGCCGGGCATCAAATAAAAGTATCCGTCATCAAAATAAACAGGACGAATGGGCGCATCCGTTTTTGCATCCCTCAAAGTCAAGGCTATTGCAGCTGCCAGATATTGTCCTGGATTTTTCACAACAAGTTTACCCTCACAATGATTTGCTTTTTCTGTAAAATTCTTCATAGATACATTCACCGAAGAAACCGGCAAATCAGCCAAGACCTTTCCGTCCCATTCCTGTTGATTGAGCCAATAGACATTATCATCCAACAACTTTCCATTATTTGTTGTCAATACCAGCTTTACCCAACTGAAATCAGGAAGTCCTTTTATATCCTCTAATTGTGTTACAGAAGTCAGTGCATTAGCTGTCACATGACTTACCTTCTGTTGTGAGGAGCGTATCTTTTTTCCTAGTTTATCGTAAACCACGACTTCCACTTTCAAATTCCGATATTCCTTCAGCGTAGTATTAATAATATCCACTTTATGTTGACTATTAAGACTCATCTGAATATGAAGAGGACGGCACGCCTTTTGAGTGCCATAATAGGCACCGGCAGTTTCGCCATTTGAACTGTAATTCTGCCAAACCATACTCGGCCATGCAGGATGGCTCATCCACAATAGCACCCCGGAAGCATCATTCCACATCTTACTGTTCCATGCTTCAAAAATAGCCCGATGGCTTTCGTAATTAATCAATTGTGCTTTCTTGCAGAAATCATCCAAGTTATCAGAAGGTCCCAATTTACGATCCATCCCTTCCTTATAAAGCTCACTAAAAGTCTTACTACCATATCTATGATTATGCCAGTCATGATAATACCAAACATCACTAATGGGCCATGTATCCTCTTCCGCCATAAACTCACGAACAGTTTCAGCCGTAGGCAGAGAAGGAGTACCCACTTCCGAACGGAATCCTCCTGCTAAAGAACGGTAGTACCAGCCTGCATCAAACTGATAACGCCAAGGTCCGCTTCCTGAACTATTCAATGAACGGGAATTTCCTGTATAATGCCTGCTACCGTCTTCCTTAGCTAAAGTAGCGGCCAGTATGTACTCAAGTTCATTTGTCGCAAATCCTTCATTACGCGCACACCATAAAGCAATAGAGGGATGATTGCGGAAACGGCGGACTGTTTCAGTCACATTTCTAATGAACAAACAGTTATCCAGCGGATTGAGATTAAACCCATCTGTTGAAAGCCAAAAATCATTCATAACCAACATTCCGTATTCATCGCAAAGCTCATAAAATACTTCTTCCGTACTCTCACCCGTCCAGTTACGAATCATGTTATAATTCATATTCTTATGTAACTTCAAGGCAGGTTCCAATCTATCCCGAGAAACGCGCTTCATGCCATCATCCATGCCCCAGTTACCTCCTTTACAATAGATTCTTTGTCCATTCACCTTTATAACCATGTATTCTTTCATCAGTGAATCCTTTATCAACTCTATTCCCTGTGAAGAAACCGGTTTCAATAAATTGGGTACAAACTCTCCATCGTAATTCGTATAACGAACCTTAGTATCTGTTTTTTTACGTTTCACAGCATCAAAAACGGGTTTTCCATCTTGCAAAGCAGCAGTCGGATTATAGTTCAACCGCACCACAGGAGAATTATCCTCGTATGCAGACAATTCATATTCCAACTCACGAATACCAATACGCATTTTTTTGACATCAAGGGTATCTCTATTTGATGATATCAGACTCAAAGACGCTTCATATAAGTATGCTCTCCATACCCATTCGGCCACCAGAGACGTGGATTCTTCATCTGTAATTCCTTACATTCGTGAGGAGTAAGTCTAATCATCCTTTTTTCATTTGCATTCAAAGCAACCGGATAAACAGCAGACACATCTCCTATATTAAAATGTAAATTGGCAGTACAAGTCGTTTTAGAAGAATTATAAATCTCCGTCTGAACGATAAAATTGACAGAAGTAGTATCAGGCAAAGGCAAATCCGTAATCACATGTGTATCAACAATTTCCAAATCATTTCCAAATTTGACTCTGACATCCTGCCAAATCCCCATATTTCGGTCGCGTATGCCGGGAATCCAATCCCAGCCTTCTGAAGAGATAAAAGTAGGACCGTCTAAACACAATGCTCCACCATTGGGACCAATTCCTTCTTTCTTGTTTGCCTCATGAGGAATACCCGGATTGTTAGGTGGAAGAATACGGATAGCCAACAGGTTCTTTTTATCATAATCCACCCAAGGAGTTATATCAAAAACACCTCTCTCAAAAGCACCGGTCATCGTCCCTAATAACTGACGATTGAACCATACCTCCGCTTTATAATTGATTCCATTCAGAATTAACTTCACTTTTTCTCCCTTTTTATTACGAGGAATACTAAAAGAATTACGATACCACCAGTCCATCCGGCAAAGCGTATCGGGAATCAATAAATTGTTAAGTCCCCAGTAAGGATCAGGGTACACACCCTGATCCACCAATGTAGTTAATACTGTACCTGGGACTGTTGCCGAATACCATTCACTTGTATCTAAATCTTGCGCAAATACTGATTTTTCGGCAGCTCTAGCTTTATATCCTTCTATCATTTCCCATCCTTTGGAAAGTTGATACTCCCAATCGGAAAACGGACTCAATTCTCCAGATTCTATAACCTTCTCTTTAAGTTTAGCTGTCTGAAACGAGTGTTTTGAATGAGGTATTACCTCGGAACTCTGCTTGCGGGGCAGACCAAAATTCCATTTCAGTTTTTGCGAATAAATGCATTCTGTAGAAGCACACAGAAAAACAATTATACAAGCAATATACGTATTCAGCCTTATTTTCATCGTTTTATAATCTACTATTTTGTTTTCAATTTCTTCACATCATCACATACCGCTACCGCCACCTGTGAATCTGCACAACCATAATAGAGGTATAGTTTCTTCTTGTGATAAACAAGTCCCTCGATAAATACTGTTCCATCCTTGTATTGTCCGCTCTTCTCAAAAGGAGCTTCGGGAGCAAAGAAAGGCTTATCCAAACGGTCTAATACTTTATAGGGATCGTTACCATCCAATAAAAGTTGTCCGGCACAATAAGCATTGCCAGGATAGTTAGCATCTCCAGTTTTACCGCTATTCTTACCATTATACATAAGAACAATGCCATGCTTGGTACGAATAGCTGGAGGGCCACATTCTGTCAACAAACTATCAAAATGTCCTTTACGAGGTTGTATGATTTTCATTAGCTCATTCTTCTCATCCAAAACCGGATACCAGTCAATCAAGTTATCAGAAGTAGCAGCATATACCGCATATTCTCCCCAATACATCAAATACTTACCGTCAACTTTATCGATCACCAATTGATTTCCTTTCAACTTTGTTAGAATAGAACCCGACTTGCAGAAAAGATTATTAAATCGACCATTATATGCCTTATCAAAAGCAAGCCCATGCTTTGTCCAATTTTTCAGGTCTCGGGAAGTAGCTACAGCAAGACGCGCTTTTTTTCGATTCCATGCCGTATAAAGCATCACATATAATCCGTCTTCGGTCATAGCCACACGAGGGTCTTCACAACCACCCGGCCAATCTTGATCTTTAAAATTATCTTCAGCAGGAAAAAGAACAGGATTACCAAGCCTCTTCATCTCAATCCCATCCTTGCTTTCAGCATAACCAACACGTGAGGTTCTTTTACCTATACCTTGGGCCGAATTATCTTCTGCACGATAAAGCACGACAATCTTTCCATCTTTTACAGTAGCAGCAGGATTAAAAGTATCACTTTCCTCCCACTTAACTTGCTGCTTACGCATCGGACAATAAAACTCTGTAGGCTGCGGTGATATGACAGGATTAACTCCTTCAGGACGCAGGAATGGCCCAATCACCCAATTATTATCCTGTTTCTCCTGATTAGTATCTAAAGATGGTGCATTGGTAAATCCATATGCAGACAATATACCGACTATACCAATGATAAGTTTCAGTTTCATCTTAGTTTTCTTTTATTATTAAAAATAGGGTTTCTATCACGTAATTGATTCTACACCCCTTGATATAAAGAATGTAGAACCAATTCACAGTCATCTCTTTTTACTTCAATTTATATTCCTGCTTATTTATATTCCAGCCTTTCAGTGCCAATACAGCTCCATCTTTCAACTTTCCTTTTGCAGTTTCAATGGTTACCGTTTTCTTTTCACCCGGCATCAGGGAGAAGAAATTGTCTGTATAGAATGAAGGACGTATCGGACTCATTTTTGAATTCAGGAATTGCAGCTGATTAAAGAATGCAATCTGCCCGGAGGTATTTCTCAAAGTAATATCTACAAAGTAATTGTTATCGTCTTCTCTTACTTTATAGGTGAGTTTCACTTTTGCCTGTTTTAATTTACTCAAATCTTCAAAACCTGAAGCAGCCGGACCGGTCAAAGTTTTGCTTCCTTCATATTTGTCATTAGAACGCCAATAGAAATTGGAAGAAACATCTTTTCCCTTTTCATCTTTCAGAATCAGTTTAATAAAGTGAACTTGAGATATGTTTTCCGGGAAACGAATAGTCAACGCATCGTTTACCACTCCATCCGAGGGTAAATTAACCCCTGCTGATTCTTCAAAGACTTTCTTGCTGTTAATATCGTAAACCTGTGCTATCACTTTATAATCCTTAAATTCACGATAATAATCATTCACTACAGACACTGTATTTTTCAAATAGTCAAACTGTGCATGTAATGGCTCTAAAGAGTTGGCAGTATGATAAAGCGACGCTGTCGGTTCCAGAGACCAGTCCCACATACGGGAAGCCACTTGAGGCATAGAGCAATTATGATACCAGAACAGGAGGCCGGAACAAAAACGATCACCATAATCCAGCTTATTGTAGTTCCATACTTCCCAGATACTCTTCGAATTAATAGCTCCCAACAATTGCCCTTTCTGTGCAAACTCATCGATGGATGATGATTTTCCGTAGTGATTCACCAAGTCTGTATACATAGTACTCATCAGATGGAAACCATTCCCATCCAGATAATCCCATACTTCCTTATTGATAGGCCAAAGATCCTTTTCATCCATCATTTCCCGAAGGATTTCCACAGTCGGAAGAGTAGGTGCACCGTATTCCGGATTAAATCCGTCTACACGGCTTCCTCTGGGAGAGGCCGTATTTTCATAATGCTGCATCGGATTTACCTGTTTGTAAGGACTGCCATCATGCACTCCTTCACATTCGGACTGCATCTGGAAGCCACGTGTACCATCCAGTTTATTCAGTAATTCAGGAGTACCGGTAACTTCTGTACTCTCATTAGAAGCAACATAATAAGCCAAAGAAGGATGATTGCGAATACGTTTTACGGTAGATTCCACATTACTCATATATAGAGCCTTGTCATGCGGATGACGAGTATCACCGGTCATCCAGAATTCTTGCCATACCAACAATCCCAATTCATCACACAACTGGAAGAAATAATCAGATTCTGCAATACCGCCTCCCCACATTCTTAAAAGGTTGACACCTGACTGACGAGAGTACCGTAATTCTGCATAAGTACGTTCATCCGAAGTTCTCAACATTGCTTCCGGTATCCAGTTGGTACCACGAATAAACAATCGTTTACCGTTCACATAAAAGACACGTGATTTATCGGGAGTTTTTCTATCCGAGACTATTTCACGAATACCGAATCTTGTTTTCACAGAATCACATTCTTTACCATCAACTGATACTGTCAGCTTCAGGTCATATAAATTTTGTGGTCCTTTATTGACAGGCCACCACAGTTTTGGAGAGTTAATAACTAGTTGCGGGAACTCATCGGAAGAGAAGGTTGCTATTTTTTCTTCTCCACGCATCAGTCGGAAGGTCTTTTCAAAAGTGATATTTTCACCCACAATTTCACCCTTCACCTTGCAACTGATTACCCGGTTACTGGTCGATGGATTGATAATCTCAACCGATACAGTCTCACGAGCCTGGTCATAATCAGGTTTTCTCAATTCAGATTTAACGAAAGGATGGCGTAATGCTACTCTGCCTGTAGCATAGAGGGAAATATTTTTCCATATACCTGTGTTACGGTCACGGATACCGTCCATAAAGGTAAAGTCCCAACCTACCGTCATCAACATGGTAGTATTCAAACCAATGTTACCGTTTCCACCGTTATGGAATTCGCCGGCTGCTCCCCAAGATTTCGGCTTCGCACTTCCGGGAACATCTACCGGATAGACCTTTATAGCCAGTCCGTTTTTTCCTCCGATTTTCACAAAATCCGTAACATCAATATAGTCCTGAATAAACATACCATTCATTGTGCTCAACAAGTTACCATTCACCCATACTTCTGCCCGGTAGTTGATACCATCCAACTGTAACCAAACAGTCTTTCCCTTGAATGACTGGGGGACTGTAAAATCTGTCCGAAACCAATAGGTGTAAAAGTCACGTCCGGTTTCAGAAATATCCGGTATCAATTTAGATTCAATCTTATTATTGATTCCATAATAAGGCTCCGGGTATTTTTGGTTATACACCAAAGAATTCAGAACTGTTCCGGGAACGATAGCCGGCATCCAGTTTGCAGTTGCATAATTTGATAACGAAATCTTCTCTCCGGGGTCTGTTGCATCTCCTGCTTTTATCATTTTCCATTGGTAATCTCCCTGATGGGCAATTTCAGAATCAAGCCAAAGACGTTCTGATGCCCTCGAAGAATTCGGAGGAGTTTGCCCCATGGAAAAAGGGGAAAAAAGAAACAACAATAAAAGAGTAAAAAGTAAATTTGATAATTTGTACATGTTCACTAATTGGTTTAAGATTGTTGATATTTAATTCGAATTTTATCTGCTATAAACAAACTCTGTCCGCAATCCTCTATGATCGAATATCCGATCGGAAATCCAAGATGGAAAAACAATATCCGATGTTTCCGCATTCTCCCCTATTATCTGGCAACTTTTCACCGTCGTATTCGGCGACAAGGTATAAAGAGTGAGATCCAGACGATCTTTTGTGTCTTTCTCGCTCGGGAAAGGAGTCCATGTATATCCAGGATGTGTAACAGGATTCGAATGTATTGTTCTGTATGCATCACCTTTTAAGCCACCTTCCCACAACGAATGGGTCGTGGCCCATTGCACCACATAAGGGACTATGCCTGCTGATTGAGCATCTTTAGTCCAGTCAAGCCATGACGGTTCGTTGAAATCACCCGAAAGGGAAACAAAAGGAGTAGTAGCCGAAGCCAAGTCTTCCAACAGCTTGTCCACCATATCCTGACGTGCTTCTTTATTGACTCTCACCACATAGTCAACATCATCCGTGCCTGGATATCCTTTATACTCGATACCATTCAATTGATAAGGACCGTAAGGATAAAAAGCACCGTGACAGTTCATCACCAACACAACAATTCCCTCTCCCAAATCAATATAAACTCCATATTTATTTGGAGTGGTTCCTGAAAACGGATAGCGTGATATAATACTACATTTTCCCTGACCGTTATTAGAATGAGTATGGATATAAAGCCCTCGCGCGTTTACCTCTGATTCAGAAAGTTTACTGCATTCTTGGGCACAAAGTACATCGACGTCAATTTTGTCAAAATAGTCCAGAACCACAGAGGTTGTTTTACCCCATAAATTCTGTGTAGCAAGCTTCAAAGTCTTAGGTACAACACGCGTTGCCCAAGTGGCAGATACTTTTCCTTTTGCATCGGCTGCTATTTCAATATAATAAGTCTTTCCTCCACCAGCATTAAGCGCAAGACCTACCGGTACTGCTACTGGTATATCCTGACTCCCTAAGGCCGGATCTGTAATATGCAGAGTAGCATTCATTCCAAATGAGTTGGCACACATATCCGGAAGTATATAGCAAGTACCATCTCCTTGAGGAACACACTGATAAGTTGTTTTAGCAGCTACCGGAAGATTCTCATACTCATTGTAATGTTGCGGTTCAATATGGGCATAAGGAACAGAAGATACAGCATCCGTATAAGTTACAGAATTCACTATAATATCTGAAGCAGTATCCGCATCTTTCTGTAGCACTATTCGGGATGCGCGTGGAGCAAGAGTAACCTGTACCAATGAAGTAGAAGCAGCCACACGAAGTGTACCATCTTGTTCACCTTTGCTGACGAGCATTGTCATAGGATCAGTTATCGGTAATTGAGGAGAATATGCTTCCAAATTCCAATAAGTATCACCAGAAGTTAACACAGGAAATGTATTATCGGCCGTAGCAAACAAAAATAGAAATCGATAAATGATGCCTTTAGTTACGGAAACTTTTATTTCATTCGTCACATCACCTACCCTGCCTGTTTGATCAAACAGATAGTTATATTGGTCATCAAAACAGAATATTTTCCATTTCATTCCGACCAAAGACGCTGAAGATCTGGTGGGAGACATCGTTATCCCCCCCTCCGTGTTCAAGCTGAAACGTATTTCTTTTGTGTCATCCTCTTTCTGTATATCACTCACATATCCCTCAGCACAAGCCGTGAACAAGCTAGAAATCATCAAGAGAATCACAAATAAAGTATTCTTTAGCATTGTCTTACAAATTTAGTCATTATATTAGAAGATACAAACCGATGAATATGCCAATCAATTCCAACCAGCTTTATCACGGACACATCTGTAAGGGATTCCATATTCCTTCTTCACTACCCATGCACTACCAAAAGTCTGATCCTGTACGGTAAGATCTGACAATTTTATATTTACCCATGCCACGTTTGGCCACGTACCAAAAGCCGCCAAATCTTTTAAATTCGCCTTTGTTGATGGATAACCTGCAAGTATGCGCATATAGGTGCCTTCACCCTCTGGCTCAAACCAGCGATAGGCATACACTGACTCGGAAACCTGTGATTTAAGGTTCTTGCCTACCCACGAGATATAATCTTCCGCTTCTTTATCATTCAATGTAGACCATCCTTCCGGGCACGGGTTTACAGCAACATCATTATTAATAGAAGACATATTTGCACTGAATGTATATCCCTCGGCACCACAGTAATAAGCTTTATCTACACTATTATGTGTAAGATAAGTGGACTGTTTGGCATGAACGGGTGAATAAAGTTTAGTATTCCATGATAGACATGGAAGAGGAGTTCCTGGATACGGATCAATAAATCCTATCACAAGGAGATTTTCATCCGATACTGCCCCATTGAGATATGTAACTGCATATTGATAAGAACTCTTTGGATGTTCTGTCACCGTATAAACAATTTCGTGACGATAAAGGCCACTACCTGCAGCGATTGTGGTTGAAGAAACTGTAAGCCACGAAGGTAAACTTCCATCATGCAATGCTTCCAAAGCAGTGGAATTATAATCTGTAACAACACGTTTTATAGTATATGGCATTGTAGCATCAGCTCCAATTTTCACATAAGTTCCTTTTATCTCCGTACCTGTTATGATTTTAGCTTTGTCATCCATAATGGAGATTCCATTTTCAACTGTCACCCAATCAATAGATGTGCCATCTTTCCATTCTTCTACTGATATGTCAAATCCTGCAGAACCAGCTATACGCTTTGTATTAAGCTGATACAAGTAATTAGCCTCAACACTAATATCAGACCCAAGATTAAGATATAAAGTCGGACCTGCCGTATTGGTATTAGCAAGTTTAGTGGTAGCCCATACAACTGTCTTTTCATTCTGGTCAAGAGTTGAAGTCAACTGAGTCGGATAAAGATAGAAACTCTTTCCATCATTAGCTAAATCAGCTGCCGGTATTTCCAGAATATCAGCAGATATATTGCCTGCATTTCCACTTACATCACCTACAAATCCTTGAGTATATCTATTTTTGATATACACTTTATCAAGCACTACTCCTGATTCAGCCGGATCATTCAGTAAATCAAACCTAGCTACGCGTCTTTTAAGTTTTACATTAACCTGATTATCGGAGGATTCAACATCAGCTACAGTTACATATTCCTTACCATCTGTTTTAATATTGGACATCACAAATGGAGGATTCAACTTTCCGCTCTCCGAAACAGTTTTGCTATTGAGCAAATCATTGATTGTACTTGATTCACTCATGCTGGGAAAATTATTCTCATCTTCACTCTCTACAATAATGAATCTCTTTTCACCTCCTGTCGAAGAAGTTAATTCTAAAGAATATGATCTTGTATTGTTGTTTTCGCCCACAGAAGTAGCCCCTGCATAATCGAGAATATATCTCTGCTCATATTTGCCTTCTTTATTAAATTGATAGAAAGCAATCTTGTCATTGATTCCTCCATTCTCGTCACCAACACCCACAGCTTTGGAAAGGAATGCACCTGGAGCGTGCAAGTTAAATGCTACTTTTCCTTTACCTGAAGGTAAGTCATTAGGGGCATCGTCGCTTTTCTGGCAACCAGCAAATAAAACAGTCGAAAACAAAGCCAGACCTATATAAATATTTTTGGGAATTATTCGGTTTTTCATGATAATGTCATTTCAATCTTGTTTTAAATCATCGAATTAGTAGTAGTTTAATAGTTACAAAGAGGTTGATTCAAAACATATTTGGATCCAACCTCTTTGTTATTTATCAGGTATTACTTAATCCCATTGTATTTGTTGATCTTCATCTGGAATCAACGTATTCAGGTCACGCTGCATGTTTAAAGTACCTTCCACTGTATATTTCAGTCGGTTCCCGGGGCTAAGTGTATAATCTTCAAATGTATAAGCTAAATAAAGTGTAATATAAATATGCTTTAAATACGGTTTTACAGCATCATATTCCTCTACTACAGTATAATAAGGCTGTTCATATTCAACATTTCCGATTTTACCATTTAATTCCTTAAAATTATTCCCCTCCGTTCCTCCATTATCTGTCCAAAGTCTCAATTTATATTTCAAAGGAGTAATTTTTTCCTTTGTAAACTCCATATACAATTTATAGCATTTGCGATCTATATAATCCACATCTCTAAGTCCCATATAGACAAATACCGTATTATCATCATGTACATAGGCCTTGTGATTAGTCACCGTAAAAGGGTCCTTTTGCCCTTCCAAAGTAATCTTAAATTGACTCCCATCATACGTGCCTGAATAATCATTGAATGGAATAACATTTAACAAAGCTTTCCGATAATGTAAGCGGTCATTCGATTGATAATCATATGAAGGATCATCTACTATTGTCAATGGCAAAATATATTTATCTGACATATCCAACGAATTAGCGTTATTTTCACCTCCTAAAGTGAAATTAATAGGTAAAGTAGCCACATACTCACCAGCAGGAATATCCACAGTTTCCGGCATCGTATAATACTGTTGATCTAACATCTGGTAATAAAGTTCCGAACGACGTTCACCAAAACGTTCCAGATTCAAGGTTTTCAGAGTATCCGGATCTAGAGCTACATGTACAGTTCTAACATTTGTATTCATTGTAGATCCACTAAGGAGTAATGGAAGATTATATGTAACCATACCATCTGGCTTATAACGTACATACGTAGAACTTACTCCCTCACCATTTATCGTAGCTTTAAAAGAGACCAGCTGCTTAAACTGTTCATCTTCCCATTCATTGTTGCACGAAGTACAGCATATCGCTAGCATTGCAACCAAAAATAAATTATATATCTTTTTCATTTTATACATATAAATAAGTTATGAGATTTATTCTGGGTCTCTCCATCCCGGATTCTGAGTCATCAACAGGTTCCGTTTCATTATATAATGATGAATCGGCCAGAACCACATTTTAGTAGAGAACATCGTTGGCATTGAAGTCGTTTCTACTGGAGTATGGAACCCTGCAGGATCTTCTTTACTGATATAAATATTACATCCATACATAGGAACTGATTCCTCTACCGGCGCATCACACCAACGACGAATATCAAAGAAACGATGCCCCTCCGCAAACAATTCAATCTGACGTTCCCGCTTAATCTTAATACGAAATTTATCAGGACTATCATACACATCATAATCTGGTAACCCTGCACGGATACGGATTGGTTGAACCCCTTTCTTCAATTCTTCTGTTGTACGTGTTATAGTATGCATTTTTTCTCCATTCCATGAAGGGATCTCATATGTACCTTGCACCTCATTCAGTGCTTCCGCATAATTCAGCAAAATCTCTGCATAACGGATATCCGGAGCATATTTAGCCTCAATGCGACTTGCATCGTATGCTTTATCTGCATCTGACAAGTCGTTTGGATGCACAAACTTTTTAATCCCAATACCAGTATTAAGCCAGTTAGTTCCTATCTTATAACCATCTGATTCGCCTCTGTAATAGAAAATCTGTACATCTTTTTCCTCCTTTTGGTTTATGTCGGCATTTAACATATGCCAAACACTTCCATTATAAGCTACCGATGCATAGAAACGAGGTTCGCGACCTGCATATTGTTTAGAAACGCCAACTCCTTTTGCCCCTAATTCTGGATACTTACTCAATTCGTCTTTCGTTACTACCTCAGTTGGTCGAGGATCATTGTTATAACGACTGGGGTCTGTATATCCTTCCATTCCTGCATACATTGAGTTCATACCTGGACAATCACTACCATCTTTCATATAATAGGCATCACATTGCTTCTGAGTCATGCCGTGACAATTGTATCCTCCCCCCTGTGAACGAGGTAATTGGTGGATAACCATCACTTTTATATTTTCCGCTCCCTGATTAGTCCCCCTAGTAAATATGATCTCAGAGTTTCCATAGGCAGAGACTTCTCCGTCAAACAATGCACGGTAGGATTTAAATGGGTCAATATTTTGCCAGCCTTTAGGCCAAGGGTTAGAATGGAAAGTTCCTTCATCGTCTGGAGGAGTAATAGTTGCAGGGTCAGATAAACTTGAACCTCCTTCACTTTTATAAGCAACATACAGTTGATATTTGCCTAACTCTATTACATCTTTTGCAGCAGCTGCCGCTATAGCCCATTTCCGTTCATCATAAGTATCGGACAACAGTTTTTTTCCACTCTTGTCCACCAATGCAGCAATCACCTCTGCAGGAGCTTTTCCATTAAATAGGGGACTAGCAGCGTATAACAACACTCTGGAACGGAGACTCAAAGCTGCTCCACGAGTAGGACGTACTATATCTTGTGGACCTCGTGCCTCCTCTAGCAACATAGCAGCTTTTACTAATTCATTAGAAATGTAATCAACACATTCATCATATGAATTCCTCGGATAGGCAATCTCGTCATATTCTTTCGTATAGTCAATACCCTCATCTGGCAAAATAGGGACAGGACCAAACGAACGAATCAACATCCAATAACAATATGCCCGCAAAAAATGCGCTTGTCCTTTCATATCGGCAATTTCTGGTTCGGAAAACTCCTTATTCATGTCTATGTTATTAAGGAAAACAGACAAATGACGAATTCCTTGATAAGCAGGTTGCCAAATATATAGACTATTCCCAGTCCCCAATCCTTTTTCTGTATAATTACCACTCTTCCAATCTACATAATTCAAATCACCATAATACATGTCGTCTGCAAAATTGAAAGACGTATTTTTCTTACTATTCACCTGCTGGAGATAATCATGTTTCAAGTAAGTATAGCCACGCGCCAACCATTCATTTGTATAATCTTTACTCTGAAACACTTGTTCTATAGACATACGTTCATCAAAAATGTAGTCCGAATCCAAATAATCACGACATCCGACAATAGTGGTACCCAGCCCTACTACCAAACACAAAGTTATAATATATTTTTTCATATTTACATTGTTTATAAGTTAACAGATACACCCAATGAGAACGTTCTACTCAAAGGGTATTTCTTTCCATCAGAAACTCCTAATTCTGGATCCCAAAGTTTAAAATCAGAGAAAGTCAACAAATTAGTTCCGACAAAGAAAACACGTACTCTATTTAAGTGAATCTTATTCACCAAAGCTGTCGGAAGAGAATAACCGATATCTAAGGTTTTTAAACGTAGATAAGATCCATCTCTCAGCCAATAATCAGATTTCTGATAATTATTAGGATTCTGACCATAGGTTAAACGAGGAAATTCAGCATTAGGATCTTCATTTACTCCTAAGATCCAACGATTACCATTAGCCATCTCCTTCAATACATTTCCCCATCCATCACCACCACTAAACATCTGCACGGTAGTTCCATCAATAAAGAAAGTAGATTTACCTGATCCCTGAAAATGAACATTCACATCTAATCCTTTCCATTTAGCTGACATACCAAATCCATAAATCAAATTTGGTTTAGTCGTTGCTCCAATAGCGACTTTATCATTACCATCAATTATACCATCACCATTAATATCTTTATATTTAATATCTCCTGGCATGATTTCGTATATCTCACCTTCTGTATACCCATTCTGGGTTTTTGTATATTTGAATTCTTGTTTCGGACTATTTCTAATTTCTTCATAGTCCTTGAATAATCCCAAGGCAATAAACCCAGTTGCTTGATTCACACGATGCCCTTGATCAAGTTTATACTCATAAATAGTATTTTCTTCATCTCGTTCTATAATTTTATTCTTACTATAAGTCATATTACCTCGCAAAGTGAAATCTACTTTTCCTATCTTTTGCTTCCAAGCAAAGTGTCCATCAAATCCTTTCGCCTCTACAATACCCACATTTGCCTTAGGATTACTTTCCAATCCGACTTCATAAGGAACAGATTTGCGTTCCATATAAATTCCCTCGCGTCGTTCATAGAAATAATCAATAGCACCTGACAATCGATCACTCAAAAAAGAAAAATCAATACCTAAATCTTGTTTCGTTGAAACTTCCCATGAAACATTGGGAGAAGCAATACTAGAATAATACTTTCCAGTCCAACTTTTGTCTCCCACAGATATATCAGCAAAGTTAAAAGTCCCTCCATCACCAATACTATACAAATAAGGGAAACGGACATTTTTACCTAGATTGTCATTACCTGTCTTTCCATAAGAGTAACGGATTTTAAGCATATTAACCCATTTTCCCGCCAGTTTCTTCATGAAAGGTTCTTCTGCCAAATTCCATGCACCAGAAATAGCCGGAAAAAAGCCAAAGCGATAGTCTTTGTGGAAATTTTCAGACCCAGTATATCCAAAATTAAAATCTACGAAATAACGATAATTCCAGTTGTAATTTACCCGACCAGCTAATCCCTGATTACGTTGAGCCATACCGGTCTTCAAGTCAGTTCCTAAATTTTGTGTAAAGACCTTGGACGATTGAGTGTACTTTAAAACACCCCCTACATGATGTTCCTTAAATCCACGATTATAATGCAATTCCCACTCAAAGAATTCTCTTCTATCACCCTCCGAGTTAGATGTCTGCGTCATAGGAACAGCTTCCCTTACCCGAGTAAAATTAAGCGTTCCATCTGGTTGACGATAACGATCGGCTCTATAAACTTCTGGACACTTATAGCGTTTAACCCAATTTGAATTATAAGTATCATATCCAAATCTGCCAATAAATCGTAATCCTTTTGTTATAAAATCCAACTTTTGTTCTAATGTTACATTGGTCTGAATATTATTCTTCCAACTCTCATTAAAACCTGTTTGAGTGGCTTGTACCCAAGGATTCATATTATCATCCTTATCAGACCAAGCAGGAAATTTTCCATCCGAATAAACTACAGGCATCATAATAGGGTTATATCCCATAAGCACCGACCAAAGATTATCCGTTCCACTTCCTGGATCATTCTGTTTACGTAATGAACCGGATAATCCCACTTTCAACAAAGTAGTCTTTGTAATATCAATATCCAGATTCATACGATATGTCCATTTTCTATAATTTGTATTGGTATTATAATCCTTTAGCGCTTTATCTACCTTATACATACCTTGTTGATTTTGATAACTACCAGACACAAAATAACGAGCTGTTCGACCACCACCACGCATATTCAGAGTAGCACGCGAACTCCAAGCACCATCACGCATCATCACATCCATCCAGTCTACATTAGGAAATCGATCTGGATCAAGCCCTGAACGGAATAATTCTAGTTCCGTTGGAGAATAAAGTGCCTCTTGATTTCGTGTCAATCTAGCCTCATTAGCCATAGAAGCATATGTATATCCATCTACAAACTCCGGTGCCTGAGTAAAAGTGCTATAAAATCCTTCTACTTTCGCATCAATATTAATCTTACTCTCTTTTCCTCGTTTTGTATTAATTAAAACGACACCATTTGCACCCTTACTTCCATAAATAGCAGTAGCAGAAGCATCTTTCAGTACAGTAAAAGATTCTATATCTTCTACATTTACTTCATCAATATCACGTTCAAATCCATCAACTAATACTAATGCAGCAGTATTAGCACCAAAGGTAGAAATACTACGAATCCAGAACTCTGACACACTACCCGGGCGACCAGAAGTCTGCATTGCCATTACTCCCGGAACCACACCAGCCAACCCATCTGCCACTGATGTAGAAGGAACAGATTTCAAAGCATCCACATCCACGTTAGTAATAGCACCTGTAACAGCTATTTTCTTCTGTGCACCTGTACCCGTAATCACAACTTCATCAATGACAGTAGCAGAAGCTTCTTTCATGACTACATTTATTACACGTTGCTCTTTCACCAATATATTCACTGTTTCATATCCGATGTATGAAAATACCAGTTTATTATAAGTAGAAGTCTTAATTTTATATCTACCATTTAGATCAGTAATCACACCTAATCCGGGCATATTCTCTATAGCAATATTCACACCAATCAGGGGTTCCTTATTCTGGTCAGTCACAATACCTGTTACTGTTACACTTTCTTGTGTCCATGCACTTATTGAGAAAAGTAACAACAATATACATATAAATATATTTTTTCTCATCATAAAATATGTGTTTATCATTTATTATTCTTCCTGGGCTATTTTACGAATGACAGCCTGTTTTGTTCCATCATGCTTTTCTCCTCTTTCACCCACATAAAAACATTTTCTTTTTTCATCATAAGCAATAGCCCATGGATGAAAGAAACGCGCCTCTGTACGTAATGCCCCATCCGCATATCCTCCTTCTGTACTTCCATTTCCACGTCCAGCAAATGTTGTTACCCTACCTGTAGGAGTTAATATTCGTATACAATGGTTATATTCATCGGTGAAATAGAAGTCATATTCATCCTCTGCACCTGTATAATCTTCATTTTTTACAAAAACGCCTTGTCCAGGCCCATTCACACGAGCATTTCCTCCTACTCCATCTACATATCCAGCTTTACTAGCATGACCGGCAATTATATAGGGCTCGGAAAATTTATCCAATACTTCATTATAATCCATTCGTGCAATATAGCTATTTTGCTGAGAAGAATACAAACGTAATAAATACGCATATTTCCCCGTAGGATGTACCACCATTCGTAAAGTTTCTTTAGTTCTCATATGACTGGCAAAAGTTGTAAATTCTTTTGTTGCAAAATCATATCGCCACATCGGTTGAGTTTCATACAATGTATAATAAAGAGTTCCAGTCTTGGGGTGTACAAAAGCACCGGTCACTCCTTTTTGTTTATGTTGACTGTCCTCTAACAAAGTTTTCGTTTTAAAACCTGAAGCACGAGAAAGAACGATATTTACAGCTCCATTATTAGATAAATCTCTAGACACAATCATATCTTGATTTTCATCCACTGTCCAATTTATAATAGTGGGTCGTTCTGTTTTATTCCCTAAATCAGGAAGCATGGTTACTGTCTTTTGCTCCAAATCAATCAAACGACACGAACCTACACCAGAGGCAGTCATATATAAATGATCAAAATTAGATTTTGGATCAAAGGAAAACCAAGTTGCCCCTTTAATACACCCACAGTCGTCAAAAGAGCCATCTTGTTCATATGCATCATTTTCATTTTGAAACCGTTGACCAGCCAATCTTGATACTAGCCATTGCTTTACATATGTAAACTTCTCTTCGGCTTCCGCATAGGCTATTTCTTCTCCCTCACCATCATAAACACTGATTTCTACATCTCCATCCACAGCCATTCGTGGAACGACACAATACAGTATTTGATTCTTAACATTAATGATATTAGCCTCTTTACCCCCAATAATAACCTTTAACTTGGTTGGATCATTACCGAAGTTATCACCATATAAAATCAAGTTATTACCAACACCTCCTTCTTTAGGCTCAAAATCAGTAATCACAATCGGCTTACTCGGATCAAAAGCCGCTTCTTCCGACTCATCGTCCTTACAACCTAGTACACAAAGGACTATCAACGGCATCATGATAGTAAACAATCTGATGTACCGGTCCTTCCAAAAACTTTTCTTTTTCATACATTAAATTTTAGTTCGCTATTTTTTTAATCTCAAAACTATATCCAACTAACATTTCAACCCTAATTATTAAATACGGGAAGAAAATCTGAAGTTGAAGGCACACAATTTTTTATATAGGGCCAACCATCTTCTGTCCACAATACCCGATCTAACATACCCAAACGTCCTCCAACCTCACCATTTTCTTTCACATAGCTATGGTATATCATCCAATCAGTACCGGCATCGTCTTGTACAATAATGGAGTTATGACCAGGACCAAAGAATTTCTGGCCATCTCCTTCCAATACCAACTCCCAAGCATTGTTAATCATATCTTTACCACTCTTATCAAGGTATGGTCCAAGTAAATCCTGTGAGCGGCCCACCACTACTTTATATCTACTTCTCTCGCCATCACAACAATTGTTTATAGATGCAAACAGATAATAATAGCCGTTCTTCTTATAAATATTGGTACCCTCAAAGGCTTTACCACAGACTTGCTTTTTAAGAGTTGGGGTACCATTCTCATTACGTTTCACAGAAAGTCCATCATCAGTAAGTTCAGTTACATAAATACCATTAAAACTACCGACAAACATATATTTTTTATTATCCTCCTCATAATAGAACTGATCAATACAATTGGACCCAAAATCTTCTTTCGTCAGCAACTCTTTACTATTCACAAAATCACCTAAAGGACTATCTGAAGTAGCAACTGCAGTGTAGCTAGCATCTCCATCTCCCCATTTTGCCCATGAAAAATAAAGTACATATTTACCATTAATATGACGGATTTCCGGAGCCCAAAATGCACCTCCACCAGGAATTTGCGGCTTTGTCGCATTTCGAAAAGCAGTTCTCTTAAATTCCCAATTCACTAAATCCTTAGAAAAATAAATAGGAACCCAATATTTATCTGTTTGAGTAGCATATAAATAGAAACCATCCTCTGTGCGAATAACAGTAGGATCGGCTGCACTTGAGAAGGTAATTACCGGGTTCGTGTAAGTTATACCTATTTTGAAGTAACAAATTTCATCACGAAGAGCAACACTTTCATGAGAACACTCCCCTAGCCGTACAGGCAACAAATATTTTACGGTCTCCATTCCTTCACGCTTAACTATAAACTCTCCAGCAGCCTCATTCTCCCCAGCTTTGAAAAATATCCCCGTTCCTAAATCATAGTTAGCCGCTGGAAGAAGCTGATAAGAAGTTTTATAGTTCTTATTATATTCAGCAACCAGTTCTTTCGCATTAGAGGGTACTTCCAATTTACACGAAAAGTTCCAAGGATTATTTTTTATTTCTCCATCTACCTTATAATTAAAAGTAGTATTAACAGAAATGGGCATCAACACTTTACTAATGCTAACCTCTTCTGAAGTAGTAGCCAAACTAACTATTGGATAATCAAACGAAATATGTAGTAGAAAATCACTCTGACTTTTACGAACCTTTACGGTAGTTGAGGTTAGTCTCAATGCTATCACATATTCAGCCCCATTTTTCTTGAATTCAGCAAATATTTTAGCTGGGTCAAATTTAACTTCTATTTCCTTTGAAGTAACTCCTTGTTCAAAAGCAAGCTGTGAGATACTTATCGAATACAACGACGATGGCAATAATTTATAAGCAGTTTCTTCCTCCTTATTATATGCCTTCAAATCCTCCTCCTTCCACTCATCCAGTTCTGCTATAAAAGCCGTACTCGCACTGCCCCCCTTCAATTCTACAGAGAAAGGGTACACAACTTGTGCCACATCACTACTGGAAACCTTAATTACATTTAGTCCATTAGGCTGTACTTGTAAATACTGGTTCGAATTTACATCCCCATCTTCACCAGGAACATCCTTAGTATCATCAGAACCACATGACAAAAAAAGCAGAAGTCCCGCACTAAGAAACAATAGCCCAATTTTTCGAATATTTTTTTTAATTGATTTGTAATTCATTACATATAGATTTAAGTAATACCCTGTGTTTATCAAAAAACGTTATCCCTTGAACTATCTTTTTAACTGCATCTAAAACTAAATTCCGTATTATATAATAATGATCATTATCTCTCTATAAAGGTACTAGCACCCCTATCATCTGATACAAAAGTAGAGAATTGGGATTATTTAAGATATCAAATACAGGTCAATAAATGAAAAATTAGTCCCAAACTAATCTAAAGTATTCAAAGATTATACAGAGGAGTTTTTATTAGCAACCATCTGAACAATATCTTTCTTTTATTGGATAATTTCTTCTCCAACAATCCACTACTACTCAAACATTATTTGAGAACTAAAATATTTTATGATTGCTATATTTGAAACTAATAGCGACGCCATTTCATCTAATTGCCTTCTTTATAACCGGACAAACTAAATCAGCGTATCTCATCATACCTAAGTCTGTAAAATGAATACCATCTACAGTAGCCTCTCCATCCTCTCCCAGCATATTCTTTGATGAAATAAGAATGATATTTTTCTCATTTCTTTTCTTTAAATGATTGAATATCTCTTTCAACGTATCATTTTTTCGTCGCACTTCTTTAGCAACCTTTTCATCATAAAATGTATGAGGGAAAATAGGATCCTCTATAAAAATAATTGGTGTATCCGGATGTTTACCACGAATGATACGATAGAATGTTTCCATCCGTTCTTTCATCTTTGTAACAGAAGCATTAGGCACAAAGTCCAAAACGAAAACACTAGCTTCTACTTCAGCTATTACTTTAGCTACCTCCAAATCTAGAAATGCATTTCCACTGAATCCTAAATTGATACATTCACGGTTCAATCTTCTCGATATAATATTGGTATGTGCCATTCCTGGACGTGAAGCACAACCTCCTTGAAGAATGCTGGTTCCATAAAAAACAACAGGATTCTTACGGATTGGATAATCCATTAACGGCTGACTGATAGTAGCCAGAGAATCAACTCCTATAGACAGAGAAATAAGACCATCATACAATGGCAAATAAAGCATGTATTCTCTTTCTTCAGGATGCATATTTTTTATAATGGTGGCCTTATTTGTTTTTCCTTTCGGACGGGCACTATTGACAAAATGCCAGTCACCATTCTTCTGAAGACAGTAAAGATCTAAACCTTTTGCACCAGTATCAGTCATATGATTCATGTGGGTATTAAAAAGAGCCACCCATTTAGCTGCTATCGTAGTGGAATTACTACGGAAACGTATTGCCATTCCCGCAGAGTTACGGCTTAAATTCCATAATGGAGCACGAGAAATATTCTTTAATGAATCCGGGAACCTTTCATATCGTGCCCCAGCACTCTCTGTCGCCCTTCCTAATAGTGGGAAATTCGATGCATCGTGGTATACTAATTGAGCATGTATATGAAACACTAAAAAAAGTACAATAAAAATACAAAATTCTCTTTTCATATTCAAGCATTATAATTTCAGACCCTTCAAAAATAAATATATGTTATGTTAAAAGCAACAATACACTATGAATAAAAAAACTCCTAGATCTGTATCCGGTCTTTTATTGTTTTATTTATTCAATAATGCATAAGCACACCATATTATCGGTGCCTGTCCATGATAATCACCAGCGATACGGGGACGATCCATATAATATTGTTTACTGTTTTTCTTTCCGGTTCCAACACAAACCTCAGTAAGATCATTCTTGTCATTAATATAATTACATAAGCCAAGCCATGCACGGCGTGCCACTGGAGCATATTCTTCTTTATTCAACCAGCCGTTATTGACACCCACAATCATGGCATAAGCAAACATTGCCGAACCAGATGTCTCTGTCCAAAAGTCCGGTTCGGTAATCAGCTGATTCCAAAGACCGTCCTTGTTCACGTATTTCTTCAAGTTATCCATCATCAACAAGTAACCTTTCATAATACGTGCACGATTAGGATCCTTTTCTGGTAAGTTATAAAGTAACTCCGTCATACCGACAGCCATCCAACCATCACCACGTCCCCAATAATAAGGTACATCCGGTGCATGATAGAAAAGACCGTTGGGATGTTGCAATTCGTCCAAATACAGAACCATTTCTTTGGCAGCCCTATTGATATACTTAGGATCACCAGTAGCTTTATAAGCCTCAGATTGCACAATAGTAATCATATACATATCATCAATCCAAAGACGAGTTTGCCAAGAGTAACCCTTCTTATCCCATTTACGCTCCTCTTCGTTTGCATTGGCAGGAAGTTGCCATTGAGTGTCAGCATAGGGCAGTCCTAGATCCAAATAACGCTTATCTTTCGTTATATTATAAAATCTTAGAGGTAAACAACCAAACATATTTTGATCTACGTGAATCGGCGGAGGTAGAAGTTCTTTTTCCAGATGAAACAATAATTCGAAACGATTTCTTAACAGCTTTATCAGATCTTTATTATTTGTCAATTCTGCAAAACGAAGAGCTCCGTACCATGTACACACCTCTGCATAATGTATTCCTCTATCAAAATACAGTTGGTGTTTAGTTTCCATCAAACGTCTGCTCAATTTATTTCCAACCGTCTTTGGATCTGCCTTCACAGGAAAATCTCCAAAATAATTTTGAGCAGAAATCACATTTGAGCTCAAAAAAACGGTCATCAATAAAGCATAAATCAAATAATTTCTTTTCATAATCGTAGTGTTCTATATAATTAATTATTCAATATTAAATTCTCCCAATCATAACCCAGTCACCGGTATCCAACGGACCGTACTTGTAGATGCAACATCACAAATAGCATCTACCGAATTCCGCTTTGTAACAGAAAAATTGACAAGTATTTGCCCGGAAGTTATAGTTAATTTAGAACGTGGAATAGCAACTTCAGCAATATATCCATAACTATCAATACGCCTCTCGTTTGTTTCATCGCAGACATAAGTTTTGACCTGGGCATCTAATTGCGCTTCTTTCCATGATGCATCATATATTTCACAATTTTTCAGTCCATTCATTGTTACTTGTATGCAACAAGCACCTTTTGACAGCTTATTATTACTCACAGGAGATATGTATAAGGAAGCGTAATCAGAGGCTAGCAGGTTTCGATCAAGTACTTCTAACAGAAAATAAATATTATCATCATCATGCGAACAGCGTAATGTCCCTTGCGCTTGTGACTGACTGCCCACAAAAAGTGCATGATCTGTATTTGCCCACTCTTTATTGTTACCATCTACCGTTACCTTTCTTTTCACGGCATCAATACGATGATTAAGTACAAACTGTGCCATCTGAACCGGTCCTTCTTTCGCTTTAATATTAGTTCCAACCAGAGTGTGTGAATCAATAATACAAAATGATCCCCAATAACCGCCAGAAAAAGGTTGATAAGCATTACCGAAATTACGCGCAGTAGTATCTCCTATTTTAAGAGTATATTTACTTGACGATTCATACGAAAGGACGGTTTCTCCCGAAGGAAACTGTCCCAAATATGGTCCCATACCGGAGAAAACACAATTATTACTATCGGCAGGTCCTTCCTGGTCGGCAGCCAAATATTCCCATTCGTCTTTATCTGAATAGCAAAGTGAAATATGATATCCTGAATTATTGGTTTCCACAGCAGCAGCTAATCCTTTGTTATCATTGAGTCTCACAACAGAAGGCATCTGATGATTATAGCCGACAATTCCATTTTTCTCCCACCTCATTCGCAATACATAATAAGGAGAAGAGCTAAAGTCCGGTCTCCATGTTTTTCCACCGTCAGTAGAAACAACCATTGCTGTACCTGTATCTGTGCCATGTCCTTCCAAACCAGTACGACTGCTATCTGTAAAGTAACAGTGCAATTCACCTGTAGGCAACTCCAACAAGAAAGGTTCCCAATTAACTCCCTGATATATCTTGACAGGTTCACTCCAAGTGACACCATTATCCGTACTGCGCCTTAATTCAATTCCTGCATCTTCCGGTAAATCACGATAGCCGGAATTAGCCCTGCAAGATGCAACAGCCAGTATATCTCCATTAGAAAGCACCAGTCCATCGCAATTAGCATAGCAATGTATATTCTTATTGCCTTTGCTATCGATAATGTCATAACTGTTAAATATCTCTCCTTTATTGATCCACGTTTTCATATCCTTACTAAGTGCATAAACACAACGCCGACCAATATTATTATTAGCACTACCATTGTGATAGAACAAAATATAGTCGCCATTCTTCATCTTTTTTATACGAGGATAGCGAGGATAAGAAGATTCCATAGTCACAAACATCCGATAATTCATCATCAATGAAGAACGTTTCGTAACATCTGTATGAGAATTTATAATAGGAGTCCCCTGATTCAATTCCCCTATAGGTGTGATGCTACAGAGCACAGGTTCTTGGGATTCGTCGTCCTTTGGTTTCTCCGTATTCCCGTTATCGGTAGGTAAATTCTCATCATTCTCCCCACCGCCCCCACACGCTATAAATGAAATAGCCATGGAGAAAAATAACATAAAAAAAGTGTTTTTCATAGCTGTATATATTTCATTCAGCTTACTATTTCCCCTGTCTTGTCGGCTGTGGTCCCAAATAAGAACGCTTCATTCCTCCGAAGTCCAAAACGATCTTTTGCAGGACAGTTCCGGCGTCGCCACATATAATTTTCACTGTGTGCTTACCCGGTTTATCGATATGCAAAGTGGTCTTGTTTATTCTACAGTTCTTCAACACACTTTCGTACCAGATTTGTGCGTACTCAAAAGAAGAAGTGGAAGGGTTCATTACAGGACCTTCATCAATACATACTCCATATTTCGTTTCCACATTCGTCGCTTCATGTCCGGCATATCCACGATCCTTACTTAGAGTAAATGTAGGTAGTACATACGTATAAACATCAACCGAACCTTGTTCGAATGTATAGAAATCATATTCCAGACGAGGCGTACTGCGACCTGCAGTCCGCTGTGGAGCGGCTGTCGGATCACCTAGCTGAATAGCTGTATTTTCTATTCCCAAATTAGGAATCGTTCTCATTTGAATAGCTTTGTTCTCTACTTTCCGGTGGAAACCGGCAGCATCAATGGAAACATATCCGTTGTGTTCTACAAATAAAGAATCCATTTCGGCTAATGAAGGAGAGGAAGGATTGAAGACAGAAATATAGACATTCTCCTTCTCACCGCGATCAGATGCAATTTCCAATGTTCCGAATATTTTCTCACCAGTCGGAATCTTAGCCCAGTCAATTGAGACTTCTATACGATTTTCTGTAGCAGTTTCTCCGGCTTTCTGACTTAGCAGAATCCAGTTATCTGAAACTGATGCTTTCCATTTCAAAGGAGTCGCTCCTTTATTAAAAACGTCTACGTAATATGATTGACGGAAATATGTGTTGAAAGACGGCAGTGAATGGAAGCTTTTCTGCCCCTTCAAAATGTCTTCTCCTTCAGCTAATATACCCAAAGAGGCTGTAGATGCCAGATTAACCTTCCGCAGAGCCGGGAGTTCAAAGTAGGCTGCGGCAAATCCCTGTTTCATGGTCATTACATGATCCCATTTACCTCCAAGTAATGAGTTATATCCTTTTGTTATTACTTCCAGACTATCATAACAAGCCTTGGTCATTTTCTCCAGTTCTGTGGTAGTTGCTCTTTGCTGAATAGAATACCAACGATTTCTTTGTCCATTGAGAATCATACGATTCAACAGTTCACATCCTTTGACCGGATAATATAATGATTGATAATAACATGCCTTCTTATCTTCCGGCAGAGCTTTCAGAATTTTCTCTGCCATATTCCCTATCCGACGATATTCAGCCAGACGAGTATCCACTTCACGATAATTGGCAAGTGAGAAATCAGTATCTGTATTCCGTTCTCTTCCGTGTTTGTCAGTAGCCCACTGATAACCCCATCCCATAAACTCCGGTTTACGTGCAAAGGCCAGTTTATAGAAAGAGTTTATTACATCCTGATATTCATTGCGGTAATCGTTGCCTAACATGCCACATAACCATTCGGTACGATAATTTGCCGCTCTTTCAAAGTTGAATGAATCAATATCAAAAGCCATCGTCAGGAAGTAATCAACAGCAAATTCACATGACTTGATGTCTCCGGCATTGAGCAGCCAGATACGGTCGGCCGTCAAGTCGTATGCTTTACGTAGTTCTTCATACATTAATGTGGGTGAAGTTGTGTTCATCCAAAGATGGTCGTGAGGTTTACCCAGATAAGAAGAATGATAATATACTCCCGAACGTCCGGAACGTTTCTGCTCTTTCGGACTGCTCAAACGTTTCATATATCCATAATTATCATCCGGCCAGATAATAGTCACATCATCCGGAAGTTCCAATCCCTGATCGTATACATCGAGCACTTCTTTATAAGGAGTAAAGGCTTGAGGAATATTTTCCGCACGCTTGCCGATTGCATCCACCAACATTTGCCTTTGTGCCATCAAAGCTTCCTGAAGCATTTCCTTTCTATCGCTCATATTATTGCTTGCATTCATTGCCCGGTCGTGCAATCCACGCAAAGCCAAAGTATATACATTTTCAAACGGAGCACATTCATCTACACGTGATTTCAACACTTTGTTGACTCCATCCTTATTATTGATATAGTCCCATTCACCCATTTTATCACGCTTCCACTCACTTGCCGTATTAAACAATAACGGTTCACAATGGGAGGACCCCATGACAATAGCAAAGCTATCCGCTACCAGGCGATTTTCAGGAATACGGTGGAATGCCATGGATGCGTCATGCATAGCCGGACAAAGATAATTAGCCTGAAGACGCAACAGCAGTTCACACACTTTTGCATACGTTCTCGGTCCGAAGTTTCCACGTTCTTTCTCAAAATTGCGTTTCGACCAACGATAAAGCCCCCAGTCCTCATCGTTGATAAATACTCCTCTGAACTTGACAGACGGTGTTTTAGAAATGAACTTATCGACTTTTACACTAACTTGTTTTTGCTGTTTGATTGGAGCGTCTGCCCACCAATACCAGGGAGATACTCCTATTGCCTTTGATATGGAAAGAAGTCCGTAAGCAGTACCACGTCTGTCACTTCCAGCTACGACAATTGCTTTCTTGATGCCCGGAACGGGATTGTTGACCACCTCTATCATATAACGTTCCCAACTTCCGGCAATGGCAGCTGTATCTATTTTATTTCTCGATGCCAAAGCATCAATCCATCCGCTTTCTCCTATAGTACCGGCAATAATCGCATACCGCGCAGATACTTTTCCGGGCTTGCTTTCCTCCATTTTCAACTCTTGCCCCGTCACACGACGAACATCATCCACAAAAAGAGAAGCACTCTTACGTACTACAGTTGCATCTTTTCCGTCAAAGCAAATAACTGCATTCGTTGATGAAGAAACAATAGGAAAACTATTTTTTCCGATTCCTTTGTCGAGTAAAACTTGTGCTTTTGCCGAAATCAGGCTACAACAAAATAAGCCCAGCAATAAAATTTTATTTTTCATATACACATTAGATTGACTATTAATAACGCAAAGTAAGGCAAAAAGCAATTAAACGGATAAAAGAAACCGACCTATAAATAGCAGAATATGTTCAAAAAGGCCGTCAGATATAGTTGGATAAGTATCATTGGATATATATATGACCAATATGGTGGGTATATATGTCCAGCACGGTGAGTATATATATTCAGCATGGTGGATATATATATACACGACATTGTGCATATATACCCATCAAAGCTTTAGTTTGTTCGCTGTCAGCAGCGAACAAAGCAGTAGACAATATTTCTCCTATTGCCCCATTAGTTGTAACTACAGATATCTGTCGAGCACCTTCCACCAATTTTCCATTTCGAGGAGAAACAATATGCCGACGTTCAGGAGAGTCATTACCAGAGGTTGTAAGACACTCATTATGAAGAAGTATATTATTGACTTTCCATCCCGTTCCTACCGGATGATTACCTAAAGCAAGGACGGAACTGTTTCCCATATTTATCAATGCATTTTCTATCATGCACTCATTCAATATGCTTTTAATTGTTTCCAAAGCATACCCTTTGAGGAAACCGGATAAGTTGACAGCAACTCCCGGTCTTGAAAAATAGATACTATGATCTTCAGCTGATAAATGGACCGATTGTATCGTGTTCTGATTGTAATTTTCTGAATGGACTGTAATATCAAAACACCCCAGAGTCTTCCCATTATATTCCAGACATAAATCAATCATTGAATAGAGTTCTTCGCTAAGAACGACCGGAGAAACAAAAGCTGTCCGGTTAACATAAGCCAATTCACTGGCCGGATTATAAAAGTTCGCCATCTTTTCTAACCGGCACAATGCATCATAAATACAATTGACCACAAACAACAATTCTCCTTCCGTTTTCTTGCTATACAGGATAATATCCACCCGTGTATGCATGGAAAGAAACCAGGCATAAAGCAGTCCACTGCCTTCATGGGACGGCTTATACATATGTTGAATAGGGACTTGCATCGTATAGTAGGACAAATTAGGCACGGATTACCCGAATTACACGATTGCTATTTCATTAGAACAACCGTGAAATTCGCGCAATCCGTGCCTGAATAAAAAGTCATAAGGAATTTTGGCGTATCTCCCACAATAATATGGAATACGCCTTACTTCAGTTCTTTAATTTTCACGTTCTTGAACCATACTTCGTCTCCGTGATCCTGAAGAAGTATATTTCCTTCCTCCGGATTTCCGAAATTAGGCCAGTTTTTATATTTACTGTATGCTACCAATGCATTCCACATATCATTGTTACGATCATATTCAATCAATTTAACTCCGTTCAACCAATGTTCTACATGGTTACCTTTTACGATAATGGTAGCAGTATTAAACTCTTTCTTGTTGAAAGGTTTATTCTTAGGAGCCGGAATCAAATCATACAACGACCCTAGCTTTCTGTTACCTTTCACACCCAGTTTTGCATCAGGATGTTTGTCATCATCAAGAATCTGGAATTCACAACCGATAGCAGAGCCTGCACCTTTATTCATATCCGGGTTTACGAAATATTTAATTCCGCTATTGGCACCTTCAGTAATCTTAAAATCTACTTTCAGAATAAAGTTCTTGTATTTACGGGTAGTCACAATATCACCGCCATTAGCAGATTCAGCGCCACCACTCTTCATTACTTTCAGAATTCCATCTTCTATCTTCCAGCCTTTTGCAGGGAAAGTAGAAAGCTTAGCTCCTCTCCATCCATCAGTAGTCTTACCATCCCATAATAGAGTCCATCCTTCTTTTGCTTCATTCGGAGAAATCGTGTTAGCAATCAGATTCACTTCCGGTGCAGCTTGCGCTTCCGGTGTCTGATAGCGTTCTACGTCTGTCGTACAAATGCGGATATCTTTCCAACTAACTGTTTTACCTTCATCTGCCGCATTTCCAATGGCATGCACTTGCAGAGCAATGAAACCCACAGGAGTCATATCATCCCAGATATTAGCACAAGGTACTCCGTTTATCCAGGTACGAATCGAATTACCAACAGCCTCAATACGGGCTTTATTCCATGCATTATTCTTAAAAGCGGTTTTTGCCGACGGATTCAGCGTCAAAGGATAAAGCCAGTTTCTACGTGCCTCATCATAGATACCACCTGACCAAGCGCGTTTGGAAGGATCGATCTCAAACTGATAACCGTGTACACGACCCTTCTTATAATCTTTCTTGCTTTCACTACGAAGCTGTACTCCAGAATTTAAACCGTCATCTACCTTGAAGTCAAACTCAAGGATAAAATCACCATAATTCTTTGTCGTTGCCAAAAAAGTATTGGGTGTTCCCATTTTAGATACACCGACAATGGCACCATCTACAATTTTATACTCGGCTTTGCCATTCAATTTCTTCCATCCTTTCAGGTTTTTCCCATTGAAAAGAGGTTCCCAATTCTGTGCACCTAAAGAAGCGACACAAAATAAAAGTAAAGTTAATACGATATTCTTCTTCATAATCATTTATTAGCCTTTCCCACTCCCTTATATTCGAAGAAGGAATGGAAAAGGCTATTTTCTATTTATAATTTATAAAATTCATCCCAACCTTTACGCGGTGGAAGTCCCGCCAGCATTGCATTAGCAAATTCATTATTTGTAATCTGCTTCGTACGAGGATCAAAGAACAACTGTGTATTAAGTCGTTGAGCCATCACCCCCAGTGAGAATACCTGACTCAACACTCCATTGATTTCGAACGGTGAGCGTGTCTTTTCAATACCGTTACATGCCAACAAGAAGTTCTCGAAGTGATTGGAAGGACTTTTAGGAACTCTCGGCAACTTGTCTGCCATCTCTTTTGCTTTCTCCTCCGGAATAATAGACAAAGTGCTTCCATGACTACCACCCTTGAAAATCAAATCCTTAGTATAAATGATCTTTCCGGGATTCAACTTAGATTTCGGAGTATCTCCCTGATTAGTTACCGGGATGTTCGGATCTAGTCCCGAAACTCCATAACCGGCAGGAATAGGAGGAAGATTATCCAAACCATCATACCAGGTAATATCTACCGGTGGCATTCCTTTACGCTGCGGGAAACGGAAGAGAATCGTGGAAGAATACGGGAAGAAGTAATCATTATGCCCTTTTGCATATTGCATAGTGACTTCGTATGGCAATCCCAGTTCCAGGAATTCGTGAGCCGTGTCGAGGATATGTGCTCCCCAGTCGCCCAATGCTCCCATACCAAAATCATACCAACAACGCCATTGTCCCAAATGATAATCTTTATTATACTCGTGATAAGGAGTAACTCCGAGCCAAGTGTCCCAATCCAGATCTTTCGGCAGTTGCTGACCGGAAGGAAGTTTATAAATATTAGTGTCCCATTTATGCCAACGACGTGGGTTATTCATGTGGGCAGTGATAGCAGTAACGTCTTTGATAATTCCCGCATCCATCCAGGCTTTAAACTGGAAATAGTTTGCTTCAGAATGTCCCTGATTTCCTACTTGAGTAACCAAGTTCGGACGTTTAAGCGCAGCTTGCATCAACAGTTCCGCTTCATAGAAGGTACGTGCCAGCGGTTTCTCTACATATACGTGCTTTCCGGATGCCAAAGCCAGCATACTGATCGGGAAATGCGAATGGTCGGGAGTAGCAATTGCTACAGCATCAAATTCGTTACCGGCCTTATCAAACATTTGGCGGAAATCCCTAAACTGCTTTGCTTTCGGATATTTAGCCATTATCTTTTGTGTATGTTTGGCACCCATATCTACATCACATAAAGCCACCACTTCCACCATACCTGTCCGTGCAAAGTCTTCAATAATCTGCTCTCCACGGTTACCAATGCCGATATAAGCAATCTTCACTTTGTCACCTCTTCCTTTTTTAGGTGAAGCAGTTTGCGCATGTAATAAATCACCGGTTCCCAATGCCAATCCGGCTGAAGCCATCGACATCGTTTTCAAAAAATCCCTTCGTGTTACCATAAATTATTTATTTTCATTGATATTGATTAAGTTCTTCTTTAAAATTATGCAAGAAAACTATCAACTCCTGCTTTTCTTTTTAAACAGTGCTTGCATTCCATAAAACAAGAGACGCAAAATCCCCCAGAAAGCATAAAGCACAAAAGTAAATATAATTATATAAAAAATAGACGTTATCATCTCCGTAAATGGTGCATGATAAGCAATAATTGCATAAAGATGTAGCAAATTAGATACTACGAAACAAACGAGTAAAGTAATTAACTCTATTTTCTTACGTCGTGCGGTTACAATCGTGTCTTTCATATTGCTTCGGGTGTTTTTACAGATTGATGGTTCAGATAGTCTATTTTATACTCATCAGGGAAATAGAGTGTCCGTTCTTCTTCCAATGCCTGATGTCCCAACAAACAGAGCATACTTGCATAATACCCTTCTTCTGCGATGTTTTTAGGTTGTTTTTGTGTTATGACGGCCTCCACAAAAGCTTCCAACAACAATGATGTACCATCGCTCTTGGGACGTTCTCCGATAATGAATTCTCCTTTGTTTTCGTTTGCTGTTTCCGGCGCCCAGCTTGTTCCGGCAAAAGGCAGAGAGTCAAACACTTTGTTTTCCCAGTCATTCACCATTTGCAGGAAGGCCGGTGCAGGAGCTACACTTTCAAAGTAATATTTTCCCTTTTCCGGTTCTACCGTTCCGAGATTACCCATGATCTGTTCTTCCAGTCCATAGAATTTATTGGAAATGACAGAGTCAAATGTCATCTTTACCCCATCATCAAACACATATACACAGCTCACATTGTCATACACATCTCTGCCGTCTTTCCAATAAGTGATGGCACCGTGTCCCATCACCTTTTCGGGTATCTTACGCAAAGCCCAGCTTCCGATCTGAAGTTGATGGCAAGCAAGTTCCGTCATCAGTCCTTTTGAGAACTCTTTGTAAAGACGCCAATTTATCAGGCGTTCCAAATTGGGTGAAGGTACCGAACGTCTCCAGTCCCCGTTCCGGTTCCAGAAAGTACGGATGGCATTTATTTCACCAAAGGTACCTGCATGAATCATCTCCATTGCTTTAATGTAACGAGGATCGAACAGACGCTGTTGTCCTGTGAAGAAAATCTTTCCCGTGCTACGATGCTTCTGATACATACGGTAACACTCTTCCATCGTGAAACCTATTGACTTTTCACAGAACACATGCTTTCCTGCGTCGAAAGCATCCAATACGATCTTACAATGCGAGCTAAGAGGAGTAGCTACGAGTATAGCATCTATCGACTTATCTTCCAGCACTTCTCGGTAGTCACCATACACTTTGGCATTAGGTGCAAGTTTCAATGCGTTCTCAATAGACGGTTTATAAATGTCGCACAATGCTACAATATCGACTTTGGGGTTCTTAGCTAAAAATCCCATTAAAAACCGTCCCCGGGAACCAGGCCCGATAATTGCCAGACGACACTTCTCGTTTGAGGTGTTCATCACCTCCGAAAAAGCAGAAAGCCAAGGGCTTGCTGCAAGAAGAGTGCCAGCCCCGGCTATGCCTAAATTCTTTAGAAAATCCCGCCTGCTAATAGGGGTATGTTTCATGCTTGTGGTATTTAAGATTATAATTGGTTTATTTGAAAATCAGTTATTAAATACAGGTGCTTTTTGTGTTTCGTAAGAAGGAGATCCTCCCTCTACGTAAGGCCAACCTTCTTGGTCCCACTTGATCTGGTCCAACAACAGAATACGTCCGTTCTCCGGAGTTGATCTTGAAAAACCATGATACAGAAGCCAGTCTTGTCCGGCATCATCCCGGATAATCTGCGAACCGTGCCCATTGCCTACAAAATGATCATTCGCACCTATCACCAAAGAATAACCATTTTTCAACATCGGTTTACCAGTCTTGTCTTTGTACGGGCCCCATACTTTCTTGGAACGTCCCACTACGACTTTATATGTACTTTTCACTCCTTGACAACAACTTCCTATGGAGGCAAACATATAATAATAATCGCCGTGCTTATGGATATAAACAGCTTCAAAAGCAGTTCCCGCTATTCTCTTTTTTTTCGCTCCCGGCATGATCGACAGCCCATCCGCAGTCAGTTCAATAACATATATTCCCCGGAAGCTGCCCCATACCAAATAGTTTCTCCCCTCATACTGCAGGAGACTGGGATCGATCGAGTTCTGCACACCGATCTCATTACTGCGGAACATCTTACCATGATCCGTAAAAGGTCCCTGCGGAGAGTCGGCCGTAGCCACCCCAATGCCGCACGTTTGTTCTCCTCCCCACACCGACATTGCATAATAAAGCACATATTTACCGTTAATATAATTAATGTCAGGTGCCCAGATTCCAGCTTTAGGTTCAAACCTGGGACGAGTTTTATTCGTAAATGCAGTGTTGCAATACGTCCATTCCACCAAATCTTTCGACTTCATGATCGGAACGTTTCTGGTAGATTCGGTAGCATACACATAAAAATAACCATCTGCAGCTTTAATCACCGTAGGGTCGGGCATGGCAATATCTACAACCGGATTCTTATAACTCACCGCAGACTTTGTCTGTGCTCTCCCCTGCGAAAGACAAGCACCTATCATGAATACGAAAACGAACAAATTTACATACTTTTTCATCAAATCATTCCTTTAAAAGCTCCTTTTTACCTTATCTTTATAGCTATAAATTAATATTAACTTACAAAATCTTTGGGTAACACTCCAAATTGCTTCTGGAAACACTTGGCAAAATAAGACGGAGAATTAAACCCTACCATATAGCAAATCTCATTTACCCGGTTTTCTCCCTCTTTCAATAATTGAGCAGCTCTCTTTAAACGCTCCAGACGAAGATATTCATTCGGACTCAAATCCAAGACGCCCTTTATCTTCCGATAGAAATTGGAACGGCTCATATTCAGGCTATCCGCCATATCATCCATGCTAAATTCCGGATTACTATAATTCACTTGGATAACCTCATTCAACTTCTTTATAAAATCTTCGTCAGCTTTTGTCAACGCCATCGTATTGGCAGCCACAAAAGGAGACTGTGCAAAAGCCTTACGTAGTTTCTCTCTATTCTGAATAAGGCTGGAAGCACAAGCCTGCAAATATTCCACAGAGAAAGGTTTCTCCAGATATGCGTCTGCTCCCAATTCCATTCCCTCTATCTTAGACTGGATATTCGTCTTCGCAGTCAACAGTATAACGGGAATATGACTATAATTCAAATCTGACTTTATTCTCTTACATAGTTCAAAACCATCCATCACAGGCATCACAACGTCACTAACCACTAGATTCACATAATTACCATCCAACACTTGTAACGCTTCCTCCCCGTTAGTAGCAGTCAATACAGCATATTCTTTCGATAGCTGACGCACTACAAAGGCAAGCATATCCGGATTATCTTCCACAACCAGCACTGTAGGACGGTTATCTTTCTTTTCCACCTCTCCAGCAGAAATTTCACTCATCTTGTCCATTCCTGCTTCCGGTTCCGGTGTTAAAGTGATTGTCATATCCTGAACTATCGGCAAAGTCAGACAGAAGGTATTATTTTCTTCCCCTTCTCCCATAGCCAGGGTTCCTTGATGCAGTTCTGCCAATGAACGGGAAAGAGCTAAGCCGATTCCTGTTCCAGTAGTCACTTTTCCGTCTTCTTTTTCATTAAAACGAACGAAAGGTTTGAAAATTTCCTCTTTCATCTCATTAGGAATAATTACTCCATCATTCTCTGTACGAATACGGAATGAATTATTATCATCCGCTTCCGACACCTCCAAAAATATATGTACGTAGCTTTCAGCATACTTCACCCCATTGTTCAACAGATTACTGATAATCTTCGTAAACGCCTCCCGGTTCACATGTGCATAAAAATCCTTTTCAGGCACTTGCAAGGTGAATTCCAAACCTTTCTGTTTGGCAAGGGAAGTGAAACGCACATGAGTCTCTTTCAGTACCTCCGTTACATTGCATTTCGCAAAATTCAAGCGGAATCCCTGACTTTCCGTTTTACGGAAGTCAAGTAACTGGTTAGTCAGATTCAACAATCGTTCCGTATTCTGCTTCATTACATTCAGGTCTTCCCGCGTTTCCGCATCGACCTGTTTCTTCAATATAATGTTTTCCAACGGACCTTTAATCAATGTTAGCGGTGTACGTATCTCATGGGCCACATTCGTAAAGAAATCAATCTTTGCATGGTAAACTTCACGTTCCTTCTCCTGCTCGAATTTCTCCATCTGTCGTCGATGTTTGCTATTACTGCGTCTCTTGAAATACACAACAATTTGTAAAGAACAACCGATAATCAGCAAAGCATACGCACAATACGCCCATATAGAAAGATAGAAAGGAGGAAGAATATGTACTTCCAATACCACTTCATCGTCACTCCATACTCCATCACTATTGGCAACTTTCACCCGGAAGGTATAATCACCATATCGAAGATTGGAGTAGGTAACAATAGGGCTTTCACCAACTGTCAACCAGTCTGTATCAAAGCCTTCCAACTTATACATAATCCGACTTGTCTTAGGAGCCTGAAAATCCAGCGCGGCTACACGGAAAGAGAAAGAATTCTGATTAGACTGGAGAACAAGCTGGTCAGAGAAAGTGATACTCTTTTCCAACGGAGAGCCCGGTTCACCAGCATATACTTCCTTTCCAAACAGAAAGAAATCAGTAATTACAATAGACGGGAGAAACTTGTTCTCGGAGAAATTCTTGGGATTAAAGGCTATAAAACCATCGATGCTACCCAAATAAATCGTACCATCCTCAGTTTCAAAACTTGAACGATAATTAAACTGGTCGCCCAACAAGCCATTGGAGGTGGTATATACCTTCATCATTCCGGTAGTAGGTTGAAAGCAGACCAAACCGTTATTAGTTGTCAACCACAAAAATCCTTCTTTGTCCTCCACAATCTGGTATACAACATCGTTCGGCAGTCCGGCCGACAAATTATAATTGGCAAATGTCTCCGTATCCGGCTGAAAACGACAAAAACCTCCTCCTTGAGTAGTCAACCAGATTTGTCGGTGAGAGTCTTCAAAGATACTTAATACCTTATCATACGGGAGACTCTTCGGGTTATTTTCATCGTGCAAATAATTCTTCCATTTCTTTTCACTCACATTGTAGCAATAGGCTCCATTAGCATAAGTTGCCAACCATAGATTTCCTCCGGAGTCCTCCTTTATGTCATACACAAACCGACCGTTCAGTTCCGGTATCCGGTCGAAATCATCAGACTGTTTATTATATCGGAGCAAGCCGAACAAAGTTCCCAGGTAAATATCACCGGTCGTTGTGCAGCAAATAGAGAAAACACTATTATCTATCAATGAACGGGGAGAATCCGTTTTCTGATAGGTTTTCACGATAGCTCCCGTACGCGTATCTACTACTTTCACTCCTTTTGAAAAGGTTCCTACCCAAAGATGATCTCCAATTAAACATAAACCATGCACATTGGTAAAAGCACTACTGGGTGTAAAGAAGGAGAATGTTTTGGTCTTGGGGTTGAAACGATTCAGACCACCGTCCTCCGTACCAATCCACAGAATACCTTGATTATCCTGACAGAACTCACGTACTCGTTTCCCACGCAAACCATTATCAGTCCCTTTGGGATAATATTTCTCGAAATACGTATAAAAACGAGGATAGTAATTCACACCGCCAAAATAAGAGCCAATCCAGATACCACCCTCGCGATCCTTACACAATGAATAAATAGCATTGTCGGATAAAGAATAAGGGTCGTTGATCGAACTGCGCAAATGAACATACTTACCCATTCGGAGATTATAAATATAAAGTCCCGATTCTGCGCCAATCCACAATTCGTTGTCAGAAGCTACCAGCAGTTCACGACAAAAAACAGCCTCTCCACTTTCATCTTTAGAGAGTAAATCATGCAGTTTGTTAGAGGTCAGGTTCAGTTCTTTCACTCCTCCTTTTAAAGAGCCTATATATAGACAATTATATGCTCCTTTCACCAGGCCTATCACGACATCATTCTCATAAGTTTTTTGATCATCTACAGGTGAGACATAAGGATGAAGGGTTTGCAAACGGTCTTTCGAATAGAAAAGTCCATCACCATAGCAGCCAATCCAAAGGGTTCCGCTATTATCGAAAACAAAAGACTGAACATTGGTGGAGATAAAAGAAAAGTTCTTCAATGTGTGGTTTTGGAGTGTTCCTTCCTCCAGATCATAACAAAATAGTCCCTGTGACTCTACCGCTACCCAGACACATCCTTTGTTGTCTCCGGAGATTGCAGTTACGGTATGCTCTATTTTCGTGTTTTCTGCGCTCAATTCAGCAAAATGCCGGAAAGAATCTTTTTCCGGATTATAGATATAAAGTCCTACATCCGTACCTACCCAGATATTTCCTTTTGAGTCCTCATAAAGAGCTGTGATAAAATTATTACCAATACTCCGCCGTGTGCGGTCATCATGTTTGAATTTGCGGAATGACAAACCGTCATATCTATTCAAACCATCTTTTGTGCCGAACCACATAAAGCCTTGCCTGTCCTGCAAAATCGCATTGACCGTATTTTGAGATAATCCGTTCTGTACGCTAAGATTTTTGAAATAATAATGTTCGTCCGCCATTTGTGCATGGCAGCCGATCTGATAGCCGATTAAACAGATTAAAAATATGAGAACTTTCTTCATAAACATACGTGTTTTCTATCCTTCCGTTTGAGTTACCAAATGTAGGCAAAATCACAGCGGAAAGATAGTAAATATGTCTCAATGAATGAAAGAATAGTCCTATTTTTCTATTCTGATACGCGCGTCAACTGCTACAACGGCCTTTTCTGTTGCTAAGAGCGGATTTATATCCATTTCTTTGATCTCTGTAGCGAAACGTAGTAAAGTGGACAAACGGACAATAATTTCAGCAAATTTATCTTCGTTGACTCCCTTTTGCCCACGTGTTCCCTGAATGATTTTATAAGCACGCAAAGAATGAATCATTGAATAAGCTTCTTCGTAAGAAAGCGGAGCCAAACCGGAAGATACATCTTTCAGCACCTCCACAAAAATACCTCCCAAACCACAAAGTACCACGTGACCGAACTTCTCTTCATATTTTGCGCCAACAAACAGTTCCGTACCTTTCAGCATCGGCTGTACCATAATTGCTCTTGCATCAGGTATCTGCATCATACGATCGAATTCCAGTGCCAGATGTTGCTCACTTTTAATGTTCAGAACGACACCGCCGACATCTGATTTGTGCACAGGACCAACAACCTTGGCAACTACCGGAAATCCGCACCGACGGGCAAAAGCTACTATCTCCTCTTTATTATCGGAAACAAATTCATCTACCAACGGAATACCGGCAGCATGCAACAATGCCTGTACATAATTGGGAGCGATATAACCATCCTCCGGAATCGAATCAATAATACGACGAATCCTCGGAACGTCCACTCCGAACAGTTCTATTTCAGGAACTGCCGGTTTAGGAGCATTGACGATACGTGAAAGGGCAGTACCCAAGGTCACTTCGTCTGCAAAATTCACATGCCCTTTTGCCAGGAAGGCGGAAACCTCCGCTCCGGCTGTATTAATGGAAGGAAGAATGGGGAAAATCGGTTTCTTGCAAATCTGCATCTTTTCGTGAAGCACATCATACATTTCAAACATAGTAACCAATCCCGGAGTTCCGAAGATGGCCATCATGGCGTCTATATTGTCAAGCTTTTCCTCGCAGTAGTCAATGCAAAGGCGCAGATGTTCCGGTGTTCCGGTAGCCAGAATATCAATAGGATTTCCGACGGCAGCACCGGGGAATAGTTGGGCTTTTAGTTCCTCGGCTACTTCTCCCTCCAGCTTAGGCACATTCAGTCCGCCTTTACTCAACGCATCTGTCAGCATCACTCCCGGCCCTCCGGCATGAGTGATAATGGCAAAATTCTTTCCTTTCAATTCGGGTAAAGTAAACACGCAACCCACAGTAGTCAATTCTTCACGAGAGAAGCAACGCACAATGCCTGCTTTACGGAACAAAGCCTCCACCGCCGAATCAGAACTGGCAATTGCACCTGTATGGGAAGATGCCGCCCGGCTTCCGCTCTCTGAACTTCCGGCTTTGATTGCCGCAATCTTGCACCCTTTTCTAATCAAAGACGAAGCATGGAATAACAACCTGTCCGGATTCTGAATACTTTCAATATAGAGTAGTTTCAGATGAGAATCTTTTTCGGGATCGAAGTTCTCATCCATAAATTGCAATACATCTTCTACACCGATCTGCTTGGCGTTTCCCACCGACCAGACTGAATTGAACTGCAAACCTTTTGTTACGGCACTTTCGAGAATAAATACCGCCGTAGCACCGGAGCTGGAAATCAAGTCCACCCCCTTGGGGTTTAAGTTAGGAATCGGCTGGCTGAATACACTATGATGCCATGTATTCATCAATCCAATGCAATTAGGACCAATCAGTGAAGCGCCGTATTTATTAACTGTTTCCAAAATACGTTCTTCCAACAGCGCCCCTTCGTGGGTTTCTTCACCAAAACCAGCCGAGAGTATGATAAATGCCCTGGTTTGTTTCTTGCTAGCCAATGTTTCCACCATATCAGGACACATCGAGGCAGGCACAGCCAACACCGCCAGATCTGTGTCCGGCAGATCATTCACATCCGCAAAGGCGGGAACTCCCTGCACTTCCTTTTCCTTCGGATTCACCGCCCGAAGTTCTCCCTGATAACCTCCATTTATCAAATTCTTTAATATTGCGCCACCCGGCTTATGTACATTATTCGATGCCCCTACTACGACAATACTTTCAGGACGAAGCAACTGGGTTGTTATCATATCATGCTTTGGTTTTCGTTTAACTTAGGTACAAATATATTCTTTCTTACGAGAAAAAAGAAAGAAAAAGGGGAGAAATATAGATGGAAATAAATGATAAAAGAGGAAATGAGCAAGAAATTATATAGATTATACTGACTTATTGAAATGCAAAGCTATAATCTTACCATGTAATTCTTATCATTAGAACAGAATATTACTTTATGCAGAAAAAATGGACATAAAACTCATACAGAATCAAAAATATACAAGATGAGTCCGGAGTATATTGGAAAACTTGAAGGATAAGCAAGTTGCATAATCCATATTCACACAAAACAGACTTTAAATCATTCGATTCAACATCAAAAAGGCAAAATTCCTAATTTCAGGAGCAGATTATTGCAAATATAAGTTCAAATAGAAACAACTCACATGTTACCTATTCGACAGCAACCAGCACAAAACAAGTATTCTAAATGCCCTTTTGTCCTTTCGTTTAAAAGCAAGAAAGTACTTCTCACTGACTAATAAACCGTTTCTTTAAAAGGAACGAAGTCTTCCTTTAAAAGCAATGATTCATGATTCTATCAACAATCATGAATATTCACTCATTTGTATTCAAGAAAGATTACTTATTCCGCATATTCATACAGTATTTTATACGTCACTTCTTTTATTAGAATACAATTTAGATACTCCTAATCTGTTTCAATCTTAAAAATAGAACATAATAGAAAATATAAAAATACCCCGATACAAATTCGCTATTTTCTAGCCAACTTATATCAGGGTAAAACACTTTCTTTTTACCTGTTTTTTTATTACGAAACGTTCCTGTTTCATTCTGTGACCACTTTTCAATGAAATAATCTGTGTTAATCCGTGTAATCTGTGGTGAAAAGTCATTATCTTTGCACATTGCAAAGTTGAAAACAACAAAAATCACACTATATAATGGAAAAGAAATTCAAAAGAACCACCGTCACATCGGCACTGCCGTATGCGAACGGTCCTGTCCATATCGGTCACCTGGCGGGTGTATACGTGCCGGCAGATATCTATGTACGCTATCTGCGTCTGAAAAAAGAAGATGTATTATTCATCGGAGGTTCGGACGAACACGGAGTGCCTATCACCATCCGTGCCAAGAAAGAAGGAATTACTCCACAGGATGTAGTAGACCGTTATCATTCGCTGATTAAGGAATCATTCAAAGAGTTCGGTATCTCATTCGACGTGTATAGTCGCACCACTTCACCGACGCATCACCAACTGGCTTCGGATTTCTTCAAAACATTATACAATAAAGGAGAATTCATCGAAAAAACATCCGAACAATATTACGACGAGGAAGCAAAAACATTCCTTGCCGACCGTTATATCACCGGAGAATGTCCTCACTGCCATTCGGAAGGCGCTTACGGCGACCAATGCGAAAAGTGCGGAACCTCACTTTCTCCTACAGATCTTATCAACCCGAAAAGCGCCATCAGCGGTAGCAAACCGGTAATGAAAGAAACCAAACACTGGTATCTTCCTCTCGACAAACACGAAGCATGGCTGCGCAAATGGATTCTGGAAGATCACAAAGAATGGCGTCCGAACGTATACGGTCAATGCAAAAGCTGGCTCGACATGGGTCTGCAACCACGTGCCGTGAGCCGTGACCTTGATTGGGGTATCCCTGTTCCCGTAGAAGGAGCAGAAGGAAAAGTGCTCTATGTATGGTTTGACGCTCCGATCGGATACATCTCCAACACCAAAGAACTTCTTCCCGACAGCTGGGAAACATGGTGGAAAGATCCAGAAACGCGTCTGATTCACTTCATCGGAAAAGATAATATCGTATTCCATTGCATCGTATTCCCTGCCATGCTGAAAGCAGAAGGCAGCTATATCCTGCCGGACAACGTGCCGAGCAACGAATTCCTCAACCTCGAAGGAGACAAGATCTCTACTTCCCGCAATTGGGCCGTATGGTTGCACGAATATCTGGCTGATTTCCCCGGAAAGCAAGACGTACTCCGCTACGTACTGACCGCCAACGCACCGGAAACGAAAGACAACGACTTCACTTGGAAAGACTTCCAAGCACGCAATAACAACGAACTGGTAGCCGTATACGGCAACTTCGTAAACCGTGCAATGGTGCTGACTCAAAAATACTTCGACGGTCGCGTACCCGCACAAGGCAGCTTAACCGACTACGACAAGGAAACGCTGAAAGAATTCGCAGACGTGAAAGCAGAAGTAGAAAAACTGCTCGACGTATTCAAATTCCGCGATGCACAGAAAGAGGCCATGAATCTGGCACGTATCGGAAACAAATACCTGGCCGACACCGAACCGTGGAAACTGGCTAAGACAGATATGGAACGTGTAGGAACCATCCTCAACATTTCCCTGCAACTGGTTGCCAACCTTGCCATCGCCTTCGACCCATTCTTGCCGTTCAGCTCGGAAAAACTCCGCAAAATGCTGAACATGGATACTTTCGAATGGTCTGAACTGGGAAAAGATAACCTGCTTCCTGTAGGCCATCAGTTAAACAAACCGGAGTTATTGTTCGAGAAGATCGAAGACGCTACTATCGAAGCACAGGTACAAAAGCTGCTCGATACAAAGAAGGCAAATGAAGAAGCCAACTACAAAGCTAATCCTATCCGCCCGAACATCGAATTCGACGACTTCACGAAACTGGATATCCGTGTAGGTACCATTCTTGAATGTCAGAAAGTACCGAAAGCGGATAAATTGCTGCAATTCAAAATCGATGACGGACTGGAGACACGTACCATCGTATCAGGTATTGCCAAGCATTATCAACCGGAAGAGCTGGTAGGCAAACAAGTTTGCTTCATCGCTAATCTCGCTCCGCGCAAACTGAAAGGAATCGTCAGCGAAGGCATGATTCTTAGTGCCGAAAACAACGACGGCAGTCTGGCAGTTATCATGCCGGGACGTGAAGTGAAGCCGGGCAGCGAAGTAAAATAATAAAACTAGAATAGGGAATACATGAAAAGCTATCATCACGCATAGCCTTTTCATGTATTCTTTGCAAATAACATGAGCGAGAATCAGTCACTAAAAGAAAAGACAGCCAAAGGACTATTTTGGGGAGGATTCAGCAACGGCATACAGCAGTTGCTAAACCTACTTTTCGGAATATTCCTCGCGCGATTACTCACTCCGTCAGATTATGGAATGGTGGGAATGTTGGCCATCTTCTCCCTCATTGCCAGCTCGATACAAGAAAGTGGTTTCACAGCTGCCCTTGTTAATAAGAAAGAAGTGACGCACAATGATTACAATGCCGTATTCTGGTTCAACGCGGCCATCAGTCTGTCGCTGTACCTGCTGTTATTCCTCTGTGCACCGCTTATCGCTGACTTTTACGATACTCCCGAACTGACACCACTGGCACGTTATTCTTTTATCGGCTTCTTCATTGCCAGTCTGGGAATATCCCACAGTGCCTATCTCCTGCGTAATCTGATGGTCAAACAGCGGGCATTGTCTTCGGTTATCGGACTCACCGTGTCCGGAATCACCGGAGTCACTCTTGCCTACTTTGGTTTCTCTTATTGGGGAATTGCTACGCAAAGCATCGTTTACGTAACCATCAACACAGCCTGTTACTGGCATTTCACCCGTTGGCGACCAAGCTTGCAGTTCAACTTCACCCCGATTAAGGAAATGTTCGGATTCAGTGGGAAACTACTGGTTACCAATGTATTCAATCACATCAATAACAATCTGTTTTCCGTGATACTGGGTAAATTCTACAGCGAAAAAGAAGTAGGATATTACAACCAAGCCAATAAATGGTGCGGCATGGGACAACTCTTCATCTCCGGCATGATAAACGGAGTAGCGCAACCGGTACTCACCAAAGTGTCCGACGACCTTGAACGGCAAAAACGGGTATTTCGCAAAATGCTGCGTTTCACCGCTTTTGTCTCGTTTCCCGCCATGTTGGGATTGGGAATCGTATCGGAAGAGCTGATTATCATCACCATCACCGACAAGTGGTATTCCAGCATATTAATCATGCAAATACTGTGTATCAGCGGAGCCTTTGCTCCCATCGCATACCTCTATCAACAACTGATTATCAGTAAAGGAAAATCCCGCATCTATATGTGGAACACCATAGCGCTCGGCATCATCTTACTGTCAAGCGTTCTATTAGCCCACTCTTATGGGATCTTTACCATGCTCACCGTCTATGTATCCATCAACATACTGTGGCTACTGACATGGCACTACTTTGTATGGCAGGAAATAGGATTGAAGCTTCGCCATGCCCTGATGGACATACTTCCTTATGCTGCCATTGCGGCTACGGTTATGGTAATCACCTATTACACCACCCGCTCCATCGAGAATATTTATCTCCGCCTGGCAAGCAAGATAGTGCTTGCTGCAGCACTCTACGTAGCAACCATGTGGGGCAGCCGATCGGTTACTTTTAAAGAAAGCATTCAATATTTCATCAAAAAGAAGACACATGAACCCAAATGACCTTGCCACCCGATACCATCTTCTGAATCGTTCTTTCAAAAAGACGATGATCTATCACATAGGTATAGATGCCGGTTTCTTCACCGAATATACCTATATGCTTCACGCAATGCTTTATTGCCTGCAACACAAAATACAGTTCAAGCTCTACTCCGACGACGCCAACTTCGGATGGGAAAAAGGTTGGGAAGATTGTTTCGCCCCCTTCTGCGAGCAAGTGCACGAACCGTTTCATCACACTTATAACACCCATCGCCTCCCCTCCTGGCAGGCATTGATGAAAGACAAAAAGCTGCCTAAGACGAAGTTACTGAAATGGAAACTGAAAGTAACCTGTAAGAACATCATCGGAAAAGCCCTTGCTTTCTTCACGTATGGCAAACCGGTCCGACTCAACTTTCAAGTGACGTTCAACCCCAACCAGCATTTCCATATCCCCGAACTGGGAATAGACGGTGACTACCTCCACACCTTCCAAAAGCTGACGGAAATCACCTGGAAACTCAACGACACCACCGCACAGGAATGTCTCCAATTTGCCGCCAGCCTGCAACTTCCGCCTCAATACGCAGGATGCCAAATACGCGGAGGAGACAAGATCACCGAAACCAACCTGCTTCCACCGGAACATTACATACGCCTCATCAAAGAAAAAACAGCCATCCGCGACGTCTTTGTATTGACCGACGACTACCGCCTCTTCGAGCAATTGCAAACCCTTGCCCCGGACATACACTGGTACACCCTTTGCAGCCCCGACGAAAAAGGATATGTCAACAGCGCTTTCACACAGACCACCAAAGAACTGAAACAGAAGCAAATGGCACGTTTCCTCTGCTCGATACAGCTATTGATGGATGCTTCCGTCTTTATAGGAAGTATCACCACCGGTCCCAGCCTGTTCCTGTTGAAGAAGTTCTATCCGGAGATCAATCCGGCAGACTGTCTGCTCAAGGACTTTCCGCAAGCATCCGTTCTCCCCATTCCGGGACGCGGGCGAGTGGCCACCGAATTTATGCAAGGAAACTTAAAGTTATAGTAACTTAGCAATATAATTACTACATTTGCAATACAACGTGCATTAACCATTTCCGATGAACAAGAAATATACAGCCGAAGAGCTTGATTTATTACATACCGAACTTTACGACATATTGGGAGAAACCATCCGGGTGTGTCAGAAGCACGATATTCCCTATTTTGTGATAGGCGGCACAGCCATCGGCGCACTCTACGATCAGGGCATTCTCCCCTGGGATGACGATATAGACATCGGCATGACGCGGGAGAATTACAACAAATTCTTAAAAGTAGCACCCGGAGAACTGGGTCCTTCCTACTTCCTTTCATGGATAGAGACAGACCCTCACACCCCGTATTATTTTGCCAAAGTCAAGAAAAACAACACCCTTTTTGTAGAAGAAATGTTCAAGAATGTCCCGATGCATCCGGGCATTTTTGTCGATATATTCCCATTCGACAAGATTCCCGACAACAAGCTGCTGCGAAGAATACAATCCGAAGCACTCGGCTTCCTCAAATGCTGCCTGATGGGAAAAGAAATATGGATGTGGAAACACTTCGGCAAATGCGAAATAGAGAACCCTACAAACCGGGGAGCCTTCTCCTGTCTCCTGAACAGAATAGTCGACTCTCTTTTCTCTAAAAAAGCAATTTACCAGATGCTGGTATCCGTGCAAAGCTGTTTCAACTCACGAAACACCCGCTACTACAACAACGTTATGGCAACCGCCGACCACGTGACCGTAGAAAGTATCCGCCACCTGCAACCGGTGAAATTCGGTCCCCTCACCGTGACCGCTCCCGATGATCTGGAAGGGTTCCTGCGATACAACTACCCGACCTTGCATCGATTTACCAAGGAGGAACAGGAAAAAATAAATAACCACTATCCTGCCGCCCTCTCATTCAGTACAACCCCAAAACAAGAACTATGAATATGAAATCCGCTTTAGTAGACGTCCCGGTACTTATACTGTTCTTCAACCGCCCGCAACAACTGTCGCAAGTGTTCGAGCAAGTGAAGAAAGCACGTCCGTCCCGGCTCTTCCTCTATCAGGACGGAGCACGAAGCGAACGCGATTTGCCCGGAATAGAAGCCTGCCGTGAAATCGTATCACAGATAGACTGGGAATGTGAAGTAGAACGGCTTTATCAGGAAAAGAATTTCGGCTGCGACCCTTCGGAGTACATTTCGCAGAAATGGGCCTTTTCGAAAGTCGACAAGTGCATCGTATTGGAAGACGACGATGTGCCCGCCGTCTCCTTTTTCCAATTCTGCAAGGAGATGCTGGATAAATACGAATATGACACCCGCATCAGCATGATTGCCGGCTTCAACCCCGAAGAAATCACCCAAGATATGCCCTATGACTATTTCTTTACCACCACCTTTTCCATTTGGGGATGGGCGAGCTGGAAACGGGTAGTCGACCAATGGGACAAGTTTTACAGTTTCCTGGACGACTCCTTCAACATGCAACAACTGGAGCAACTCATCAAAGAACGCAAATTCCGGAGCGACTTTATCTATATGTGCCAGCGTCACCGGGAACAGCAGAAAGCCTTTTATGAAACCATCTTCCACGCCTCTATCCTGTTCAACTCCGGGCTAAGCATCGTGCCTACCCGCAACATGATAAACAACCTCGGAGCAACAGCAGATTCCACCCATTTTGCCGGCTCGGTCCACACCCTGCCCAAGGGCTATCGCCGCATCTTCACCATGAAGCGTTACGAGGTGGACTTTCCGCTGCGGCATCCCCGCTACGTCATTGAAAACGTAGCCTACAAAGAGAAGGTTTACCGCATCATGGGCTGGGATCATCCATGGATCAAGATAGGGCGTTCGTTCGAAGAACTGTTCCTCAACCTGAAATACGGTAATTTCTCCATCATTACGAAAGCTGTCAAAAACCGAATAAACAAATGGCTGAAAAGAAACAAGCACCACTAAATACGTTGCTTACTATTTATTTTTACCATACCCGCCTCACACGGGAAAGTTACGAGGAATGGAAAGAATATAAATTCCCCGGACATATTTTATACGGACTTCCTCTGCTGGAAAATTACGGAATACATTCCGTAATGCACAAATGCAAATATTTCTCCAGTCGCCTGAAGCTCATGTTTTACGCCACCAAAGAGATTCTCTTCTGCAAGGAAAAATACGACGTGCTCTATGCCACCTCTTTCCGGGGGATAGAACCCGTCATCTTCCTCCGTGCACTGGGACTGTACCGCAAGCCCATCGTCATCTGGCATCACACGGCCGTCGTGACCAATCCCAAACCGTGGCGCGAACAAATCTCCCGCCTTTTCTACAAAGGTATAGACCAAATGTTCCTGTTCAGTCGGAAGCTGATTCAGGACTCGCAGAAAACCCGGAAAGCTCCGTCCCACAAACTGAAACTGATACATTGGGGCCCGGACCTTCCTTTCTACGACCATCTGCTGGCAGAAATGCCCGACCGGAAGCCCGAAGGATTTATCTCCACCGGCAAAGAGAACCGGGACGTGGCCACCCTGCTCCAGTCATTCTCCGCAACCAACGAGGAATTGGATCTGTACATTGCCGTCTCATGCGGCAACATCAACTATAAAAAGATACTCGACCGCTATTCAGTGCCCGACTCCATCCACATCCACTACACCGACGGAGTGATTCCCTACGAACTGGGAAAACTGGTAGCCCGCAAAAGCTGCATCGTCATCTGCTGTCTGGACTTCCCCTACACCGTAGGACTGACCACTCTCGTAGAAGCATTTGCCCTCGGCATCCCCGTCATCTGCTCGCGCAACCCCAACTTCGAAATCGACATCGACAAGGAAGAAATCGGCATCACCATAGAATATAACGATGTACAAGGCTGGATAGACGCTATCCGCTACATCGCCGACCATCCCGAAGAGGCACGACGCATGGGAGAAAATGCACGCAAACTGGCAGAAGAACGCTTCAACCTCGAAATCTTTTCGCGCGAAATAGCAGAAAGCTTGTTGGAAATATCAAACATTTCCTCTAAAAACCGTACATTTGCATAAACTTTTGCCCATGAGAGTCCTGATAATAAATACATCTGAACGAATAGGAGGAGCGGCCATTGCAGCAAGCCGGTTGATGGAGTCACTGAAAAACAACGGTATCAAAGCCAAAATGCTGGTGCGTGACAAGCAGACCGACCAAATCAGTGTGGTCCGCTTAAAAAGTAACTGGTTGCAAGTGTGGAAGTTCATGTGGGAACGGATCGTTATCTGGAGTGCCAATCGTTTCCGCCGATACCATCTGTTCGACGTTGACATAGCCAATACTGGCACAGACATCACCTCACTCCCGGAATTTCGCCAAGCCGACGTGATCCATCTACATTGGGTCAACCAAGGAATGCTCTCGCTGAAAGATATACGGAAAATACTCACTTCCGGCAAACCTGTGGTATGGACCATGCACGATATGTGGCCATGTACCGGTATCTGCCACTACGCACGGGAGTGTAAAAACTATCAGCAAGAGTGTCACGACTGCCCTTACATCTACAAAGGCGGTGGCCGGAAAGATTTATCTTACCGCACTTTCCGCAAAAAACAAAAGTTATACAGCTACGCTCCCATCCATTTCGTCACGTGCAGTCACTGGCTGAAGGAACAAGCACAGACCAGCGCATTGTTTGAAGGAAAAAGCGTCACCAATATTCCGAACGCTATTAATACCAACCTGTTCAAACCCATGAACAAAAAAGAAGCACGTGCCAAGTTCATGTTGCCGGAAGGTAAGAAACTGGTTCTGTTCGGCTCGTTAAAGATCACCGACAAACGAAAAGGAGTCGACTATCTCATTGAAGCCTGCAAACTGCTGGCAGAAAAGCATCCGGAATGGAAAGAATCACTGGGGGTAGTCGTATTCGGCAACCAGTCACAGCAATTGCAGGAACAGCTTCCTTTCCATGTCTACCCGCTCCCTTACATCAAGAATGAGCATGAGATAGTAAATATCTACAATGCCGTAGACCTCTTCGCCATCCCGTCTCTGGAAGAGAATCTTCCTAACATGATTATGGAAGCAATGGCCTGCGGAGTACCCTGTGTCGGCTTTAATGTAGGAGGTATCCCCGAAATGATCGACCATCTGCACAACGGTTACGTGGCACAATACAAATCTTCGGAAGATTTTGCCAACGGCGTACATTGGATATTGACGGAACCGGAATACGATGAACTCTCCGCACAAGCCTGCCGCAAGGTCTTGGGTAATTATTCGGAGAGCATCATCGCAAAGAAATATACAGATGTCTACAATAAAATAACGGGGAAATATGCATAGTGTCCATCCTACTCCCAAGTTCTCTATCATTACGGTGACGTACAATGCTGAAAAGGTATTGGAAGACACGATTCAGAGTGTCATTTCACAGACCTATCATCACATAGAATACATCATCGTAGATGGAGCTTCCAAGGATGGAACCATTTCTATTATCAACCGCTACCGCCCGCACATACACACCGTTGTCAGCGAACCGGACAAAGGACTGTATGACGCTATGAATAAGGGCATCGCCCTTGCCAGCGGCGATTATCTCTGTTTCCTGAACGCGGGCGACTGTTTTCACGAGGACGACACACTGCAACAAATGGTGCATACCATCAACGGCAGCGAACTGCCCGATGTGCTTTACGGAGAAACCGCTATCGTAGACCAGGACAGGCATTTCCTGCGGATGCGCAGATTGTCCGCTCCCGAAACGCTTACCTGGAAAAGTTTCAAACAGGGTATGTTAGTCTGCCATCAGGCATTCTTTCCCCGTCATACGCTGGTAGAGCCCTACAACTTGAAATATCGTTTTTCTGCCGATTTCGACTGGTGCATCCGTATTATGAAGAAAGCGCGCACCTTACACAATACCCATCTGACGATTATCGATTATCTGGATGAAGGAATGACTACCCGCAATCAGAAAGCCTCCCTGAAAGAGAGATTTCGCATCATGGCAAAGCACTACGGGTTGATTGGCACCGTAGCACATCATATATGGTTTGTGATCCGTGCGGTGATTCACCGGTAAAGCTGGTTCTCTTTAAAATGTTGCAGGCAACGCAAGCAACTGGTACATCAGCGTACGTGCCATACGTATCTGCCCCTTTGTACTAGGATGTAAACGGTCATATCCTGCGTCGTAGAAGTAAATCAGTTGCTCTTCCACCATCGGGTTCAGCCCGGTTACCGCATTAAAATCAATTACGGGCACTCCCCACACATTACCGGCTTCCTTGACGGCCTGCACGTAGGCATCCACATATTCACCACAACTATTCTGATAGTTTTCATCCGGTTGCACGTTCTTCTCTCCAAAATCCGCCAGTGAGCGGTGCAACGGGGTTAATAGTACAATCTGCTTATCCGGAAACAGTTGTTTCAGCCTGTGGATTCCGATGTTGATACGTCCTTTATACGTGTTTCCATCCATTATAGGCGTACGTTTCTTGCGGGTTTCCAGCTTTTTGACCTGTCCGCGGGCTGCCATCACCTGTTCTTCTGTTTCCGTAAACCACTCTCCGATAGGCACACCGTCATTAAAATCATTCGTACCCATCAGAATCAAGATAGCATCCACTTCTCCACCGTGTTCCTGCTTTAGTTTCTCGGCCTGACGGGGCACATCATTCCATTGTCTGCCGCTGATACCATATACATAAGGAGTAATCCCCAGCCATTCCTGCAGGAAATCCCAGTATTTCTTTATTTTGTCACCATAGCAGTTGGGATCTGTAATAGAGTCTCCCAAATATCCCACTCTTTTTCCTTGCCATGGATGCCGGACAGCTCCATTATTCGTTTCAGCAGAGTTTGCAACTTTAGATGTTTGATTCTGTCCGCACAGAAAAGAGGAACAGAAAAACAGAATGGTACATGCGAGTAATAATTTGCTTTTCATCGGTACTATACATTAAATGAGAGATTTGTATCTAATATCCTGCAAATGTAATTCAAAAATAAGTAGTTTCAATCAATTTGGGCAGTCAATCTCATCCATACAACCGGACAGACAAACGGGTCTCTATTTGACGATTCTTGCTAAAATGCAGGTTTACAGTATTTTTTCATCAAAGTTATCATTGAGTTTTACACCTAAAATCCTATCTTTGTCACAAACTAAAAGAAAAATTGGATGTTTAACTCATTTTCATTCCATAAGGATTCCGTTCTGTAAATAATCTGTAAGCCTTCCTCTCATTACAGATTATCCCTTATGTTTTCTGACATATTCTTGTCAGAGTTATTTTCTATATCTAAATTTTAAACTATTTGTATGGTCAAATGGTCACAAGCATCGTCACATGCCTTCATTTACCGTACAGCTAAAACATTAAAAAACAATGAGTAACGAATTAAAAACAATCCACGAATTCGATTTTACACTGATATGTAATTACTTCAAAGGACTAAAACGTCAAGGTCCGGGAAGCCCTGAAGTCACACAAAAAGCTCTAAGTTTCACCAACGAACTGTCTGACGAAGCCAGAATAGCCGATATTGGCTGCGGCACAGGCGGGCAGACAATGGCATTAGCCAACTATACGAAAGGGCAAATTACAGGCATCGATCTTTTCCCCGACTTCATCGAAATATTCAACAGAAATGCAATAGAAGCCCATTGCGAAGACAGAGTAAAAGGCATTGTCGGTTCTATGGACGCTTTGCCGTTTCAAGAGGAAGAACTCGATCTGATCTGGTCCGAAGGAGCTATCTATAATATAGGATTCGAACGCGGCATGAATGAATGGAACAAGTTCCTGAAAAAGAACGGGTTCATCGCTGTAACGGAAGCATCTTGGTTCACCCCGGAACGCCCCTCCGAAATAGACGACTTCTGGATGGCTAATTACCCGGAAATCGATACGATTCCGAGAAAAATAGCACAAATGGAGAAAGCCGGATATATCCCGACAGCCCATTTCATCTTACCGGAAAATTGCTGGACCGAGCATTTCTATGCTCCCCAATTCCCGGTTCAGGAAGCCTTTCTGAAGGAATATGCAGGAAATGAAGCTGCCGCAGACCTCATCGCCGGTCAACGACACGAAGAGAGCCTATATAATAAGTATAAGGAATACTACGGCTATGTATTCTATATAGGAAAAAAAAGATAATTGACTATCTGCCGGAGAAGTTAGCAAGATAGGATAACTCTCCGGCATTTATTATCCTTTATTTTGCAGAAGATATGGAAACGAAAGATATAAATAAGGAAGAATATCAGTTACGGATCAACAAAGTGACCGACTATATCCATCAAAACATTGACCAGCCGTTATCATTACAGAAAATGGCGGGTATCGCATGCTTTTCTCCTTTCCACTTCCACCGCGTATTTACAATCCTGACCGGCGAAACGCCTACGGATTATATCAAACGCACCCGGATTGAAAAAGCAGCCCTATTATTAAAACAAAACAAGGAACTTTCCGCCACCGAAATTGCCGCCCTTTGCGGCTTTAGCAGCCTTTCGCTGTTAAGTCGCAATTTCAGGCTGCATTTCAGTATGACGATCCGGGAGTTCCGCTCACTAAAATAAAACGCTAAAGAATATGGAAAAAGAAAATAAGATTCTGATTTTTCGAACTTCTATCACCAAAAGATGTGACATCAAACGCATAGGAAAACTTTTGGCAGAGTTCCCTCAAATAGACAAATGGAATGTGGACTTTGAGGACTGGGAGAAAATATTAAGAATCGAGTGCAGTGGTATCACTGCACTCGAAATATCGGAAGTACTCCGGAATAATCATATTTTTGCCAGCGAACTGGAATAAAACGGAGGGAAAGAAGTCTCAAACTCCCAACAATTGTTTCAATTCACCCATTCCTTCAGAAGCCCCCTTCTGAATTACATGTATCGAACGGGAAGTATGCGTATCTACCGGTTTCGGATCAATCAGATACACCTCTGCTCCTCTCGGTACATAATGAAGCAGCCCCGCCGCAGGATATACATTAAGCGATGTACCGATAATGACGAAAATATCCGCTTTCTCCACATAGCGGATAGCTGTTTCAATTTCCGGCACAGCTTCTCCAAACCATACAATGAAAGGTCGTAATTGAGTGCCGTCACCGGCCTTGTCTCCCATCTTCACTTCATATTCTTCCGGTTTCAGCTCTTTTATAAATTGAGGATTATATGAATCTCTACTAGAACATACTTTTGTCAGTTCGCCATGCAGATGAATAATGTGGCTGCTTCCGGCACGTTCATGCAGATTATCAACATTCTGTGTCACCACCGTTACATGGAAACTTTTCTCCAGTTCCGCCAACAATTCATGCCCACGGTTCGGTTTCACCTCCAACAACTGTTTCCGGCGTTCATTATAGAAATTAATCACCAGAGCCGGGTCCCGCTGATAACCTTCAGGAGTAGCCACCTGCTCCACAGGATATTTATCCCACAAACCGCCCGCATCCCGAAATGTACTGATCCCACTCTCGGCACTCATACCGGCACCCGTCAAAACTACCAGATTTTTCATTACTATTCCTCCTTCTTTTTTAATAGCCACACAAATGTAATCAGAATCATCGAATAAAAGAAGACTTTCTTACGCTTAATCTAATCCGATTTATGCAGAACTTTAAGATGAAAGATATAGGTAGTTAACATCAAACATACTAATATTTATTCGTCTGACTATAGTTAAACTTTCATCTGACTGTAGTTATTCTTTCATCTGACTATAGTCAGACGAAAAGAAAACTATAGTTAGACGATTAATTATCTGCATAAACTAACCTAAACAATAAGAATAAGCAGATTAAATCCCGCTAACAAAAGAACTAATTCTTTAAAGAAAAGCGATTAACTTTCGCAGATATAAGAATTTTTAAATAGCAAATGCTAAATCATTCAAATAAAACACGTACTTTTGCGTTTCATAAATTTGCAATTGATTGAAAGCTAAAACCATGAAGGTGATACATTTCAATCGCCAACAAAAAACATTATATGGATAAATTCAGTTACTCTATTGGCCTCGGAATTGGTCAAAACTTATCAAGCATGGGAATCGGAAACCTTGCGGTAGATGATTTCGCACAAGCAATCAAAGATGTATTAGAAGGTAATCAGACGGCTATCAGCCACAATGAAGCCCGCGAAATAGTGAACAAATATTTCGAAGAATTGGAATCTAAGATGGGTGCCGTTGCTATTGAGCAGGGACAGGCATTCCTCGAAGAAAACAAAAAAGGACCGGGCGTAGTTGTCCTTCCCAGCGGACTACAATATGAAATCATCAAAGAAGGTACAGGTAAAAAGCCGAAAGCTACCGATCAGGTAAGATGCCACTATGAAGGTACATTGATCGACGGTACACTGTTCGACAGCTCTATCCAACGCGGAGAACCGGCTGTATTCGGCGTCAACCAAGTAATCCCGGGATGGGTGGAAGCTTTGCAGCTGATGCCGGAAGGTTCCAAATGGAAACTGTATATTCCGTCAGAACTTGCTTATGGCGCAAGAGGTGCCGGAGAAATGATTCCTCCTCACAGCACACTCATTTTTGAAGTAGAATTACTCGAAGTATTATAAATAAAAAATTTCAAAGCAAAATGAAAAAAGTTAGTATTTTTATGGCAATCGCCGCTGCTGCAAGTCTTGCTTCTTGTACAGCTCAAGCTCCTAAAGCAAATCTGAAAACAGACATCGATTCACTGTCTTACTCTATCGGTATGGCTCAGACTCAAGGTCTGAAAGGCTATCTGACAGGTCGTCTGGACGTTGATACTGCTTACATGGCAGAATTCATCAAAGGTTTGAACGAAGGTGCAAACAAGACTAGCAAGAAAGACATCGCTTATATGGCAGGTCTTCAGATCGGTCAGCAGATCAGCAACCAGATGATGAAAGGTATCAACCAGGAACTGTTCGCTGGTGACTCTACCAAAACGATCAGCAAAGACAACTTCATGGCTGGTTTCATCGCAGGTACACTGGAAAAAGGTGGCGTGATGACTATGGAAGCTGCTCAGGAATATACTCGCACAGCTATGGAAACTATCAAAGCGAAAGCTATGGAAGAAAAATACGCTGACAATAAAGCTGCCGGTGAAAAATTCCTTGCTGAAAACAAAACTAAAGAAGGTGTGAAAACTACTGAAAGCGGATTGCAGTACAAAGTAATCACTGAAGGTAAAGGTGAAATCCCTGCTGACACTTGCAAAGTGAAAGTGAACTATAAAGGTACTTTGATCGACGGTACAGAATTCGACAGCTCTTACAAACGTAACGAGCCTGCTACTTTCCGTGCCAACCAAGTAATCAAAGGCTGGACAGAAGCTCTGACTATGATGCCTGTAGGTTCTAAATGGGAACTTTACATCCCGCAAGAACTCGCTTACGGTTCAAGAGAATCAGGACAGATCAAACCGTTCTCTACTCTGATTTTCGAAGTTGAGTTGGTAGGTATCGAAAAAGATAAGAAATAAGAAAGTATCTTTCTAAATAGAAAAAGGAAAGGGGTGCAAAGTCTTTGCACTCCTTTTTTTTGCTTTTTCCTATTTTTTTTCCCGTAAAAGAAGAATAATTAAAATAAATCTCTATATTTGCTTACTATTTGATAACAACAGGAAATTACAATTTATTATTATGGAAAGAATAGACAACCTCGACAGGCAGATCCTAGAGATTATCTCCCAGAATGCCCGCATCCCTTTTAAAGACGTAGCAGCCGAATGTGGAGTATCACGCGCAGCTATCCATCAGCGTGTGCAAAGACTGATTGACCTAGGTGTCATTGTAGGCTCTGGTTACCATGTGAACCCGAAATCATTGGGCTACAGAACTTGTACATACGTGGGTATCAAGCTAGAAAAAGGCTCCATGTACAAATCTGTCGTAGCGGAATTACAAAAGATTCCCGAAATAGTGGAATGTCATTTCACTACAGGCCCGTACACAATGCTGACAAAACTTTATGCATGCGACAACGAACATCTGATGGATTTGCTGAATAACAAAATGCAAGAAATACCAGGTGTAGTAGCTACTGAGACTTTGATTTCTCTGGAACAGAGTATCAAGAAAGAGATTCCCATCCGCGTTGAAAAATAATTGTGATGGAGTTTCTAAATGAATATCACCTTGCAGGGTTATTCATCGGAATCTGTACCTTTTTGATTATCGGCCTTTTTCACCCCGTCGTGGTAAAGGCCGAATATTACTGGGGCACAAAATGCTGGTGGATATTTCTGATACTCGGCATTGCCGGTGTGATTGCCTCCTTAAGTATCGATAATGTGATCTTATCTTCTTTATTAGGCGTTTTTGCGTTTTCTGCCTTCTGGACGATCAAAGAGGTTTTCGAACAGGAAGAACGGGTACAAAAAGGATGGTTCCCCAAGAATCCGAAGCGCAAATATAAGTTCTAGAAGCAGAGGATGATAGTTTTTTCTCGAAAGAATTTGCATAATTCGACGGAAAATACTACTTTTGTCACCGCATCCAGTTAATGGATACATCGGGCTTTTAGCTCAGTTGGTTAGAGCAACAGACTCATAATCTGGAGGTCCTTGGTTCAAGCCCAAGATGGCCCACGAAAAATTCCTGTAAGTATTTCACTTACAGGAGTTTTTCTTTTATACGGTCAGAATAATGAGATTTACAAAATTAGGAACAGTACTCCATATTGAAATAAGGGGTCAGTCCGAAAACCCTGTGGGTATGTTAAATTTACACTGTCAGTTTGCATAA
>ENA-UOJD01000271-UOJD01000271.1-human-gut-metagenome-genome-assembly--contig:-P48-NODE-271-length-82211-cov-128.078448_pt1 | contig 82211 bp, 60 predicted proteins | sample MGYA00242342_ERZ723889 | MGnify/ENA metagenome assembly ERZ723889 | reverse complement strand
TGATTATCCGTGCGGAAATAAAAGAGGAGAATTTCATTACCCGCAACCATGCGACAGAGGGTGATTTTGTCACCGTGCGCCTGACGGTACCGGTAAAGGAAACAGCCGTAATGCATGCGGAAGCGGAAGCACGACGCAAGGCGGAAGCCGAACGACTGGCAGCCGAAAAGCGTGCCGAACAGGAACGGCTTGCCGAAGAGCAACGTAAAGCGGAAGAAGCCCGATTTGCCGCAGAAAAGGCAGAAGCTGAGAAAGCCGCTCACCAAAATAAACTTACCGACATGCCATTGGAAACCCCAACCGACTATCATCTCTCCCTGCGTGCCAACCTGTTGCGCTGGGCTACCCTGACACCAGATCTTGGCGTGGAATGGCGCATCTGCCCATCGTGGGGCATTGCCGTGAACGGCTCGTGGACTTCGTGGTCGTGGAATGACAAGGACAGAAGATACGCCCTTTGGGAAGTGGCACCGGAACTCCGCTATTATATAGGCAGCGAGAAGCACGGCTACATCGGTGCGATGTACAAGGCAGGTCACTTCAACTACAAGCTGTCGGAGACCGGCAGGCAGGGCGACATCATGGGCGGCGGCATCACCGGCGGCTACGTGCTGAAACTGAACAATGCCCTCTCGATGGACTTCTCCTTAGGGTTGGGCTATATCCATGCCGACTATGACAAGTATGAGGTTATCGACGGTGTGAGGGTAAGGCGCGGCAGCGGAACAAAGAACTGGTGGGGTCCCGTCTCGGCGGGTGTCACCCTGGTGTGGAACATCTTTTAGCGGAAAGGAGGAACAATGAATACAACGACAATCATACGGCAGATAAAGGGATATACGGGAGCATACGGAAAGGCTTATACCTTATTATATCTAATAGGTGCGGTGGCCATGCTGACCTCGTGCGTGAAGGACGACCTCTATGACACGCCGCACCCCGACCGTGGGGCCGTGGTCGTGACCACGGACTGGAGCGGAAAGAGCGACGAAGCGGACATACCGCAGGCATACACCCTGCGCATCGGCGGGAGGGAACAGAACGTGAGCGCGGTGACCAACGTGTTCGATGCGCTGCTCGCGCCCGGGGGCTACGGTCTGACGGTGTACAACTCCCCGGAAGGGATTAGTATCGACGGGAACAAGGCAACGGTGAATCCGGTGGATCTGACGGGCGCGATAGAACCGCATCCCGGCTACCTCTTCGCTTCGGTACAGGACATCAGCGTCGTGGCGGATGACACCCTGCACGTCACCGCCCCGATGAGACAATACGTGCACAGGCTCGACATCGAACTGACCGCCACCGAAGGCGACTACAGCCGTGTACAGTCGGCTACGGCAACGCTCTCCGGCGTGGCTTCGGCAGCGGACATGGCAACAGGCGAACGGAGTGCGGCGGCACAAGTAACAAACGCTTTCAGGCAGGACGGCAACAAGTTCACAATCTTTTTCCGACTGCTCGGCATCGTCCCGACGGAAACGCAGACGCTGACGGTGGACATCACTTTCAACAACGGTGACATGCAGCGGATAGTGAGCGACCTTACCGAGGCCATGAGGGACTTCAATAACGATGCCAAACCGGTTAAACTCACGGGTAATCTGCTGCTGCCGGTAGAGGCCGGGGTGACGGGCGCAACCATCACGGGCTGGAACGAGGTGGAAAGCGGCAATGGGGATGCTAACTGACGATAAATATTTTAATCAAAAAAACAATTTTATGACAATGAACAAGAAGTTTTTCATTCTTGCAGCAGCGGCAACGCTATTGGCTGCGTGTACACAAGAGGACGAGGTACAGAACAATCCGGTGGAGGCACGAATCACGGCAGGCGTAAGCGGGCCGAAAACCCGCGCCGTGGACAACGTGTGGAATGCCGACCGAATCGGCGTGATGGTGGTGGATGCCCCTGGCACGACCACGACCATGGGCGGCAAGTACAAGAACGTGGGATACGCAACCACGAGTACCGGCACCAACGCGGACTTTACCCCGATGACGGCGGGTGGCGGCATCTTCTTCGAGGACGCTTTCCTCGAGTTTACTTTTGCCGCCTACGCGCCTTACGCATCGGGCGCAAACGCCTCCACCCTGCCTGGTACAGACGGGAAGATTACGGTAAATACAAGCAATCAGCCCACGACCACGGAACAGGAGAAGGTGGACTACATCTATGCCACGGGAGCCAAGGCCGATAAAGACAGTCCGACCGTCAGCTTCACGGACAACACCGCCGCGGGCGGCAGCGACTGCTCCTTCAAGCACAAGATGGCCCGTCTTATCCTCAAGGTGCAGGTGTCGAACACCGACGGTTTCGACGACACTGCCGTGCTGGAATTCGCCGACTACAAGCTGGGCGGCCTGGTTCACGAGGGAACGTTCGATGTGAAGACCGGTACCGCCGCGACCGCGGGCAGCGTTGTGAGCGACTGGATGTTACGCCAGTGCACCGGTGCCCCGAAGACGGCCACGGACAAGTGCGTGGCAACCTTTGACGCCGCCACGGGCGTGATGACTTTCACCATGATCCTGCTCCCGCAGACACTCGCCAACGCTTTGGTGCTTGAGATATCTCCCGATGACGGGGAATACCAGAGCTACTCCAACAAGGACATGATCAAACCCGCGTTGGAGGCCGGTTATTCTTATACCTACACCATCACGGTGAAGAAGACGGGGCTGACCCTTAGCGGAAGCACCATCGAGAACTGGAACGACGGTGGCAGCCATTCGGGTGACGCAATGATGTAGTGTGCCTGAAAGCCGCTGCCGTGCATCAGGCGTAAGCACGGAGGCACGCCATATATAATAAATGGTGCGGCTGCCCGCGTCGCAACGGGCGGCGGCACAAAACGAAATAAATAAAGACAGTATGAAAACAATAAGGAACATAGAGAGAATACCGTGGCCGCGCATCGGCGGCTGGTTGCCGGTCGTGATGCTCATCTGTGGGGTGCTCGCTTCATGTAGCAGTGAGGATGAAAGCTCCATGCCCCTGCCCGACGGCAAGTATCCGCTGCAACTGACGGCAGAGGTGGCACGGCCGCAGACCCGCGCCGGAGGCAAGGACGCGTGGACAGGCGGCGAGGAGATTAGAGTGTCACTGGAAGGCGTGTTTGGGAACAAAACATACGTGTTGGACGCATCGGGCAATGCAAGTCCGAAGGATGCCGCGAACGCCATTTACTGGAAGAACACAGCCGAAGCCCGCGTCAGTGCATGGACCCCGGACATAGAAGCGGAAACGGATATTTCCGACCAAAGTGGCGGGTACGCCGCTTTCGATGTCCTGTACGCCAGTGCCATAGGGCGTTATGACCAAGCCATAAATCTCCGTTTCATCCACCGCATGACGAAAATCGAAGTAATTCTCAAAGCTGGCGAAGGCATTACGGAAGAGGAGTTGGAGGGTGCGACCGTCACCATTTTCGGAGACCCGCTAACGCACTCAACCGCCGGCTTGGTATCACCGGGTGACCAATCGGACGGCGAGATAAAGCCCTATTACGATGCTGCAACGAAGAAATACGAGGCGTTGGTGCCGCCACAGAATATGACCGGCAAACCGCTCGTCCGAATAAGCATAGGCAGCAACGCCTTTACCTACACTCCCGATACAGATGCAGCCGGCAATTTTGGGTATTTCGGTGGCAAGCGGTATGCCTATACCATTACCGTGAAAGCCAACGGCATTGATGTGCAGTCGGTGACCAGTGGCACGTGGGTTGCAAATGGCGAGGAGAACGTTACCTCCAAAAGGGTAAAGCAAAGTTTCACAGCTGACGAACTCAAAATCGGCGACTACTTCTATTCCGACGGTACGTGGAGCGACGGTGGTCTGCGCAAACTTTATGCTGACGGCAGTATGGTGATAGCCGCCGAGAAACCCGTTCCTGTGAGTGGCAAGACCGTTGTCGGCATCGTTTTCCAAACGGACAAAAGCCGTATCGGTGCAAAGGAAAAAGAGAAGTTAGGCGGCGAAGACAAAGCACATGGACTGGTTATGGCCTTGAAGAATGCTACGACAGATCAGCGGTGGGGACCATTTGGTCAGGATGAGGGTCTGACGAAATGCGTAACGAAAGCCGATGACTATAACGACATCAGCGGCTACGGCAATTGCGAACATATTCGTACCAATCGCGGCAACTTCGACAACTATCCTGCATTCAAGGCCGCCTACGATTATAACACGACCTGCCCGGTTTCAGCAACCACTACCGGCTGGTATCTTCCAGCCTCCGGCCAATGGTGGAACATCCTGCAAAATCTTGGCGGCTGTCCGGTTTTTGCAAAGCAGGATGAACAAACCTCATCGCAAAGCGGTGATTTCACTTGGACAGGTCAAGGCGATGTTCCCGCTGCTTTAAACGCATGGATGGAGAAAATTGCTACAGACAGCAAGGATAATTTTAGAAACGGTGACTGGTTATGGTCGTCTTCGGAGTACTCGGACAACCGCGCACGGCTCTGGTACGTGAGCTCCCGTGGTACCGTGTGCTCTGACTGGACCAGTAAGAGCAGCGACGTCGATGTCCGTCCCGTCCTTGCTTTCTGACCTGTTTAATCTATTAAGAATATGAAGATACAAAACATATACCACCTCTTGCAGGCCGCGTTGTTCCTGCTGCTTGCTGTCTCCTGCACACAAGAAGAGTTCCCTGCAGCACAAGACAAGGCACAACAACTCACCATCTCCGTGACCGACGGGGGATATACATCGGCTGTGGACGGTAAAACGACCCGAGCCGTGGAGAACGGCTACACCACCGAGTTCACCGAAGGCGATGCCTGCGGACTCTTCATGGTCCGCGGCTTATACTCGGATAAGAAGATGATTTATTCCAACGTGAAACTGACCGCCGAGAGAGATGCCGCCACGGGAAACCTCGTTTGGAAGCCAGAGGCCGGCACGACACTTGCCGGAGGGCTGTCGGACGAGGAATACCACCTCTATTACCCCTATAAAGCGGACTTGGACGACACGGTCATAAGTAAGTTGTTAGAGCACGCAATTATGCAGCCCCAACTCCCTTTCTTCTATCCGCTTGATAATAGCTGGCCGGTGAAGGACGACCAAAGTTCGTATGCGGATTACACCGCTTCCGACCTGATGACAGCTTCTTGCACACCCACATTGGAAAATGGTAAACTTCGGCTCGATTTCGTCATGGCCCACCAGAGACCCTTGGCCGTCATCGAGATGCCGAAGACCGTATATAAGTTTACCGATACCCGGATTCCCGACTACACCGTGGGGGCAGAGGCCACATTCACCGGCACCGCCAAGCCGCTGCGCATGGCCGACGGCACTTACCGCTACTTGGTGCCCGCGTCCATGCCGGCTATCGAGGGAAGCTATGACGAGGGGAACCGAGAGTTTACCATCAACACGTCTGCGCCCCTTCCTGTCTATGGGGAGTACAAGAAATACAAGGTGGACGGCGCAGCGGAAACCATAAAGAACCACACTTTGCAGGTCGGTGATTTCTTCCTCGCCGACGGCAACCTGTTGCCGAAAGAAACCGAAGCGTCTGAAGTACGGACAGTCAATGTGGTAGGCATAGTTTTCCAAACCGACCCGAAGCGTATCGGTCAAGCAGAAAAAAATAAGTTGGGCGGCAATGTCCATGGCCTTGTCATGGCTGTGAAGAATATCGCGACATGGCGAGCGTGGGGACCATATGGTCAGGATGAGGGTCTGACGAAATGCGTAACGAAAGCCGATAACTACAACGACATCAGCGGTTACGGAAATTGCGAACATATACGAGCCAATCGCGGCAGCTTCGCCAACTATCCCGCATTCAAGGCTGCCGATGACTACAACACGATCTGTCCGGTTCCCTCGACCACGACCGGCTGGTACCTTCCTGCCTCCGGCCAATGGTGGGATATCCTGCAAAATCTGGGCGGTTGTCCGGCTTTGGCGGACGTTACCCTGCAAACCTCATCGGACAGCGGTGATTTCTTTTGGTCAGGTCAAGGCGATGTTCCCGCTGCTTTAAACGCATGGATGGGGAAAATTGCCACAGCCAGCAAGGATATTTTTAACGACCGTGACTGGTTTTGGTCGTCTTCGGAGTACTTGGACACCGGCGTGCGGGCCTGGGCCGTGTACTCCGATGGTTACGTGAACTGTAACTGGCGCAATAAGGGCTTCAGCCACGGTGTGCGTCCCGTCCTTGCTTTCTGAGAAACCGGTGTACTGACGACTGTTTCCAAAAGCTGTTAGGACAGTATCCGGATAAAGAAAGGAGGAAGTGTTGTATGCTCTTCTTTCTGTTGGGAGAAGAAGAATAGAAAGATATTGTTGAGTTTTGTTGCAGGTCGAGCTTGCAAGGTCTGCCGTGGTGAGAATTTGCTTTTTTAAAGGATAAGAAGTGATACGTATGGAAAAGAAACGAATGCCATTGCAGCATAAAATCATTTTCGGATATATGAAGTCATCGACGGTGTACGTGTACGCCGCGGCAACGAAACAAAAGATTGGTGGGGCCCCATCAACGCCGGTGTGACATTGGTATGGAAGTTATTCTAACACGGAGGAATAGAGTATGAAAGCAAGACAATATATATATATGATGGGAATGGCAGCCGCCGTGCTGCTCTCTTCCTGCGTGAAGGACACGCTTTATGACACGCCGCATCCCGACTACGGGAAGATTGCGGTGACAGCCGACTGGTCGGCCCGCGGTGAAGGTATCGACATACCTGCCACATGGACGGTCACCATGGGTGACTATACGGGTACGGAGACTTCCGCCACCCATGCCCCCGACCATCTGTTTGCTCCGGGCAGCTACACCCTTGCGGTGTGGAACCCAGCTGAAGGAATCACGGTAAATGGTACCACAGCCACCATTGCCGCAGCCACGGGAAACCGGGCAGGCACGGATGCCTTTGTAAACAATGCCCCGGGATGGTTCTTCACCTATACGAAACAGGTGAGCATCGAGAAAGACAAGGACTATCCGCTGACCGCCGCAATGAAGCAGCAGGTACGCGAACTGACGCTTGTCGTCGAACCTACTGGTGATGCCGCCGGACGCATCACGGAGATTGTTGCCCATCTGACGGGTGCAGCCGGAACACTCGACTTCGCTACCGATACCTACGGAGCCGCTTCGAACATCGTGCTGCCCTTCACCAAGATAACCGAAGGTGACGATGCCGGCAAGTGGAAAGCCACGGTGCGGCTGCTGGGTGTGACCGGCACGGAACAACTGCTGACGGGTGAAATCCGCTATGCTGACGGCAACCCGAGCCCCACCACGCTGAAAAGCGACCTTACGGAAGCCCTCAAGGAGTTCAACACCGGAAAGGGCGAATCGCTGACCCTCGGCGGAACGCTGGTTGAGACTCCCGAAGGCATGGAAGTGGACGGAGCCGAAATCAACGGCTGGGAAGAAGTGAAAGGTGATGATGTAAATGCCGATTTGTAACTAATAAAATAACAGATATAATGAAGACGAGATTTTTTACACTTGCAACGCTCGCCCTCGCACTGGCAGCCTGCAACAACGACAACGAGAACCTGAACGGTGACCCCGTGGCCGCCCGGTTTACCGCCGACATCGCCCCCGCCACCCGCGCCGGCGGAACCACTTGGGACAACGGCGACCGTATCGGCATCACCGACATCGGCAACGATTCCCAGTACGGCAACGTGCCTTTCATCCTGAAAAACGGGAAATTTGAGGCAGAAGGAAAGGTCATCTATATCGAAGATGCAAAGACCCATACTTTCCGCGCCTACTATCCGTACAACACGGCGGGAGGCATCCTCGCTGCCACGACCGATGCCACGGCGCAGCAAAACCAGCCTGCCATCGACTTCCTCTTTGCTTCAGGAGCCACGGGAGACAAAAACAACCCGGTAGTAAGCTTCACCGACAAAACCGCCAAAGGCGGTGAAGACAACTCCTTCCACCACCGCATGAGCCAGATAACCCTTACCTTCGAGGCGGGCGACGGCGTGGATTTCAGCGTGGTCAAGCCTGAACGTTACACGCTGGACGGATTGTTACTCACCGGTACGTTCAACACGGCCGACGGTATTGCCACCGCAGACAACGGGGCACAGACCGGAGAACTGGCCATGAATCTGGCAGACGGCAATCTCACGTCATCGATCATCCTCTTCCCGCAGACAGTTGCATCCCTGCCGTTGGTTGTGAATTACAAAGGTCAGGAATATCATGCCACACTCACCATGCCCGATGGCGCACTGCTGGCGGGCAACAACTATACCTATACCGTCAAGGTACGCAACAAAGTCCTTGAAGTCAGCGAAGCCACCATTGCAAAGTGGAACGATATAGACGGTGGAGATGTGGGTGCTGACCTGTAGGATTTTAATAATTAATCGATTAGAATGAAGAATTATGAGACATAGATTATTTATCCCCGCAGCCACCGCACTGCTGTTCGCCTTCGCCGCCTGCACGCAGGACGAACTTGCTGGCGATAACCGTCTGCCCGAAGGTGAATACCCCGTAGTCATCCGTGCCACCGGACTGTCCGTAGAAGCAACGCCGCAGGCAGCCCCTTCCACCCGTGCCTCCGTGGACGGCGATTGGCAGGGCGTCACTTCCGTGGCTCTCAAGATGGGCGATGCGGTAAAGGAATACACCGTAACGGCTTCTACCGATTTCAAGAGTGCCACGCTTTCACGCGAGAACGATCCGTACTACTGGACCAGCCGCGACCCGATTACCGTATCGGCATGGTGGCCCTTCGACAATGCCAACATCACACATATGCCTGCCGTGAAGGTGGCCGAAGACCAGAGTAAATTGGCTGACTTCCAGAACAGCGACTTCATCTCTGCTGAGAACCGGAAGGTGGAATTTAACAACCCGACTCTTGAATTTACCCACCGCACGGCACGCGTGACAATCGAACTGAAGCCCGGCACGGGATTCACGAGCGTCGCCGGTGCCACGGTGAGCCTCGTGAGCCTGTCCGCCGATAACGGCAACCCGACCGCCATCAAGACTTACAACGCAAGCGGCAACACCTACGAGGCACTGACTGCCCCGCAGACCGTTGCGGCAGGCAAGCCGTTCGTCCGGGTGGAACTCGGCAGCGGCACCTTCTACTTCCGTCCGCAGAACGACGTCGTATTAGAGGCTGGCAGCCGCTATAAATATACCGTCAAGGTGAACGCCACCGGCCTGACGTTAGAGGGTTGCACCATCGGTAGCTGGGTTGACGGCGGCGGCGAGAGCGGCGAGGCTGAGGATTTGGGCTATTCTATACAGAACGACGGCAGTTACATGGTCTATAACGCTGACGGCCTACTGGCATGGAACAAAGCCGCACAAAAGGACGAATCGATTAATTGCACCCTCACCGCCGACATCGACCTGACGGGTAGGGATTGGACACGGATAGACACATGGCCTGGCTACTCCGGCGTCTTTAATGGGCAGGGACACCGCATTACGGGATTAAACTTTTCAGCAGCGACTACTGAACTTTTTGGGTTATTAAATGTACGTGGTGTGATAAAGAACCTACAACTCATAGATGTGAATCTGTATGGCAGTAGTGGATCAGCAGCTGGAATAGTGGAGCAAAATGAGGGTCAAATCATTGCCTGCTCTGTGACGGGAAAAATTTCTGCATATGGTAGAACTTGTGGTATAGCCGATTTAAATTATGGCAGTATCACAGCTTGCTGGTTTGACGGCACATTGAAAGATTATGAATCTGGAGCTATAGTGCGTTTCAACTACAATACTATAACTTCCTGTTATTGGGGAGGCAATGCCGAGCGAGGAGAATTCCGTAATTTTGGAGGAACGGTAGATGCCACGAAGGTGGACGGCGCGACCGTGAAATGGCAGACAGCCGTCGACGGCATGAACATCGCCCTCACCGACAATGACTACCAGTGGGCACTCGGCACAGACGGTCTGCCCGTACTGCAAAAGAAACAATAACAACCCCTAAACAACACGCATCATGAAACGAACAACCATCCATATATCCGCAGCCATCGCCCTGCTGCTCGGCCTTGCCGCCTGCACACAGGACGAAGCGGGCTTCCTACCAGAAGGGGCGGAAGGCACACCCATCGTCTTCACCGCCACGGGGCTGAACCCCGCCGCGACAGCCACCGCCGGCACCCGTGCCCCAGCGGATGGCAATTGGACGGGTGTGCAGAGCGTGGCAGTCTTGATGGACGGCATGGTGAAGACGTACAACGTGACGCCCTCCACCGCCGACCCCACCAGCGCCACACTGACCTCCACCGACCCGTACTACTGGACCAACCACAACGACATCACCGTCACGGCGTGGTGGCCCTACACCGCTGGCGAGACAACTCCGCCTGCGGTAAAGGTAAAAGCCAACCAAAGTGCCCAGAAAGACTTTGAGGGCAGCGACCTCATCGTAGCCGACGGACAGACGGTGCCCTACGGTAGCCCCACGCTCCGCTTCACCCACCGCACGGCGCGAGTGACCGTCGTTCTGACGGACTACACCGAGGGGCTGGCATCCGTGCAGCTGACGGGCCTCTCCACCGAAGGCGACAACCCGGATATAATCGTCCCGTATGACAAGGGTAGCAACACCTACACCGCCATTGTAGCCCCGCAAAGTGTGGCAGCTGGCACGGCATTCATTACCTGCACCTTCACTAACGGCAAGACCTTCGTTTATAAGATGAAGAATGCTACCGACTGGCAGGTGGGCGGTGAATATACCTACACCGTCTCCCTCGCTGCGGCAAAAGACCCAGGATATACCATAGAGGGCAACGGCAGCTACACGGTCTATAACGCCGACGGTCTGATGAATATAGCCAAATTAGTGAACGGAGGTAAGACCGACATTAACATTACCCTCGACAAAAACATCGACCTCACAGGCAAAGACTGGACGCCGATAGGCACAGACTACGACAACTCATACAAAGGCACCTTCGACGGCGGCGGCCATACCATCACGGGGCTGACCTTTACGACAAATGACGAATATGCGGGTCTGTTCGGCTGGCTCAATAGAGCTGGTACGGTGAAGAACGTGGTGATGGAGGGCGTACAGATAACAAGCCATCAAATATATGGCGGCAGTATTGGCGGCGTGGTAGGATCTGGCTGGGGCACCATTGAAAACTGCTCGGTGTCGGGCAGCGTCAGCGGCACGGTGTATGTCGGCGGTGTGGTGGGTGTTCAAATAGGCGGTTCCATCACCGGATGCAGTTCCTCTGCCACAGTGAAGGGAATGGTTGATGTCGGCGGCGTGGCAGGTCAGACGAATTCGAGTGCCACCCTGACCGCTTGCTATGCCACAGGCAACGTGATCATAGAAATGGACCCCAAAAAGAATATCGCTGGCGGCAGTCTGGTGGGAATGAACGCAGGAAGCAGCCTCCTTGCCTGCTATGCCACGGGCAACGTAACCAGTACGGGTAGTAGCACTGGCTATATGCATATCGGCGGCTTTTTGGGAAATAACTACACCACCGTGACCGCCTGCTATTGGAAAAACAATCATGAACAAGGCATCGGCTACAATAAGGAAGGCATCGCCCCCGAAGCCACGAATGTGGACGGCACCAGCGTAACCTGGCAGAACGCCGTTGATGCCATGAACACCGCCTTGCAGAACAAAGGCTCAGAGTGGCGTTACGAACTTAACGGAGCATTGCCTACCTTGAGGAAGCAGTAAGCCGTTGCGGGCGGAAATGTTCCGCCCGCAACAAACATTAACCGAAGTATAATCCCAATTATTGCTGTCCGATAAAAATTTTTAGGCTATAAAACACCAGCCATACAAACAAATTATTTTAGTTCACATGGCTGGCTATCAGTGAGTTGTATGATTTTTAGAGGCCTAATATTCGTCCTCGTTGAAGAAGAAGTCTTCTTTGGAGGGGTAGTCAGGCCAGATATCTTCGATGGATTCGTAGGTGTCGCCTTCGTCTTCGATTTCCTGAAGGTTTTCTATTACTTCGAGCGGGGCGCCGGAGCGCTGGGCGTAGTCGATGAGTTCCTCGCGGGTTGCGGGCCAGGGTGCGTCCTCGAGTTTCGAGGCAAGTTCAAGTGTCCAATACATAGCTGTGTGTATGGTTTAAGGAGTTGATTATACAATGGTTGGCGACTGCCGTACGGCGGGACATCAGCCTGACGCCGGAAGGCCTGGAAGGCAACGGTGCGTACCCGACTGTCAGGGTGCTGACGCGGCGGCAAATAACGCCCTGCGGGCGGTCGTATTGCTATAACGAGGGGCAGGGCATTTTATTGCGCATGGCAATCCATTGATTTACGCGTTTTCCGGCCCGATGCGGCAGATTGCGCCGACGGCTATTTCTGCCAGGCGGTTTCGGGGCAGCCGGCGCGGTGGTTGAGGGCGCGCCCGAGGGTGAATAGGTAGTCGCTGAGGCGGTTGAGGAAGCGACCCACGATGGGGTCGAGTGTGGCGGCTTCGGAGAGGGCGACCACGCGGCGCTCGGCACGGCGGCACACGGTGCGGCATACGTTGGCCATAGCGGCCGAAGGGGTCCCTCCGGGGAGAATGAAGCAGTTGAGCGGCGGAAGAGTCTCGGTGAGGGCATCAATCTGCTGCTCGAGGCGGCGGATGTGGATGGTGTCGAGGCCGTCGGGGATAGCGTCGGGGCGCGTGGCGGTGTCGGTCGCCAGATATGCGCCGGCGTTGAAGATTTTGTTCTGGACCATCAGGAGCGTTTCGCGGTCGTCGGCTGTGAGGTCGGGGTATGTGAGCAGGAGGCCGATGAAAGAGTTGAGTTCGTCGGAGGTGCCGTATGCGTCGAGGCGGAGGGAGGCTTTGCTTACGCGCGTTCCCCCTACGAGAGCGGTTGTGCCGGCGTCGCCGGTGCGGGTGTAGATTTTCATTTTTTTGCAGTGATTTAAAGGTTTGGAACAGATGCTGACACAGCAGATGCGCTTGCCGTCGTAATAGATACGCTCTGCACGCTAAAGTTGTTCGAGGGCGTGAATCAGATAGTCGATGTCGGGGCAGAGCGTAATCTGCCGGGCGACTTCGGGGTACATCAGTCCGCGGCGCTCCATTTCGGTAAACATGGTCATCAGCGGGTCGTAAAGGCCGCCGCGGTTGAGCAGGAGGAGCGGTTTGGGCTCCGAGAAGAACGACATGGAGGCCAGGGCCGACATTACTTCGTCGAGCGTGCCGTAGCCGCCGTCGAGGGCCACGAAAGCGTCGGCGTTCTCCTCCATGGTCTGTTTGCGCTCGTGGAGCGAGCTTACGGCGATGCTCACGCTGTTGTCGGGGTGCTGTCGGATGGCGCGCGACTGGGGTACGACGCCCATCACGCGGCCGCCTGCCCGGGCGGTGGCCGAGGCGACGGCGTCCATCAGGCCCATCTGCAGGCCGCCGTAGACGAGCGTATGACCTCCGCTGCCTATCCACCGGCCCAGCGTGCGGGCGTCTTCAAAGCATTCGGGGGCGATAGCGGTACGGGCGGAGCAGTATACGGCAATTCTCATATTATCAAGGGTATTATTTTATCAAGGGTATTATTCTCGGGATCGCAGGGATGCCGAAAGGCTGCCGCTCTCTGTGTAGGGACATGCCTTTGGCATGTGTAATACGCTGAGTTATAAACGATACATCGCAATGCGATGTCCCTACATTGCTGAAGCGTCATCGAGACATCTCCGACAGGCCCGAAGTTGAGTTAAAAGCACGCAAAAATAATGAAAATTTACGTAACTTTGCGCAAATGAAACGCAAGGATTTTGAGATTATGGCTCCCGTGGGGAGCTACGAAAGCCTTCATGCGGCGATTGCTGCCGGCGCCGACGCCATATATTTCGGCGTTGAGGGGCTGAACATGCGTGCCCGCTCGAGCGTTAACTTTACGCTCGACGATCTGCGCCGGATTGCTGGGATCTGCGACGCCGCCGGCGTGAAATCCTATCTCACCGTCAATACGATAATGTATGACGACGATGTGGAGAAGTGTCACGCCATTATCGACGCCGTGGCCCGCAGCGGCATTTCAGCCATTATCGCCAGCGACATCGCGGCGATCCTCTACGCGCGCAGCGTAGGCGTGGAGGTGCATATCTCCACGCAGCTGAGCATCAGCAATACCGAGGCCGTGCGCTTCTACGCGCAGTGGGCCGACGTAGTGGTGCTTGCGCGCGAGCTGAACCTCGACCAGGTGGCGCCCATCCACCGCGCCATCGTCGAGCAGGATATCCGCGGTCCGCGGGGCGAGCTGGTGCGCATAGAGATGTTCTGCCACGGCGCCCTCTGCATGGCCGTATCCGGCAAGTGCTATCTGAGCCTGCATCAGATGAACTCCTCGGCCAATCGCGGCGCCTGCACCCAAATCTGCCGCCGTGGCTACGAGGTTACCGACCTCGAGACGGGCGACCGGCTCCGTATCGACAATAAATACATAATGTCGCCCAAAGACCTGAAGACCATCCACTTCCTCAACAAAATGGCCGACGCCGGGGTAAGGGTCTTCAAAATCGAGGGGCGCGCACGTGGTCCGGAGTACGTGCGGATGGCTGTGGAGTGCTACAACGAGGCTCTCAACGCCATTTGCGACGGCACTTTCTCGGAGGAGAAGGTGGCCGGATGGGACGAGCGCCTGTCGCGCATCTTCAACCGCGGCTTCTGGGACGGCTACTACCTGGGCCAGCGCCTGGGCGAGTGGTCTTCCAAATACGGGTCGTCGGCCACGCGCGTCAAGGAGTACCGCGCCAAGGGTGTGCGCTATTTCCCGAAAATCGGCGTGGGCGAATTTTATATGGAAAACGGCGAGCTCGCCGTGGGCGACGAGGTGGTTGTCACCGGACCCACCACCGGGGCGCTCATATTTACCGTAGAGGAGATCCGTGTGGGTCTGCGGCCGGTGGAGCGCGCCCGAAAGGGCGAGAGCTTCTCCATTGCCGTGCCCGCACGAATTCGCCCCAGCGACAAACTATATAAATGGACCGTCAAGAATCCCGACTCCACCCTGAATCAAAATACAACAACTTAATATATACAACTGACATGGCTAAACTTACTGTCGACGTTAAAAACGTTCTCAACACCGTGACAGGCGAGCAGATCCAGGCCCTCAACCCCGAGGCCGCTGCCGCCATCGACAAACTTTATAAAGGAACCGGTCTCGGCTCTGACTTCCTCGGCTGGGTGAAGCTCCCCGAGGAGACTTCCGACGCTCTCGTGGCCGACATCGAGGCTACAGCCGCCAAGATGCGCGAGCTCTGCGACGTAGTGGTAGCCGTAGGCATTGGCGGCAGCTATCTCGGCGCAAAGGCCGTGATCGAGGCCCTCAGCGACTCCTTCGCCTCACTGCGCGGAGCCGGCGACGAACGCCGCACCCGCGTGCTCTTCGCCGGCCAGAATATCGGCGAGGACTATCTCTACGAGCTTCAGGACCTCCTGAAGGACAAGAAATTCGGCATCATCGTAATCTCCAAGTCCGGCACTACCACCGAACCCGCCATCGCCTTCCGTCTGCTCAAGGAGCAGCTTGAGGCCCAGATGGGCAAGGAGGAGGCTTCTAAGCGCATCGTGGCCATCACCGACGCCAAGAAGGGCGCTCTCCGCCAGCTCGCCACCGAAGAAGGCTACAAGACCTTCGTAATCGCCGACAATGTAGGCGGCCGCTTCTCGGTGCTCACCCCCGTAGGTCTGCTCCCCATCGCAGTGGCCGGTTTCGATATCCGCAAGCTCCTCGAGGGCGCCCGCCGCATGCAGGCCGCAACCGCCGAGGCCAACGACCTCAATCCCTCGCTGCTCTACGCCACCACGCGTAACGCCCTCTACCGCGCCGGCAAAAAGACTGAGATTCTGGTGAACTACAATCCCAAACTCCACTTCTTCGGCGAATGGTGGAAACAGCTCTACGGCGAATCCGAAGGTAAGGACCACAAGGGTATCTTCCCCGCAGCCGTCGACTTCACCACCGACCTCCATTCCATGGGTCAGTGGATTCAGGAAGGCGAGCGCACCATCTTCGAGACCGTTGTCTCTGTTGAGGCTCCTGCCCACAAAACAGTAATCCCCACCGACGCAGCCAACCTCGACGGCCTCAATTACCTGGCCGGCAAGCGTGTTGACGAGGTCAACAAGATGGCCGAACTCGGCACACGCATCGCCCACGTTGACGGCGGTGTGCCCAACATCCGCGTTTCCATCCCCGCCCTCGAGGAGGAATGGCTCGGCGAGCTCATCTACTTCTTCGAGAAGGCCTGCGGCATCTCCGGCTATCTGCTCGACGTGAACCCCTTCAACCAGCCCGGCGTGGAGGCCTACAAGCGCAACATGTTCGCCCTCCTCGAGAAACCCGGCTACGAGGCTGAGACCGCTGCCATCAAGGCCCGTCTCTAATCCGTTCAAGCCTTAATTTTAATCGCCTCCGAAAAATTTTGAAAAAAAATTCGGGGGCGATTAAACTATTTTCGGGCGCCGACTTCTTAATTACATAAGATAATAAAACAATAGATCAATATAGCCGCCCGCTGCCCCGCCGGAAGAAGCTTCAAAACACCTCCACCTTCCGGTATCTGCCAGCCAGTCAAGCAAACCTCAAACGGGGCAAGGCAGCAATCTCAAATGTTTTCAACCACAAGCCGCCGGACTCTGTCGAAGAGCCCGGCGGCGCTGTTTCTGCCCTCCAGGAATATTCCGGTAAAGATATTTTTCGGTTGCGGTCTGTTTGCGAACCACCGAAAAGTAGGGACGCACGGCCTGTGCGTCCAAATAAAGCATGGTTTTCAGTTAATTTTGTGGACGCACGAGCCGTGCGTCCCTACCGTATTGGCGAAACGCTTGTTCCTGCAATGCATCCTGCATCTGGCGCCATCTCGCATCCTGTAAACCTGAAAAAAGTGGCAGCTGCGGAGGTGGATCCGCAGCTGCCGGGAAATATTCGCCGGAGACTATGTTGGTGTGGGATTTCTCCGGCGAGGGGGAAGGGGATTCTGTTAAGCTATAAGCATCACTTTGCGGTGACGACGATTGCGGGCTTGGCGTTGCTGAAGTCCATCGTAACGGTGTAGTTGCCTTCGTAGCCGCTGATGTTGGGTCCGTCGAAGGTGGCCTCGTTGAGGTCGGGACCTCCGTAGCTGGAGTTCCAGCTGTGGTTGATTATAATCTTCCACTCGCCGGTGAGAGCCACATCGGCGCTCCATTTGAGCAGGGTAGCGTCGGGTGTGAGCTCAATGGGAGCGTCGGCGCTCCAGCTGTTGAGACCGCCTACAACGCCTACAGAGGTGACGGGAGTCATCTCATAGGTCATGTTTTCGGTGCTGACAATGAACCAGTAGAGCTGGTTGCCGTCCTCGGGAGCAACGATATTGCCGCCTGCAGGATCGATGATGCCGTTGGCGCCGCCATACCAGTTGTCGTCCCAGATGAATTTGAATCCGCCGTCGGTGTTGTTTACAACAGCTGCGCCGCAGAAGTAGGGCTTATCGGCCTTGTTCGACCACCACAGCTGGGGGCCGCTCTGGTTCCAGCCGTTGGCATTGCTGGGAACGGCGACAAAATCGGGACGTGTGATGGGTTCGATCTTGTAGGTCATCTCCTCCATGTTGATGGTGAAGCGGTATTTACCCGGATCCACAATCTTGCCGGCCTGAGCCAGATTGTCGGCTCCGCCGATAAGCATACCCTCGAAGTCGGTAGCGCCGTCGGTGGCGGGACCGTAGAGGATAGCCCAGTTGGTATCGGCGATAGCTTCCTGGGGAACGATCTTCCAGTAGCAGTCGGCAGTGGGTATCTCGACCACCAGAGTGAATACGGGATCGTCGTATACGTCGGCGTCGCTGTGGTTGAACTTATAGGGAGCAAGTCCTTCGGCTGTGAGCTGCCAGTCGTTGGCTCCGCCAATCAGATAGTAGCTGTCGGAGATGGAGAATCCGAGGTCGAAGCAGGTTTCTTTCACCTGGCCGCGGGCCACGAAGTAGTCCTGGCCGCCGACGCGGTATTTCACGCCGTTGAGCGTGGCGTAGGCTGCCACGGCATAGAAGGCCGTCTTCTCTTTTGGCGATTTGCCAAAGAGGGCTACGTGGGCATCGTTCCATTCTACGGGGCTTACGAAGCCTTCTTTGCCGTTGAGCGCTACGGGGAGCACCTGTGCGTCGGCCAGGTCTTCCGACTTCGAGAGATAGAAGTCGTAGCTCATCGTGGCGCCGGCGGGAATGTTGGACAGAGCGGTTTCGGTGAAAATCTCTACGGGCTCGCTCTTGAGGGTTTCAAGATTCACCGCTGTTGCGGGGTCGGCGAGTGCACCGGCGGCCGTCACGGCGACGTTGGAACCTTCCAGCACCGGCTCCTGCGGATTCTGCTGCATGGGAGCGGTTTCGGGAGCATCCTCGCAGGCTGCGAAAGCCATTGCGAGCGCACCCATCAGGAAAAAGCTGAATTTTTTCATTGGTCTTTTTGTGAATTATAATTTAGGATTTCCCTTGCGTGCTCCCGGGAGAACCGGGACAGCATCTCCTGGGAGCCGCCGAGGGGTGCGTTGATGTTAGGATGCGGGATTAAGGGTGATATACCATTTGCCGCTCTTCTTCAGAAGGGTAATCGTGCCTGTGAACTCCTCGGCCAGAGGAATATTGTCGTTGGCGCCGAAGATGGCCTGATATTTCACGCCGGGAACGATGGCCTCGCCGTTGGAGCCGAGGTTGGGGTTGCTCCACGAAGAGTCGGCTACCTTGAAGGTGCCTGCGGGGATGGTGAGAACCTTTGTCTGCCAGGTGTTCTTCACGTCGGTGGTGTAGAATTGATACTGGGCGTCGCCGAAGCCCCATCCTGCGAAGTCGCCGGTGACGAAGATTCCGCTGGGCTGGTCGGGGGTGTCGGGTTCGGCGGGGATAAGCATAACCTTCCAGCTCTGGTCTGCACCCTGGAGCTGAATGGCTCCCTTGAAGGGCGTGCTAACCGTGCAGTTTGTCTGGATGTTCCACTGGCAGTCAATCCAGGAGTTCATCTGGGTGATGGGGCCGCCTGTCGAAAGGTTGGGAGCTCCCCAGTTCTTGTCGGCGAACTTGAACTCGCTGTTGGCGGGAATCTCCACGTAGGCCAGTTCGTAAGTGTTGGCCTCGGTGGTGGTCATGAACTCGTACTGAGGCAGAATTTCGGTGTTCACGCCTTCGTTGAGCGGGCCGTTGAGCCATTCGTTGAGTACGCCGCGGATGTAGATGCCCGTGGGCAGGTCGGGGATAACCACTGCGAGATAGCCTACGGCTACGGATTTGTAGCAGATGGTGTTGGAGGTTATGGCCGTGCCTTCGATGGCCTGGTTGTTTTCGTTTACAACGTTGGCTCGCAGACGCATGTAGACGGGCATATAGTCGGTCGGGATGGCGGCGGATTCCTTGATGTCGAGCATCTTGCAGATGCCTTCGGCCACGGAGCGCAGTGTCGGGGCTATGTCGCTCATGTCGTAGAAAGTGCCGATCATAACCGATGCAGGCACGCCTTCGGCGTCGACTGCGGGGGTTGTGAAGTCCTCGTTGAGGGCCATTTCAACCTGATAGGCCACGGTGGCGGCGTAGCCGTACTGAGTGGGCTGCGAGCCGGTGAGGTGGAGTGTTCCTTTATTCTCGTCCTCGGTGATGAAGATCGAGGTGTTGGCCTCCACGGGGGTGTTGAGGAAGTTCTCAACGGGGTCGCCTTCGTGGGTGGCGAGTGTGGGGTTGTCGTCCCATGTCTCGTTGCAGCTGGAGAATCCGAGGGCGGCAACCATGGCGGCAAACAAATATGTTATTTTTTTCATCGTTGTTGTTCTGTTTGAAAAATTTTTCAGTTGTTTTATCGGCCGCCCGGAGGCCCGGGAGCGTCCGGGCGGTCGAAAAGCCTTTGATATGGTTTAGTAAGCCACGCCGCCGGGATATCCGGGGTTCTGCTTATAGCCGGGCGAAGCCGAGAGGATGTTGGCGGGGATTGGCATCACGTTGTAGCGGGCGTCGATGGTGTTGCCTCCGAGGGCGTTGCCCTTCCACGACCACAGCATCTGGTCGGGGCCGGTGAATTTGCCGAAGCGCACGAGGTCGGAGCGGCGTGTGAGCTCCCAGTAGAGCTCGCGGCAGCGTTCGGCCAGGATGTTGTCGGGAGTGAGGTCGCCGGTGGTCCAGGTGGAGACGCCTGCACGGCCACGAACGAAGTTTACATACTTCACGGCGTTTGCTGAAGTACCTGCGCGGCCCTGTACGAACGCTTCGACATACATCAGGTATACGTCGCTCAGACGAATCAGGCCGAGGTCGGTCGAGGGGAACTGCAGGGGATCAAGGCCGCCGGTTGTCAGGTTGCCGTTGTTGTCGGCCACAAGGCCGTTCCATTTGATGCAGATGTAGCCGTCGCCCCAGCTGCCGAATTCTTCGTTGGCAATCTTGTACTCATGCTCGGCGGGGTCGCCGTTGGAGTTGATGTACGACTTCTTGCCACGTACCCAGAGCTGCCAGCGGGCGTCCTGAGTCTCGGCGGTGAAGTGCTCGGAGAATTCTTTGGTGGCCTTCATACATTTCCAGGCGTTGGAGCAGCCGTAGTCGGCGGCTTTCATGCCGAGTTCGTCGGCAAGCGCGCCGTTGATGAGGAACATCGTGCCGCCGTAGCTCTGCAGACGGTCGCTGTCGAAGGGTATGCCCCAGAGGATTTCGTTTTCGGCAGTGTTGCCGCCGCCGGGCATGTACTGGTCGTTGTTGCGCGAGAACACGTTCAGATAGTGGTTGGCAAGGCCGGAGCCCTGGTAACCGCCGCCCTGGTGGCGTGCGATGATGTTTTCGCAGTGCTGCGAGCAGAGAGCCCAGGTGTCGGTGGCTGCGAGATATGCGGGATCGGCAGCGGCGTAAACCTGTGCGTTGAGGTAAAGGCGGGCGAGAAGGGCCTCGGCGCCGTCGATGCCTACACGGCCGTAGACGGGTGTGCGGTCGAGCTTGCCGTGCTCAACGAGATCGGTGAGTTCGCCTACGAGCCATTTGTAGAGCTCAACGCGCTCAATCTGCTCGGGATTCTGACCTACAGGCTCCTCGATGGTGAAGGTTGCGCGGCCGAAGATGTCGCATACCCAGTAGTAGCTCAGGGCGCGGAGGGCGCGCACCTCGTCGACGAGTTTGAGCACTTCGGCGTCGCTGTTGCCTGCGGCGTCGGCGATGAACTTGTTGCAGACGGCGATGTGGGCATACAGACGCGAGTATGTGCCGTAGATGTTGCCGTTATCGCTGTTGTAGGTGTTGGTCACCAGGTCGTAGATGCCGTCGTCCTTCCAGATCCAGATGCACTCGTCGGTGGGGAACTCGTTCATCATGAAGAGGGCGCGGGTGTACTGGCCGCGGCCGTTGTCGAGGCCGGAGAGGATGGAGGAACCGGGGCCGTCGTTACCGGAGGTAGCCAGACCCTGATAGCATTCCATGGCTTCGTTGATGAGTCGCTCGGTGCTTGGGTTGGGTTCCAGGTTCGGATCGATGGGATCGAGGTCGAGGTCGCCAACACACGAGGCGGTCGACAGACCCAGACTCAGAGCCACTCCGCCAAGCATCAGATATTTCTTGATATTCATTGTGTCGATGTATTTAAGAGATTGGAGTGATTAGAAAGTGGCTACGAGACCAAGCGAGTAGGTTGTAGCGCGCGGATATACGCTGTTGTCGATGCCGCCGAACACTTCGGGGTCGACACCCTTGTATTTGGTAATCACGAAGGGGTTCTGCACGGCGCCGAAGAGGCGGAGGCGGAGCTTGTCGTTGAGGAGGTTGTCCCAGGTATAGCCCAGGGTGATGTTGTCGCAGCGAACGAACGATGCGTTGCGCAGGTAGTAGTCGCTCATGTAGCGCGGCTGCTCAAAGTAGTAGTCGTTCTCAACCAGGTTGTTCAGACCATAGGTGAAGAGGTCGTTGTAGACGGCCTTGGTCGAGAGCACGTTGTTGTATACGTAGTTGCCGATGGAGGCGCGGATGTTGAATCCGAGGTCCCACTTCTTGTAGCGGAACTGCGAACCGAATGTCATCGTAACCTTGGGATCGGGCGATTTGTTGATGATCTTGTCGGAGTCGTCGATCTGGCCGTCGCCGTTCTGGTCTACATAAACGCCTTCGAGAGGTGCGCCGCTTTCGTCGTAAACCTGCTGGAAGAGGTAGAAGGAGCTGGCGGGGTGGCCTTCGGCGTGGATCTGCACGGTGTTGCCGTTACCGCCGGAGATACCGCCGGTCTTCAGCTGCGATGCGCCGGTGGTGAGCTCGGTGATTTCGTTGTGGTTCCAGCCTACGTTGTAGCTCAGGGTCCATGTGAAGTCGTTGGTCACGATGGGTTTTGCTGCGATGTTGAACTCAACGCCGTAGTTTTCGAGCGAGCCGATGTTGCGGTTGAGCATGTTGGTGGTCGAGGAGCCTGCGGGCACAGCCACATAGGCCAGAAGGTCGGTGGTCTTGCGCGTGTAGTATTCGATGCTACCGGTGATGCGGTTGTTGAGGAAACCGAAGTCAAGGCCGGCGTTGTAGCTGGTGGTTGTTTCCCAGGTCAGGTCGGGGTTGTAGCCGCGGGCGTAGACGGGGAGATGCCATCCGTTGGTGCCGTTGGGATAGCTTACTGAAGGCGATGCGATGGCGTAGAGGGCCATGTAGTTGATGGTCTCGCCGATTTCCTGCTGACCGGTCTTACCCCAGCCCAGACGGAGCTTGAGGTCGCTCAGCCATCCGGCTGCGCCCTGCATCCATGCCTCCTGGTTGATTTTCCAGCCGAGGGCCACGGCGGGGAATACGCCCCAGCGCTTATCCTTGGCGAAGCGCGAGGTGGCGTCGCCGCGGACGGTTACGGTGAGCAGGTAGCGGTCCTTGAATGTGTAGTTCAGACGGCCGAAGAACGAGAGGAGCTGGTAGCGGTCGGCCCAGTGGTAGTCGCCGTCGGCGCTTACGCCGTCGTTCTGGAAGTTCTGGCCCAGCAGGGGAATTGTGGATTCGTTGACGGTCACGCCGTAGGTCTGCTGGCCGGCCTCGTTCTTGCCGAGGTAGGTGGGGGTGTTCAGGCCCGGGCTCACGCGGTAGCCGGAGTTGCCGTTGGCGCCGGTGTAGTGGCCGTCGTTGTAGAAGCGCTGCCAGTCGTAGCCGGCGGTTACGTCGAAGTTGGAGTAGATCGACTCGACTTCCTTCTTATAGTTGAGGTAGAAGTTGAGAAGGGTGTTGCTGCGGAACTGATACTGGTCGAAGTTGTATGCGCCGCCGTAGTGCTCGTGGTTCTTGTAGGCGGTAGCCGAGTTGGCTGCCCAGTTGTCGACCAGATTGGACTTCATCACGTCGTAGCCGAGATTGAGGTTCAGGTGCAGGTCGGGGAGGAAGTGGAGCGAGTAGTCGAGCTGCAGGTTACCGTTGCTGCGGTAAACGTTGGCGTGGTTGTCGCGCTGCTCGAGCAGACCCATGGGGTTGAGGGTGGCGTTGTCGTTGAGAGTGCCGTTGTTGTGCACCTCATAGTAGCCGTTGTAGAGATACTGGAAGCCGGAGTTGCCGCTTACGATAGGCTCGTTGCTGCGAACCGGATGAGTCGGGTCGAAGCTGATGGCGTTGGAGAGGGCACCGGTGTCGGCAAAGTTGTTGCGGATGTAGTAGCCCTTTACGTTTGCGTTTACGCTCAGGTGGTTGTCGAAGAATTTCGGCGAGAGGTTGAAGCCCATGGTCACGCGATCCATCTTCGAGGTCTTGATGATACCGTTGTTGTTGGTATAGCTGATTTCAGCGTGGTAAGGGAGCCAGCCGGCTGTGCCGCCTACGCTCAGAGAGTAGTCGGAGCTGACGGTGGTGCGGAGCACCTCGTCCTGCCAGTCGGTGTTGGCATCGCCTGTGGCTGCCAGAGCGGCGTCCATGCCGCGCGATTCGAGAAGGCTGCGGAACTGGTTGGCGTCGAGCACCTTCCAGGTCTTGCGGGCGGTGTTCACATAGAGATTGGCTGCGAAGTTTACGGTCGGTTTGCCCGACTTTCCTTTCTTGGTGGTGATGATGATCACACCGTTGGATGCGCGCGAACCGTAGATGGCGGTTGCGGAAGCATCTTTAAGGATGGTCATGCTTTCGATGTTCTCAGGCGAGATCATGCCAAGCGAGTTGCCCAGACCGCCCATGCCGGCGTTGCTCAGGGGCACACCGTCGACCACGATCAGAGGGTCGTTGGAAGCATTCAGCGAGGAGCCGCCGCGGATACGGATTGTACCTCCGCCTTCAGGGCCACCGGCCTGCGTTACGACAACGCCAGGGGTCTGACCTACGAGCATGTCCTGCACCGAAGTAGCTAGACCGGCTTCGATTTCGTCGGGTTTGATCACGGCTACCGAACCGGTAGCGTCGGATTTCTTCACCGTACCGTAACCGATGGCTACCACTTCGTTGAGCATCACCGAGTTTTCCTGCATGGTGACGTTGATCGAAGTGCGGCCGTCGACGGGCACGTTCTGTGTGTCGTAGCCCACATAGCTCACCACGAGGGTGGCGTCGGGGGCCACGTTGATGGTGTACTCACCGTCGATGTTGGTCGAGGTGCCCACCGTAGTGCCCTGGGCAAGGATACTTGCACCGATCAGGGGCTCACCCGACGGATCGGATACAACGCCCGAAACGGTGATTGTCTGCGCGTTCAATCCCACGGAGAACAGCAGACCAACCATCAGGAAAAAGAATTTCCTGGCGATTCCTGTTTGTAAATGTTTCATTTAGGACAAATTTGATGTTAATGAAGTATTTCGTAAGATTTATCTCTGAGTGTCAGTGTGGTATCTGAATGTAAGGCGCGTTTGCCATCCCTCGCGGCCGAGGCCGGAGCGGTACTGTTTTCATGGAAAATTCAAGGTAGCTTTCAGGTAACGTCTACACGGTTTTAGAAAAACACTCGCAAATTTATTTAAAATATCTAAAAGCCGAAAATTTCGCTATATGTTCTACAACATATTTGTCGCGGCATATAGATGCAATATAGTCACAACATATAGTCGCAGGGTGTTTGATAACGATGTCCATGCCCCCCAAATTGTAGGGATGCACCCTGGTGCATCTGAAAATCAGCCATATCCTTTTTTTTCAGACGGGCGGATGCACCGGGGTGCATCCCTACAAGCGTATGGCCCTACACCTATATATATAAGGCCGCCCCGCGGTGAGGCGGGGCGGCCGGGAGCAAAGTAAGTTACGTTAGTTTATTATTTAACGAGTATCTTACTGATTTTATCGTCGGTTTAGAGGATAACCTTGGTGGCCTTGTCGCCCTGAACGCGGATATAGAGACCGCTCTCGGGGTTAGCTACCTCAACACCCTGGAGGTTGTAGTATTTAACTACACCCTGCTCGGCATCAACACCTACGTTCTCAACGCCGCTGAGACCGCTGACATATTCGGTGTTCTTCACGCCGGGAGCGCCGAAGTAAGGTTCGAGGGTACCCTTTACAACTACCGTCTTGCCAATATTGCCTTCATTGTCGACGATGTTGAGTTTTGTGCGGGCATCGCCTGCGGGGAGAGCTACACCAATCTTTGCTTCACCCTGAGTAAGGATGATGTTGGTTGCAGCAGCTTTATCGGCTTCTCCGAGAACTCCATTGGTGGCGTTGGCGGCAGTTTTGGAGCCAATGACGCCGGTTACGCAGGCTGCACCGGTGGTATATAGATTATTGAGAGCAATTACATCGCTTACGGTGAGTGGGTCGGCCTCGGTCCCTTCGCGGCCTACTATGAGGGCGTTGACTGCAAGTTCGTAAGTGGTTGCGCCGGCTGCGAACACAACTTTTGTTGCAATCTCGTCAGCTTCGGTACCGGTGTATTTGACTTCAACACCTTCTGCACCCTCAGCTGCTGTGAATGTGGCAGGTGTAATTGTTACATTGGCGTCCTGACAGGTTGCGGTGATGTTTCCGGTGATGTTTTCTGCAATTACCTTGACAGGCTTTGCGCATGTGGCATTCAAAGGCATTGCGAGGTCAACGGAAGCAAGGTCGGTTGTAATCGAAGCGGTGGTGGTAGGTTCGCAGAATTTAATAGATGTAAGCTGCTGGTTGTATTTATTAGTTGCCGACTCAATTTTGTAGACGGTTCCGGCTGCTCGGAGGCTTTCAGGCACTGATACCTTTATAGTCTCCGATGGCTTGGCTTGAACGGTTTCAATCAGAGTCTCGCCGCCGTATACATTGAGCTTGGAAGCTGTGTTGGCGCTGGAACCGCTTCCGATTGTAATGTCAATCTCCTTGCAGTCCTGAGTAAGCGAAGTAGATACATATGCCCCGGCAACGTTTTTGCCGCCAATCATAAGGTAATCGTACTGGGGAGTAACATAAGTGTTTTTGGAAACGTAGCAACCAAGGTCAGTCCATTCCAAGCCGGTAGAAGCCGATGTGATTGTAGTGGGTGTCGTGTTGGTTTTATCCCACGCTGTAGGGAATCCGTTGTCGTCGGATTTTACGAAAGTTTCGGTGATGTCTGCTGCCGAGGCCATGGAAACACTGGCCACGAGGGCGAGAGAAGCGAGTAAAAGTTTCTTCATAGAGAAAGTATTTAAGTTATTGATAAGAAAGTTGCTTTGTGTGTTGGACTTAAAGATGGAATGCGATTGGGATATAGCATACCCTTTATGTCGCAAAGATACGTACATTTTTCCTCATTGCGGTGGGGAATATTGTGTAAAATCCCGTGGCAATACGTTAAAAAACATTAATGAAATGTTGTATTCCCATTTTCCAGTTCTTTTGCGAGCCGGTTGAGTTCCATGGCGACGCCGCGGGTAAGAGTGGCTGAGTCGCCCTGAGGTTCGGCGGTTGCAATCTGAAGCAGACGGCCCTCTCGGCAGTAGTCGAAAAATCGCCCCTGGGGTTTATAGCGCTCGGGCATCGGGCCGGCCATGATTTCGATTATGTGAGCCTCAACTTCGAGGGCGATGTCTCTGACCATTTTCTCACCCCGGCTGATAAACGGGGATACGACGACTGCACCGTTTTCAATCACTTTTCGGAAGGAGGCGAGTGTGTCGGCCAGTTCCGTCCCTTCGCAGTGTCGGCTCACTTTTACCGCAATGATATGGAAATGGGTCGCCAGAAAGATATTACCGATGGCCTGGCAGGGGGTGCCTCCGATGGAAATGTGGTATCGGCGCGAGAGTAAGTCGGGATTAGCCGCTTTATACCAGAATCGGCGGGGATTGTCTTTTATGTATTCGCGGGCTGTCTTAACTCGCTCATAGTCGAGGATTACCGAATCATGAAAGCCTTGCTCGAATATGCGTGGCGATGTGGCGCGGAGTAAGGTTTCGGGAGCTGAGGCCCGCGCTTCGGAGGTGATCGCTCCCATCATAGAGGCTATGTAATTGCCCAACGCACGTGGCAGTCCCGTTGCCACCTGGAGGAGGAAATGGATGTGGTCGGGCATTATCACGAGTTTGTATATCCGCATGCCAAGGGCAAGATGCTCCAGCGCGAATACCTGGCGCCGAATTATTTCTCCAACAGGAAAGAGGCGCGTGGTGAAGCGGTCTGCTCCCTCACGAACAACCTCGGAAAAGGCGCCCACGCCTTCACCTTTTTTAAGTGTGAGCATGTAGAACCCCGGTCGGCGGTAGTCGTGCCAGTCGGCTCGGAAGCAAAGCTTAGACATGCGCAATCGATATTAGGTGGGACAGACTCTCCGGCGATTCTCGCCGGAAGCGGAAAGCCGCTCCTTGGCTTCGGAAGCGGAGCCGGGAGAGAGCGGAGGGAATGGAGAGGCAAGCGGGCGGAATAGAATGCAAACTTAATTGGAGTGGAAAAGATGAGCAGGGGAGGCGGGTATCAAAGGTGCGGTTTGCCGCTTCCGGCGAGAATCGCCGGAAAGGGTGGTGACGTTTCCCTAAGCAGATTTCCATAGCCTTTCTCCGGAGCCTGGATGCGGGGCGCCGGGGTTCGCGCTATGGTCCCCCCGGGGCTTTACTCCTCGGTCTGGGCGAATTCCATGAGGTAGGCTTTGATGAAGCCGTCGAGGTCGCCGTCCATCACGCCGTTGACGTCGGAGGTCTGATAGCCGGTGCGGTGGTCTTTTACGCGGCGGTCGTCGAATACGTAGCTGCGGATTTGCGAGCCCCACTCGATTTTCATCTTGCCGGCTTCGATTTTGGCCTGCTCCTCAAGGCGGTGGTTCATCTCCTTCTCGTAGAGTATGGAGCGCAGGTGGCGCAGGGCATTCTCGCGGTTTTTGGGCTGGTCGCGGGTCTCGGTGTTCTCGATAAGGATTTCCTCTTTTTCGCCGGTGTAGGGGTCGGTGTACTGATAGCGCAGGCGCACGCCGGATTCCACCTTATTGACGTTCTGGCCGCCGGCACCGCCGGAGCGGAAGGTATCCCACGACATGAGGGCCGGTTCGATCTTCACCTCGATGGAGTCGTCGACCAGCGGGGTGACGAATACGGAGGCGAAGGAGGTCATGCGTTTTCCCTGGGCGTTGTAGGGCGACACGCGCACCAGGCGGTGCACTCCGTTCTCGCTCTTGAGGTAGCCGTAGGCGAAGTCGCCCTCTACGTTGATGGTGCAGCTCTTTATGCCGGCTTCGTCGCCTTCGAGGAGGTTGGCGATGGAGGTTTTGTAGCCGTGTTTCTCGCAGTAGCGCAGATACATGCGCATGAGCATGGAGGCCCAGTCCTGGCTCTCGGTGCCTCCGGCGCCGGAGTTGATTTTTAGCACGACGCCCATGTGGTCTTCCTCGCGGCGGAGCATGTTGCGCAGCTCGAGCTCCTCGATGAGCTCGACGGTACGGGCATACATCTGGTCGAGTTCAGCCTCTTCGAGCAGGCCTTCCTTGAGGAAGTCCCAGCCGCTCTGGAGCTCGTCGACGGCCACCTCCACTTCGTGGTAGCCGTTGACCCACGCCTGGAGGTCCTTGATTTTCTTCATCTGGGCCTGCGCCTCCTTGGGGTGTTCCCAGAAATCGGGCACGTGGGTGCGGAGTTCCTCCTCCTCGATCTGGATTTTCTTGTTGTCGATGTCGAGATAGCGGTGAAGGGCGTCGCGGCGTGTGGCGGTATCTTTAAGTTGCTCCAGGGTAATCATATGGGTAATGTGAATTTGATTATAAGATTTGAGGGAGATTGAGGTGATCGGGGAGATATGGGCCGTTCAGCCCTGTTTCACCATCGAGAGGAATGAGGCGGGAACCGGGGTCTCGAACGTCATCAGCTGGCGCGTGGCAGGATGGATGAACACGAGCGTGCGCGCATGGAGGGCCAGACGGTGGATGGGGGCCGACTTGGCGCCGTAGCGGCGGTCGCCGCTTATGGGGTGGCCGAGGTCAGACATATGGACGCGGATCTGGTTCTTGCGGCCGGTCTCAAGCTCGACTTCGGCGAGGGTGAATCCGTTGGCGCACTGTAGGGTGCGGTAGCGCGTCAGCGCGGGCTTCCCCTCTTCGGGGTTGTCGGTGGAGTATACCTGATATTTCGAGTTCTCGGCCAGGTAGCTGCGCACTTCGCCGTCGGGCGGGTCGAGCTTCCCCTCGACCACACAGACATACTGGCGGCGGCGCACCATATTGTTCCAGTTATGCTGAAGTCCCTCCTTGGCGGCCATGGTCTTTGCGAAGACCATCAGGCCGGAGGTATGCTGGTCGAGGCGGTGTACGATGAAGATTTTCTGGCGCGGGTCGACGTCTTTCACGTAGTCGCGGAGAATGGAGTAGGCCGTTCCCTCCTTCACCTTGTCGTTGCCCATGGAGAGCAGTCCGTAGCCCTTGTTGACCACGATGATATGTTCGTCTTCGTAGACGAGCTGCATGCGGCGGTTGCGGAACGTGACGAACGGACGCGTAAAGTTCACCTCCACGCGCGCTCCGGCGGCAACATCGGCATCGAACTGCGAGGTGACCGTCCCGGCGAGCTTCACCTGGCCGTATTTAAGCATCTGCTTGATGGCAGTGCGTTTGCGTTCCGGCATCCTGGCGGCGAGAAACTCCATGAGCCGCATGGGTTCCGTGGCCGTGAAGGCTGCGATGGAGTCGGGGCGGAGCGGAGCGCGCTCGGCGCCGGGTTTCATTGTTTTGCGTAGGGATGAGGCTGTCTTCCTGTTCATTGGGTCGGCTTATCGGTGGATTTTCAGCTTTTGCGGCGGCCGCGTGCGCGCGGCGAAGCGGGTTTGGCCTCGGCTTCGGCCACAATCTTGCGGCATTCGTCGAGGGCGAGGGCGGCAGGGTCGGCCACGGTCCTGGGAATCTTGAAGTTACCGCCTTTATATTTTATGTAGGGGCCGTAGCGGCCGTTGAGAATCTGCATGTCGGCATCTTCGTCGAAGGTCTTGAGCGTCTTGTTGGCGTCGGCGGCGCGCTTCTTTTCGATAAGCTCCACGGCCTCGTCGAGGGTGATGTGGGCGGGCGAGAGCTCCTTGGGGATGGATACAAATTTGCCTGCGTGCTTCACGTAGGGGCCGAAGCGTCCGATGGCCACCGTTACGTCCTGATCCTCGAATGAGCCTATCAGGCGCGGAAACTCGAAGAGCTTCAGGGCTTCTTCGAGCGTTATGGTGCTTACGCTCTGGCCTTTGAGCAGCGAAGCGAACTGAGGCTTCTCGTCGCCCTCGCCGTCGCCGAGCTGAATCATCGGGCCGAAGCGTCCGATTTTCACCAACACGGGGCGCCCGGTGGCGGGGTCGGTGCCGAGAATGCGTTCGCCCACGCGGTGCTCCGTGCGCGTGTTGAGCGCGCGGTCCACCCCGGGGTGGAAATCATCGTAGAAGGTCTGTATCTCCTGGTGCCAGCCGAGTTTGCCCCGGGCGATGTCGTCGAAGCGCTCCTCGGTCTGGGCGGTGAAATTATAGTCGAGGATGTCGGGGAAATTCTCGGTGAGGTATTCGTTTACGACCTCGCCGATGTCGGTGGGCACGAGCTTGCCGCGCTCCGAGCCGACGGTCTCCGTGCGCGTCGAGCGCGAGATCTTGCCGTCGGGATGAACCGTGAGAATCTCGTATTCGCGCGGAGTGCCCTCCTTCTCGCCGCGCTCCACATATTCGCGCTGCAGGATGGTGGAGATGAATGTGGCGTAGGTGGAGGGGCGGCCGATGCCAAGCTCCTCGAGTTTTTTCACCAGCGAGCCTTCGGAGTAGCGCGGCGGCTGCTGTGTGAAGCGCTGTGTGGCGGTTATTTCGGTGAGCGAGAGTGTCTCCCCCTCGTGCATGGCGGGTAGAATGCCGGATGTCTGTTCGTCGGTCTCGTCGTCGGTGCTTTCGAGATATACCTTCAGGAAGCCGTCGAAGCGCACTACCTCGCCCGTGGCCGTGAAATGCTCCTGGCGCGAGGCCGGCTGAATCTCCACGGTGGTCTTTTCGATTTCGGCGTCGGCCATCTGCGAGGCCAGGGTGCGCTTCCAGATAAGCGAATAGAGCCGCTTTTCCTGGGCAGTCCCCTCGATGGTCTGCTTGTCGACGTAGGTCGGACGGATGGCTTCGTGGGCCTCCTGCGCGCCCTTGCTATGGGTGTGATACTGGCGCGTGTGGAGGTAGCGCTCGCCCAGATTCCCGCGGATTTCCTTGGCCAGGGCGTTGAGTGCCAGCTGCGAGAGGTTGAGCGAGTCGGTACGCATATACGTGATGTGACCGGCCTCATACAGGCGCTGGGCCACCATCATGGTCTGCGATACGGTGAAGCCGAGCTTGCGGGCGGCCTCCTGCTGGAGGGTGGAGGTGGTGAACGGTGGCGCCGGAGATTTCTTCACCGGGCGCACGTTGACGGACGATACCTTGAAGCTGGTGCCGCTGCATTCGGCCAGCAGCTCGCGGGCCTGGGCGTCGTCGGCCAGACGCTTCGACAGTTCGGCTCCTACAGCTGTGCCGTCGGCCGTGGCGAATCGGGCGTTCACGCGGTAGAACTGCTCGGGGCGGAAGTTTTTGATTTCGTGCTCGCGCTCCATAATCAGACGCACCACCACGCTCTGCACGCGGCCGGCCGAGAGAGCCGGCTTGATTTTCTTCCAGAGCACCGGCGACAGCTCAAACCCCACGATGCGGTCGAGCACGCGGCGCGCCTGCTGAGCGTCGACCAGATTCAGGTCGATATGGCGCGGATTCTTTATGGCATTGAGAATGGCATCCTTGGTGATTTCATGGAATACGATGCGCCGCGTGGTCTCCGCCTTCAGCCCGAGCACCTCAAACAGATGCCAGGCGATGGCCTCTCCCTCGCGGTCTTCATCGGATGCGAGCCATACCATCTCGGCCTCCTTGGCTTTCTTGCGGAGGTCGGCCACCAGCGCCTTCTTGTCGTCGGGAATCTCATATTCCGGTTCGAAGCCGTTGGCCATGTCGATGCCGAAATTTTTCTTTTTGAGGTCGCGGATGTGGCCGTAGGAGGAGGTTACTATGTAGTCCGGACCAAGGAATTTTCCTATGGTCTTTGCCTTGGCCGGCGACTCGACTATGACGAGGTTTTTTGCCATCTGAGCTTATTGTTTGTGATTCGAAGCAAGCTCCGTCCGGCGGGGGACGGCGCGCCTTCAACAGGTAATCGTGTGGAAATTCGGGTGCAAAATTACGAAATTCCCCGGGAACAACGCCTTAATAATATAAAAAAGTTCTGACCGCTCTGACAAGCAGCACTGCCTCCGGACGATACTTGCGGGAATCTCGGGGACCTTAGAGACCTTAAAGACTCTAAATCCCTCTTGAGCCGCCTCCTCCGGCGATGTGGCGCCCTCTGCGGGCAAAGAAGAGAAATTTAAGCATTTTTAACCGTAAAGAATGTAGTTGCGGGAAATGCATAGAGTATATTTGCAAAATATATGTGCATATTCACATGCTATTTTAATTTTTGATTCTTAAGCTGATAGACAATCGGAATTGCATATGTGATTCTACGTTACGTATAAACCAACACACACATTTTTCATGAAACATCGCTTTACTCTGTTTGCACTGGCTGCGGCTCTCCTGTCGACGGGTGCGTGGGCCGACGTGCTTACTCCCGGGCAGGCGCTCGCACGCCTGGACGAAGGCCGCACGAAGGCTCCCTCCGCGGGCGCTCCCGCCACTCTGAAGCTGCGCACCACCGTAAACACCTCCGTCTCCGAGCCGGCGGCTTACCTTTTCGAGAAGGAGGGCCAAAAGGGCTACGTGGTTCTTGCGGCCGACGACGGTGTCGACGCTGTTCTCGGCTACTCCGACGCTCCCGCCGCCACTGACGGCACCATTCCTCCGCAGATGCAGGGGATGCTCGATTACTACGCCCTCGAAATCGAGGCACTTCGCGCAGGGAACGTTCGCCAGACTCTCCCCTCGAAGACCTCCACGGCCGAGCGCGCTCCAATCGCCCCGATGGTCAAGGCAAAATGGGGCCAGGGAACGCCTTACAACGACCAGACACCCACAATTGACGGGCAGCACTGCCTCACCGGATGCGGTGCAACCGCCGTTGCACAGGTGCTCGCCTATCACCGCTTTCCCGCCCAGGCCACCGGCAGGGGATACTGCTACTATACCGTCGACAACGAGAAGCAGCAGGAGTTCCTCGACCTCGGCGAGCCCATCGACTGGGCGAACATGCCCGAAGTAGTTCCACAGACTGCCGCTCAGAAGGCAGCCGTAGCCCAGCTTATGAAAATCTGCGGCTATGCGATCCATATGAACTATGGGCTGCAGTGGTCTGAATCGGATATGTACGGAATCACCACCGCCGCCGTCAACCATTTCGGTTTCGACCGCGCAACTACGCTCGATCAAATGAAATACCATTCCATCGCCGAATGGGAGGATTTGCTCTACGGCAGTCTGCAGGCCGGATGTCCTATTGTATACCGTGGCTACGGCAACACTCAGGGCGGCCACATCTTCGTATGCGACGGCTATGCCTCCGACGGCTATTTCCACTTCAACTGGGGCTGGAACGGCCAGTCCGACGGTTATTTCAAGGTTTCCGCCCTCAATCCCAATCAGATATATACCGGCACTGAGATGAGCGGGTTCACACAGGGGCAGTTTGCCGTTCTGAACATGAAACCCGGCGCCAGCACCATACAGGATGTAAAACCGATAATCTGCCAGGACAGCGATCTTTACGGCAACATGGAAGGTTCAACGCTGACTCTCGACAGCGGGTTTTATAATGAAAGCCATTCCTCGATCGACGTGCAGCTTGGTGTCTGCGTGCGCAATATGACGGACAATACCGAAAAGTATTACCCCCTCGACGCCAGGGAGCAGAATCTCTCCCTCGGCATGGGATGGGGAAGCATCTCGGTGGATGTCTCGCAGTTCGGCATGGTCGAAGGCGTCAACTATGCAGTGCGTGTTGTAAGCCGCGCCTACGATGGCTCCGGACCATGGTATGAGTCGCTGCATCAGACCACCTCCGGCCACGAATTCATCGTCGCCTTAGAAGGCGCTACATATAAGGCCGTAGGGAGATACAGCTACAATCCCGTCGGCTCATTTTTAGAAGTTCCTTCTACGCTGTATGTCAACGGCATGCAGACCGTGAAAGTTCAGATTACCAACCGCTGGGATTTCCCGGTACATTCATATTTCACTCCGTATATCAGTTATAACAGCGGCTATTATCCTGTAGGCGACGGTATTCTGGTGGAACTCGGCCCCGGTGAGGTAGCCGAGCGCGAACTAACCGTGAATTACGGGTTAGGTGCAACCGACAATTCCGTTACTCTTATGCTGGTACAGAACGACTACCTCATACACGATTCGCGCGGCATAGCGGTCGCTTCCTTCCCCGACGATGCTGCAGTCACGTCTGCCGGCATCCGTTTCGACGACGGAAGCTCGAACGTGGTCAATCCCGACGGATTTACTGTAACAGCCGACGTGGCGTGCTCCAAAGGTGTTTATGCACATACCATCCGGTTCCAGCTCTACGTAGATCCGCAAAATAACGGCCAGCTCGCTTATCTCGGACTCTGCAATACATCGAAGCCGGTATTCATAGAAGAGAACGGACACGCGGAAGCCACAGTTGCTTTTAGCAATCCTGAAAATCTTCGCGACTTCGGCACGTATTATGTTATGCCTTTCAATATGGTGAAGGGCAGTGCTCTCGCAAATTCGCCTGCTCCGTTCACTCTGCTGAAGACGGGTGGGGTGGCTGACGCCGTGGCTGAGACCGACGCGCTGAAGATTTTCTACGACCGCGGGGTGCACACCATAGTGCTCGGCGGCACTTCGCCCGTCACCTCGCTTGAGGTCTATAGCGCCGACGGCAGGGCCATTGCCATAGATATGGAGGGCCGCACCGTTTCGGTCGAGGCTCTCCCCGCAGGGGTCTACGTGGTAGTCGCCACCGATGCCACCGGCGCCCGCGCAACAGCCAAAATCGCCCGGTAATACACTGATTCAAGCCAATATGACAACATCCGCAAACAATGGCGTGACATTGTTTGCGGATGCTTTTTTGAGGCGCTGGAGGCGGACTATCGGAGGTGGAGGTAGAACTGCCATATGGCCAGGGCGGTGCTGACGGCCACGTTGAGGGAATGCTTCGTGCCTTCCTGAGGGATTTCCAGACAGAGGTCGGCGCGGTCGACCACGGCCTGGTCCACGCCGTTCACCTCGTGTCCGGCCACCACGGCGTAGCGGCGCGAGCGGTCGGGGCGGAACCCGTCGAGCGCCACGCTGCCGTTCACCTGCTCAAGAGCACAGACTGTAAATCCTTGGTCGTGAAGTTCCTCTACGGCATCGAGTGTAGAGGGGAAATATCGCCAGGCCACCGACTCCTCCGCGCCCAGAGCCGTCTTGTGGATTTCAGGCGATGGGGGCGTGGCGCTGATGCCGCAAAGCCAGAGTTCGGCTACGCGGAAGGCGTCGGAGGTGCGGAATATCGAGCCTATATTGTTGAGTGAGCGCACGTTGTCGAGCACGACTATCAGCGGAAGCTTGCCTTTAGTGCGATACTCTTCGAGGCTGTCGCGCCCCATTTCCCAGATGGTCTTCTTAAGCATATCAGTCTATTTCGATTTTCTTGTAGCGCGGCACGAGCAGCTTGATAGCTCCCCACGCCAGCAGATAGCTTACGGCGCAGATGCAGAACACAATCATGTAGCCGGCCGGCTTCCCCTCGAAGTCGAGGAAGGTAAATGCCGCACCCTGCTCTCCGGCGTAGTAGAAGAGTTCGCCGGCGCCGGCGTTGATCAGATACGAGCTTATGCCGCCGGCCATGGTGCCGATACCTACGATCGAGGCCACGGTCGACGAGGGGAACATGTCGCCGATCGTGGAATAGAGGTTGGCGCTCCAGGCCTGATGGGCTGCTCCGGCAAGACCGATGATTACCGCCGGCCACCATGAGGAATGGACGCCCAGCGGCTGGGCGAACAGGGCCAGAATGGGCACGAAGGCAAACATCAGCATGGCACGCATGCGTCCGGCATAGGGGTTCATGCCGCGTTTCTCAACGAAGAGCTTCGGCAGGTAGCCGCCGCCGATGGAGAGAACCGTTACGATGAAGTAGAGCACGAATATCAGAGCCTGCCCCATGGGGGTATAGCTCGCGTAGCCGAACTGGTCGGAGAAATAGGCGGGAGCCCAGAAGAGGAAGAACCACCATACGCCGTCGGTCAGAGCCTTGCCGGCCACGAATGCCCACGTCTGGCGGAATGTGAAGCAGCGCCAGAACGAAATTGTCTTTGTCTCCTCGGCCTTGATTTCAGCCTTCGACTCGTTGGCCTCGTCCTGACGGATGTAGGCAAGCTCGGCGGCGTTGACGTGTTTCGATTTCTCGGGGAGCGTATAGCATCCGCTCCAGAAACCCATCCACACGAAGCCGAGCGCGCCGATAATCACGAAGGCCATCTCCCAGCCGAACTGCTTGGCCAGCACGGGGATGCACAGCGGGGCGGCCAGCGCGCCCACCGAGGCTCCGGCATTGAATATCGAGGTAGCGAAAGCGCGGTCCATCTTGGGGAAGTACTGGGCCGTCACCTTGATGGCGGCGGGGAAGTTGCCCGACTCGCCGATGGCGAGCAGGGCGCGGCAGCCGAGGAAGAGCCAGACGCTCACCGAAGCTATCGAGAGCGCCAGAGCCGAGCCCGACTCGACGGCGCGAAGAGCCTCGACAGAGGCTATCCCTTCATATTTCATTGTCACCCAGCCACAACCGGCATGCATCACGGCGGCCAGCGACCAGATGAATATGGCCCAGAGGTAGCCTTTGCGCGAGCCCATCCAGTCGATGAACTTGCCGGCCACGAGGCTCACGGCGGCATAGAAGAGAGAGAAGAATCCGGTGATGTGGCCGTAGTCGGCGTCGGTCCAGTGGAATTCCGGCGCTATGAAATCCTTCCAGGTAAGCGAGAGCACCTGGCGGTCGAGATAGTTGATTGTTGTTGCGAAGAATAGCAGAGAGCAGATTACCCATCTCCAGTTTGTCTTCCTGGCGGTGGCGGCAATTGAGGCTGTGGTCATGGTAAAACGTTTAGGTATCGTATAGATTCAGAAATTAATGATAGGCAGTGATGTAGAATGATTTATTTGCGTCCGAAATCGGCGGGAATCTCACCCCATGCGTCGGTGTCCCACCGTAGCACGGGGTTTTTCGTCTGATGTGTGCGCACCCAGAGGTCGGCGCGGGCGAGCAGCTCGAAAATCTTCCTGTTGGCGGCCGAAGGCTGCAGTTTTGTGCGGCACCCGCGGTTTTTCAGCCAGCTGCGCGCCGTGCGCGAGTCGGAGTAAATCGGGGTGGTGGAGTCCCCCTTTTTCCAGAGATACGCAAGTGCGTGTACTAAAGCAAGATACTCGGCTATATTGTTAGTCCCTTCGGGATAAGGCCCCACATGGAAAAGTTCTATGCCGGAGCGCACGTCGACTCCGCGGTATTCCATCATGCCGGGATTGCCTGCGCAGGCGCCATCCACGGCTATGGAGTCGGGATTGATTTCGGGAATCTCGAAAAGCTGAGCCTGATGTGCGCGGGCCTTTTCGGCATTGTGGGCGGCGATGGCCTCAATTATGGACGCCTGGTCGTTGGGGTCGCCGCGGAAGGCGATCGCGGCGGCTGTGGAGCTGTCGAACGCCTTGTAGCGGGCGCCGGGAAAGCCGTCGACCTGTTCGAGGCAGTCGTCCCAGTCTTCGTAGATTCCGGGCTCGCGCCCTACCCATACCACGTAGTATTTTCGTTTGGCCATTGGCTTGAGGTGTGATTGATTCGGTTGATGTTCCGGTTCGCCTCAACTGAGCGACAGGAGAATGGCGATGTCGGTATAGCGGAGCCCGGCGAGCGATGCCACTTTGGGGTTGACGGCTTTGCCCATAAAGGTCAGAACAGCCTGCTGCAACCCCGCCGACAGCGGCAGGCGCGCACCGGCGCTGCCACCTTCGCAGTCGGAGATCTGGTTGAGAAGAGTGATGAAGGTATCGCTCAGAGCCATGGCGGCCGTGCGCGGCACGGTGCTTCCGGGGTTGATGAAGCAGTAGCGGCGGTAGCTGGCTTCGTCGTTGAGGTCGTTGACCATCGAGAAGCCTGTGGCCTGGGTGCATTTCAGGGTGTCGAGTTCGCCCAGGTCGATGGGCCGCAGCGACGTAAATGCCCTGCCGGGGCATTCCGATAGGTCGAATACCAGAGCGTTGCGCTTGAGAATTGCCGTGGGGTCGCCGTCGACGGGCAGCGCACTGGTGCGCTCGGTGACTACCACGATATCGGCCGTGCGCAGTGCGCTCTCAAGCACACGCGGATGGAGCGACGAACCGATCACTCCCCCTCCCAGCTGGCGCAGGGCTGTGCGCAGACGGTAAACATCGTCGTCGAAGAGGCGCACTATGGCTCCAAGGCCCATGGCCGAGCGGGCGGCGGCAGCCGCGGCCAGGCACGACCCTATGATCGTCACTTCGCAGGGTATCACCCCGGCGATGCCGCCCAGGAGTATCCCCTTGCCGTTTACGGGGTCGGCGAGCATCGATGCCGCAATGGTCATGGCGCTCCGGCCGTCGATTTCCGAGAGAATGTCGCCAAACGGGCGGTTGCCCTGCGGATCGCGCACCAGGTCGATTGCGATATTGATTATGCGCCGCGAGAGCAACTCCTTGATTACCTCCGGGGCGCTATTGCGGTTGAAGTTCGCCAGACTCAGGAGCATGGCGCCGCGGTGGAGCTGACGGATGTCGGAAATCTCCAGCGGAGCAAGATGTATCACGATGTCGGCTCCGAGGGCCTGCGAGCGCGGACATATCTGGGCTCCGGCGCGCACGTAGGCGCGGTCGCTGTAGTGGATATAGGAGGCGGCGTCGGCCTCCATCTTTACGGCGAAGCCCATGCGCGTGAGCGTGCCCACGGCCTCGGGTGTGAGCGGGAAGCGCTTTTCGGCGTGGTTGAGGCACTTGGGCAAACCGATAGTGGCGCGTCGGCGCGGAGTGGCTGTTCCGACCATAGCCTCCTTTACGTCGGGAGTCGACTGTGTTTCGGCGGAAGTCATATCATGTGGCATTCGATAAGTTGAAGGAATCGTTGGCGTGAGGCCGTAATCTCGTCGGCCGTCTCAAGCAGGTCGGAGGGGAAGGTGAGGGCGGCCTGCGAGTAGAAGGGTTGGCGTTCGGCCTGTTTCGAGGCTATGAAGGCGCGAAGCTCCTCGCAGCTTAGGCTGGCTATGAGAGGACGCTTGGCCGCTCCCTCCGACAGGCGGCGCAGCAGGGCTTCGTCGGAGGCCTGGAGCAGGATGGTCAGACCGTTGGAGTTCATCCACTCCATATTCCCCGGCTGGCACGGTGTCCCGCCTCCGCATGCTACGACCGTTCCGGGAGTGGCCGTCAGGCGGCGGAGCGTATCTGATTCGAGGCGGCGGAAGTACGCCTCTCCCTTTCGGCTGAAGATTTTGGCCACGGTGGCGCCCTCGGCCTGTTCTACAGCCTCGTCGAGGTCGACAAAACGCAGGCGCACTCCATCCGGGCCGATGGCCCCGTGGAGCGCCCGGCCCAGGGTGGTTTTCCCCGAGCCCATGAATCCTATGAGGAATATCGGTTTCAGGCTGCTTGAGCGATGATTACTTTTTGGCCTGCTGCTCCTTGAGGAGGTCGCGGATTTCTGTGAGAAGCTGTTCTTCCTTCGAAGGCTCCGCGGGGGCGGCTGCGGCTGCTTCTTCCGCGTCGGCCTTGGCCGTGCGTTTGCGCATATTGTTGATGAACTTGATCATCACGAAGATACAGAAGGCCACGATGAGGAAATCGACGATGGTCTGCACCCACGCGCCCCAGTTCATCGTAACTTCGGGCTTGAGCACTTCCTGGCCGTCGGTCACCGCTTTCTGAATCACCCATTTATAGTCGGTGAAGTTGATGCCGCCGGTAGCCACGCCGACCAGAGGCATGATTATATCGTCGACGAGCGAGCTTACGATCTTGCCGAAGGCTGCGCCGATGATCACACCGACTGCCATGTCGACTACGTTGCCCTTCATGGCAAACTCCTTGAATTCTTTTACAAACGACATAGTTGTTAGGAGGTTATTATGAGTTTTTAAGTAACTGTTCAAAATTATTTTATACTTTCCTGATCTAATTATTTCAACATTTCCGCGGTAAAATTTTCGAATCTTTTCCTCTCTTCATCAGTCGTGTAGACATCTACACTCCTTCTTCATCGAGAAAAATCTCCTGAAAATTTTCCTCCCGGAAATATCAAAATAATTTCGACCAGTTACTTAAATTGCTTTTTAGCGGAGGTAGCTCAGGTAGCTATGTTAGCTAATACAGCTATTGCAGCTGCTCGGTTTGGGCTCAGTCGAAGTCGGAGACCGAGGTACTGAATGCATCCATGGTCTCGCTGAAGATGGCTGCGAAAACGATGAGCATGGCCACAACCGCCACGGATATAATCAGTCCGGCCACGGCCAGGGCGCGCGGCTGCCTGCCCAGCCCGATACATGAGAATACAAGGCCGAGCACCCATATTATCCAGCCGAAAATCGGAATAAACCCGATGAAGAGGCTCAACAGCGAGAATATGAAGCCCAATATGCCCATAACATTGGTGGAATTGCTGGGAGGCGGGGGCATATAGGGGTTATAAGGCGGCCTGTAGTGTGGCCGCGGAATCTCGGGTATATGTTCGGGTTGACGGTAGGATTGATTTCCCATAGAGCGCGTATATTGTGCAAATATACTAAAATAACACCTCAATACAAAAAAGCGCCGAAAGCATCGCGAAGAATGCTGCGGCGGTGATGAAATTTTTTGTTAAATCGAGATCGTGATTGCGTCTGCCCGCGAATGCGGTTGTGAGTGGATGCGGTTTTAACTAAAAAAAGGTCGTCATCCCGACGACCTTTTTCCTTTAAACCTTTATCTTAATCTAATACTATGAAAAACACACATGCAAAGGAAACAAGTTTTTGGAAACTGTGCAATAGCGCGGGTGTGTTTTTAACACTTATTCGCTAAAAAAATTAGCAAAATTCACCAAAAATTGGCTCGGTCGGGATTTTGTGGGGCCATATGCGCCACAAAAATGACCCGAATATCGGCTACTGCGGTTTCCTGGCCGTATAGATAGCGCACACTCCGAAGGTGAGTGGGGTGAGGCGTGCGTCGGTCAGGCCGGCTTCCCGCATAATATTGAGCATCCGGTTCCCTCCGGGCATCGCAGCTATCGACTGCGGCAGGTAAGTGTAGGCGCGGCTGTCGGAGCTCACGATGCGACCCACTGCCGGAATCACGGCGCGGGTATACAGATTATAGAACGGGCGCACGAGTTTCGACCCCGGCACGGCAAGTTCGACCACGCAGAGTATCCCACCGGGGCGAAGCACCCGGGCCATTTCGGCGTAGCCTTTGGCAAGCTGCTCGAAATTGCGCACGCCGAAAGCCACGGTGATGGCGTCGAACGACGCGCCGGCATAGGGGAGGGCAAGGCAGTCGGCCTTACGAAGCCCGATGCGGTCGGCGAGCCCGGCCTGCTCGACCTTGCGGCGTCCGAACGCGAGCATCTCCTCGCTCAGGTCTATTCCGGTGATTGAGGCTTCCGGCATGGAGCGGGCGAGTTGCAGGGCGAAGTCGGCTGTTCCGGTGGCTACGTCGAGAATATCCTTCGGGCGCGTTGCCGCCACCATTTCCACTGCCTTGCGGCGCCATCGGCGGTCGATGCCGAGAGTCATGGCGCGGTTCATGAAATCGTAGGCCGGGGCAATGGAGTCGAACATGCGCTCCACCTGCTCGGTCTTCGAGTCGGCTGAGCAGTAGGGGGTTATCGTTTCGGGTGTGGTGGCCATCAGTCGCGCAGCATGTTGAGGCAGGAGAGCACGTTGTCGGCAATGCGGCTTTCAAGATGCTCTTCAGGGGCTTTGACGAATTTCTGTCCGGTAATAAGTTCGTACAACTCGATATAGCGCTCGGATACTTCCTGGCAGAAAGCATCGGTCATCTCGGGTACGGATTGCCCCTGCTTGCCCATGAATCCATTGTCGATGAGCCATTGACGCACGAATTCCTTCGACAGCTGGCGCTGGGGTTCCCCTTTTTCGAAGCGCTCCTCGAAGCCGTCGGCATAGAAGTAGCGGCTGGAGTCGGGGGTGTGGATTTCGTCGATGAGAATAACGCGGCCGTCGCGTTTGCCGAATTCATATTTTGTGTCGACAAGAATCAGGCCCTTTTCGGCTGCCATTTCGGTGCCGCGGGCGAAGAGCTGGCGCGTATACTGCTCCATCACTGCGTAGTCCTCCTCGCTTACCAGACCCTGGGCGATGATTTCCTCGCGCGAGATATTCTCGTCGTGGCCCTCGGCTGCTTTGGTGGTGGGGGTAATGATGGGTTCGGGGAAGCGCTCGTTCTCGCGCATACCGTCGGGAAGCTTCACGCCGCATAGCTCGCGCTTGCCGGCTGCGTATTCGCGCCATGCGCTTCCGGTAAGATATCCGCGGATAATCATCTCCACGGGGAAGCCCTCGCAGCGGTAGCCTACGGTGACCATCGGGTCGGGCGTGGCCAGGCGCCAGTTGGGCACGAGGTCGGCGGTAGCCTCAAGGAAGTAGGTGGCTATCTGATTGAGTACCTGGCCCTTGTATGGGATGCCTTTCGGGAGGATTACGTCGAATGCCGAGATGCGGTCGGTAGCCACCATTACAAGGAGGTCGTCGACCACGGAATAGACGTCGCGCACTTTGCCGTGATACACGTTGGTCTGGCCCGGGAAATGGAAGTCGGTTTTGGTAAGTGTAGCCATTGTGGGTTGGATTGGGGAATATTGGGTGATAAATTGGTTTTGTCATGCCGGGGCTTCGGTTTCTGCGGCCTCGTTGACGTCGGGAGCCTGCTTCTTCTGCTCCTCGTCGAAAGCCTGGTAGGCTTCCACGATGCGCTGCACGAGCTGATGGCGCACTATGTCCTTCTTGCCGAACTCCACCTTCCCGATGCCGGGAATGTCGCGGAGTATGCGCAGGGCCTGAACGAGCCCGGAAGTGGCCGTGCGCGGCAGGTCGATCTGGGTTACGTCGCCGGTGATTATCATCTTGGCGTTGACGCCCAGACGTGTGAGGAACATCTTGATCTGGTGGGTGGTGGTGTTCTGCGCTTCATCGAGCACGATTACAGCGTCGTTGAGCGTGCGGCCGCGCATGAATGCCAGCGGAGCAATCTGGATTACCTTTGTCTCCATGTATTCCTTGAGCTTGACGGCCGGAACCATATCCTCGAGCGCATCGTAGAGCGGCTGAAGATAGGGATCGATTTTGTCCTTCATGTCGCCGGGCAGGAAGCCGAGCTTCTCGCCGGCTTCCACAGCGGGGCGCGACAGGATAATCTTCTTTACTTCGCGGTTTTTCAAGGCTTTGACGGCCAGCGCGATGGCCACATATGTCTTGCCGGTGCCGGCTGGTCCGAGGGCGAACGTCAGGTCGTTGTGGCGGAAACTGTCGGCGAGTTTCTGCTGGTTGGGTGTGCGCGCGGCGATGGGTTTGCCGTTCACGCCGTAGATTATCACTCCGTCGGCACGCGAGTCGTGGGGTGTCTCGCCCTTCATTATATCGAGGATTACATCCTCGGTGAGTTTGTTGAATTTGGCGCAGTAGGCTTCGAGTTCCTTGATTTTCTTTTCGAATTCCTCGGTCTCGGCATCGTCGCCTACCACTTTTATCACCGACCCGCGGGCAGCCATGCGCAGCTTGGGGAAAAGGTTGCGGATCAGCTGCATGTTGGAGTTGTTGACCCCGTAGAAGCTGACGGGATCGGCGCTGTCGATAATTACAATACGTTCTATCATCAGTCGGAATAATTCAGTTGCAAATTTACTAAAAAAAAGTCAAATCAAGGGTCTTCGCCTGCTCCTATGGCGGCATTGTGTATGGAAATCCGGAATTCCGGCGCGTCGCCTCGCCGTGGGGACTTCCGGTGCGCGTGGCAATCCATTTGTTTTATTAACAATGTACGCAAATGGAAGGTTGGTGGTTCGACGGTTTGATGAAAAAACATTATATTTGTGGGTATGCTGACAATCCACAAAGCCTCGGCGGGCTCGGGCAAGACGTTTCAGCTCACCCGCCGCTATCTCAAACACCTTCTCGGCAGAAAAAGCGATGCCGACGGCCGCTACCGTCTGCGCGAGCTTCCTGCAGCCGGACGTCGCAAGCCGATGGCCCACAGCGAGATTCTGGCGGTTACCTTTACCAACAAGGCCACGCAGGAAATGACCGAACGTATTATCAGCGAACTCGCGCGTCTGGCCGATCCGCGTCCCGACGCCGACCGCGGCGCTCATTTCGATTATTTCCTGAAGGAGTTCCACACCGATGGCGAGACTCTCGCACGCCATGCAGGAGCGGCCCTCGAAGACCTCCTGTTCAATTTCTCGTGGTTCAACGTCAGCACGATCGATGCCTTCTTCCAGCGTGTGCTCAACACGTTTACGCGCGAACTTGAGCTGTCGCCCACACGCACCGTGGAAATCGACGAGACCTACGCCATAGCCGTGGCCGTGGGCAAGATGCTGCAGAGTATCAATATGCCGGAGCCGTCGGAGGCCTCCGAGGCCGAGAAAACCCACCGCCGCTATATGGAGCACTGGCTTATGCGCTTCATGAGGGCGAAAGTGGAGAGCGGTGCGTCGGCCAATCTTTTCTCGCAGTCGTCGGGGCTGCAGCGCGACCTCTTCAGGGAGATCGCGAGCTTCCACAACGAGAAATACAAGCTTCACCGCGCGGAAATCGACGAGTATTTCCGCGACCCGTCGAGGCTCGAACGATTTGCCGCAGCGCTTTCCGGGAAGGGCTATTTCGCGCGCGAGAGCGCAGACCTCGCGGCCCGCAGCGGCAGTCTGCTGCCGGTCTTGGGTGCAACGGGCAGTTCCACCCTCCGAAAGTATCTCGAAGCGTGGGCCGGGGGCGCTCTGGAGGTGAAGAAGGAGAATAAATCCGTGCCGAAATGGGCCGAAAATCCCGCCTCGGCGTTCAACAAGGGTCAGAACCCGCCTGAAAGCATTCTGACGGAGGTAGGAGCGCTCAGCGCCGCAGTGCTTGAGTATAATCTGCGGCGGCGGTTCGCGGCATTGCTCTCCACCCAGCTCTACCAGCTTGGGCTTTTCGGCCAGGTAAACCGCTATCTCGACAGCTACAGGCGCGACAACGACTCGATGCTCCTTTCCGATACAGGCGATCTTCTCGGCAGCATAATCAGCGAGGAGGAGGCCCCGTTTATTTATGAGCGTATGGGATCGTCCATTCATCATTTTCTTATCGACGAGTTTCAGGATACGTCGCAGCTGCAGTGGCGAAATCTTGAGCCCCTGGTGCTCCAGAGCCTTTCGGAGGGATACGACAATCTGATTATCGGCGACGAGAAGCAGTGTATATATCGGTTCCGCAACTCCAGCCCCGACCTGCTCGGTTCGGGAGTCGAGACATCGGTGGAAAGTCGTTTCCCCGGCAGTGTCGACATCCGGGGCGTCGACGTCAGCGAGAACTCCAACTGGCGCAGCTCGCCGCTGGTGGTGAGATTCAACAACACGCTATTCAGCTCGCTGGCGCAGCTTTTTGATCCCGACGGCTCGCGCGGCATACGCGAAACCTACAGCGGACTGGTGCAGCAGGTTGACGACCGCCACGCAGGTATACCCGGCTACGTGTGCGTGCATTTCCTCCCCGACGATGCCGAGGCGGCCGAGACGGACGACGACGCCTCCTCCTCCGATGATGCCGCCGATGTGTCGGCGCGCACAGAGGCCCGCGAGCTCGACCGCCTCACCCGCGAGATTTCCCGGCAGCTCGACGCCGGTTTCCGCCCCTCGGATATTGCTGTGCTGGTGCGCAAGGGGTATCAGAGCAAGAAGGTGATACGGCATCTCATGGCCGTGATGGAGAATCCCGATTCAGGGTGGTACCACGGGCATGTGCCGGTCGTATCGGCCGACTCCATTCCCGTGGGGATGTCGCCGGCAGTAAGAATGGTAATCAGCATCCTCACCCTTACCGGCGAGCCTTCCAGGATTGTGAGTCCCCACCGACGCCCCGACGCCGACGGCAACCGGCCGATGGAGGTGAATCCCGTATATCAGCGCAACCGCCTGGTTCACCGCTTCGAAATAGAGCGCTTCACCGAAATCGACGATGTCGACGCCGAGGGGAATGCCGTGCGCAGGCGGCTCACTGATTCCGAGGCCCTTGCAAAGGCTGTGGCAGCTACCATAAGCGAACCGGGCGATCCCGGCTACGACGAGCGCCAGGCCGGGATTGATGCCGGCCTCGCACGCCTGAGCAATATTACCACTCCCACACTCCTGCATCTCACCGAAAGCATAATCCGCGATTTTCTGCCGCCGGAATCGCGTCGCTCCGACATCGCTTTCATCACCGCGCTGCAGGATATCGTGGCGGAGTTCTCGGAAAACGGCAACAACAGCGTGCGCGACTTCATGGAGTGGTGGAATCTGCGCGGACGTTTCACCAACGTGGAGGCGCCCGCCGAGCTGGCCGGTATAAATGTCATGACCATTCATAAGTCGAAGGGGCTGGATTTCAAGTGTGTTCACGTGCCCTTCTTCTCCGATGCTGTTGTGGGCGAGGACAATATGTACCGCCACAGCTACGGATGGTATCGCGTGGGGAGCGAGGCCGTTCCCTGGGCCGCTCCCGGCGATGTTCCGCCGTATATGTTGCTTCCCAATAAATTCAGCAACAAATCGTTCGAGTGTCTTGCTTCTCAGGCCGAGGCGTGGGAGGCCGAGCAGATGGTCGACACCCTCAATGTGGCCTATGTGGCGTTCACCCGCGCGGTCAACGAGCTTATAATCTACGTCGATAAGCTCGACGGCGCCCGGGATGAGCGTGAGAATAAGGAAAAACCGGCCGAGCGGTCGGGGTGGGGCGATTGTATCAGGAAAGCGATAGAGTGTGCCACTCCGGCCATGATTGCGTCCCTTGATGAGTCGAAGCAGCCGTGGACGCTTCCTCTGGCGGGCAAAACGGCTCTTGACGGCGAGGGTGAGTCCGTGTTCAGGCTTGGGGCGCCCGTAGTTCCGGGTCGTAGTGAGAAATGTGCACAGGAGGATGCTCAGACCGACGCAACGGGAGGGTCATCCGACGTTCCCGCCGACCGTACGCCGGCGTTTACAGCAGACTATTGCGTGAACCGCGCCCCGAGAGTTGTGTCGGAGATGGAACTGGAGCCCGTGTCGCATTTTGATTTCAACGACGAGCGCGATTACGGAACTTTCCTCCACAGCGTTCTGAGTAGGGTCCGCCATATCGACGACCTTGATCTGGCTCTCAACTCGCGTGCACGCCGCTATCATCTTTCGGCCGAGCAGACCGAGGAGTGCCGCGCTTTGCTGAGTAATGCATTGGCCGACGTGCGTGTGCGCCCGTGGTTCGAAGGTTTCCGGCGTGTGATTATGGAGCGGCCGATTACGGCCGGTGGCACCTCAGTGCGCCGCCCGGACCGCGTCGTCTGGACTGCCGACGGCTCCATAGCCGTGGTAGACTACAAATTCGGCGCTGGAATGCATTCCGGCTATCGCAGGCAGTTGCGCGACTATTGCGCCCTGCTGGCCGAGTGTGGCTATCCCGGCGCCAGAGGCTATCTGTGGTTCCCTCGCGAGGGTCGGATTGTCGGTGTCGACGACTGAAATCGGATTAGTCAAGTAAGTAACTGTTCAAAATTATTTTATACTTTCCTGATCTAATTATTTCAACATTTCCGCGGAAAAATTTTCGAATCTTTTCCTCTCTTCATCAGTCGTGTAGACATCTACACTCCTTCTTCATCGAGAAAAATCTCCTGAAAATTTTCCTCCCGGAAATATCAAAATAATTTCGACCAGTTACTTATGAAATTACTTACTTTATTCTTTTTCAACTGATTTTGAACGAATATGCTTACGAATCCCGACGAATATTATATGCGGCTCGCTCTGGGAGAAGCCCGCAAAGCTTATGAACAGGGGGAAATTCCCATCGGTGCCGTTGTTGTGGCCGGTAATACAGTTGTGGGCCGTGGCCATAACCTCACGGAAACACTCGGCGACGTCACAGCCCATGCCGAAATGCAGGCCATCACCGCTGCCGCCCAGACCCTCGGAGGCAAATATCTTACGGATTGCACGCTATACGTCACCGTCGAGCCATGCCTTATGTGTGCGGGAGCAATCGGCTGGGCGCAGATACCGCGCATAGTTATCGGAGCCGTCGACGAGAAGCGCGGCTACGCCACCTACGTCAGCCGCAAACCCTTCCATCCCCGCGCCACCGTCACCCAGGGTGTTCTCGCCGCCGAGTGCGCTTCCCTCCTCCAGTCCTTCTTCCGTCAGCGTCGTTGATGGTAATATAATTTATTGACACGCAGTGGGGTGCATCCCTACAATTTGGTGGCCAAACTGTTATCGCTGATTAATGTCAGGGGAAAGAAAAAAATGTGATGGTCAGAGGGTTACGCGGCGGGTGGCGGTGCCGGCACGTACGATGTAAATGCCTCGGGCAGAGAGTTTGATGCGGTGGAGGCCCGGTTTGATGGTTTCCTGCGAGATGAGCTGGCCGAGGATAGAGAAGAGTTTTACGGTTACGGACTTCTCAGTCCAAAGGTAAATGTATCCGTTGGCCACGGCTATCTGGGTGTCGGCATCCATGTCGATTGTCTGGGTGGTGGCAGGTGCTGGAGCGGCAACTTCCTCCCACACGGGCGTGTTGGTCACCCCCCGGCCAATGGCCAGAGCTGCAACAAACGCTATGACAATCAATAGTCTACGCATGGGCTGACGATTTTCAATCGGGAATATACAAATATATATCGGGCTTTGGATCGCCCGAATGCCTAACGCAAAATTACGACTAATTTTTTGAATTATCAAATATGATTAACATACGGTCTTGTTATCGTCCGGATGTAGATGGCGCTGTCAGCCATCGACCTTTGGTAGCTTTTAGTAGCAAAGAATGGTCCGGATGGCAGGAACCCGAATCCCTCAGGCGACGACCCGGATGGGCTTTTATGACACGCTATCGTGGGTCAGTAGGCGTACATGGCTTCTATCTGGGAGGCGTAGTGGCGATTGATTACGGGGCGCCGGATTTTCAGGGTGTTTGTAAGCTCGCCTGACTCCATGGTGAATTCCTTTGAAAGGAGTGTGAAGCGTTTGATTTTCTCGAATGAGGCGAGGCCTTCCTGTAGGGCTTCTATCCTGTCGGCTATCAGCTCCTTGATGCGCTGGTTGTCCACGAGGTCCTCGAGCGAGCGGTAGGAAATTTTCTTCGACGAGGCGTATTCTTTGATGGCTTCGATGGCTGGCACGATGATGGCTGTAACAAACTTGCGGTTATCGCCGATTACGGCTACCTGCTCGATATATTTATCCTCGCCCAGACGACTTTCGATGGCCTGGGGAGCGATATATTTGCCGTTGGAGGTCTTGAAGAGGTCCTTGATGCGCTCGGTGAGCACCAGGGCTCCGCTGCCGTCGAAGTATCCGGCATCGCCGGTGCGGAAATAGCCGTCGGCGGTGAAAGCGGCCTCAGTATCGGCCGGTTTGTTGTAGTAGCCGCGCATCACGGTCGGCCCCTTTACCAGGATTTCGTTGTCGGGGCCAATCTTCACGTCGATAATATCAAGAGGAGTCCCAACGGTTCCTATTTCATAATCCACATAGGGAAAGCACGATACGGTGGCCGTGGTTTCCGAAAGACCATAGCCGATCACGATTGGGACTCCCATGGAGCGGAAGAAGGCCGTTATGGAGTTGCTCAGCGGTGCACCGGCGGTGGGGAAGATGTTGCCGTGCTCGATACCCATTATTCGCTGCACCTTCTTGAATACGCGCTTATTGAAGAAGCGGTACTGCAGTTCGAGCATACGCGGCACGGGACGCCCGAGGCGCACATAGTCGAGGTTGCGGCGCGAGCCCACCTTCAGGGCACGGCGGCACATCCAGCGGCTCAGCGGTTTCATGCGCTGCATCTTGTCGTTGATTGCCGCGTAGGCTTTCTCCCAGAAGCGGGGCACGGCGCACATGCACGTGGGGTGAACCTCGCGGATGGTGGTCTGGATTTCGCGCGGGTCGCGGTTTACGTACACGCGGATACCGCGGTCGAGGGCGAAATATGTCCACGCTTTCTCGAAAATATGGCTCAAGGGGAGGAAACACATGGCCGTATCCTTGTCGGAGAGCGAGGAAAGGCGTGTGTGGTGGGCGTCGATTGCGGCGGTGAAGCAGCTGTGGGGGAGAATCGCACCCTTGGGGTCGCCGGTGGTGCCGGAAGTGTAGAGCAGAGTGGCGATGTCATCGGCTTCCGCACTGCGGGTGCGCCGGTCTACCTCAGCCCGACATTCGGCTGAAGCCGCTTCGCCGAGCTTGAGGAGCTGGCTGAAAGTCAGCGTGGTGGAGTCGTCGGCGTCGAGAGTGAAATCTGTGTAGGCCACGATGCGGCGCAGGCAATTCTGATCGGTCGCCACGCGTCGGGCTATGGCATACTGCTCGCGGCTTCCGACAAACAGGATTTCGGCCTGGGCATCCCCCACGATATAATCGACCTGCTCGGCCGACGAGGTGGCGTAGATGCTGACCGGCACGGCGCGGTTGGCGAAAGCGGCGAAATCAGTTATGAGAATATATGGGTCGTTGGCCGAGAATACGGCGATTTTGCTTCCCTCCTTTATGTCGAGAATTTCGAGCGCGGCGGCTGCCCTGCGGACCATTTCCTGCATTTCGATCCAGCTGTAGGGACGCCATTCGCCATGCGATGTGCGGTAGTAGACGGCTGCCCGGTCGCCGTAGCGTGTGGCCTGTCGGTCGACAAGCGTTGTCAGTATGTTTGCCAAAAGACTTAGTTTTTAGTTGAGAATCAGACCGCACCGAAAGGATGCCGGTAAATCCGGCGCAATGAAGTGGGGAGAGATGGTTCGGGGCGGACGGAGAGCTTTTGCTTTGCAAAGTTAACCTTTTCGTCCATAAGGCGCCCAAGATTGGGCGCTGAAAGTGGCGGTTGGTTAACGTTTATTTGCAAATTGCATGCCTTTTTGGCTTAAAATTGGCACAATTGGCCTATGAGTGTGCAGTTTTTCTGCTGTCTTTGCTCATTTTCCCGATGGGGCGGCGCGATATGGCTGAGCCGCGCGGTGTCGCTTATTTATTTGGCACGGCTCCTTCGCGGAGCAACCGGTTGTAGCGTTCCTCGTCGTTGATGAGGTCGAGAGCGGCGCGGTAGCTCGGGCTGAGCGCCGGATTTACAACACGGAAGTAGTCGGTGCTCTCGAAGAGGTCGCGGGCTATGAGACCTTTCACTATCGTGGCGATTAGCGGACGCGACTTCTCGAACATCGCCGAGTCGGGCATCACGCTGTCGGCGCGGCCCAGAGCCACGACTTCATCGAGCATCTCCGGCGTGAAGGTGAACCCGCGGTCGAAGGCCTCGCCGTCGGGATACTCGGCTCGGAGACTCTTGCGGTTGGCGTCGACATAGGTTATGGCGAAGCGGTTGATTATGCCTTTGGCCACGAGGTCGCGGTAGTATGTGGAGTACATCGTGGTGTCGATGGGCACGAAGAGGTCGGGCATAATGCCTCCCCCGCCGTAGACCGGGCGGCGGTTGCGCAGGGTGGAGTAACGCAGCGAGTCGGGCAGATGGATGGAGTCGGCGCTTGAGAATTCGCCCGCTTCATAGCGGTTGAGCATATCCTTGCGGTATGCCTCCTCGTCGCCGGGGGCGTAGGGTTTCTGGATTGAGCGGCCTGAAGGGGTGTAATAGCGCGACACCGTAAGGCGTATCATAGAGCCGTCGGGGAAGGGGAAGGGTCGCTGAACAAGACCTTTGCCGAAGGTGCGGCGCCCTACGATGAGGCCGCGGTCGTTGTCCTGCACGGCTCCTGAAAGGATTTCGGCTGCAGAGGCCGAATACTGGTTGGCCATGATTACCAGACGCCCCTTGCGGAAGTCGCCGGCACGCTCCACGCGGAAGTCGGAGCGACCCATTTTCGGCGCGTCGGTATAGACCACCATGTCGCCCTTCTCAAGGAAGTGCGAGGCAAGTTGATGGGCCGCCTGGAGATAACCGCCGCCGTTGTCCTCAAGGTCGATAATGAGATTCTGCATCCCCTTGGCACGGAGGTCCGAGAGGGCTTTCTCAAATTCCTTTTCGGTTTCCTCGCCGAAGCGCGAGATGCGGATGTAGCCGGTGGTCGGGTCGGCCATATAGGCGGCGTCGACGCTGTAGACCGGGATGTCGTCGCGCGTCACGAGGAAGGCTATCGGCTCGGGCGAACCCTTTCGGAGCACTTTAAGAAGTACCTGCGAACCCTTCTCGCCGCGCAGAATCTTTATGATGCGCGAGTTGGGGAGCTTGCGCCCGGCAATCACCGAATCGCCGGCCTGGATGATGCGGTCGCCGGGAAGGATGCCGACTTTCTCCGACGGACCGCCGGAAGTGGTCTGAATCACGAATAGCGTATCGTTGAGCATATTGAATTGCACGCCGATACCGCTGAAATTGCCGGTGAGCGGGGTGGTGAGTTCCTTGGTCTCCTCGGGGTCGGAGTAGGTGGAATGCGGGTCGAGGGTCTTGAGCATGGCCACGATGGCCTCCTGCACCATTTTGTCGGAGTTGACGGAATCGACGTAAAAGCGTTCGATAATCTGCTCCGACATGAGCAGCTTGCGGTCGGGTGTGAGCCGGAATTCCTGCGCGTCGGAGCGCGCTGGGGCAAGCCATGCGGCTGCGGCTGCGGCGAAGGCAACTAAGGGAAGAACGCGGAGAGAGCGGAGATTTATTCGGTGTGGAAATTTCATGTCTAATCGGTTAGGGGATATACGGCGCTATGTCGACGCTGTAGGATGCGAGCTCGCGTACGGCCGACGAACTGAGCGACGCATACTCCGGAAGGGCATATATCAGAACGGATTCCAGGCCTGAAATGTTGCGGTTTATGTCGGCCAGTTGCCGCTCGAACTCGAAATCTGCCACGCTGCGCACCCCGCGCAGGAGGAAGCGTGCGCCGTAGGCGCGTGCGGCCTCTGCGGTCAGCCCCGTGAAGCTTATTACCTCGACACGCGGGTCTGAGGCATAGACGCGGCGTATGCGCTCCAGACGCTCCTCTACTGGGAGCCATCCCTGCTTGGAGGGATTCACGCCCACGCCGATTACGAGGCGGTCGAAAATCTCCAGCCCACGGTCGGCTATCGATTTGTGGCCGAGCGTAAAGGGGTCGAACGACCCGGCGAAAAGTGCAGTTTTCATTTCATGCTTGGAAGGGTGGGGAGGATGGGGCCTGCCGCTCAGGAGATCTGCGAATCGTCCTCCACCACAAGGTTGTTGATGATGAAGCCCTGACGGTCGGAGGTGTTTTTGCCCATATAGAATTCGAGGAGCTTGGAAACACCGTCGTCTTTGCGGAGCGTCACGCGGTCGAGACGCATGTCGGGGCCGATGAATCCGCGGAACTCGTCGGGCGAAATCTCTCCGAGACCTTTGAATCGGGTTATCTCGGCGTTGGCGCCGAAGCGGCGGATGGCTTCCACGCGCTCCTCGTCGGAGTAACAGTAGACGGTGGAGCGCTCGTCGGGCGTTTCTGAGTCGTCCTGTTTCTTTTTTGTCTTGCCGGTGCGCTTGGTGGCGTTTTTGTCGCGCACGCGGAAGAGCGGTGTCTGCAATACGTAGACATGGCCCTGCTTTACCAGATCGGGGAAGAACTGGAGGAAGAAAGTGAGCAGCAGCAGGCGTATGTGCATGCCGTCGACGTCGGCATCGGTGGCGATAATCACGTTATTGTAGCGCAGGCCGTCGAGGCCGTCCTCGATGTTGAGCGCGGCCTGGAGGAGGTTGAATTCCTCGTTTTCGTAGACAACCTTGCGCGTCAGGCCGAAAGAGTTGAGCGGCTTGCCGCGCAGCGAGAACACGGCCTGGGTCTCCACATCGCGGATCTTGGTAATGGAGCCTGACGCGGAGTCTCCCTCGGTGAGGAAAATGGAAGATGCGAGCTTGCGCTCCTCGTCGCCTCGGGTGTCGTTGAGGTGCACGCGGCAGTCGCGCAGCTTGCTGTTGTGAAGATTCACTTTCTTGGCGCGCTCGCGGGCCAGTTTTGTCACTCCGGCCATGGCCTTGCGCTCGCGTTCGCTGTCCTGAATCTTCTTGAGCATCACCTCGGCGGTCTCGAGGTTCTTGTGGAGGAAGTTGTCGAGCTCCTTCTTGAGGAAGTCGCTTATGAATTTAGCGATTGTGGGGCCTTCGGGACCCATGTCGCGGCTGCCGAGTTTGGTTTTTGTCTGCGATTCGAACACCGGCTCCTCTACCTTGACCGATACGGCCGCAATCATGCCGTTGCGGATGTCGGTGTATTCGAAGTTCTTGCCGAAATACTCCTTGATGGTGCGCGAAACGCTCTCTTTGAGCGCTGTGAGGTGCGTGCCACCCTGGGTGGTGTGCTGGCCATTGACAAACGAGTAGTATTCCTCGCCATACTGGTTGGCATGCGTGAGTGCTATCTCTATGTCGTCGCCCTTTAGATGGATTATGGGGTAGAGCGGATCTTTGGTGAGATTGGATTTGAGCAGGTCGAGCAGGCCGTTGCGCGATATGTAGCGCTTGCCGTTGAAGAGAATCGCCAGCCCCGTGTTGAGATAAGTGTAGTTTCGCAGAAGGGTGACGATGAACTCGTCGTTGAACCGGAAGTCGCGGAAAATGGTGTTGTCGGGGGTGAAGCGCACGTAGGTTCCGTTGGGCTCGTCGGTGGGCGTTTCGCCTGTTTCGTCGATGAGCTCCCCGCGCTCGAAGCGGGCGGCGCGCATCATGCCGTCGCGGTAGCTCCGGATTTCAAACGAGTCGCTGAGCGCGTTGACGGCCTTGATACCCACACCGTTGAGGCCTACTACCTTCTTGAAGGCCTTGGAATCGTATTTTGCGCCGGTGTTCATCTTCGAGGCTACGTCGACGAGTTTGCCCAGCGGGATGCCGCGGCCGTGGTCTCGCACGGTTACGGTCGATTCTTCGAGCGACACGCTTATCTGGCGGCCGTAGCCCATGCTGTATTCGTCGATTGCATTGTCGATTACCTCCTTGAGGAGCACATAGATGCCGTCGTCGTTATACGAGCCATCGCCGAGTTTGCCGATATACATGCCGGGACGCAGGCGGATGTGCTCGCGCCAGTCGAGGGTCTTTATGTCGTCCTCGATATATTCCACGGGCTTTTCGGGGCGCTCATCGAAATCGAGGGCCGGTTCGTCGGAGATATTTTCGGTGTTGGTGTCGGTATATTCGTCCATTTTGCGCGGTGCTTTACGGAGATAGGGGTGCTGAATCGCCCTGATAGGATTTGTCTCCCACAAATTTACAAAAAAATCCGCTCAAAGGGAAATCCCGAAGTGTAAGTGGCTCAGAAAAACGGCCGGAAGGCTATGCTGACGCCCGGGATACCGCAGGCCACCCATGCCGATGCGGCACGGTAGAGCTGCCGGTAAAAGGGGCATTTTTCCTTCCCGAGCAGGCTTTGCATCTGCGTGCGGGCATACTTGCGTGAGCCTTCCCGACGGCATTCTCCTGCGAGGATGGCACGCTTTAGCAGAAGGATGCGGCGGTGGCGCCGCGAGGTGAGCAGTGGCTCGACGGCGTCGAGCGTGGCAATGCGGTCGGGAGCCGCTTCCGTCGCCGACGGTCCGGTTATGGAGTCGGGGTGGCCGATGGTATGGAGTGTGGGCTTTCCCCCGGCCTTGACGGCGACGGGGCGCTGCAAAGCGAGTCTTACGCCCAGTTCGAGGTCGTTCCAGCGTTTTATGGCCGGATTCCATCCGCCGGCAGCCAGGAGAAGGGAAGTGCGCATGGCGTAGCGCTGGGTGGATAGCGATCCGTTGATGAGGTTGTGGTACATCAGCGAGCGCGCGAAGAAGCGGCAGCGATGAAGTTTGCGGCCCTGCGGGTCGCAGAGCGGGAAATCCCAGCCGATAATGTCGGCCTCTGGGTGAGCGGCAAACCCGCGCATGGCTCGGGCCACGTGGTCGGGTTGCATCATGTCGTCGCTGTCGAAAAACATTACATATTCCGTGCGGACGGCTTCAGTGCCCTTGCGTCGCGCGGCTGCTGCGGTGCGTATGCTTTCCGAAAGAATCTCCACACTGAAATCGGGAGCCTTTACCGAGTCGGCCCAATGGCGCAGCATCGCGAGAGTGCCGTCGGTGGAATCATTGTCGACCAGCACGACGCGCATAGGGCGGTAGCTCTGCCCGGCGATACCGGCGAGGGTGGCGCGTGCCATCTGCTCGCGATTATATACGGGTACGACTACTGTGATGCCAGGTTCGAGGACTGCACGGGGGAGATGGGCGTAGTCGGCTGTCATAGCGGAATTCGTGGCGGTCAGGTCCATTTTTTAAGACGCCAGTAGTGGTGGTATTTTTTTATGCGTGCATATAGTGGACCTACAGCAGGCAGCCCGGCGATAAACATGGATATGCGGCAACGCCACGGACGCGGGAGTCTGTTTTCGCGGAAAAATGAATCGACTTTGCGTAGGCGGTCGTCGTCGCGGAGGATTATTGCGGTCGAATACAGGAATCTTGCCAGACGTATTCCCGAATGACGGAGTGGCGCGTGCGGAAGCCGGAACCGCTCCGCGTAGTGATGCTTCAGCTTTATCAGCGAAAAGTTGAAGCGGAAATCCTTTTCAAGATCGGTCGTATGGGAGAAAGAGTCCTGTCCGACGGTGTAGTAGAGCGTAACGTCGGGAATATAGGCTACTGCGGCATTGTGGGCATAGATGGAGGCGAGCTGCAGGTCCTCAAAGCAGATTTCGGGGCTTTCGAAAGGCCACGGATCGGCCTCGGCTTCGGCAAGGAAGATGCTTTTGCGGAAAAGGGCGCTGCAGAAATGAATCAGGATGCCGGACGTCTGCACGGCCACGTCGAGTTCACCAGGCTTGGCCAAAGGCTTGAGAAAGGGCTTCTTTGATCCGTCGGGGTCAGATGTGGTGATGGACCCCGATATGTTGCTGTAGAAGCGCCAGTCGGTGTGAACGAGCCCTACTTCAGGGCTGGTGTCGAGCAGGTCGGCCTGCTTCTGAAGCTTGCGCTCGTCGACCCAGAAGTCGTCGCCGGCGCAGTCGGCGATATATTCGGCGCGACAGCGGCGGAGCGCGCGGAAATAATTTTCACGCACTCCGAGGTTCTCCTTGTTGCGTGTGTAGTGTATGCGTCCGGGAAATTGCGCCGCATAGGCCCGGCAGATATCGGAGGTGCGGTCGGTCGAGCAATCGTCGGCTATCTCGATTTCAAACGGGAAGTCGGTCTGCTGTGCGAGCACGGAATCGAGCGCGCGGGCTATGTAGTCCTCCTGATTGTAGGTGACTACGAGCACGGATACTTTGGGCATCGCGGCCCGGGCGTCGTCGTCCATTTCGCGGTGCGGTCAGAGATAACGGGCTACGGTGGCGGCGAGGTGGCTTATGTCGGGCACGCGCTCCACGAGTTCGCCCTGGCGGTTGATTACGAAAGTGGCCGGCAGCGAGCCCACATTGTAGTCGCGGAGCACCTGGTCGCCGTCGGCGGGTGCGTTGTATACCGTAATCCAGGGGAGATTGGCTGCGGCCTGGCGCCACTGGAATTCATCGTCGTCGAAGGCAATCTGGTAGACTTCCAGGCCCTCGGCGTGGTGGGCGTTGTAGACTTTGGCGAGCTCCACGTTGAACGCGGGTGAGGCTTCCGCGGCATAGGTGGTGAAGTTGAGCACTACCACTTTACCTTCGGAGGCGACATCGGAGATGCTGCGGCGCTTGCCGTTGTTGTCGAGCAAGGAGATTGCCGGGAGCTTGATTTCCATGGCCACGAGCGTGTCGGTCGGTACGGAGGCACCGATGTTGCGGCGGCCGGAGAGATAGTAGGTCTCGAGAAATTTTGTGCGCGGGTCGGCCGGACGTTGCGTGTTGAAGGCATTCGCTACTGCGCCGACGATGCGGAGGTCGCTTTTCTGAGTGGGGTCGAACAGTGGCAGGTCGGCGACTTTGCGGAAAATCGTGTAGTAGGCCACGGCGCCGGCGGGGTCGCGGAGCACGGCTTCGGCGAGCTGGCGCTTAAGGTCGGGATCGAAAGCGGTGGCTTCCGCACCCTTCTCCTTGATGGTTTTGTTGATGAGGTCGTTGATATGCTGGAGCTTATCGGCAGACTCGGAGCCGCTGACGGTGTAGTCGGTTGCGAATGTGGCGGCGTTGGCCCGGATGTCGACACTTTCGAGCGAGTCGATGGGGAAATAGAGGCTTTTGCCGTCGAGTGTGAGGCGGAATACCTCGGGATGGCCTGCAGGAACGCCGGCCACCTTAAAGCGGCCTTTCTTGTCGGTCGTCACGGTGTCGAGTGCGTACCATCCGCCGCGGCCGTTGGGGGCCTCGACGATGAGGGAGGCGCTCTCAGCGCCTTCCACAGTGCCTTCGGCATGCCATTTTTTCTCGGAACATCCGGTGAGCGCGGCCATTGCGGCCACTCCGGCTATGAGAGATGCAAAATAACGGTTCATTGTATTGTTGCTTAGGCGTTTACTCACATTGGTATCGGTTTGCGGCTGTTCATTCGAACTGCGCGGCGATGGAGGCGGCGATGGCTTTCATCTCCTCCTCGGGGAGAGAGAGCTTGGGAGCGCAGAAATTCATGTCGGCACCCTTGTCCATCGGCACGAGGTGGACATGGGTGTGGGGCACGTCGAGGCCGATGACCGTCACACCGACTTTGGTGCAGGGAATGGCTTTTTTGATTGCCTTGGCCACGCGCTTTGCGAAGAGCATCAGGCCGGTGTAGTCGTCGTCGGCCATATCGAAAATGTAGTCGACCTCCTTTTTGGGGATAACGAGCACATGGCCCGGGTGGACGGGGCTAATGTCGAGAAATGCGAAATAGCGGTCGTCTTCGGCCACTTTATACGATGGAATCTCGCCTGCGGCGATACGTGAGAATAATGTTGCCATCTCGATGGGAGTCTAAGCGGTATTACATATATATTATTAATGTGTGGTCGTGGCGCGCAGTGGCCTTGTCAGATCTCGATGCTTTCGATTTCGAATTTCATCAGACCGGCAGGCACGCGGATTTCAACCACGTCGCCGACCTTATGGCCGAGCAGCCCTTTGGCGATGGGTGTGGATGCGCCGATTTTTTTCTCGCGCAGGTTCGCCTCGGAGTCGGCCACGATGGTGTATTCCACGCTCATGCCGTTGGCCTGGTTTTTGATTTTTACGCGCGAGAGGATATTTACCTCGTCGGCGTTGAGCTTGCTTTCGTCGATAATGCGGGCGTTGGCCACGAGGTCTTTGAGCTTGGCGATTTTCATTTCAAGCATACCTTGTGCCTCTTTGGCGGCGTCGTATTCAGAGTTTTCGGAGAGGTCGCCCTTATCGCGGGCTTCGGCGATGGCGGCGGATATGCGCGGGCGTTCCACGCTTTCGAGGAAGGCTATCTCTTCCATTTTTTTCTTATAGCCTTCTTTAGTCATGTAGGTAAGTGCCATAATGATATTTCTTTTTGAGTGGCGGCCGGATGGCGCGGAAAGGGTGTGTTTTATGCGCGCGGGGCTGCCTGAAGGTTGAAAAATCAGTTTTGATATTAGACGACAAAAAAGATATAGTGCCTCTCCGGCCTCATGGCCGAGGGAGACGCTACTCGCTGGGTCTGAATTACATAAATACTCTTCGGAGCATTCGGCGTTCCTTCGGAGGCCTCATCTCTTCGCATGCAAATTTAAGCAAAATTCCACGTACTGGCAAAAAAATAATGAAAATGCAGAATTGAGCCGGATTTTATGTTGATTTCAGTAACTTTGCCTTATGCTTGAGAAATTTCCGACCTCGGCCGGTTACCGCGCCGGAATTCTGTTTATCTACGTTTGTTTCGTTGCCATCTACTGGGTAACACCTCTTTATGGCGACGATCTGTGTTTTATCAAGGATTATGCCGCGCATACGGGCAGTAATGAACTGACTATCCGCGGAATATGCGATTTTTTCGTCTACAACTGGCATACCGAAAACGGACGTATTCCCAACCTGCTGTTTGTCACTCCATTCGTAATGGCGTTCGGTCGCCACGCCGGGGCGTTCATCCTCGCCATATTCGCAACGGGGATGGTAGCTGAGACGGCATTGCTTTCGGCGCGCATAGTTGGCCGGCCGCGCGTAGCAGGTTCGCATCTTGCCTTTGTATGGGCGGTGTCGACCGCCACGCTCTCATGGTATAATAATTGCTTCCTTGCTTCGCATGCGCTTAATTATGTGCTCCCCACATGGATGATGCTCTGGCTCGTGCGCCTCGTTATCCTTACGTCGGAACACAAAATATCAGGCTGGCGACTTGCCTTGACTGCTTTTTTCGCCCTGCTGTGTGGCTGGATGCACGAAGGATGTTCCGCAATGCTGCTCGGCGGCTTGGGGCTCTGGATTATCTCCCGGAAATTCAGGATGCCTGCGTCCACATGGATTGTCGTCGCGATGGTTGCCGTGGGCTTCGCGCTGACAATGTCGTCGCCGATGATATGGATGCGCGTCTCACTCGAAAACCACGCCGTTGCGGATGTAGCCGTCGCCACGCCCCCCATGCCTACCATCCCGCTGACGGCAAATCCGGCTCCGGTATATACGCGTATCTGGAATCTTCTCTGGCGGGTTATGCCACTGCTCATTATTCTTGGTGTGACCGCCGGCGTTTCGTTATGTTTTACCCGAGGGAGGGAGGCTCTTACGGAGCTGTGGCAGCGTCAGTACATGCGCATCGCCGCTTTCTCGGTCGTTACAGGCATTGCAATGTGGACGGTGCTTGCGCGCCACAACGCCGGAGTAACGTGGTTTCCGCAGGCTATGGGACTCGTGCTGTTCTCGGCGCTCGCATTCAAGTTCGTGGATGGCAGAATTCCGGCTAAAGCGTTGAAATGGGCGACGGGGCTGACTTTCGCAGCCATCGGAGCGGTATTTGTTAGCGCGACGGCATGGACTTCGAGTAAAAACAAAGAGTTTCAGGAGATTATGGCCGAGGCGCAGGCTTCGCCAAACGGGACGGTATTCCGAGATCTTCTGCCGCGGCCCCATGCTCCCACTCTTAGGCTGCTCCCCGAGGAGGCATGGCGGAGCAATATGCACCTTTTCGCCATCAACAGCCATGAAAATAAGGTGATAAACGTTGTCCCGGCCGCGTTGCGCGACTTCTCGGCCGCGAAAGGACGTCGCATCAATGGCAACGCACATCTTATGGAATACAAAGGTGCGCTTATCGCACCTTATTCCCCGCTTGAATATGACCGTATCGACCTTCCATGTGAAGTGCCCACCGACTACTACGACTATGTACTTGCCGTCGACGGCGAAGAAGGCGGTTTCCCGCGCCTGACCACGCGCTACGTCTTCACCGCCGCCGACGGCACCCGCTGGCTATATCTCGAGCCCGTATTTGGTCTCGACTCATCCCGCATCACTGGCGCCGACATCTCCGCCACCAATTCCTAACCGTTGTCAAAGATTTTTGAGGCGGGATGGCGGAAAAATTTGGAAATGAGAGGGGAATGTGGTAATTTTGTGGGCTTTTTAGGCCGTATCGGGCTCGGATAAGCGGTCAGGTAGACCCGCCCGCCGGTTATAATCTATTTAAATACAATTAGTTGCAATGTACGCAATTGTAGAAATCCAGGGACAGCAGTTTAAAGCCGAAGCCGGCAAATTCCTGTATGTTCACTATCTCGGCGACGAGAAAAAGGAAGGCGAGACCATTGAATTCGACCGCGTTCTTCTCGTAGATGCCGACGGTGCCGTCAAAGTAGGCGCGCCCACCGTGGAAGGGGCAAAAGTGGTATGCGAGGTGAAACGTCCCCTCGTGAAAGGCGACAAAGTGATTGTTTTCAAGAAGAAACGTCGCAACGACTATGTTCGCAAGAACGGTCATCGCCAGTATTTCAGCCAGATCGTGATCAAGGACGTAATTGCTTAACCCCCAAAATAAACTCTAAGAAGAAATGGCACATAAAAAAGGTGTCGGTAGTTCGAAGAACGGCCGTGAGTCGGAAAGCAAACGACTCGGAGTGAAGATTTTTGGCGGTCAGCACGCCAAAGCAGGCAATATCATCAAGCGTCAGCGTGGCACGGTTCACCATCCCGGTCTTAACGTAGGTATGGGCAAGGACCACACGATTTACGCCCTCGTGGATGGCGTGGTTGTGTTCACCACCGGCAAGGAAGGCCGCCGTTTCATCAACGTGCAGCCTGCCGGCGAGGCATAACCTTACAGTCCGCACAGGCGCCAACGGCGCGTAAAGAAAAGCCGACGGCATCGAAATTCTCCCGAAAAAGGATGTTTTCGATGCCGTCGTCGTCATTGTGTGTTTTTCGGCGCCTTTGCAAGCTCTTGTGCGGACGCCACGATAGTATTTAGCGTTTAGCGACACAGCGTGAAACAGGACTCGGGCAGGCGGGGCGTTCTGATGAGTCGGCGTCGCTTCCAACGCCGCGGCGGCAGGGGTGGCGGTTGATTACGTCGAGGACCGCGCATCCTCGGCCGCTGGCCAGCCCGGTCGGGAGAGCTTAAGTTCCACTCTGAACGGCTCCTGCTCCCGCTGTTTCAGAAGTATAACGCCGGCGCAGCGGGGAAGGTTCCCCTCCCGTGTGTTAAAAAGGCTTCTTCGGAAATGCAACCTGCAAAAAAAAGTGGCTATAAGTAGCTGCTCAAAATTATTTTATGTCTTCCTGATTCAATTATTTCAATATTTCCGGGGTAATAAATCGAATCTTTTCCTCTCTTCATCAGTCGTGTAGAAATCTACACACCTTCTTCATCGAGAAAAATCTCCTGAAATATTTCCTCCCGGAAATAATAAAATAATTTCGACCAGTTACCTAAAAATTCGATTAACTATTGCGTAATTGAAAAAAACGACGTAATTTTGCATCGCAAAACCGGAAAGGCGCGGGAGCGCGTCGCGTTGGTTTTAGTTATGCTTCAGTAGCTCAGTTGGTTAGAGCACCTGACTGTTAATCAGGGGGTCGTTGGTTCAAGCCCATCCTGAAGCGCAACGTTTTATTGAATTGAAGGGTTAAAAACAGGTAGTGCGGTCTTTGCCGCTGTGCAGCCGCCTGCCGAAAGCCGATGCCCCGGAATGCGGGGCGAGGCTCAATGCTTCAGTAGCTCAGTTGGTTAGAGCACCTGACTGTTAATCAGGGGGTCGTTGGTTCAAGCCCATCCTGAAGCGCATCCCCTTCCCCCGAGGCGTTTATCTGTAATGGATAGGCGCCTCTTTTTTTGAGTCGCTGTTATAACGGCCTGTCCGGGGCATCGCCGGAGGGAAGTTCAGGCTTTTGCTATCCGAACCGTTGTGACAGCGCCTCGCTATCCGGACGGAGGTGTGAATGTGGTAATAACAGCCCGTCTGGAGGGAGCGCCGCCGAAGGGCAATAGAGAATTTTTTCCTTAATATTTGTGAAGCTTCCGCCGAATTGCTAATTTTGCATAAATTATGTCGTGATGTGCGGTTCGCGGGCTGACGCGCCAGGCGGATGCCCCGAAACTACAGACCTCGAGCCAACCGGAAACAAAATCCAAAACATTTAACAATAAACTCTAAATCAAAACATTTATGTGGTTAACATCCTCATCCATAGGTAGGAAGTTCGTCATGTCGCTTACGGGCGCCTTCCTTGTCCTATTCGTGACGTTTCACGCATTGATGAACGGAGTGGCACTATTCTGGCCCACCGCCTACAACGAGGTGTGTCTGTTTCTCGGCGCCAACTGGTATGCCCTGATCGGCACTCTGGTGCTCGCCCTGGGCTTCGTGCTTCACATCGTGTATGCAACGTGGCTCACCATCCAGAACCGCCGTGCCCGCGGCAACCAGCGCTACGCCGTTGAGTCGCGCCCGAAGCAGGTGGAATGGTCGTCGAAAAACATGTATGTGCTCGGCATCGTGGTGCTTGCCTTTCTGGTAGTTCACCTTATCCAGTTCTGGAGCAAGATGCAGCTGGCTGAAATCTGCCACTACGACGTGGTTGACTGTGCCACCGGTGAGAGCGTACCCCCCGCCGCCGGAACATGGTTCCTGGCGATTGCCTTCCGTCAGCCCATTACCCTCATCGTGTATCTGATCGGCTTCATCGCCCTGTGGTTCCACATGACCCATGGTTTCTGGTCGATGTTCCAGACCGTAGGCTGGAACGGCAAGGTTTGGATGGACCGCGTAAAATGTATCGGCAATATCTGGACCACCGTGGTTATCGCACTTTTCATCGCCGAGGCCATCGTGTTCACTGTTCAGGCCCATCGCGGCGTCTATACTTCCTGCCCGGCTCTGATCGAGCAGTATCAGGAAATGGCTGCCGAGGGTAGCGCCGTATCGATTCAGGAGCAGCCCTGCACTCAGCTCTGCCAGGATGCAGCCTGCGCCGAAGCTTCCTGCGAAAAGGCAGCCTGCGCCGAAGCCAACTGCGCTTCGAAAGGCTGCGCCGAAGAGGGCTGCGCTCCCGGCAATTGCGCTAACGGCGCATGCACCGGCGACGCCTGCAATAATGCCGACTGCGCCGCCACCCAGTGTGGCAAAGTCGCCGAGAGTGTAAACGAAAACACTAACGAATAATTGATATTTTTCAGATATGGCCGATTATAAGAAAATCGAAGGCATGATCGACTCCACGCCCATAATGAGCGAATATGCCGACATCGAATCGTCGAAGCTTCCTGAATTCCAAATCGATTCAAAAATTCCCGAAGGTCCCGTAGCTGAAAAATGGACCAACTATAAGGCACATCAGAAACTCGTGAACCCCGCCAACAAGCGCCACCTTGATATAATCGTGGTCGGTACGGGTCTGGCAGGCGCTTCGGCTGCCTCCACTCTCGGCGAGCTCGGTTTCAATGTGTTCAATTTCTGCATCCAGGACAGCCCGCGCCGCGCCCACTCCATCGCAGCCCAGGGCGGTATCAACGCCGCCAAGGACTATCAGAACGACGGCGACTCGGTTTACCGTCTCTTCTACGACACGGTGAAGGGCGGTGACTTCCGCTCGCGCGAGGCCAACGTATACCGCCTGGCCGAGGTGTCGAACAACATCATCGACCAGTGTGTGGCTCAGGGTGTTCCCTTCGCCCGCGAGTATGGCGGCCTTCTGGCCAACCGCTCGTTTGGCGGCGCACAGGTGAGCCGTACATTCTACGCCAAGGGCCAGACCGGCCAGCAGCTGCTGCTCGGCGCCTACGCATCGCTCAACCGCCAGATCAAGAAAGGCACCGTGAAGAGCTTCAACCGTCGCGAGATGCTCGACATCGTGATGATCGACGGCCGCGCACGCGGCGTGATCATGCGCAATCTCGTCACCGGCGAACTCGAGCGCTACGCCGCCCACGCCGTAGTTCTCGCCACCGGCGGCTACGGACGTGCATTCTTCCTGAGCACAAACGCCATGGGCTGCAACGGCTCCGCCGCAGTCCAGGCATTCAAGAAAGGCGCCTACCTTGCAAACCTCGCCTTCACCCAGATTCACCCCACATGTATCCCCGTTCACGGCGAAGACCAGTCGAAGCTCACCCTCATGAGCGAATCGCTGCGTAACGACGGACGCATCTGGGTGCCCAAAAAGAAGGAGGACGCAGAGGCCATCCGCGCCGGCAAGAAGAAGCCCACCGACATCCCCGACGAGGACCGCGACTTCTATCTGGAGCGCCGCTATCCCGCCTTCGGCAACCTCTGCCCGCGCGACATCGCCTCGCGTGCCGCCAAGGAGCGCTGCGACGCAGGCTACGGCGTAGGTACCGGCAATGCCGTATATCTTGACTTCAAATACGCCATCCAGCGCCTGGGTGCCGACGTGGTCCGCGACCGCTACGGCAACCTCTTCGACATGTATCAGATGATCTCCGACGATAATCCCTACGAGACACCCATGATGATCTTCCCTGCCAGCCACTACACCATGGGTGGCATCTGGGTGGACTACGAGCTCCAGACCTCGATCAAGGGCCTCTTCGCCATCGGAGAGTGCAACTTCTCGGACCACGGCGCAAACCGCCTGGGAGCTTCCGCTCTGATGCAGGGTCTTGCCGACGGATATTTCGTGCTTCCTTACACTATGCAGAACTATCTGAGCGACCAGATCAAGGTTCCGCGCTTCTCGACCGACACCAAGGAATTCGACGAGGCTGAAAAGGGCGTTCGCGACCGTATCGCCCGCCTTATGGCAATCAAGGGTACCCAATCGCCCGACCAGCTTCATAAGAAGCTCGGCCACGTGATGTGGAATCTCGTGGGCATGGGCCGTACGCTCCAGAGCCTGGTGAAGGCAGTCGACGAAATCGCCGAAGTGCGCAAGGAGTTCTATTCCGACCTGCGCATCGTAGGCTCGGCCGACGACCTCAACACCGAACTTGAAAAAGCCCTCCGCCTTGAGGACTTCCTCGTTATCGCAAAAATGATGGCTATCGACGCACTCCACCGCAACGAATCGTGTGGCGCACACTTCCGCGAGGAGTATCAGACCGCCGACGGCGAAGCCGCCCGCAACGACAAGGACTACATGTATGTAGGCTGCTGGAAGTACATGGGCGACGAAGAGCGTCCCGTGCTGCTCAAGGAGCCGCTCAAATACGAGGCAATTCAGGTGCAGACCCGTAACTACAAGTCATAAACTTCAACCACGTCGGGCCGAAGCGGTGCGGCGCCCTGCGCCTGCGGTCCGCATCCGGCCCACCCCATCACAAACACAATTATGGAACATACGATAAATGTAAATTTGAAGATTTGGCGTCAGCGTGGTCCGAAGGAACCCGGTAAGTTCGTCAAATATCGCGTGGAGAACGTTTCTACGGGAAGCTCCTTCCTGGAAATGCTCGATATGCTCAACCAGCAGCTCGTCGACAAGGGCGAGGAGCCCGTGGTATTCGACAACGACTGCCGCGAGGGTATCTGCGGCATGTGCTCGCTCTATGTCAACGGCCATCCCCACGGCCCCGTGCAGGGCATAACCACCTGCCAGCTCCATATGCGCAAATTCCATGACGAGGAGGAAATCACCATCGAGCCCTGGCGCTCGGCCGGCTTCCCCGTAATCCGCGACCTTATGGTGAACCGAAATGCTTTCGACCAGATCCAGCAGGCCGGCGGCTATGTATCGTTCAACTGCGGCGGCGCTCCCGACGCCAATAATATCCCCATCTCGAAGGAGATCGCCGACGAGGCTATGGACTCCGCTACCTGCATCGGCTGCGGCGCCTGCGTGGCAGCCTGCAAAAACGGTTCCGCAATGCTCTTCGTGGCAGCCAAGGTGAGCCAGTTCGCCCTCCTTCCTCAGGGCAAGGTAGAGGCTGCACGCCGCGCACGCGCCATGGTAGCTAAGATGGACGAGGTAGGTTTCGGCAACTGCACCAACACCGGTGCCTGCGCCGCCGAATGCCCCAAGAATATTTCGCTGAGCAACATCGCGCGTCTCAACCGCGAATTTATAAAAGCCAAGTTCGCCGACTGATACGCTGTCTCCGGAGGTTCAGCCCGTGAGACCATCCGGAACATATACATACCGCTGAAGCCGGTGTGTCGGATACTGAAGTCCGACACACCGGCTTTCATTTACTTTCTTTCATTCACTTTTACTTTCTTTCATTCACTTTCTTTCATTTACTTTATGGAGAGGGGTTGGGAGGGCTTTTTGCGATGTGTGTTGCATAACATGCGGCATAATTGTCGTTTTGAAAAAAAAATCGTAAATTAGAGCCCGTTTTAACACAATAGTGTCGGTTTAAAACGTTTTTACCGACGAATAGGGCGGTGCTTCAAGATGCCCGCATCTCACCTTTAAATTCGGGTAAAATCCGCTCAGAAACAGTCTCTGATTCTTTCCGAAGAAAAAGTTAAAATGACTTCATTGATTGGGATACTATGATCTCGCGATTTTTTTCATCAATCCTGAATAGGTTCAATTCTTCCCTCCCGGCGCGTTACGCCGTTGCCATCACCATCCTGCTTCCCGGGGCCGCATCCGGCTCCGATATTGTTGCTACAAAGGCCTACCGCTGGACCGGCGACTCGATAATCCAGGGCCCTTTCAAGGCATACGCACCTACCCCTTTCCGGATAGTATCCGACTACTCGGCGCAGCCCGGCTACTACATGGGGGTGGAGAAAGAATGGAATCTCAAGAACGATATTTCGGAATATCCGCAGCTCACCACATCCAATACCCTCCACAACGCCATATTCAATATGGGCCTCGACGAGATGGTGAACGCCATTGAGCCTGACCGGACCCTCCGCACCGGCAAGGAATGGCCCGGAGTATGGACGCGCGACGTGAGCTACTCCATAATCCTCGCTATGGCCGCCCTGCAGCCCGAGGTGTCGCGCATATCGCTCGAACATAAAATCACCCCCAACGGCCGCATCGTGCAGGATACGGGCTCCGGAGGTGCGTGGCCCATCAGCTCCGACCGACAGATATGGGGCATCGCCGCATTCGAGGTATACAAGGCTACGGGCGACAAGGGCTGGCTCAACAGGATCTATCCCGTAATCAAGAATTCGCTTGAGGACGACTACAAGACCATCTACGACCCCGAGACGGGGCTGGTTCGAGGCGAGACATCGTTCATCGACTGGCGCGAGCAGAGCTATCCCCGCTGGATGCAGACGGCCGATATCGCTCAGAGCGAGGCGCTGGGAACCTCGGTAGTCCACGCGCAGGCATGGCGCACGCTCGCACAGATTGCCCGCCTTATGGGCGAAAACACCGAGGCACAGAAATACGACGCGCGTGCCGACGCCCTGGCCGAGGCAATCAACCACCAGCTCTGGAGCGACGAGAAGGGATACTACAATATGTATCTCTACGGCCGCGACAACATGATCGCCAATCCGCGCGCCGAGACACTCGGCGAAGCGCTCGCCATACTCTATGGCGTGGCCAGCCCCAACCGCGCCCGGATTCTCACGGAAAAAAATCCCACTACCCCCTTCGGTACGGCCATCTTCTATCCGCAGATAGCCGACATGCCGCCCTATCACAACAACTCTCTCTGGCCATGGGTGGCCGCATACTGGACGCTGGCCAACGCCAAGGTAGGCAACGAGCGCGGAGTGATGCAGGGCATCGGCTCCATATTCCGTCCGGCTGCACTTTTCGCCACCAACAAGGAGAATTTCGTGCTCGACAACGGCGATATAGCCACGGAGCTGAATTCGTCGAACATGCTCTGGTGTCTCTCGGGCAATCTTGCCGTGACGATGAACATTCTTTTCGGCATACACTACGAGGCCGACGGAATAAGGTTCGCCCCGTTCGTGCCCAAAGCGCTTGCCGACACACGTTCGCTCAACGGGCTGCGTTACCGCGACGCCACTCTCAACATCACCGTGAGCGGCTACGGCAGCCAGATCAAGGATTTCTATCTCAACGGCAAGCGGCAGACGCCTTTCATCCCTGCCGATATCAAGGGAGAGAACACCATAAAAATCATCATGGCCGACAACAACGCCGCCCCGATGCGCCTCAACGAGGTGCCCAATCTCAAGGCTCCTCTCACCCCGATCGCATGGCTGAGCAACGACCCGTCGGTCAACAACCAGATGGGTCCGGTCAACAATCTGCTGCAGTGGAATCCCATCGAATATGTGAATCATTATATCGTGGTGCGCGACGGCAAGCCTGTGGCGCAGACTACCGAGACAACCTTCCTGGCAACTACCCCGGGCGAATATCAGGTTATCGCCGTCGATGCCAACGGAACCCAGAGCTTTGCATCCGAGCCGCGCTCCAACGCTACCGTGCATCGTTTCGATTTCCCCGGCGAGAAAACGGCAATGAGCTCGGATGAGGCGCAGAACCGGCTGCGCACGCCGCTCCACGGCTATCGCGGCAGCGGATTCGTGGAGATGGACCATACGTCGGGATCTGTCAACGTACCCGTAGAAATCGGTGAGAGTGGCCTTTATGCTGTGTCTCTCCGCTATGCAAACGGCAACGGACCGGTCAACACTGAAAACAAGGCTGCCATCCGCACGCTTCTTGTCGACGGCAAGCGCGCCGGCACCATCGTGATGCCTCAGCGTGGTGTGGGCAACTGGAACGACTGGGGGATGACCAACGTGGTGAAAGTGCGCCTCACCCCCGGCCACCACAACCTCTCGCTGGTGTTCCTCCCCGAGAATGAGAACATGAACTTCAAGGTGAACCATGCCCTTGTCGATCAGATTGAGCTCCGGCGCCTCCGCCCCTGATTCCCTGATTCGGTTTTTCGCTGTAAATCCATCGCACCTTCCTGAGAAATGAACGGTAAAACGAAGTCCTCACACGGCGGCCGACTGTCGAGCTTCGAGGCGGTGCGCATCGTGGCCATTCTGATGGTGCTTGTAGTGCACTGCGTGAGAAACAAATTCGAAGTCACCGACCCCCATACGCTTGCAATTGAGTGTGGGTGGCTTTCGTGGGAGGAGTGCGTGATGGCAAGTTTCGGCATTCTGGGAGTGAATCTGTTCATCCTGATTTCCGGATGGTTCGGCATCCGGCTCTCGGCGCGAGGCGTGTTCGGAATATTTTTCGTAATTATTTTTTACCGGCTGCTTATCGGAATCGTCTTCCTGAGTGCGGGAGTCGCCCCGGTCAAGGAATTCCTATTGTTTATTGTTCCGACGTATCTCGACTGGTTTTCGGGGGCTTACGTATTGCTGATGTTTATCTCTCCGATGATAAACCACTATATTGAGCATCACCGGCGTTCGGCCGTGAAGCTTGTCGGCGGCGCGTTCTGCTTTATATGGCTTTGCGGCTGGCTCGTGAATACACAGCCCGACAACCGGATGGAATACAATCTGGTAATCGTGGTCCTGATGTATGCCGTCGGGCGGATTCTGCGCTTCGGCTACGATGGCGGCCGATGGCATTGTTCGCCCCGCAGGCTTCTGGCCTGCACAGTCTTGATTCTTGCCGTATCCGGTACTGTATGGTTTGTGCTTACACGCTATGTCGACAGTATCGGTTTCGGGTGGTGGCTGAACCGCATAATGCTTTCACGTTTTAATCCCGTGAATATCGCGGCAAGCATCATGATCGTTCTTGCTGCGGCCCGGCTCAATTTCCGCAGCAAGGCTGTCAACAGTGTGGCCGGAGCGGCATTCGCCGTCTATCTGATACATTGTAATCCGTTTGTGTTTCCGTATTATAAGGAGGTGGCTATCCGGCTTTTCGACACCGGCTCGGCGATGTTCTATCCTTTCGGGGTATTGGCGTTTGCCATTGCGACCTACATGGTGAGCTGGCTGATTGACTGTGTGCGTATGCTTGCACAGCAGCGGTTTGAAACCGCCGGAACCGCATTGCGGCTGTCAACCGCGTTTAACCGCGCTGTGGCGTGGCTTGAGTGAGCGGAACGCCACAAATTCTGTTAATTGCGTTAACAGAAGGGGCCGGTTTTGTTGTAAAACTTTAAAATGGCGGCAGATGCATTCGGCTGGTTTAACTTTAAGGGTAACTTTGTGTCATTAAAACGTCTGCGCAATGTGGATTTCGTATTGCGCGTGCCCTCATTCTCCTGAAGGGTCTCACTGCTCTCTCCGCCTGTTTCCAATATCTACAACGTAAAAACTATTCCGATGAAATTTCCAAGGCGCAAACTCCTTGTTGCCGCAACGGCCGCGACGGCCTTGGCCGCCTGGGCCTACAATATTACCGGAACCGTCACCGACCAGTATGGCGAGCCCCTTATGGATGCCACCGTGCGTATACTCAATGCCGGCGACTCGGCTTTTGTGAAGGGCATGATTGCCGATCTTAACGGCGGTTTCAAGGTCTCGGGCCTCAAGAACGGAAACTATCTGGCCGAAGTGACCTACATAGGCTACGAGACCACCTCGCGCCCTCTGCGTATTGCCGACGCCTCGATTAAACTCGACACCATCAAGGTGAACGAGTCGAGCTATATGCTCAAGGAGACCACCGTAATCGGAGTCAAGACTCCCATCAAGGTGATGCAGGACACCGTCGAATTCAATGCCGACACCTACAAGACTCCGCCGAACTCCGTGGTGGAAGACCTTCTCAAACGCCTGCCGGGCGTCGAGGTCGACTCCGACGGCAAAATTACGGCCAATGGTAAGGAGGTGACCAAAATTCTTGTCGACGGCAAGGAATTCTTCGCCGACGATCCTAAGGTGGCTTCAAAAAATCTGCCGGTAAACATGGTCGACAAACTCCAGGTGGTAGACCGCAAGAGCGATCTGGCGCGCCTGACGGGTGTAGACGACGGCGAGGACGAGACCGTAATCAACCTCACGGTGAAGAAAGGGATGAAAAACGGCTGGTTCGGAACCGTCGAGGCGGGTTATGGCACCGACGACCGCTATCAGGCCACGTTCAATGTGAACCGCTTCTGGAACGACAACCAGATTACCTTCATCGGTTCGGCCAACAACACCAATGAACTCGGATTCACCGACGGTAACGGCAACCGCTTCCGCCGGTTCGGCGGTGACCAGGGCATCAATAACTCCCAGTCGTTCGGAGTGAATTTCAACGTCGGAAACCAGGAAATCCTCCGCGTGGGCGGCGACGTGATGTACAGCCATACCAACCGCACTACCCTCAAGCGCCAGATGCGCGACTATCTGCTCTCCGATTCGTATTCGCGCGAGGGTTCGACATCCGACGCCCTCGACCGCGGCCACAACGTGCGCGCAGATTTCCGCATAGAGTGGAAACCCGACTCGTTCAATACGGTCGACTTTCGGCCTACCTTCTCCTACAATACTAACCGGAGCGATATTTTTGAAACCGACACGCTGTATTCCAACAATCCGGCCATACCGATGGTGAACCGCAGCTTCAACCGGTCGAACTCCCATGGGGATTCCTACGAGGCTACCGGCCGGCTGATCTACAACCATAACTTCCGCAGTCGCCGCGGCCGCTCCATATCGCTTATGGCCAATTATCGTTTCAGCGACGTCAGGGAGTATGAGAACGCCTTCTCCTACAACCACTTCTACATGCTCAAGAGCCTGCTCGATGCGAGCGCCGACTCAATCGACTCCTACGAGCAGTATACCGACAGCCATACGTGGGCCAACACCATCGGCGCGCGTCTGAGCTGGACCGAACCTCTCGGCGACGTGTCCAAAGGCCGCTTCCTCACCTTCAGCTACCGGCTGCAGTACCGCTGGAACAACGCCGACAAGAGCGTCGAACGCCGCTATCCCGATTTCATCAACGGCTCCGACGACCCGATGAATCTCACATTCCTCCCCTGGCAGTACATGGACCAGCTCTCCAACAGCTTCCGCAACGATTTTTTCACTCAGGACATTCGCCTCGGATTCAAACTTGTAAAACCCAAGTATAACCTGGATCTCGGCGTGTCGGCCGTGCCGTCGATGTCCAGGAGCAAATACCTCTCGGGCAACAAGCAGGATATTCCCGAGCGCTGGGTATGGAATTTCGCTCCGTTCATGCGCCTGCGCTATAAGTTCGACAAGCAGTCGTCGATGAATCTTATGTATATGGGCCGCTCCTCCCAGCCTTCGATGACGCAGTTGCAGCCAGTGCCCGATTTTACGAATCCGCTCAATGTCGTCTACGGTAATCCGGCTCTGAAGCCGACATTCTCCCACAATATCCGTCTGCGTTTCCAGAAATTCTCGCCGGAGAGCCAGCGCTCGATCATGAGCATGGCCGACGCACAGATAATGCAAAACAGCATCGTGTCGCGCACGGACTACGACCCCCAGAGCGGCGGCCGCTCCACCCACTACGAAAACGTCGGCGGCGTATGGAACGTCCGGGCCATGAACATGTTCTCGCAGCCCTTCGGCCGTAATAAAACATGGTCGTTCAACAATAATGCCTTCGTGTTCTACAACCATCAGGCCGGCTACAACAACGGCCTGCTCAACCGCTCGGGAACGCTGATGTTCGCCGAATCGCCCTCCATCGCCTTCCGTCCGCAGAGCCTGGAGCTGGAGCTGCGTCCAAATTACCGCGTGCAGTGGACCCACAACAGCATCGAGAACATCAACACCCCGACCATCCACAGCTACGGAGGCTCCTTCAACGGCTCCTGGTATGCGCCCTTCGGCCTTGTGCTCGCATCCGATGTAACCTATTCGGCCAACAAGGGATATTCCGAGGGATTCAACACCAACACGTGGCTCTGGAATGCCTCGATTTCATATCAGTTCATGGCAGGCCGCGCAGCGACGGTAATGCTCAAGGTCTACGACCTGCTGCAGCAGAAAAACAGCATCCAGCGTCAGGTTACGGCCAACTATATCGACGACATAGAGTATAACTCGCTCACGCGCTACTTCATGCTCACGTTCACCTATAAGTTCAATACCTTCGGAAAAGGCAACGAGCCCACCGACCGCAACAATCACCGGTGGGGTCCCGGTGGCCCCGGAGGCCCGCCTCCAGGTGGCGGCCGTGGTCCGCGGTAAAAGCAGAAATGTGTGTTTTATAAGAGATAAAGTGGAGGCTCCGGCAAATATTTGCCGGAGTTTTCGCGTTATAATGCATATTGAGCCATTCAAGAGAATGTATCCTGAATACTACGTAACTGGTCGTAAATAATTCCAATGAGCGATTTCAAACTCAACATATTGGGCTGCGGAAGCGCTACGCCGTCGCTGCGTCATCTGCCGGCATGTCAGATAATAGACTACCGCGGATCGCTGATGATGATCGACTGCGGCGAGGGGGCGCAGCTTTCCATGCGCCGCCAGCGGCTCAAGTTCTCGCGCCTGAACCATATATTTATCTCCCATCTCCACGGCGACCACTGTCTGGGGCTCCCGGGATTGCTTTCAACACTTGCCCTTCAGGACAAGGGAGGCACCGTGACGGTCCATACCTTTGCCGACGGAGTGAAGATTTTCAGCGAGATAATGGATTTTTTCTGCCGCGAGCGTCCGTTCGACCTGCAGTTCAACGTGGTAGACCCCACACGGCGCCAGACAGTGCTCGACCTGCCGGGACTCGCGGTCGAGGCAATACCGCTGCGTCATCGTGTTCCCTGCGTGGGCTACATCTTCCGCGAGAAGCCAAAACCCCGCCATCTGCGCGGCGATATGGTGAAATTCCTTGATATTCCGGTATCGAAACTCCACGACATCAAGTGTGGGGCTGATTATGCCGCTCCCGATGGCCGTGTTTTCGCAAACGACATGCTTACCACCCCGGCCGATCCGGCCATAAGCTATGCCTACTGCTCCGACACGGTGTTCACCCCCTCGCTCGCCCGGGAGGTCGAAGGTGTCGACTGGCTCTATCATGAGGCAACCTATACCGACGAGGCTTCCGTACGCGCCCGCGAGCGCTACCATTCCACGGCCTCCGAGGCTGCCCGCATCGCCGCCGACGCCCATGTAGGCCACCTGCTGCTCGGCCATTTCTCCAAAGCCTACACCGACGAGTCCACGCATCTGGCCGAGGCCCGCGCCATATTCCCCTCCACCACTGTATGTGATGAAGGTATGATCGTTGATCTCGGTCAGCGACATGATAGAGATCGCTCTTTGGCTCGGGTCCGTTAACCTCTGAATTTTTTTGAAATGCTGTTCAATTCCATTGAGTTCGCGATATTCCTGCCTATCGTGTTTCTGTTGTACTGGTATGGATTCAACAGGCGCGTTGTCGGGCGCAACCTTTTCATCATCGCCGCAAGCTATCTTTTCTATGGATGGTGGGACTGGCGTTTCCTGGTGCTTATCGCGTTCACATCGCTCTCGGCATATCTGAGCGGAATCGCCATCGGCCGGTGCTATGGTGCGGGCAATTGCAGAGCGGAAGATGCCGGTGAGGCGTGTGAGAATCCTCGGCGCAGACGTCGCGCCCGGGCTATATGTGCGCTCAATATTGTGGTGAATCTCGGCATCCTCTGCGTGTTCAAATACTACAATTTTTTCATGACGGAGTTTGCCCATCGGTTTCTCGGTGGGGATACCTCGGGATTGCTTGTAAAAATCATCCTGCCGGTAGGAATATCCTTTTACACATTTCAGGCGCTCAGCTACACTATCGACGTGTATCGCCGCACACTTGCCCCGACGCGCGACGCTACAGCTTTTTTCGCCTACATATCCTTTTTTCCGCAGCTCGTGGCCGGACCGATAGAGCGCGCCACAAACCTGCTACCGCAGTTCTACCGGTTGCATTCCTTTGATTATCCCGGGGCAGTCGACGGTTGCCGCCGCATCCTCTGGGGACGTTCAAGAAAATTGTGATTGCCGACGGATGCGCTTCTGTCGTGAACACGATATCTGGCCTGGGGCGGCATGCATGCCCTGATGTTCACGCCGTATATCCTTCGGAAAGGAGGCTCGCGGAAGTATCTCGATGTGGTGGCGGCCAACCGGCGGTGGCCCACCTTGCGCGAAACCGCCGGAATGGCATTTACATTCTGCGTGGTTGTCGTGGCTTGGATTCTTTTCAGGTCTGAAACTATCACAGATGCCGGGCGATATATTGCCGGGATGTTTTCATCGTCGTTGTTTACTCGTCCCTGGGGCTATGGGCCGGAGAATATGCTTTGGCGCACATTGATTTTTATTGTGGTCATGCTCGTTCTGGAGTGGGTGCAACGCCGCAAGGAGTGTGTTCTTGATCTCAGCGGTGTGAAGTCGGCTCCTTTGCGGTGGCTGATCTATTACGCATTCATTATCACTGTCTTTATAGTTTACTATAAAGGTGGAGTAGAAACGTTTATTTATTTCCAATTCTGACATGCGACAAGTAAATAGCCTCCGTAAGTTTATTGTCAAGGTTGCTGTCGGTACGTCGCCGGTGATTCTTTTCGCATTGGCGTGCGTGTACTATAACGTATTTGTCCATCCTGAAATTTCCGGCGACCTGGGCGCTCTTGCGAAGATTCCCTTAGGGTGGGAATACAATGACCGGATGAATGAGCCCCGGTTCGCAGACTGCAAAGTGAGACATTTCGGCGAGGATTCTGTGGCCGGCCGCATTTTTACCATCGGCGATTCGTTCAGCCAGCAGGGAATCAACGGTTATCAGAATTTCCTTGGCCATCAGTTGGATGAGATCATCTCGAATTACCCGGTTTTATCTTCCGATCGCCCTGAGGATATTGCCATAGGCCTCCTCAACTCGGGTTTTTTCGACCACAGACCACAGATAGAGCGGGTGATTGTGGAGAGCGTGGAGCGGGAGCTTACGCAACGATTGCTTGAGGTTGATTTTTCATGTGTTCATGATGGCCCCAGACCGCATAGCGATGTGGATGCACCTCCTGCCAGCGGCGAATTTCTGCATCGTATGGTCGCCCAGACCAAGGACTGGTTGCTGTTCAGACTTCATATCGCGCGTCCCAACGTAAGAAGTGTGGATCTGACGTCAGAAATGTTCACACTCGTTGGGAAGGACAATCAACTTTATTTCTATGCGGAAGATCTTAATCGTCTTTCGGTGACTGACGAGGAGCAGGTTGTAATGTCGGAGAATCTGCGCGCGATGCATGACGCTTTCCGGAGCCGCGGCATAAAGATGTTATATATGATAGCGCCCGACAAATACGAGGTATATCAGTACTATGCGGTCAATAATCCTTATCCTGAGAAAATTCTCGGCCGTCAGCTTGAGGCACTTGATTCGCTTGGGTTTGTGGTGAATCCTATACGTCGGATGCGTCAGATGCTCGATGCCGGATGTAAGGATCTCTATATGGCCCACGATACCCATTGGTCGCCTGTGGCCGCAGCCGAAGTGGCGGAAATGCTTCGGGAGAGGATTGTGGAATCCTCTACCGAATGATGCGTTTATGCTTGGAAGATCCGGGACCGCTTTGGTCAGTCGCGGGGCAACCGGGCTATGAGGTCGTCGTGGAGGGCGGTTTTCTTTTCGATGTGGTCGAGGACCATGCGGACGAATGGGTCGCGCTCGAATTCGCCGCGCACCTGCTCGAAGTCGCCCCGACGGTTGCGTTCGGAGGTGGTGTCGAGGCCGAAGCCGATGTGTGATACTGCCGAGAACTCTTTGCGGGCATCGTCGTAGAGCATGCGGTCGAGCTTCACCACACTTTCGACCCAGCGTTTTGCTATGGCGGCCACGTCGGCTATGGTGAGATCGGAGCATTCCTTGCCGAGCCAGCGGCTGAAATTCTCCACGACCCATGTCCATTCCATTTCATAGTAGTCGGCATGGAGGCGGTGCAGCCGCTGGTTGACCGCGTCGAGGCGCTGGATGCTTCCGTCGGCAATCTCGGAGCACAGACGGCGGATTTCCAGCTTGGGTGCGATGAGTCCGGCAAGGTCAACCCATTCGCCGCGTCCGGCTTCGAGGGTGGGGGCGAGGCGGCGCCGGATGTCGGCGTCGCAGGTAATCTGCATCCCTTCGAGGCGTTTGAGCACGGAGTTGCCCATGAATTTGTCGATGGCCATGCCGTAGTACATGCGCCCCTTGCGCAGGGCGGAGGCGCTGATGGTCATCCCCTGGTAGGAGTAGAATTGCGACGTTTCGCCCGAGGTGGCTTCGATTTCGTCGAGCAGGGAGATGCCGTCCATCATCTTCTGCACGGTATAGGGACTGAGCAGGTTGAAATTGATGAAATCAAGCTTATGGGGTGTGCGGCGCTTGTCGCGCTTGGGCCACTTCATGGCGTCGCGGATTGTGCCGACGCTCTTGAGGTTGACTCCGGGCACGAGGTGGGATTCTCCGGCTTTCTCTATCAGATAGCTGAACGGAAGGCGGGAGGTGTCGGAGTGGCTTACGTGGCGCCCCATCACCAACGAGAATGCGCCGATGTGGGCCGGCCACAGGATGTAGCTGTCGGAGGTGGTTTTCGAGCCGCGGTTGACCACGCCCTGATGGATGGGTCCGAGCTTGTACATGTGGTTGCTCTGGTTAGATCCGGAGCCGGCGTTGAGGAATGAGAACATGCCGGCTATCAGGAGGCTCGACTTGTGCATCGTCACGGTATAAGGCCCGGCGAAGATAGCGGCCGACTCGCCGTTTTCACATGCGCAGTTAGCGAAGAAAAGCGAATCGTGGGCCGAGAAAAGGCGCGTAAGCTGCGATGCCTGCCCTACGAAGGTATGGACGAGCACCGCGCCACAGTCGACTTTAGCGCCGGCGCAGAGAATGAAGTCTTCGGCCATCACGTTCGGCCCGACGAAAACGGGGTCGTCGGCTTCCGACATTATCGAACCGTTGACAAGGCGCGTGGCTCCGTCGATGGTTGCGTGCGGCCCGACGTAGAGGTCGTTGATGGTCCCGGTGTTGACGATGGTGACGTGGTCGGCAATTTTGCCGCGTGAGGAACGCCGCGACTCCACGTAGTCGTCTACGAGTTTACGGAGCCGGCCTATCAGCTCCTTGTTGTGACGGTACATGGCTATTATGTAGGCCACATGGGCCGAGAGGCAGTCGTAGATCGGCACTTCGCGTCCGCCCGTCTCGTTGAGCACCGATACCTCGATGCCGTTGCCGAAGGTCGATTCGCCGGTCATGGCTATGCAGGCCGTGTTGGCGATGAGAGTGCCGTCGGCTATGTCGTAGTCGGCGATATAGTTGCCGATGCGGTCGATGAGCACGTTGTCGCCTATATTGCAGTTGTGGATGCGGGCGAAGTAGATTCCCGTCTGCATGGGCACGTGGCCGCCGCCCGTCAGCACCTCCTCGGTGGTGCCGAGAGTTACGTCGCCGGAAAACGTGGCGTGGCGGTAGTGCTGAGGGCGGAAGGGGTCGGCAACGCGGATGCGGGTCCAGTCGTGGCAAGTGCAGGCATTGGCTTCGAGTATATCGATTTCGCCGGAGGTGAGGGGGCGGTGGTCCATAGAAGTTATGGCGGGGTTGGTTAGTGCGTGTGAAGTTTGGTCAGGGGTGTATCGGGCCTCAGAGGAGTGATTCCTTCAGTTCGGCAAGCGATATGCCGCGCAGATCTTTGGGGGAGAGAAGCATTTCCGCCGGGTCGACAGGCCAGTCGATGCCTACTTCAGGATCGTCGAAGCGGAGGGTGGCCTCGCTCTGCGGGGCGTAGACGTTGTCAACCTTATACTGGAACTGGGCCACGTCGGTCAGCACGAGAAATCCGTGGGCGAAGTGGCGCGGGATGTAGAGCTGACGGGCATTCTCGTCGGAAAGTTCCACGGCCACGTGGCGGCCGAATGTGGGCGACCCCTTGCGGATGTCGACGGCAACGTCGAGCACACGGCCGCGCGACACGCGCACCAGCTTGGCCTGCGACCATTCGCCTTTCTGGAAATGCAGCCCGCGGAGCACGCCGCGCGTCGACATCGACTCGTTGTCCTGCACGAATCCGGGGGCGATGCCCGTGGCGGCCTCGAATTCGGCCTGTTTGAAAGTTTCCATAAAGTAGCCTCTGGCGTCGCCGAATTTTTTCGGTTCGACAATCCATACACCTTCTATTTCAGTAGGAATGAAAGTCATAACTAAAGATAGATATGTCGTTTTATAGAAATTCTGCCCTACGGGCGTGAAAAAAATTTAACATCGGCCAAAACAATCGGCCGGCGGGTTGTTATTATGTTGCAAAAATACTATTTTTGCTCAACATTCAAAAGCCAATTTTACAACTGCTAAAACTATCCCCATATGAAACAGCGCAACATCATCCTTTTCGACCTCCCTGCGGTGCGTGAAAATCTCCTTCCGCTTAGCTACACCAGGCCCATAGCCGACTTTCTGGTCGGAATCACGACCTTGCGCAAGAAGTGGGAATCGTTTCTCGCAGGCGAGTTCTCATATTCCACAGTGGGCTATCTCTCCGAGAAATACCCGATGAAGGCTGCTGAGGAAAATCTCTTTATCGCCTCGAATATCATCGCCACCGAGCAGCTTGCGCGCCGCCTTGATTCGCTTGAGCCGGGCGAGGTGCTGATGGCCGACACCATGGCCGGCCAGCGCGTGCTTGTGGGTTTCAAGGGCGGTGCCAACCGCCTCGACGAGGTGATTCATTCCATGCCCGCCGGAATCGTATATGAGGAGAAAGTCGACGCCATCAACTACGTTTACGACATATTTCTGCTCAACGGGCGCCAGATCGAAGCCGATTTCGACGTCCTTACCGCCGGGCGCGAGGGGCAGAGCATTCCGCGGAGCAATACCGTGATCGGTGATCCCGAGCGGATATATATCGAGAGCGGCGCCATAGTGGAGGGTGTGGTGCTCAACGCATCCCACGGCCCTATTTACGTCGGCCGCCACGTGGAAATCATGGAAGGAAGCTGCCTCCGCGGCCCCATCGCGCTGGGCGAGCATTCCACCGTCAATATGGGCACGCGAATCTACCCGGGCACGTCGCTCGGCCCATGGTGTAAGGTAGGCGGCGAGCTCAACAACGTTGTGATTTTCGGCTTCACCAACAAGGCCCACGACGGCTTCCTGGGCAACGCCGTAATCGGCGAATGGTGTAACCTCGGTGCCGGCTGCGTTGCCTCGAACCTTAAGAACGACTATACGGAAATCAAGCTCTGGAACTATCCCAGCCACCGCTTCCTGCGCACCGGTCTGCAGTTCTGCGGCCTGATTATGGCCGACCACTCGAAGGCCGGAATCAATACGATGTTCAACACGGCCACCGTTGTAGGCGTGGGAGTCAACATCCATGGCTCGGGTTTCCCGCGCAATTTCATCGCCTCGTTCAGCGAGGGCGGACCTTCTGGCTTCACCGATCTGCCCATGGAGAAATTCTTCGACATAGCCAAGCGCATGATGGCTCGTCGCGGCCGCTCGCTTTCCGAGGCCGACAACCGTATATTCCATGCCATACGCGAACTCGCTGAAAACTACAAGTAAACATATCAGGCCACAAAAATATAAGGGCGATGCGCCGGCTGGCGCATCGCCCTTATAATATTTTAAGTAACTGGTCGAAATTATTTTATTATTGCTGTCCGATAAAACTCGTTGACAGGCAAAATGTATGGCTCGGCTGCT
>ENA-UOJD01000270-UOJD01000270.1-human-gut-metagenome-genome-assembly--contig:-P48-NODE-270-length-82233-cov-122.279856_pt1 | contig 82233 bp, 65 predicted proteins | sample MGYA00242342_ERZ723889 | MGnify/ENA metagenome assembly ERZ723889 | reverse complement strand
TGAATTTCAATAATTTCAAAGTACTCTTATGATTTTTTAGTGGACACTAATGAAAATACAGAAATCTCACCACATCTCGCTCTCTTTCTTGGACATGGCGGCAATTTCATCGGAGGACAGCTTAATATAGTCCATGATGGTCTTTTGGGGCTTGTGGCCGCTGACCTGCATCATCTGGATGTTTATGGGATTGTGACTGCATCTAATAAGGCTGAAGCAAAGTCAGAGGATGCAATGCGTATTGAGGTTGCATCTGAGATTGAACGTCCTATGAGATTGACGCTGCCATACCAGCATAGTTGTTGGTCAATAACGGCACATTGCATCTTAGCATCAGGTCTATGAAGAACTTTAATTCCCATTGCCTGTAAATCGGCCTCACGATGACCTGTTTCGGATACAACTATTGTCACGTCAATACCACGGAGCTTGGTTGCAGCCAGTAACTCGATAATACGAGGAGTGCGGTTCCATCGGAGACGAGTTGTGGAGATTATGATGCTGTGCTTGGCGGATGCAAGGTCTTTGTGGAATTGGCTCTCAAAGTTATCTGAATCATATATTGTTTCGGTCTTCACTTCGGCAAACAATCCCTCATTGGCGACAGCAATGGAATAACCGACCGCTTTATATCCATGTAACCGTTTTCGATACATAGAGTCGCATATTGGTACCCGGAGGTCTACATAGTCATAAATTCGGACTTCCGATTTCCCGATATAATCACGATGGAGGCGCCCTGTATATTGGGCTATCAATCCTTTCCATGAAACAGGAAGGGCAAGCATCAGTGTGTCAAGGCGAGGCAAGTCAAAGCCCTCGCCGACGTATTTGCCGGTAGCGATTACAATAAGTGGTTCGTTGTCGGGTACCGCCGCTAATTGTGTAATCGCCTCCCGTTTGACTTTTGTTGAGTCATTCCCGACAAGCCGGATAACGTTGGGACATATCTTCCGGCATTCATCCGCCAGATAATCAACATGTGCCGTTCGTGCAGTCAAAACCAATGGAGATCTTCCTTCTGCAAGATTTGATGAAACATCATCAAGAATCAGCTTGTTACGAGCGTTATCTTCCACAAGACCATCAATCACCTGCGAGTAATTGTTCCCATCTGTATTCAACAGACGGTGTGAGGTGAATCGCGGTATTAACAAGCGTTGAAACAATTGATTGGACTGCTGCTCCTTTGAGTCGGAAGAATATCGGATTTCACCGCATTGCATAAAAATTATGGGCTGATGACCATCTTTGCGAATCGGGGTGGCTGTAAGTCCATAAACATAATTAGCATTCACCTCGCGTAAAATCTTCTCGAAATTTACCGCAGGAGCATGGTGGCATTCATCAACAATCACCATACCATAGTTGCGGACAAACGGCTTTATCTCATTGTCGCTGAGGCAGGATTGAAGTAACGCGATGTCGATTTTGCCATTGAGAGTATTCTCGGTAGATGACAACGCTCCGAATTGTTGAAATTTCTTCTTGCGACCACGGCCTTTAAGCGCATCTGGAGCATGAAATGATGTAGCCAAAAACTCAGATAGACGTTCCCTCCATTGGTCAAGTAACGCTTTTGTATGAACCAAGATAAGGGTGGAAGTCTTTTTACGAGCAATCATAGCAGCGGCTGTAACTGTCTTGCCGAATGCGGTCGTGGCATATAGTGTACCACATCTATATTCGGAAAGTATCTCAACTGCTTGCGACTGCTCCGTTCGTAATTCTCCCTTAAACTCTACTCCAATGGAAGTGCCGTGGCAAGTTTTATCTTCAATCGTAATCTTAACTCCATTTTGAGTCAGGAATCCTATTGCGGCGTCTTCACATCCACGAGGAAGTATCAAATAATCGTCTGCAATCTCAGAGCAAGAGATAATCCGAGGCAGATTGAACGTAGGCAGTCGCATACCGAGTTTGGCATAAACCTCCGGATTTTTGAATGCGGCCATGCGTTTAAGGTGATTTATTGCTTTTGCCGAAATCCCATTCATGGGAATATACACGCTTGACGAACGGACTATTGTAAGGCTACGAGGGAAATCGGTCGTTGTCATCGGTTTTGGTATAGGTCTCTCCCATGGCAAGGATTCACTTGACTTGGACAGCTCTCCCATCGCTTGCTCTCTGGAGTATTTCGCAACCGCTGACTCTACCTCTGTCATAGTCATTTTCTGCATAGTCTGAAGATATGCCCATTGGTCATGATATGGTTGGAATCTCTCATCAACGAACACACTGTTCCCGTTTCTGCGGGATTGCCCCTGAAGAGGCAACGCCACAAGGTTGCCGAAGCCACCTTGCGGCATAAAGTCCTGATTCGGAAAGAACCGGTCGTATGATTTGAACGACATCTTTCCTTCACGCTCCATCGCTTCGGTCAAAATTACGTTGCCAAGTAGTCTTGCCGTTTTAGCTTTTATGGGCTCTGCGAACAGAATCCAGATATGGGCACCGTTGCCGGAACGTGACCGCTCAATGTATGCCGGAATATTCCAATCCTTGCATACCTTGACGTATGCTCTCACATCGGTCTCATAGCCATGCTCACAACTCTTGTCATCGAAGTCGCAGCAAATGAATCGGCAGGTATTGTCAGGCAGGATAGCATATACACCAACCACATCACGACCATTGGAATCTTTCCCCTCAAGGTGACGGTAAATATCATCATAACCTAATGGCTGAAATTCACGGTTTGGACATTCGGCACACTTATATTTTTTCTTATCGCAATACTCTCGATCCCATTCACGTGCACAAACCGGCTGATAACCGCTCTTGCCTGTGCTTGGACTATACCAACGCCGGGCAAATATATCCTCGCGACCACTAAATATATCCCTGAACAATGCAACCTTCTCATCTAATGACAATATCGAGGTCGGATGCGAAGCGGATTGAGATTGAATAATGGTATTTTCAATAAGTTCATCTGGGGAAATGCCATGTTTCTTCAATAGGCGGCGCAAACGGGCATTTTCCTTCTTGAGAAACTCTATTTCTTCAAAAACCTCTTTGTTATAGCCCATTGTTGACTGCATTACAGCAGGAATCCTATATGAATCAGTTGTTCTTGTTGATGAGGTTGACAACGACCTTGACCATAGTGTCCTTCTCTTCGGTACGGCTTTCGGCAATCATAAGGGTCAGAGCCACAAGAGTGTTGTCTGCAATACGTTTGGAACCATCCTCATTATATAGAATACGATTGCCATTGAGAAACCACAGAAATAGTGTGGCTGCTATACGTTTGTTACCGTCGCTGAAAGAATGGTTCTTGGTGACCAGATAAAGAAGCATTGCTGCCTTTTCTTCCACCGAAGGATAAAGGTCAATACCACCGAACGTCTGATAAATCTGCCCGATGGAGCTTTTGAAAGAATCATCCTTCTCGTTGCCAAAGAGCTCGGAGCCACCAAACTTATCGTGCAACTCACGAATTACTGCCATTGCATTTTCATATGTGGCATGAAACGCCTCTTTCCCGGTTGTCTGCTCAATCCTCAGTTCCTGATAGTCATAGCGGTCGAGAGTGTCGAGAGCATAAGTATAGTCCACCACCACATTGAGCAGGGAACGGCTATCCTCTGTAAGTTTCTCCTGATTTTGGATTGTCCGACCAAGGACCTTCACCAACTGGCTCAATTCATCGTATTTCTGTGCAGCGACACGTTCGTTGATAGCATAGCCATTCAGTAGATATTGTTTCAATATCTTGTTGGCCCAAATACGAAACTGTGTGCCACGTTGTGACTTTACTCGGTAACCCACAGATATAATAACATCAAGGTTATATAGGGCGGTAACATACTGTTGGTCACCGTCCGAACCCACATGTGCAAAATTTGCACATGTGGTCTCACGCTCCAGTTCGCCCTCCTTATAGATGTTGCTTATATGGCGCCCTATAACAGTTCGATCCTTTTGGAATAACTCTGCCATTTGAGCCTGTGTCAGCCAAACGGTTTCATCATGAAACTTTACATCTATGCTCGTTTCGCCATCATTCGTCTGATATATAACGATACTATTTGTCGATTCTAAGTTGTCCATATACAAAATTATAAAATATTTCTTGAATATCAACTATCTAAACGTCCGCATTGTCAGAATACATCTACCTTTGCGGGATTGGCAATAGCGTCTATCTCGTCGGCGATTTCATCGGAGGACAGCTTGATATAGTCCACGATGGTCTTTTGGGGCTTGTGGCCGCTGACCTGCATCATCTGGACTATTGTGTATTTGTATAAGAGGTACATATCGGTTATGCCGCTGCGCCGGGCTGTGTGGGAGGTGACACAGGCATAGCGCGGCATCACGACTTCCCCTTTGGTGTTTCGGTCGACCGTCAGTTTGCCGAGTTCCTCATTCTTCTTTTGCTTCATTGTCAGTTTGGCGGGAATCTTGACAGCCAATGATGGCACGGATTCAGAGAGTTCTTTCAGTATCTCCTTGATATAGCGGTTTATCAGCACATCAATCACCGAGGGGATATTATAGCCGTATTTCTCGCATATGGCATGAAGATTGGGATTCATTATCGGTATCTCTTTTGCAATGGCCTCAGCCTCCTGCTGGCTACGTATGATTTCCGATTTCTCCGGGTCGGAATCGCCATTATCTCGGCTTTCACACGCTCACGGTCAAATTCGGGAGCATCCATCTCCAGCTTGAGCATAACCTCAATGCGACCGAGCATATCATGCAGCTTGGGATTTTCATCACCATTCGTAACTGTTCGGAGACATTCAATCCCACGAACTTTCCCCAAACCCCCAAACTTTAGCAGCGGTTAACTATATCCGATAACTAAAACCTTTAGCTCGGCGAGGCTTGACTGAGCCAAATGTGGTGACCTCACCCGATTTTCCGCCGGGTCACCACGTTTAATCGTAAAAATCCCATAAAAATTTCGCACCTTTGTGGTCGGATTGACATAGGTCAATTCACGACATTTTGAAATAAGAAACGGTATGCTCTCTTGTAATTGGAAACGTAGGAACTTTTCAGGATACAAAGATAGGGGTCAGCGGATATTTCCGGTTGGTATGATGGTAAAAAGAGGCTTGCTCATATCATGCATATTGAGTAGCTATTCTAAACATGAAGAACTTTATGTCTTCGACTCCTCTCAACTGGCTCCTAAATGCTTTGATTTTAGCATTAAACGATTCCGCAGCTGCATTAGTTAATCTATCAATGAAGTAGTTTAGAATATTATCGTTGTAATTAGCAAACGTATTAAGCACTCTATTGAACTCCTTGCAATCAAATTTCTCCACCTCATTATACCATTTAGCAAGAGCAAGCCGTGCCTCTCCAATTTTAAACCTTTTGTTAAATATATCAGTTAGCATTAGTGTCCACTAAGAACTCTTATGATTTTTTAGTGGACACTAATGAATCCATATATCAGCGTGACAAGTTCGGTCAATTGCAAGAATGCAAGGCAGACTGCAAAAGAGAGGGGTATTTCTTTTTTTACGTTCTATCTCCATGCTATATGAATGAAATTACCGAGCTGCGCTATCGAATAGACCGCAATGAAACGGTTATCGAGTATGACCGAATTGATGCCCTATGCCCGATCAAGATGACTAAAGGTAAAGGGTTTGTGACCATAAGAATTCATTATAAAGAGAATCGGACAGAGTTTTGCAAGTCAACCTCGTATTTAATCAAGTCAATCGACAATGAAGATGTATTTGGTGCAGAAGCGGGTTGCACAGAGTATGACGTTGCAATTGTAAGCGCAATACCGAATCTAAGGTTCACCTCGTTATCATGTACCCAGCGGCATAATAAAGGCAATGATTATCCACTGATAAACGTCGGAAGGAAGGATGAGGATTTCAATATGCCCATCGCCTTATCTGTTCATCATGGATTTGTAGATGGAGAACACATTGCGGATTTTTATTGGCGGGTTCAAAATAATCTCGATTCATAGAATGACCACCGAGAAAGAATAATATTCCTCTCGATGGAATTCTCATAAGAACTTGTTTGTCTCGAAGCGCTGGTTCTCGACTGTCTGCTTGTTGGAACTAACGTGAGTATATCCGTATGTCATGGTCTTTTTTTACCATAACATACGACTTTTATCCCCTCATACTGCTCATATCATCCACTTTTTTTTTCCTCAATGCTCATAGTTCCGTTTGGCTCGGGCAATATATATATGCCCGACAAACTAAACCGAACTATATGCGGGCTGGTGAAAATAAAAACTCAAAGCCGAGCTATTCAAAAAGAATACTCATGTCAAAACTCTTATCTATTTCTTGAGAGTAACCGTTTGCTGATAATCCTCCGGACGTCAGCATTGTCAGAAAGATTGACTTTGATGTTTTTGTGACATCTCTCAATCTTGAAACCGTGTTTAACAGGACATCCATGTATTTGCCATCTATCGTAAATTTTGCCTTTACATATTTCATTTCGATAATGTTGATGGCCTTGTCATTCCTGTCAATCAACAGGTCTATTTCTGCACCTGACATGCCGTCTTTGGGAGGAGTACGCCAAGAATATTCACTGGTCAGGACCCCTTCAATCCCCAATGCCCGTTTGATTAGATTGGAGTGCAACAGACATACGCGCTCAAAGGCATAACCACTCCAATTGTAGAATATCGGAGAATTTTGGATCTTAGACCAATAACCTTCGTCATTTATGGCTTTATCGGATAGGAATTTGAAATGGAAGAGGGTAAAATTATCAATCAACTGGAAAACAGTATTCTTAATTTTTGCTCCCAGTTGGTTGTATCTTCGTATAAACCCGCATGATTCCAAGTCATCAAGATACGTCTTTATTCTACCCGTGTCAGGCAAGGAGGCCTCCTTTATTATTTCATCTCTCGTCATGCCTGTTCTCTTCTTTCCAAGAGCCGTTATTATTGCCATATATGGTTCGGGATTCTTAAAAAGGGATGAATATAGTTCCTTAAACTCATCTTTCAAATTGGCGTCACGAGAAAAGAACAAACTATTGATATTCTGCGACAAGCTCATTCCTCGTTTAAGCATTGACCAATAGTAAGGCACTCCTCCAAACACCATATATGCCTCAAGGACAATTTGTCTTGACATGCCAAGTTTTTCCGACTGGGCATATTTCTCGCATTCTCTCAATGTGAACGGCTTAAGATAGATTCTATCCGACAGCCTATTATGCAAACCGCCTTTATTATGGAATATTTTCTTAACTATCCAGGATGTCGCCGAACCGCATATTATCAGCAAGATATCTTTTCTTGCTGAAGCCCATCCATTCCAAAAATTCTCAAATGCTGGCAGAAAACTTGATTTTGGACCATCCATCCATGGCAATTCGTCGAGGAACACGACTTTCTTGCCCTCAGGTAATGAAGACAGATAACATGACAAATCATAGAACGCATCTATCCAATTGGAGGGCACCCTTGATTTTGTGTAACCATGCAGACTAAGGGCATTATGGAAATTTTGCAGCTGAACTTTTGTAGAGACATCAGCAATCCCGGAATAAGAAAATGAAAATTTATTCCCGAGTGTTTCTCTTACCAAATAGGTCTTTCCAACTCGTCGCCGACCGTATATGGCAATAAACTCGGACCTTCCCGAATTAAATGCCTCTTTAAGAACGCTAATTTCTGATTCTCTCCCAATCATGGTGGTTTATTTTTTGCAAAGGTAAGCAAAATGTCTTACATCACAAGACGGAATCGCTGTTGTTTTTTGCGATTCCGTCTGCTGATGCGGTTTTATTGCGATGTGTCGATTCCAAATTACACTCCATCGAAAGACGGAATCGGTAATTTACTCCCCATATTCCGTTGCTTGATGGAAGTACCTCAGAACACATCCGCTTTTGTTGGGTTGGCGATTGCGTCTATCTCATCGGCGATTTCATCGGAGGTCAGCTTGATGTAGTCAATGAATGTCTTTTGGTCTTCTGCGGCTTTGTCGTTTTCCTCCACCTTACGATTGGAGAAAAACATCAACGCTCGGTCATTGTTGTGGATGTCATCTGTATAGGCATAGCCCACCAACGCCCTAAACGATACGAGATATTTGTTGGCTGAACTACCTATGTATTTCAATTCCATCACACCCGGATGGAGGGTGTCCATGCTGCCCGATTCCTTAACCTGCTGCAAAAAGAAATTGAGGAATTATAGTATATTTCCACCAGGATATGGATATGGCAACGTGATTCAGCTCCGCCTATGGGATGAATAAGGTAAAAAAATGGGGGTGGGGCCGGTGTTATTACCGATTATTGCGGAAAAAGTGCTAAATTTGTGCCGACGTTTCGGGCCTGAAAATTAGGCGTGTATGCCAATTGTTTGATTATCAGGCTGTAACCATATTGCCAATGACCACATTCCAGCAGATTCAGCATATGCTTGCCCCCGACCTCGAGCGCCTTAACACGCGCATCGCGGAGGCTTTGCGTTCGCCGAATGTGCTGATGAATCAGGTGATCGCCAACTATCTTGAAAAGAAAGGTAAGCAGATCCGGCCCATCATGGTGCTTCTCAGCGCGCGTCTGCTCGGCGAAGTGAACGACAAGGTGCTTGACGGCGCCGTGGCTGTGGAATTGCTTCATAATGCCTCGCTCATCCACGACGATGTGGTCGACGATACGAAAATCCGACGGGGAGCCGCCACCATCAACGGCATGTGGGATAATCATCTGGCCGTGCTTGTGGGCGATTTCTTCCTTTCCAACGCTTTGCTTGAGGGGGTTGCCACAGGCGATATCCGTATGGTCGAGTCGATTGCGGCGCTTGGCCGTCTGCTCTCCATAGGCGAACTCGACGAGATTTACAACGCGCGCTACAATGCTCTTGACGAGAAGACCTACTTCGAGATAATTTTCCGCAAGACGGCATCACTTTTCGTATCCTGTGTGGAAGTCGGTGCATATGGCGCCGGCAGCACAGCGACCCAGCTCGAGGCCTTGCGTGAGTTCGCGCGCCTGCTCGGTCTCTGCTTCCAGATAAAGGACGATATTTTCGATTATTTTTCCGACGAGAAAATAGGCAAACCCACCGGCAATGATATCCGCGAGGGTAAAATTACGCTCCCCCTGATTCACGCTCTCTCGAAAGCCGACCATCCGCGCCACGCCGAGATGCTGGCACTGGCCCGTGCAGATGTCCATACGGCCGACCAGGTTGGTAGTCTGATTGCTTTCGCGATCGCGGAGGGAGGTATCGACTATGCATACGCCACGATGAACGGCCTGCGTGCTCGCGCCGTAGAAATTCTGGAGAATGAATTTCCGGCTTCGGCCGAGCGCGATGCCCTTGTGGCCCTCTTCGACTTCATCATCAATCGCGAGAACTGAGTCTCTGCCCCCCAAAAAGTTACACAACCCCGCCACCGGCCTTTAGGGCGGCATACAGAATCCCGAGGAGGAGACCGTCAGCAATTTCAAGCCCTGCCGCCAGTGGCTCTACAAGACCGAATACCCAACATAGACAAAGCGCGGAGTTGTGAATCTTCATGCCTCCGTAACGCCCCTTACCCTATTTGAACCGCATTGCACCAGGATGCATCCCTACAAGCTGATATCCAAGTATATTGAAAAAATTACGAAGCAAGAAGGATTGTATTATCCTCACAATTGCACCCCCAGTTCAACTATTTATGTTGTAAAGCCTTACAGGCCGGAGAGGAAGATGAGGAGGATGGCGGAGGGGGCGATGTAGCGGAGGCAGAAGATCAGGGAGGCGACGGCCAGACGGCCGCGGCGCCCGTCGAGGGCGAGTTCGTTCCTGACAACCGCGCGCTTCATAACCCAGCCGACAAGTATGGATACCATCATGCCGCCCACGGGAAGCAGGATGTTGGACGACACATAGTCGAACATGCCGAAGATGGTGCGCCCGCAGATGGTGGCGTCGGCCAGAGGGCCGAACGAAAGGGCGCAGGCGGTGCCGGCAACCATGGCGATAGCGGTGGTGAGGATGGTGGCCGCAGAGCGGCGCATATGGCATTCCTCTGTGAAAAATGCGATTGAAATTTCGCTCATCGATATGGTCGACGTGAGCGATGCCACAAGCAGCAGGAGGAAGAAAAGCGTGGCCCATACGTTGCCCCACGCAAGATGGGAGAAGATGGCGGGCAACACTTCGAACACGAGACGCGGGCCTGATTCAGGCGATGCTCCGAAGGTAAACACTGCCGGAAAGATAACTATTCCCGCCATCACGGCCACGAGCGTATCGAGACCGGCAATAGTCGAGGCGCTGCGCAGCAGCCGCGTCTCGGGCCGGAAATAGCTGGCATAGGTGAGCAGGCACCCCAGCCCGAGCGACAGCGAGAAAAACGCCTGGCCCATCGCTCCGATAAGCACGGAGGGAGTGATAGCCGAAAAGTCGGGCCGGAAAAGGAAGAGAAGGCCTTCCCTGGCCTCAGGCATCATCATAGAATTGGCGCAGAAGGCCACCAGAAGCACGAACAGCAGCGGTGTAAGCACGTTCGACACGTGTTCTATCCCCTTTTCGACGCCACGGCGCATTATCACGTAGTTCAGCGCCAGAAAGCCGACCGTCCACCCTACGGGTTGCCACGATGCGGTAAAAGAGGCGAATTCCTCATGGAGCTGCGTCTCGCTTCCGGCAAACCCGCCGACGGAGTGGACCACGTAGCTGGCGGTCCATCCGGCCACCACGCTATAGAAACTCAGAATCATCAGCGACGCCACGATGCCCATCATTGCCACAAGCCGCCAAAGCGGCGAGCCGTGAATCTTGCGGAACGCGCCGTAGATGTTCGATCCGGTGGAACGTCCGACAATGAATTCGGCCGTAATCACCGGGATGCCAATCAGAAGGATGCATCCCAGATAGACTATAAGGAACGCTCCCCCTCCGTGCATGCCTGCCTCGTAGGGGAAACGCCATATGTTGCCCAGCCCTACGGCCGAGCCCACGGTGGCGGCAATCACGCCCAGACGGGTTGCGAACTGGGCGCGGCTGCCGCCGCCTTTGTGTCGGTTATTTTCTTGCATTCAATAATTTAAAGGGGGGACGCCCCGTAGGGTCAGAGCTGGGCGTCGATCAGCGCGATTTTCTGCTCGATGGCGGCCAGATCGTCCTTGATGCGCTGGATACGGCGCTCCATTTCGCGAACCATCGAATCGCCGCTCTTGCTCTTGGAACTGAGGAAACCGAGGTTATTCTCGTAGGTTTTCAGCTCGTTGCGCTTGATATCGTAGGCGCGTACAATGCGGTCGCGCTCGCGACGCAGCTTGGCGGCGTCGCCGCTCATCTCCTTGACGACATCCTCAAAGCGGCTTGCGCCGGCTCCGTCGCGACGGGCACGCGAATAAAATGCGTCGCAGAGGGCGCGGTATTCGTCGTAAATCTTGTCTTTTTCGCGGAAAGGCACATGGCCGATCTCCTGCCAGCGGGCCTGCAGCTCTTTAACCTTCGGCATGGCCTCGGCGCGCGGAGTGTCGGCTCCGATAGCCTTGAGTGCCTCGATAATCTCGCGCTTAGCCTTGAGGTTGGCCTGCTCCTCGGAGCGGCCGTCGCTCTGGTTGCGCTTGCGGGCTTCGAAGAAGGTATCGCATGCTTTCTGGAAACGCTGCCATACGGCGTCGCTCTGCTTTTTAGCCACGGTGCCTATGGTCTTCCATTCCTTCTGGAGAGCCACGAGGCGGTCGGCCGTACGGCGCCAGTCGGAGCTTTCGCTCAGCGCCTCAGCCTGCTCGCAGAGGGCAATTTTTTTAGCCAGGTTCCGGGCGAGTTCATCCTTCACGGAGCGGTAGTATTCACCCTTGAGAGTGAAGAAGTTATCGCACGCCTTGCGAAAGCGGGCGAAGAGGGCGTTGTTAACCTTGCGCGATGCGAAACCGAGCGTCTTCCATTCCTGCTGGGCGGCGATTATGGTTTTGGTTGCCTCCTCCCATGCTCCGAAAGATTTGAACTGAGTGCAGTCGATGGCCTCTACATGTTCGCAGATAGCCGTCTTGGCCTGCTCGTTGGCAGCTTCGCGGGCCTTGCGCTCCTCGAAGAAAGCCTGATATTTCTTATTGACTACGGCCGAGGCATCCTTGAAGCGTTGCCAGATTTCCTCGCGCAACTCCTTGGCCACGGGGCCGGTCTGACGCCATTCATCGTGAAGGTTCTGCAGGCGTTTGAACGCGAGCACCACATCATCGTCGGCGTCGAGCTTTTCAGCCTCCTCGCAGAGGAGGGTCTTGAGTTCCAGATTCTTGCGGAAATCGTAGTCGCGCAGGTCCTTATTGACCTTCAGCTGGTCGTAGAACTGCTCCACGGTAGCCTGATACGTCTTCCAGAGGTCGGTGGCCTCGGTGGGAGGCACATCGCCGATGGCCTTGAACTCGGCCTGAATCTCCTTCACGCGCGGGAATGTGCGGTTCACGTTGTCGGTGTCGGCAGAAAGCTGCTGAAGTTCCTCGATAAGAGCCTTCTTGCGCTCGAGGTTGGCGGCAAGCTCAGCCTCGTGGGCGGCAGTAAGAGCAGCCTTGCGGTCGCGAACGGCGTTCATAAGCTCCTTGAACTGCTCTTCGGCGGGGTCGAGAGCCGGCAGAAAATCGGCCTCGGCATTTCCGGAGGCCAGAAAATCAGCCATTTCTGCCTCGAGTTCAGCCTTCCGGAAGGAATAGAACAACTGTTTGAGGCGAGCCACCTCCTCGCGCGAGATTTCTACGGCATCGGCCGAAGCGAGGCGCGTAAGAGCCTCAAGCACATCGGCCTTGTCGGCCGGATCATTGGGAGCTTCGGCAGTCTCGGCCTCAGGCATCTGTTCTTGAGCGGTTTCAGGCTCAGCGGCCTTCGATTCATCAGCTTCGGCCTCGGGAGAAGCGGAGGGGGTAACTTCGGCCGCAGCCTGAGGCTCGGCCTGGGGAGCAGTGGGTTGAACGTCTGCCATAGGATTTTCGGCAGCGTCCGACGTACGCATTTCCATAAAAACGTGAAAAAGATTTATTATATAACAAGGGGCACAGCCACCGCCCACCCTCGGCGCGGCGCTTAAAAGGCGCCCCTACGGCGGTGAGCATTAGCTTTTTCCAAAACAATTGCCAAATATAACCATAATTTCCGATTTCCGCCAAATTATTCTCCTCAATTATACATCTATGCGTGGAATGGGGGAGGTCTGGAGGTTTAAATTGGGTTAAAATGGTTGTGGAGCGGGAAAGGATGGCGTAACTTTGTAAAAAATATACGCCGGAGGCGGCCGCACCGCCACTTTTTTAATGAAAACCTTTATCAGGATATCGATTTACTACTGATGAAAAATTTCTATTCGCGATTGATGAAAATGGATATTTACAGATACTTACGATATACGGCCGTGGCGATTGCCGCGATGTTTGCCAGCACGGATGCCATAGCCGAAGGCGACGCTACGTTCCGATGGTTTGAATACTGTCCGGGCGTTGAGCGACATGTGGTTGTGCGCTCCGGCGATTCGCAAAGCAGGCGCGTAACACGGAAAAAGAAGGGGCGCCGCAACCGCACGCGCGTTTCGGAGATGCGCCCCGACGTGCGCGTCGAACGTGTGGCGCCTACAAATTGCTTCACCGATTCGTTTGCTTCCCATGAACTCAGCGAGCGCTGGAGTCACATCAACGAACCCGACGACGACAACTACCACATAACGCCCGACGGACTGACGCTCACCCCTACCTACGTCAACCTTTCCAACACACATTATTCACCCACGGCCATATTCCTCGATGCGGCCGAGGGGCCGTTTGTGGCGGCCTGTCAGGTTGACTACACTCCCTCCACGCCCCACGATTTCGCGGGGATGGCGCTCTACGCCGACGCCGGCAGCACGATAACTTTCGGCCGCACCATAGTCAACGGGCGTCAGGCCGTGGTGGTGCGCTCGCTGCGCGACGGCTACGTCACCACAGCCTATCAGCCCCTTCAGGATTATGAGACTGGCTACATTCTCTGGCTGCGCATGAAGAGCTACGACGGCGAGGCATCCTTCTTCTATTCCACCAATCACGGAGCCACATGGACGCCCGTAGCCAACAATCTGCCGCTCCCCGGCGAGACTGCCTCCGAGGCCGGGAAGGAGGAGGCATCGCCCGAACCGCGCTTCCTGTTAGGCCTCTATACCTCCACCTTCGGCAACTGAATCTCACAATTGCCTCAGTGATCACATCCATAAACAATGTAGGGACATCGCTTTGCGATGTATCAGTTGATTATCTGTTCCTTATACGTGCCAAAGGCACGTGCCTACACTGTTGATGAGAGCCTTATAAGTCAAGTCAGACAAAAAATTAAAGGATTTTATGACATTATAATAGCGAAAGTTGTTATATAATTGTGTAATTTCGCCTTCCTAAAGTGTTAAATAAGAGTCGGCGTTAACTTAATTTCCAATTAAGTGTCCTCGCCTACGCCAACAGAAGGTGCTATTGCCCGCAACGCACTTCTACATTTCAACTTCACTACAACGTATTTATGAGAAAACTCCCCATACTCCTTGCCGCAGCGGCCCTCGCCACATTGATCGCCGTGGGCGCCACGCGCAGCACGAAATCGGCCATCACGCGTAATCTCGACGTGTTCACATCGCTCTACAAGGCCCTCCAGACCAACTACGTCGACTCTATCGACGCCGACAAATCGATGAAAACCGCCATCGACGCCATGCTGGGCGAGATAGACCCGTACACGGAATACATTCCCGAGTCGGAGCAAGATGAGTTCCTCACCATTTCGACCGGCGAATACGGCGGCATCGGCAGCTACATCAACCAGCGGCCGGAGGGGGGCGTGCAGGTTACGGAGCCCCGCTTCGGCACACCATCGCAGCGCGCAGGCCTGCGTCCCGGCGACGTGTTTCTCGTAATCGACGGCGACAGCGTGGCCAAATCGCCCAGTTCGGAGGTGAGCAAGAAGCTGCGCGGACAGGCCGGAACCGACGTGAAGGTGACGGTACGCCGCCCATATGTGGAGGATTCGATTCTCGATTTCACCATCACACGCGAGAAAATCGACGTGGACCCCGTGCCATACTACGGCGTGGCGCGCGACGGCATAGGATACATCCAGATCACCACATTCAACGACAAGACATTCTCCCAGACCCGCGACGCCTTGCTCGACCTCAAGAAGACCCCGGGCGTTAAATCCATAGTTCTCGACCTGCGCAACAACGGGGGCGGCCTCCTCGAAAGCGCCGTGCAGGTGGTCGGACTTTTTGTGCCGAAAGGCACCGAGGTGCTCCGCACGCGCGGCAAGGGGTTGCTCAACGAAAAAATCTATAAGACAACCCATCAGCCGGTCGACAACGAAATTCCCCTGGCCGTTCTCGTCAACTCCGGCTCGGCCTCTTCGGCGGAAATCGTCACCGGTGCTCTTCAGGATCTCGACAGGGCCGTGATAGTGGGCGAACGCTCGTTTGGCAAAGGCCTCGTGCAGTCAACCAAGCAGCTCCCCTACAACGGGATGCTGAAAGTCACCATCGCCAAATACTACATTCCCTCCGGACGCCTCATTCAGGCCATCGACTACTCCCACCGCAATTCCGACGGCTCGGTGGGGCGTATTCCCGACAGCCTCACCACCGTATGGCATACACGCGCCGGCCGAGAAGTGCGCGACGGCGGCGGTATCACCCCCGACATCAAGGTCGAGCTGCCCGAGGGCAACCGACTGGTCTACAACATAATCCGCGACAACTGGAGTTTCGACTTCGCCAACCGCTACGCCGCGCGCCACGACTCGGTGGCAACTCCCGAAGCGTTTGAGATTACCGATACCATCTTCAGCGAATTCAAGGCCTTCATCGACCCCGGCAAATTCAAATACGACCGCACCACCGACATGATAATGGAGCAGTTGCAGCAAGCCGCCGAAACCGAAGGCTATCTCAACGCCGAGGTGCAGTCCGGACTCGACTCGCTCAAGACGCTGCTTCACCACGACCTCAACCGCGACCTTGATTTCAACCGCAAGCTCATCAGCGAATATCTCGCCTCGGAAATCCTTCAGCGCTACTACTACGAGCGCGGCGCTATAATTTCCTCTCTCAAAACCGACCAGGAACTCGACTCGGCCGCAGCCGTGCTTTCCGACCCCACGCGCTACCATGCCATCCTCTCTCCCGCAAAAAAGAGATAAGTCCCCGACAGTCAGCATATATCCCCCGAAATGCAGCTTCAGGAAATTGAGTCAGCTTTCATTACGCCTGCCCGCTTGCGCGCCATCGTCAAGGCCGTAGAGCTGGCAGGCCGTCAGCGTGTGGAATTCAAAGGGCTCTCCGGTTCGTCGGCGGCCATGGCACTGGCGGCCATAGGGCCGCTTCCACACCCCGTTGTCATCATGGCCGATACGCTCGACGACGCCGGATATCTCTATCAGGATCTCTCTCGGCTGATAGGCGAGCAGGCCGTGGCCATGCTACCCTCGGCCTACAAACGCGATATAAAATACGGCCGGGTCGACCCTCCATCGCAGATCATGCGCATCGAGACGCTCAACCGCCTGGGCGACCCCGCCGACAAGGCGTTGCGTGCCGTAGTCACCTACCCCGAGGCCATCGCCGAGAAGGTGGCCCGCAAGGCCGACCTTTCGGCCCATACGCTCAGGCTCGCCGCAGGCGGGGGAATCAATCTCGACGACACCCGCAAATGGCTTATCGACAACGGATTCGGCCAAGTAGACTACGTCTACGAACCGGGCCATTTCGCCATCCGCGGCTCTATAATCGACATATTCGGCTATTCTTCGGAACTTCCATACCGCGTCGACCTCTTCGGCGATGAAATCGAGTCGATCCGCACATTCAACATCGAGACCCAGCTCTCCGAGCGCAAACTCGACAGCATCTCTGTGACGGCCAACGTGGCTACCGACAGCGACTCCGCCGGAGAAAGCCTGCTCGACTTCGTGGCATCCGACACGCTGCTGTGCGTTCGTTCCGAGCAATTCGCCCTCGGGCGCATCGACGCCGTATGCAGCGAAACCTTCAGCACTTCCTCGATGCTCGCCGACGAAGGCGACGCCAACGCGCTGAAAAATCTCGTAGACCCCGGGCGCTTTCACGCCCGATGGGAGACTTTCTCGAAAATACATTTCTCGGGCGTGAAAGCACCCGACGCCGAGATTTCCGACGAACCCCAGCCACAAAACTCCACCGCCGCTCCGGTCGCAAAGCTCGTCACGGCGCGCGGCACAGCCACACTCGACTTCGGCTGCACTCCCCAGGGCCTCTACCACAAAAATTTCGACCTTATCTCGGCCTCGTTCACCCATCTGCTCGAACAGGGCTACAGACTCTACATACTCAGCGACAGCGAGAAACAGATTGAGCGCCTGCGCGCCATATTCGCCGAGCGCGGCGATAAAATTCCCTTCACACCGGTGCTCTCCACCCTCCACGAGGGGTTTGTGGACCATGCCGTCCGCGCCTGCTTCTTCACCGACCACCAGATTTTCGACCGCTTCCACAAATATACCCTCAAGGGGGAGCGCGCCCGCTCGGGTAAGCTCGCCCTCTCGCTCAAGGAGCTGCAGTCGATTGAGCCGGGCGACTTCATCGTGCACGTAGACCACGGCGTAGGCCGTTTCGGCGGTTTGCTGCGTACGCAGGTCAACGGATCCACCCAGGAGATGATCAAGCTCGTCTACAAAAACAACGACTGCATCTTCGTGTCGATCCACTCGCTCCACAAACTCGCCAAATACCGCGGTAAAGAGGGGGTTGAGCCGACCGTCAACAAACTCGGTTCCGGTGCATGGAACCGCCTGAAAGAGAAGACTAAAAGCAAGCTCAAGGATATCGCCCGAGACCTTATCCGCCTCTACGCGGCGCGCAAGGAGGAGAAAGGGTTCAGTTTCTCGCCCGACTCATATCTGCAGCACGAGCTGGAGGCCTCGTTCATCTACGAGGACACACCCGACCAGACCACGGCCACCAACGCCGTGAAACAGGATATGGAGAGCCCGCGCCCCATGGACCGCCTGATCTGCGGCGATGTGGGTTTCGGCAAGACCGAGATAGCTGTGCGTGCGGCCTTCAAGGCCGCCACCGACGGCAAGCAGGTGGCCGTGCTCGTGCCCACCACGGTGCTCGCCTACCAGCATTTCAACACCTTCCGCAGCCGTCTGGCCGACTTCCCCGTGAGGGTGGAATATCTCTCGCGCGCACGCACCGGCAAGCAGGCGAAGCAGATTCTCGCCGACCTCGCAGAAGGAAAGATCGACATACTAATCGGCACCCACCGCATCGTGGGGAAGGACGTGAAGTTCCACGACCTCGGTCTGCTTGTAATCGACGAGGAGCAGAAATTCGGCGTGGCCGTAAAGGAGAAACTCAAACATCTGAAGGTCAACGTCGACACGCTCACCATGAGCGCGACTCCGATTCCGCGAACGCTCCAGTTCTCGCTTATGGGCGCGCGCGACCTCTCGGCCATAACCACTCCGCCGCCAAACCGTTACCCCATCCTGACTTCAGTCAACACCCTCACCGACGACATCCTGGCCGAAGCGCTCAACTTCGAGCTTAGCCGCAACGGTCAGACATTCATAATCAACAACCGCATCGAGGGTCTATACCAGCTCGAGCAGATGGTAAAGCGCGTGGTACCCGACGCACGCACGCTCGTGGCACACGGCCAGCTCCCGCCCGAACAGCTCGAGAAGGCCGTAATCGACTTCGCCAACCACGACTACGACGTGCTCCTGGCCACCACAATCGTAGAGAGCGGCATCGACATGCCCAACGTCAACACCATCATAGTAAACAACGCCCAGAACTTCGGCCTAAGCGAACTGCATCAGCTGCGCGGACGCGTTGGCCGCTCCTCACGCAAGGCGTTCTGCTATCTGATGGTGCCTCCCGGCACTCCGCTCACTCCCGTGGCGCGCCGCCGCCTGCAGGCCATAGAGAGCTTCAGCGACCTCGGCAGCGGCATCCACATAGCCATGCAGGATCTCGACATACGCGGCGCAGGCAATCTGCTCGGCGCTGAGCAGAGCGGCTTCATAGCCGACCTGGGCTACGAGACCTACCAGAAAATTCTTAAGGAAGCCGTAACGGAACTGCGCACCGAGGAATTCTCCGACACGCTGAAGGCCGAGCGCCCCGAAGAGGAGGAATTCGTGGCCGACTGCGCCATCGAGAGCGATATGGAACTGCTCCTCCCTGCCGACTACGTGCCGCAGGAGAGCGAGCGCATCGCCCTCTACCGCGAACTCGACAATATCGACCGCGAGATGGATCTGATGGAGTTCCAGTCGAACCTTATCGACCGCTTCGGCAAGATTCCGCCCGAAACTGCCGAACTTATCCGCGTGCCGCGGCTGCGGCGCCTCGGCCGTCAGCTCGGTATCGAGAAAATCTCGCTCAAACAGGGGCTTATGTACCTCTATTTTGTCGACGAATCGAACAAGGCCTACTATCAGAGCCCGATGTTCGGGCGCCTGATCACCTACCTGCAGCAGAATCCGCTGCGCGTGAAAATCCGCGAGAAGGCTGGCAAGCGCAGCTTCTCGATTGCAAACGTCCCCTCGGTTGAGACGGCTGTCGACATTCTCCAGGAGATTCACGCCCTCCCGGTTAGCTGACAGCCGCCCCAGACTTTCGGGAAATCAATAAAACGGATGGAAATGGTGCACCGGCCCGTGGCCGTGGCCTATGGCATACTGCGCTCCGGCGGCGATGGCTCCGGCGAGGTATTCCTTGCCGAGCTGGGCAGCCGTGTCGAGGTCGGCGCCCTTTGCCAGATATGCGGCGATGGCCGACGAGAGCGTGCAGCCCGTGCCGTGGGTGTTTTCGGTGTGCACGCGCGGCGACGTGAGGCGCATCGAGCGGCCCGTCTCTGCGTTGTAGAATATATCGGTCAATTCATTGTCTGTCAGATGCCCGGCTTTCAGCATTACCGACACTTTGGAGTCGGTCAGCCGCGAAAGCTCACGGGCAGCGTCCTCCAACTGGTCCTGATGGTCGACCGTCTCGCCCAGCAGCAAAGATGCTTCGGGGAGGTTGGGCGTTATTACACGCGAATAAGGTATCAGCTCGTCGCGCAGTGTGGACACGGCCTCGGGCTGTAAAAGCGCGTCGCCCGAAGTGGCCACCATTACCGGGTCGAGCACGATATTGCGCACAACGGGATAGCTCTGAAGCGTATGGAGCACTGTGCGGATAAGCTCCGAACTGTGGAGCATGCCGATTTTCACGGCGTCAACGCCGAGGTCGTCGATTACGGAGCGTATCTGCCCCTCCACGAATTTCACGGGGATGGGATGTACGCCGTAGACTCCAACGGTATTCTCATCTACGACGGCCACGACGGCCGAGGTGGCGAACACCCCGAGCGCCGAGAAAGTCTTGATGTCGGCCTGCAGGCCGGCGCCCCCCGAGGGGTCGCTGCCGGCGATTGTCAATCCTATTTTATGCTTTTTCATTATCGGTATTGTTTAGCGGTCAGCGAACTGCATGGGAGCCTGCCAGAATGCCTCCTCCATGCGCGAGGCCTGATAGAAAACTTCCGTCATGCGGCGGCGCGTCTCGGCGGGAGCCTCGGCGGCAAGCCGGTCGCAGATATCGATGGCGAGGTTGGTCGAGGCGTCGAACCCCTCGTCGGCATAGGTTCTGATCCAGGCCGCATACGGGTTCCCTTCCATTCGTGCGGCAGCGATGATATGGCGGCCCACCTCGCGGTAAATCCAGAAGCACGGTAGTATGGCGGCACACTCCACGGCGACATCCTCAAGCGCCTGAGCTTTGAACAGGGATGTGTAGTGCAGGCAGGTGTCCGACATTTGGTCGGGCGTACCGTCGACAAAGAGGGCGTGGAGGCTCTTTTCGACCATCACGCCGTCGCGGGCGAACCGCAGAAAGGTGTCCATCAGTTCGGGCGACGGCACGCGCGAGGCGATGTGGGCCAACACGCGCGAGTACTCGTTGAGGTAGAGAGCATCCTGGCCGATATAGTGGTTGAAGCAAGCGCGCGGGAGCGTTCCCTCGGCAAGCCGCTGAAGGAACGGCAGTTGCAGTATCCGCTCATAGACGGGGAGCGACCGGGTCCACGCCTCTTGGCTCCAGGATTGTTCAGAAGTGGTTGACATTGGGAAAGTTGTTGTAATATTGAGGTTTAGAAGGAATTTTAGAAATCAATAATTTCGGAGCGAAGCGAAAGCAGGTCAAGGAAGAAGAGGCGCCCCGCCAGCGGCTCGCCGCAGCCGGTGATCACCTTGATGGCCTCGCAGGCTTGAATGGCTCCTATCGTGCCAGGCACGGCGCCAAGCACACCCATGGTTGGCTGTGGGCGGCCCATCAGTTCCTCCCGGTCGGGGAAAAGGTCGGTGAGGCGGCGCGCACGCGGCGGCTGATTCATCACTCCCACCTGGCCGCAGAATTCCCCTATCGCTCCAAAAACCCACGGGCGACCGGCTTCCGCACAGGTATCGTCGATCAGAAAGCGCGTGGTAAAATTGTCGGTGCAGTCCACCACCATATCGCAGTCCGCCACAAGCCGAGCAGCGTTTTCAGACGTAAATCCCTCGGGAACAGCCGTGAAGTCGATTTCGCTGTTGAGCTCGCGGAGACGCCGGAGGGTGCATTCAGCCTTCGGCTTGCCGAGGTCGGCCTCAGCATAGAGTGTCTGCCGCTGGAGATTGCTGAGGCTCACGGTGTCGGGGTCGCAGAGCGCGATATGCCCCACACCGGCTCCTGCAAGGTAGGTGGCCACCGGCGCACCCAGGCCGCCGAGCCCCACAATGAGCACGCGGGCGCCCCGGAGGCGCTCCTGCCCCGCCGGACCTATCTCCGGGAGCATGGTTTGACGCGAATAGCGGCCTTTCGGCGATATTTCGTGGCTCGACGTCATAATATCAAGAGTTTAACAGGTTATGGCGGCTCAGTCGAAAATACGGTCCCAGTCTTTCCATACCGGTTCGCGACCGAGGGCGCGGAGGTCGGCGGCTATGGCGGCCGGACTCGTCGGGTCGCTGATGGCAAACTGCTCGAGCGAGTCGGGATATGTGGCGTAGCCTCCAGGGTCGGTCTTCGACCCGGCGCTCATTGTTGTCACGCCGAGCGTAGCCATGTTGTTGCGGAAAGCGTGGTTTTCGCGGGTGGAGTAGGAGATGTCAACATCGGGATCGAAGATGCGGAAGGCGAAGGTGAGCTGTGCCAGCTCTCGGTCGGACATCACGACGTTGGGCTGGAAGCCCGATTCCGACGGCCGCATGCGCGGAAAGTTTACGGAATATTTTGTCTTCCAGTAGTTTTTGCGCAGATAAAGCAGATGGCGTGCCATCATGGTTACGTCGGTGCGCCAGTCCTCCAGACCGATGAGCACTCCCAATCCGATTTTGTGGACGCCGGCCATCCCCATGCGGTCGAAGCCGTCGCAACGCCATTCGAACTTCGACTTCATCCCGGCGGGATGATACACCTTGTAGCGGGCGCGGTTGTAGGTCTCCTGGAAGCAGATTACCCCGTTGAGGCCGGAATGCGTAAGCCGCTCATAATCTTCGGCCGAAAGCGGCATCACCTCGATGGTGAGGTTGCTGAAATAGGGGCGACACACCTGTAGCGCCTTCTCTATGTAGTCGGTTCCGGCGGCGAGCGGATTCTCGCCGGTCACGATAAGCAGATTCTCAAACGGCCCCATGGCCTTGATGGCCTTGCACTCGGCCTCGATCTGCTCGGGTGTGAGGATTACGCGCGGAATCTTGTTGTGGCGGTTAAAACCGCAGTATACACAGGAGTTTGTGCAGGAATTGGTTATGTACATCGGGATGAAAATCGACACCGTCTTGCCGAAGCGTTGTTCGGTTATGGCGCGGCTGCGACGCGCCATCTGTTCGATATACGGTGAGGCTGCAGGCGAGATCAGCGCCATGAAATCGGTGTCGCTCAGGCGCTCCTTGGCCAAGGCACGCTCCACGTCGGCAGCCGTCATGGCCTGGATGCGGGCGGTGGTTTCATCCCAGTCGTAATGTTTAGCTAAATAGTCGGAAAACATTTATGCTTTTTATATCAAATCTATCTGAGAATCAGTCGAGAAACGAAGTGAGAGGAGATGTGGCCTCGCCGTAGGAGCCTACGGCGCCGAGTCCGGCCTCGAAAGCCTCACGGCCGGCCACGGTGGCGTCGGCAAATGCACGGGCCATGCGCACGGGGTCGCCGGCTACGGCGATCGCTGTATTCACCAGCACGGCATCGGCGCCGAGTTCCATCGCTTCGGCAGCATGGGAGGGGGCGCCGAGCCCGGCGTCGACCACCACAGGCACGCGGCTCTGCTCGATGATGATTTTCAGCAGGTCGCGGGTCACCAGTCCCTTATTCGAGCCGATGGGGGCGGCAAGCGGCATCACGGCGGCTGAACCAACCTCCTCGAGACGCTTGCAGAGCACTGGGTCGGCCTGGATGTAGGGGAGTACCACGAAACCCATCTTGGCGAGCTTTTCAGTGGCGAGCAGTGTCTCCACGGGGTCGGGAAGCAGATATTTCGGGTCGGGGTGGATTTCAAGTTTTATGAAGTTGGTGCCAAATGCCTCGCGGGCCAGCTGGGCGGCCAGCACGGCCTCGTCGGCGTTGCGCACGCCCGAGGTATTGGGAAGCAGCTGTAGGCCTTCGGCCACCACGTGGCGCAGCATATCGTCCTCGCGGTTGTCCATATCGATGCGCTTCATGGCCACGGTGACCATCTGCGAACCCGAGGCCTTGATGGCGCGGGCCATAAGCTCGTTGCTGCGGAATTTTCCGGTGCCTACGAACAGGCGCGAGGTAAATTCCTTACCTCCTATTATAAGTTTTTCCATTGTTCGGGGTTATGTAGGTTATTGTTTATCAGATTGATTATTTCGCGGGTTGTTGCCACCGGGTCCGGACTGCCGAGTATCGTGGAACTGATGGCCACGCCGCTGACTCCGGTGCGGAGTATCGCGGGGATGTCGGCCGGGCCGATTCCACCGATGGCCACCACAGGGATGCGGATGCCGTTTCTGCGGCACTCTCCCATAATATTATCATAGCCCTCGAGGCCGAGCGTGGGAGCGAGGTTCTTTTTGGTCGACGTGAAGCGGTAGGGACCCACCCCGGCATAGTCGGCTCCGGCGCGGGCGGCTTCGAGGAGAGTCCCGAACGTGTTGGCCGTTGCGCCGATGATTTTCGCCGGACCGAGGATTCGCCGTGCGTCGGCCACGGGCATATCGTTCTGCCCCAGATGCACGCCGTCGGCGTGGAGCTTTTCTACAAGCTCCACGTGGTCGTCGACAATGAATGTGGCACTATAGTCGCGGCAGAGCGCCGCGATACGGCTCCCTTCGTCGAGAAGCGTTTCGGTGTCGGCCTCCTTGTGGCGCAGCTGAATCCAGCGGCAGCCGCCTTCAAGGGCCAGGCGCGCACCCTCCACCACATCAAGCGCCTCCGTAGGGTGCGTGATAAGCTGCAGGGCAAAATGCTCCGGGGCGATTTGCCGTCGCCATGCGTCGGTCAGTAGCGCCGCGCCGCCGAATCCGGTGCCTGCGATGCGCGGCAGCATTTCGCGCGTCACGCCCCCGAGAGCAAATATTTTCTCCGAGGCCACGGCGGCCAGTTCGTCGAAACTGTAGGCGGGTTGGTAGCCGGGCTTTGACATCGACGGCGCCACGGGGCTGAGCAGGACGTAGTCGGCCGCCTTGGCGGCTTCCACCGCCTCGGCGGGTGAATGCGCCCCGCGGCTTACTATCCCGGTAAACCCTTCGGGCACAGCCATGCAGCGGCCGTTAAGCTGCACGCCGCCTACTTCCAGCCGAGCAGCGAGCGCCTGATGGTCGTGGAGTGTCAGCCTTTGGCGAAGCTCGGCAGGTATCTCCTCAACGAGCCGCATGATTTCTTCGGCCGACGAGCCGGGTTTGCGTATGTGCACGCGCCAGAAGCCTCCGGACGTAAGCGCGTCGGCAATCGCCTGCGCCTCGCCGGGATAGAAATATGTCGGAGTGATGGCTATGAGTCTCATATTCCGAACGTTATCCGCCGCACACAGCGCGTATTACGGTGATTTTCATCCCATCTCTGAGCGGCATCTCCGCCCACTGCGAGCGCGGAGCCAGCGTATTGTCTACGGCAACGGCCTGTCCCGGCCCGTCGAGCCGTTCGGCCTTCAGCAGTGCCGCCAGCGTCGGCACCGTCGCGGCATCCACCGTCACCGTCCGTTTATTTATTTCAACTTCCATTACTATAAGTAACTGTTCAAAATTATTTTATACTTTCCTGATCAAATTATTTCAACATTTCCGCGGTAAAATTTTCGAATCTTTTCCTCTCTTCATCAGTCGTGTAGACATCTACACTCCTTCTTCATCGAGAAAAATCTCCTGAAAATTTTCCTCCCGGAAATATTAAAATAATTTCGACCAGTTACTTATGCAGTTATATTTAAAATTATCTGTCGGTTATCCCATATTGTTGGGATGCACACGGCGCTTCCGTATGTCGTACCACCGCCCCTATAAACGCAAAAAACCGCTGCTCGGGGGCAACGGTCGGCATCTTGTTCCGTCCGGAACCCGGAAAACGCGATTCCGAGGGGCGGAACTATGGGGAGGAAGCGCTCAAACTCCTTCCGGCGGTGCTGGCCGCGTCAAGTTCAAAGGGTATGATCTCAGACAGCCACCCGCCAACCGGGCCGATTGCCACCCCTCTTGAGCATCGGGTGTATTATCTTCACCTGCAAAAGTACTAATTCCCCCGCTCATTTGCAACAGGCATCATTTCAAAAAGGTCTTCATTAGTGTCCATTAAAAAAACAAAAATGTTCTTTGAAATGCCAGGCAGAGGCTCAGGTCAGACGATTTTGACAGAGGGGTTGATGAGGGTGAGGCGGCGGTTGGCACGGGTCACGGCGGTGTAGAGCCAGCGGAAGAAGTCGACGGTCGAGTAGGCTTCGGGGGGTATGTAGCCCATGTCGACGAATACGGAGGGCCACTGGCCGCCCTGGGCTTTGTGGCAGGTGACGGCATATCCGAATTTTACCTGAAGGGCGTTGTAGAAGGGGTCGGCTTTCAATACTTTCCGTATGGCCGTGGGGGAGGCGTCTTCGCCGACGCCTGCATCCCGCAGAGCCTGCCGGTAGAGCCATTCGCGCTTTTCGTTGGGGAGGCCGGATGTGTCGCTGCGGAGAGTGTCGAGGTTGAGTTTAGCGTCCACGCGCCAGTCGAGGTCGGGGAAGTACAGCCGTACGTCGGCAAACGTGCTGATGGCGTGCGTCTCGGTGGAAAATACTTTTTCGACCACACAGGAGTCGCCGTTGGCTATGAAATCCATAGGGCGTCGCGACTCACTCTCGCCGTTGATGTTGCCGCTGGTGGCGTCCACGACCGACGGGCGCGTCCAGTAATAGTTGTTTTTGGCGATTATGAGTCGCTCGCCGGCGCAGAGATCTTCCTCGCGGTCGTAGATTATTTTGCGGATGGCGAGGTTGAAGTCGGCGGCGCGGCGGTTGGAGCGCGTGATCAGCAGGGTGTTTTTTTCGCCGAATTCGGCAAACGACCGGCCGAGTACTTCCTCAAGATTCTCCGGTTCCACTACGGCCACATCCTGAAAACCGGAAATTTTGATTTCCGGCTCCACGAGTTTGCCCGACCGCAGTGCGCGCCGAAGCCGGGTGGCGTTGTATAGGATTCCCGAGCGCGCCTTCTGGCGCACGGTCTTGGTGATGGTGGCGCGCACCACGTGCATTCCCTGCGCTTTAAGCACTTCGGGATTCATCGCCGGAGATTCCTCCATCCCTACGGGAGGAAGCTGGGCTGTGTCGCCAAGAAGAATCAGCTTGCAGTTGAGGCCGGAATAGACGTAGAAAAGCAGGTCCTGGAGCAGGTTGGGACTGCCGTCGGCGGCTCCGTCGCCGATCATCGATGCCTCGTCGACGATGAAAACCGTGTTGACATGGGTGTTTTCGGCCACGTGCGATGTCCAGTGGCCGTCGGGGGCGAGCACCGGGGCGCGGTAGATGGTGCGGTGGATGGTATAGGCCGGCAGTCCGGTGAACGACGAGAATACCTTTGCGGCGCGCCCGGTCGAGGCCATGAGTTTGGTGGGAATGCCGATATGGTTGAGTGTACCCACGAGCGCTCCCATCACCGATGTTTTGCCCGTCCCGGCGTAACCGTTGAGAATGAATACCGTATCCATGGGCGTATAGAGTGAGCAGAAGCGCGCCAGAGCGGCCACCAGCTTTATCTGCTGGTCGGTCGGCTCGAACGGCAGCCGCTCGAGCGTCATCATGGCGAACCCTTCGATGTCCATGGATTTTCAGTGGTAGTGTATGGCGGCTCAGTCGAGCTTTTCTGATAGCGCGGCTATGGCGCGCTCGGGGCGCACGCGGCGGTAGATTATGTCGTAGACCGTATCGGCTATCGGCATCGACACTTCGTAGCGCTGGTTGATTTCATGGATGCATTTTGCGCCGTAGTAGCCTTCGGCGGTCTGCTCCATCTCCATGCGCGCGGCTGCCACGGAGTAGCCTTTGCCGATCATGGAGCCGAAATTGTGGTTGCGGCTGAAGCGGCTGTAGGCCGTCACGAGCAGGTCGCCCAGATAGACGCTGTCGCAGATGTGGCGCGGACGCGGATTCACCGCGTCGAGGAAATGCTCCATCTCGCGTATGGCGTTGGATACGAGCATAGCCAGGAAGTTGTCGCCTTTCTTCATGCCGTGGACTATGCCTGCGGCGATGGCGTAGACGTTTTTGAGCACTCCGGCATATTCTACGCCGTCGACGTCGGTTGTGGGGATGGCGTGGCTGTTTTTTGCACCGCAGAGAGCCAGACCGAAGCGCTTGGAAGCCGCTATGTCCTTACAGCCGATAGTGAGATATGTCGGGCGGTCGAGCGCCACCTCTTCGGCGTGGCAGGGTCCGGACACTACAAGAAGATGGTCGTCGGCAACATGGAAATTGTCGCGCATGTAGTCGGTGATGAGCACATTTTCGCCGGGAACAATTCCTTTCACGGCCGAGACGACGTATTTTTTGCTGATGTCGACGGTGAGCTTTTCGAGATGGCTTTTGAAATATGGCGACGGCATCACGAGCAGGAGCGTGTCGGCCTGCCCGGCAACGTAGTTGATGTCGGAGGAAAATTCGATGCGCTGAACGTCGAACTGCACGTCGGTCAGGTAGGTCGGGTTGTGGCCGAGCCTCTGGAACTCTTCGATGCGGTCGTCGCGACGCATGTACCACATTATGGTATCACGGTTGCGCAGCAGGAGTTTGGCAAGGGCGGTGGCCCAGCTGCCGCCTCCCATCACGGCTACACGTCCGGGAAAGTCTTTCGGTAGCATGATTTAAGCGTTTGCGGGGGATGATGCAGAATGATTTTTTGCTACAGCCTCAGTTCAGTTGTTGGCAGAGGCTTTGGCGGCTTCGATCCATGCCGTCACTTCGTCGATGGAGGGATTCTTCAGGCCGAGCTTGAATTTCTTGTTTATTCCGCAGAGTTCCTGATGGAGTTTTCCGGGAGTGGCTTCGGCAAGGGCGTCGACTGTAAGGATGCCGGCTTTCTGAATGGGAGCGACCCATTCGGATGCAATGCCAAGGGCGGTATACGCCTCCTCCTTGTCGCGGCGCGCCACTTTTTCAGGACGCATTTGCGGGAAAAGAAGCACCTCCTGGATAGTGGTCTGGCCGGTCATGAGCATCACGAGTCGATCCATGCCGATACCCATGCCCGATGTGGGGGGCATGCCGTATTCAAGGGCGCGGATAAAATCGTGGTCGATGATCATGGCCTCGTCGTCGCCTTTTTCCGAGAGACGCATCTGCTCCACGAAGCGCTCATACTGGTCGATGGGGTCGTTGAGTTCGGAGTAGGCGTTGGCCAGCTCCTTGCCGTTGACCATCAGCTCGAAGCGCTCGGTGAGCTGCGGATTGTTGCGGTGTCGCTTTGTAAGCGGCGACATCTCTATGGGATAGTCGATTATGAACGTAGGCTGGATGTAGGTCCCCTCGCACTTCTCGCCGAAAATTTCGTCGATCAGTTTTCCTTTGCCCATGGTCTGGTCTACCTCGATGCCCATCGAGGTGGCGGCGGCGCGGAGTTCGTCCTCGTTCTTGCCGTCGATGTCGAAACCGGTATGCTCGAGGATGGCGTCGCGCATAGTGGCGCGGCGGAAGGGGGCCTTGAATGATATTACGTTGTCGCCCACCTTGACTTCTGTGGTGCCGTTCACTTCCATGCAGATGCGTTCGAGCATGCGCTCGGTGAAGTCCATCATCCAGTTGTAGTCCTTGTAGGAAACGTAGATCTCCATGCAGGTGAACTCGGGGTTGTGGGTGCGGTCCATCCCCTCGTTGCGGAAGTTTTTGGAAAATTCGTATACGCCTTCGAATCCGCCCACGATAAGACGCTTGAGATAGAGCTCGTCGGCGATACGGAGATACAGGGGGATGTCGAGAGCGTTGTGGTGGGTGATGAACGGGCGCGCCGAGGCACCACCCGGGATGCTCTGGAGTATGGGGGTCTCGACTTCCATGTAGCCGTGCTCGTTGAAGTAGGCGCGCATGGAGTTGAACACCTTTGTGCGCTTGATGAAGATGTCCTTCACGCCGTTGTTTACCACAAGGTCGACGTAGCGGCGGCGGTAGCGCAGTTCGGGGTCCTCGAAGCCGTCGTAGGTCACGCCGTCCTTCACCTTTACGATGGGAAGCGGACGCAGGCTCTTGCTCAGCAGAGTGAGCGAGGATGCGTGCACGGAAATCTCACCCGTCTGTGTGCGGAACACGTAACCCTCCACGCCGACGAAGTCGCCGATGTCGAGGAGCTTCTTGAATACCACGTTGTAGAGGTCCTTGTTTTCGCCGGGGCAGAGCTCGTCGCGGTTGATATATACCTGGATACGGCCGTTGGCGTCCTGCAGTTCCATAAAGGAGGCTTTACCCATTATACGGCGGCTCATTACGCGGCCGGCTATGCTCACGCGGCGCGGCGCCGGGGCGTCGGGAAGGGGATTCCCTTCGGCGTCGACGGGAATGTCGGTGAAGTTGGCTTTTATTTCGTCGGTATGACCCGTCACAACGTATTCAGCTGCGGGGTAGGGGTCGATACCCATGGCACGGAGCTGTTCGAGCGACTGACGGCGAACGGCTTCCTGCTCGCTGAGTTCAAGTGGATTCATAATCTATAAGTGCAATTTTGTGCAAAATTACGCAAAATTTGGCAGAATATCCACCCGCGGCGCAAACCTTTTTGCGCCGCGGGCGGCATGATGAGATATTGGCCTAAGAGGCAGCGGTTTGTAGAGGCGTGGATGTGGGGCGGCGTCAGGCTTTGTCGGCGGTGACGCGCTCGAGCCATTTGAGCATGCCGAACATGGCGCCCATCGAAATGAGGCAGACAGCGAGGAATACGACCCAGGCTACCCAGATGGGGCATTTGTTGTAAATCAGCGGGCCGATCCACAGCAGAAGGTTGCCCACGGCTGTGGCACCGAGCCAGAGGCCCTGGCAGAGGCCCTGCATATGTTTGGGAGCCACTTTCGATACGAACGAGAGGCCCAGCGGCGAGATGAACAGCTCGGCCACGGTCATGAAGAAGTAATAAACGATGAGAACCCACCATCCGGCTTTGGCCACGTCGACACCCTGAGCCATCATGGCGCGGAACTCGGTGCCCGAGGGATAGTTCTCCACCAGCGAGAATACAGTCATGAAGAGGTAGGCCACACCGGCCAGACCCATGCCTATTGCGATTTTCTTCGGGGTTGAGATTTCGCGGCCGCGACGGGTGAAGGAGGCGAAAATCCACATTACCACTGGAGTAAGTACGATTACGAAGAAGGGATTGACGGCCTGCCAGATTTCGGGCGCCACAGCCGACGTGTCGACGAAGTCGCGGGCGAAGAGGCTCATCGAGGTGCCGTTCTGGTGGAAGGAGAACCAGAAGAAAATGGCGATGCCGAGCACTGCGAAGAGGGCATACATGCGCTGGCGGATTTCGTTGGCCATCGCGGCGCGCTCCTCGGCGGTGTATTTCACCGATTCAACCTGCGCCTTGCGTGCGGGTGTGGGCAGTCCTTTCTTGGTTGCCACGAAGATGGTGAGCGATATGAGCATGGCCGCCACCGATGCGAAGAAGCTGAAGTGGATGCCGGTGTTGAACACGTCGAGATACTCCTGGCAGAACCGGCTGAGCTGCTGTACGCCGTCGTAGCCTACGGATGTGGCCAGGGCGTAGAGCTGGGTGGCCGTCTCGTCGACGGGAGCGGCCGTCACGCTAAGGTATTCATGACACATGGCGGGGAACGAGGCGTTGTACACCATGCCGTTCACATCGAGCCACCAGCTGCGGAGCATCGGGGCTATAAACGGCGCCACAAGGCCGCCGATGTTGATGAATACATAGAAAATCTGGAATCCGGAGTCGCGCTGGGCGGCGTAGCGCGGGTTGTCGTAGAGCTGGCCCACGATGGCCTGGAGGTTGCCCTTGAAAAGGCCGTTGCCGAGAGCGATGAAGAACAGGGCACACCCGGTCAAGGCGAGCAGCCAGGTGGTGTTCTCGGCCGTGGCGAGCACCGGTATGGCGAGCACCACATAGCCCACCGTCATCACTATCAGGCCCCAGATGATTGTGGCCTTGTAGTTTTGCGTGCGGTCGGCGATGAGGCCGCCTACCAGACTGAGCACATAGATGCCGGCGTAGAAAAATGAATAGATCAGAGAGCTCGTCTCTTCCTTGAGACCGAATTTCGAGCAGAGAAAGAGCACGAGCACGGCGTTCATTATATAGTAGCCGAAGCGTTCGCCCATGTTGCTCAAGGCCGCGGGAATCAGCCCTTTAGGTTGGTTTGCAAACATAGTGATGATTTTATGAATGGTTTGTGATTCTTTTCAAAAGTAGGTGCTCAGGCCTTGCGGGCCTGAAGTTCGGAGAAGGCCAGGGCGTACATGCGTATCTGCTTCACCATGGCAAGCAGACCGTTGGAACGGGTTGGCGAGAGATGCTCCGAAAGGCCGATACGGTCGATGAAATACAGGTCGGCGGCGAGGATTTCTTCGGGCGTGTGGCCCGAGAGCACGCTGATGAGCATCGAGATGATGCCTTTCACGATTATCGCGTCGGAATCAGCCGTCAGTATCATTTTGCCCTCGGGATTGAGTTCGGCATTCACCCATACGCGGCTCTGGCATCCCTCGATAAGGTGTTGGGGGGTCTTGAGCTCTTCGGCTATGGGGGACAGTTCGTTGCCGAGGTCGATGATATAGGCGTAGCGGTCCATCCAGTCGTCGAGATCGCTCATTTCGGCGATTATTTCGTCTTGCTTTTCGTTGATGGTCATTGCTTTACGGTTTTCTATGGTGTATATGTCAGGGCTTTATGATGGTGTTGAGCAGAGTCTGGGCCACAATCCGGAGGCTTTCGCGGTCGATGGCATCGAGTCGGTCGGAGGTGGTGTGCCAGGTGGGATTGAATGAGCCGGTCTGCTCGTTTAGGCTTTCGATGATGTCGATGCATGGGATTCCCGCGTTGTTTACGGGCAGGTGGTCGTCGACCACAGCGCCGCCGGGCTCGTTGATGAAGCGGTCGGCGAATCCCGACTCACGTGCTATGGCCCATATGCGGTTTACCACGGCCGGGGCCGAGCGGTCGGAAAAATATTCGCGGTGAAAGCGCGCGCCGCGACCTCCCACCATATCAAGCAGAACGCCGTAGCGGGGTTTGTTGTGTGCGCTGTAGGGCATCTGTTTCACCCATTCGCGTGTGCCCAGACACCAAGTGGCGTCGGAATCCTCGCCGCCGCTGGTCCCGGAATCCTCCACGTCGGTGAACAGCAGGTCGATGCCGATGGAATCGGGAGTGGCTTTTCCCAGAAGACGCCCCAGCTCCAGTAGAACCGCCACGCCGCTCGCACCGTCGTTAGCGCCGTCGATAGGCGTGGAGCGCAGAGCAGGATCAGGGTCGTTGTCGGCCGTGGGGCGCGTATCGTAGTGGGCGAGCAGCAGCACGCGTTCGCGTGCGTCGGGATTGATGCAGCCGAGAATATTGCGTGCCGTCACGGTCGTTCCCGTGGGAGGCGTTACGGCTACAAGCTGCTGCGCTACGGAATCGATGCCGTAGCTCTTCAGGCGTCCGACAATCATGTCGGCGCACCGGGCGTGGGCAGCCGACCCCGGAGTGCGCGGTCCGAGCGACGTCTGGGCCTCTACAGCTGCCAGCAGCGAGTCGGCATCAGCCATGAAGCGTGTCTGAAGTGCGGGTGTTTCGCCTTCGGCGGCAGCTTCAGCCTTGGCGGCGTTTTTGCCGCCGCAGGCTGCCAGCCCAGGCATCCACAGCGTCAGAACCGCCGCAGCAGCATACCGCCGCAACCGGTATCCTAATGTTTTCCTTATGGCAACACTTTTCATACTTACAAAATTAGCCATTCTCAGGCAAATCCCCAAATTATGGTGTAATCTGTTGATTCCATAGAAATCTGGTTTAAATGTCGACGGAGGCCTCCCATATATAGGGAGGTCTCCGTCGCGGTATGTTAATTTGAAAGTGGTTCCCGGAATCAGAGCGCTTCAACGTGGCGTTTGAAGGCGACCATTTTGATGGCTGCCTCGGCGGCTTCGGCACCTTTGTTGCCGAGGCAGCCGCCGGCACGGTCGAGGGCCTGCTGCTCGTTTTCCACGGTCAGAACACCGAAGATCACGGGGAGGGTGCAGTCGGCGTTGAGTGATGTGACACCCTGCGTGACGCTCTGGCATACGTAGTCGAAATGGGGCGTGTCGCCGCGTATTACGCATCCGAACACTATCACGGCGTCGTAGAGTTCAGTCTCTATAAGCTGCGAGGCGGCGAAGGTGAGCTCCACGGCTCCGGGAACATCGAAGCAGTCCACGTCGTGCTCTACGTCGAGTCCGTAGTTTTTGAAAACTCCGATGGCGCCTTCGCGAAGAGCCGAGGTGATATGTCCGTTCCATTCGGCGCTGACGATTGCCACTCGCAGATTGTCTACTTTGGGGAGGTTGCCGCATGGTGCGGCTCCGGCTATTGCTGTCGACACGGGATTGCAGATATTTGGAGGTTAAGTTAAACGAAATAGGGCTGATGAGGGAGTGTGGTCAGCCTTTAGAGCGCGAGAGGTCGCCCAGATAGCCGCCGTGATGGCGCTTGGCGTAGTCGGCCGGGGTGAAGCCGCTGCGCTTCATCAGGTTGACCACCAGCACGTCGCCGATTACGGTCATCAGAGTGGTCGAAGTGGTTGGCGTGAGGCCGAGCGGACATACTTCGGGCGCACCGCCGGTGAAGAGTGTGGCGTCGGCCAGCTCGGTCAGCAGACTCTGCGCGTGGCCGGTTATCACGATGATGGGGACGTCGGGGATGAGGTTGCGCGCCAGCGTGACGAGCTCAAGTATCTCGCGCGTCTTGCCCGAATTCGAAATCAGCAGCATCACGTCGTCGGGCTGTAGTACGCCCAGATCGCCGTGCTGGGCTTCCGAGGGATGGAGGAATACCGCCGGAGCTCCTGTGGAACTGAATGTGGTGGCGATGTTCATGGCAATCTGCCCGGCCTTGCCCATGCCCGAGGTGACGAGTTTGCCGCCGCGGCGGAGCACGTGCTCCTCAAGCAGGTCGAGTGCCAGATCGTAGTCGGGCGAGTAAGGGATGTTTTTTATTGCGTCGCTCTCCTTGTCGAGGATTTCGCGCATTGTCTGTTGTGTGGTCATTGCATGCAAAATTAGCACATTCCTGGAAACTGCGCAATACGCCGGTTATTTCTCGAAGCGCGTCAGTGCGTCGGCCCATTCGTCGCTGAGTTCGGGCGACGTGGCGGTTTTCACGTCGAAGGAGGCCAGAACGGTCGTGGCGACGCATTTCACGTCGCCCGTCTCGGGATTCACCACGCGCTGTTCGAGCGAGAAACTGCGGCGCGATATGCGCACGCATGCCGTAAGCACCGCCAGCTGTTCGCCGAAATAAGCCGGCGAATAGAAGTTGACGTTGATGTTGACGATTACGGCGGCGATTCCGTCGGTATCGACCTTGTGGCCGAGTGCGGCTTCGAAATAGCGCACTTTCGCGAGGTCGAGATACTGCATGTAGCAGGAGTTGTTCACATGGCCGAATATGTCGAAATCGTTGAAACGCGACTGTACGTCGACCATGTGATGCCAGGCGTGGGCAGCTTCAGGCACGCGTTCGTTGGCGCATGGCGGAAGGATTATCGTGGGATTGCTCATCGGTTGGTTGTCTTTTTTTGCGCCGGCGGCCGTCAGTGTATGGCCATTGAGCGGAGCACATCCGCGCCTAGCGCCGAGTTTATAGCTTCTATAATATGGGTTTTCTGAAATTCGAGTTCCGATTTGAGAGCAGCCGAGTCGATATAGACGTGTAGCACTCCGTGGCTCACGTATCGGCGCACGGTATGGCGGTTTATGCCCGGACCTACAATTTGCGGCCACATGTACGACGCACGGTGCTCGAGCACTTCCGAGCGCCCGGCCTGACGGTCGAGCACCATGTCGATAATCTGTCGGATAGTCTGAGGTTCGGTGCGTTGCATTCGTGTATCAGCTTTGTAGCGGGGTGAATTCGCCGTCGGCAACCATCCACGAGCGGTGAGGATAGTCGATGCTCGCGATAATGGAGTCGAGATGGTCGCGGTTGGTGTCGGTAATGAAAATCTGTCCGAAACCGGAGTCGGAGACTACACGGATGAGGCGTTCCACGCGCGTGGCGTCGAGTTTGTCGAATATGTCGTCGAGCAGCAGAAGCGGCTTGAAGCCTACGGCACGGCGCAGAAATTCGTATTGGGCCAGGCGCAGAGCGATGGTATAGGTCTTGCACTGGCCCTGCGATGCTGCGCGACGCACGGGCATCTGGCAAAGCTGCAGGTCTATATCGTCGCGGTGCGGTCCCACCGAGGTATGGCCTACTGCCTCGTCGTGTCGGCGTGCGCTGTCGAGCTGGCTCTGAAGTGAGTCGGGCGCGTCGGCCAGATGGCTGCGGAGGGCGAGCGAGGGTGTCTCGCCGTCGGCGGCTATGCGCGAATATATTTCGTTGAAAATGCCGGTAAGTTCCTCAACCCAGCGCTTTCTGGCTCTGGTCAGATACTCAGCCGAACGGCTCAAGGCAAGCTCGACAGCCAGATACAGGGCATGGTCGACCACGTGGTCGCGCAGCATCTTGTTGCGCTGCTGAAGTGCCCGCCCATAGCGTATCAGATGGTCAAGATATACCGGGTCGGTCTGCGAGATGACCATATCCATGAAGCGGCGTCGCTCCTCGCCGGTGCCGCTTATCAGCTCCTGGTCGGCAGGGGCAATCATCACAAGCGGGAATGCTCCGATATGAGCGCTCAGGCGCTCGTATTCCTTTCCCTTGCGCTTGAACGACTTGCGTTTTCCCGTCTGCATGCCGAGTGTAAGCTCTTCGTCGGTGCCTCTTCGCGTATACAGTCCCCGGAGCGTCGTGAAATCGACGCCTCGGCGCGTCAGCGCGCTGTCGGCCATCCCCGAGAAGCTTTTGCAGAAGCTCAGATAGTAGATTGCGTCGAGCAGGTTGCTCTTTCCCATACCGTTGTTGCCCAGCAGACAGTTGATTTTAGGTGAGAATTCCAGCCGGGCGTCGGCGATATTCTTAAAGTTGGTTATGGCGAGCGAGTTGAGAATCATTCCGTGATGATTAGCAGGTGATTACGGCCAGCAGAAACACCAGTGAGTACAGCAGCATGAGCATTGATGTGGCTCCCAGAAGAGGATTATGCCCCTTCCCGGTGCGCCGGCAGAGCAGACGCCAGAGGGCGAAGTGGAGAATCAGGAAGACGAGCGGAGCCAGTAGCCATTCGCGCCCTATGCGCGTCCATGTCGGAAGCATGAGCGTGATGGCCAGCAGTCCGTTGAAGAGGTAGAGCCTCCGGGCCATGCGCGGACCGAAGCGCACTTCCAAAGTTAGTTTTCCGACGTTGCGGTCCTCGTCGATGTCGCGGTAGTTGTTGACCACAAGCACGTTGGCTCCTAAAAGCCCCATGGTGAGCGAAGCAAGCCATACCTCCTGGGTGATGCCGCCGCTCATGCAGTAGAAGGTGAGCGTAACCGGCGCTATCCCGAAAAATATGATTACGGCAGCTTCACCCCATCCGTGGCGAGAGAGCGGATAAGGCCCCGTGGAGTAGGCAAGCGCGCCTGCCACTATGGCTATTCCGGCGAGTATGAGCCACCAGCCGCCCCAGAATATGAGCAGGCATCCTAGGGCTGCGGCCACTGCAAGCGTCCCGATTGCAGCCGCGAGCATGGCGCGGGGCGATATATCTCCTTCGGTGACGCCTCGGCGCGGCCCTACACGGCCCGGTTTATCCAGACCGTCGCGATAGTCGAAGTATTCGTTGGCGAAATTCGAGGCAATCTGGCATAAAATGGCGAATAAGAGGCAGATTAACCATGGCACCGGCTCGAATGCGAACGAGCCCAGGCCGAGAGCGCCTGCCATCACTACGCCTGCCACGGATACGGGAAGCGTGCGCAGGCGCATTGCCTCGATCCAGCATGCCAGTGCCCCCCGGCGTCTGTGTGGTGTATGTATCTTATCGGATTTATCCATTGTTCGGAAATGGAGAGATGAAGATGTTTAGATGTGTATACAACTATTTCAGCCGCAGCGAAATAAGGCCTGTGGCGTCGAAGCGGGGCAACGCCATGAGCTGAATCGGAGCCATGCGGGCGTAGGGGGAGCCGGAGCAGTCGCCGATGTCGGTGAGTCCGGTCGAGCGCAGGGCGGTTTCCACGGCTTCGAGAGCTTTTGCAGGTGTGTTATTGTCTTTGCTCAGGTGGCATAGGAACACGTTGCGGAGCGCCGGGGTATAGATTTCGGTCAGATAGCGGGCTGTCACGGCATTGTCGAGGTGGCCGTTGTCCGAGCGGATGCGCGACTTCAGGTATTCGGGATACGGACCCGCGTCGAGCATCGCCGAGTCGTAGTTGGCCTCGATCATCAAATAGTTGGCCTGACGCATGTAGTAGTCGACGCGTTCGGATATGCATCCGAGATCGGTGGCCACCACCAGATGGTGCCCTCCGTTGGAGATGAAGAAGCCGGCGTTGTCTGTTCCGTCGTGCATCACCTCAAACGCCAGAACGGTGAAATTCCCGATTTTGAAAGGATGTTCCTTATAGATTGCCTGGTGGTAATCCTTTATCCGATTGGAGATTGCGTGGCGTCGCAGCAGCCCGTTGAGGGTGCGGGGGGTGCAATACACCTGCATGTGGCGGTATTTCCGCAGAATAGTGTAGGCGAAACGCACATGGTCGCTGTGATCGTGGGTCAGCACGATTCCCTTCACGCTGCGCATGTCGATGGCGTTGCGTTTCAGTTCGGCGGTAATTTTATCCAGCTCCACTCCGGCGTCGATCAGAAATCCGGAAGTGTCGTCGCCGATATAGGCGCAGTTGCCCGAGCTTCCGGAGCCGAACGAAATGAATTTCAGTCGGTCGATGCCCGGAAGGTCCTCCAGCGGCGAGAATGTGTCGTCGCTGTCGAAGAGGGTTTCCCTCTCTTTTGCGGTGCGTCGGGCTTCCTTCTCGATGGCGGGATGCACGGGAAAGTCGTCGGCCTCGGGAAAGAACGTCCCGTCGAGGTCGTCGAAGAGCCCGGGGATGCCGGGCTGCATGTTCGTGCGTTTCTTGTAGCGTGCCATGAGCAGGATTCTGTGGGTTGTGATATAGGGGAGAGCTGGATTTCAGTCAGCTGAACAGAAGGAATATGGTGGGGATTTTATCGTAATTGTAGGTGGCGCGGGCCCACTGGCGCAGAGGGCGCGTAGTGATGTTTTCGTTGGGTCCCGTGATGTCCGATGCCACGCAGAGAAGCATGTCGGGAGGTAGCGTGGCCGCCAGTTCGGCAATCAGGCGATTGTTGCGGTATGGGGTCTCGATAAAGATCTGGGTCTGCCGCTCGCGCTGGATGCGGCGTTCCATTTCCTTGAGGCGCCCGGCCCGGCGTTGGGGTTCGATGGGGAGGTAGCCGTTGAAGGCGAAGCTCTGGCCGTTGAATCCCGAGGCCATAAGGGCCATGAGGATGCTTGAAGGGCCCACGAGCGGCACAACCTTCAGCCCCCGGCGCTGGGCTACCGCCACGGCGTCGGCTCCCGGGTCGGCTACGGCTGGACATCCGGCCTCGGAAATCACGCCCATCGGCACACCGCGTTCGAGCGGTTCGAGCATAGCCGCCACTGCGGTGCGGTCGGTATGCTCGTCGAGCACGGTGAACGTCAGTGCGGATATGTCGGTCGATGGGTCGACTTTCTTCAGAAATCTCCGGGCCGAGCGCACGTTTTCCACGATAAAGTGGCGCAGTCCGGCTATGATTCGCCTGTTCCCCTCGGGCAGCACGTCGGAGAGCGTCGACGCCGGACTGAGCTGTACCGGAATGAGGTACAGCGCCGTTTCGGGGGCGACGGCCGGGGATACGGCGTCCGTATCGATGGTATGCGATTCGTGGGTCATGCTTCAGGATTATGATTGCTCAGGCCTCGGCTTTCTTTGGCTCGGGTTTCTGATGCTCGGGAAGGGCATTGTAGGCCTCGAGGGCATGGCGGAGCACTTCCATGGCTTTTCCAAGGTCCTGCTTGTTGAGCACGTAGGCCATACGCACTTCGTCGTGTCCCATGCCCGGAGTGGTATAGAAGCCTGAGGCCGGCGCCATGAAGATGGTCTGCCCTTCCCATGAGAAGTCGCTCAGACACCATTCGCAGAAGCGGTCGGCGTCGTCGACCGGGAGGTGGACCACAGTGTAGAAGGCGCCCATGGGGATGGGGGTGTAACAGCCCGGAATGCGGTTCAGACGGTCAATCAAGAATTTACGGCGCTCCACATATTCGTTGTATGTGGCAAGCATATATTCCTTCGAGGTGTCGATTGAGGCCTCGGCCACAATCTGACCTAACAGGGGAGGGCTGAGGCGAGCCTGACAGAATTTCATCACGTTCTTTTTCAGCTCCTTGTGCTTGGTGATGAGGGCGCCCACGCGGATGCCGCACTCGTTGTAGCGTTTCGATACTGAATCGATGAGCACCACCTTCTCCTCGATGCCGGGAAGATGGAAGGCGGAGATGTAGGGAGCGCCCGTATAGCAGAATTCACGGTATACCTCGTCGGAGAAGAGGAAGAGGTCGTGCTTGAGCACAAGGTCGCGTATCTGTAGCATCTCTTTCATGGTGTAGAGATAGCCCGTGGGGTTGTTGGGGTTGCAGATCAGGATGCCTTTGGTGCGCGGAGTGATGAGTTCTTCGAATTTCTCGACGGGCGGAAGCTCGAAGCCGTTTTCGATGCTCGACGGGATGGTCACGATTTTCGCGCCGGCCGAGATGGCGAAAGCCATGTAGTTGGCGTAGGCCGGTTCGGGCACGATTATCTCGTCGCCGGGATCGAGGCATGCCATAAAGGCGAAAAGTACGGCCTCGGAACCGCCGGCTGTCACGATGATGTCGTCGACCTCGACGTCGATGTTGAAGCGGTGGTAGTATTCGCGGAGCTTTTCGCGCAGCGAATGCAGGCCCTCCGAAGGGCTGTATTCCAGCACTGTGCGGTCAATCTTTTTCAATGCGTCGAGTCCCTCCTGAGGAGTGGGCAGGTCGGGCTGGCCGATGTTCAGGCGGTAAACTTTCAGACCGCGGTCTACGGCGTCCTGATACAGGGGACCGAGCCGGCGGATAGGCGATGCGGGCATTATTTCGCCGCGTTGTGATACTTTTGGCATGGCTGGGATTGGATTGAGAGGTTTATATCTTTTGGGTTTTCCGGGCCGGGTCGCATGTGAGGCCCACTCCGAGTTTCTTGAAAATTTTGTGGTCTACCTCGCCGAGCATCACCGTGGAGTGCATCTGGCAGCCGCGGAGGGCCGGAAGCTGCTCCAGGGCGCGCCGGCAGTTTTCGTCGTGAGGGCTGAGCACCGAAAGGGCCACGAGCACCTCGTCGGTGTGCAGCCGCGGGTTGTTGGAGCGCAGATAGCTCGTTTTGGTATGCTGTATCGGCTCGATCATGTGCTGGGGAATCAGCTTGACCTGGTGGTCGATTCCGGCGAGGTGTTTCACGGCGTTGAGAATCAGGGCGGCGCTGGGTCCGAGCAGGGCGCTGGTTTCTGCGGTGATGATGGTGCCGTCGGGCAGCTCGATTGCCGAGGCCGGCACTCCGCTGCGGTCGGCGCGCTCGCGTGCGGCGGCTATGGGGCGGCGGTAGCCGAGGTCAATCTTCGCCTGCTTGAGCAGCAGGGAGGTCTTGCTTACCTCTGCCTCGTTGCCTTCGCCCTGAGCCATGCGGTTCAGGGCTGTGAAGTAGCGGCGGATTATCTCCTGGCGCGAGGCGTCGCAGCATACGTCGTCGTCGCTTATGCAGAAGCCTACCATGTTCACGCCCATATCGGTGGGCGATTTATATGGATTCTCGCCGTAGATTCCCTCGAAGAGGGCGTTGAGCACCGGGAAAATCTCTATGTCGCGGTTATAGTTGATGGCAGTCTTGCCGTAGGCCTCCAGGTGGAAGGGGTCGATCATGTTTACGTCGTTGAGGTCGGCGGTAGCGGCCTCGTAGGCGATGTTGACCGGATGCTTCAGCGGCAGGCTCCAGACCGGGAAGGTCTCGAACTTGGCGTAGCCGGCCTCGATGCCGCGCTTGTGCTCGTTGTAGAGCTGGCTGAGGCATACTGCCATCTTGCCGCTGCCGGGGCCGGGGGCAGTGACGATTACCAGCGGTCGCGTGGTCTCGATGTAGTCGTTGCGGCCGAACCCCTCGTCGGAGTCGATGAGGTCCACATTGGTGGGGTAGCCCTCGATGGTGTAGTGGCAGTAGGTGGTCACTCCAATGCGTTCAAGGCGCTTGCGGAAGGCGTCGGCGCTGCTCTGGCCGTTGTAGTGGGTGATCACCACCGAGTTTACCATGAATCCGCGGCCGATGAAGGCCTCTCGCAGACGGAGCACATCCATATCGTAGGTTATGCCCAGATCCTGGCGTACCTTGTTTTTCTCGATGTCGCGCGCGGAAATCACGATGACTATCTCGGCCTTGTCGGCCAGCTGCCCGAGCATGCGCAGCTTGCTGTCGGGCTGGAAGCCCGGAAGCACACGGCTGGCGTGGTAGTCGTCGAAAAGCTTGCCGCCCAGTTCCAGATAGAGCTTGTTGCCGAACTTGGCGATGCGCTCGCGTATGTGTTCCGACTGGATGCGGAGGTATTTGTCGTTGTCGAATCCTGTTTTCATTGCGGGGTTGCAGATGATGGCGGATTGTCAAAATCATAGCATTGACATACCGTCGTACTTTTGTCCGGTTGGTGATGGCCTGTCGCTCATCGACCTTGGGTCGCTTTGCTATGCGAAGAATGGTTCAGATATTGCAAGCCATCGTTTCTGCAAAGATAAGAAAATTTTATCAAATCACGGCTATTGCCGCGCACCTTTGGAATGAGGCCGGCGGTGTCGGTCCCACATTATGTAGAATGCTCCGAATATGCCTGTAAGCATCTGTATAAGCGCCTGGAAACTCCAGCACACAAGGGCATAGGCGGCCGCGTCGTTGGCTCCGACGCCGTAGAGTGTAAGTGCGAACATCACGGCGAGATTCCATGGTCCCAAGCCGCCGTTCGACGGCACGGCCATGCTGCACGACCCGAATACGAATACCACCATCCCTGGCACGATGCCCATCCAATAGGGAGAATCGAACACCAGACTCCGCGTAAACGGAAACGCGAAGAAACATACATATGTCTCTAAAAAGTAGCACGCCACATGCGCAGCATACTTGCGTTGATGCCCTGAACCGTCGGCGTGCGGCGGAAAGCGTAGTCGAGTACGGCGAGTAGTGCCAGAATGCCGAGAACCCAGATCCATACGGCGCCGTGAGTGAAGAAGTGCTCCACGCTCTCGCCTATCGGATATTTACGGAAGAAATGATCGAGGGCCGGACGCGCCACAAACAATGTCGCCACCACAAAGAGCAGAATCATGATACCGTCGGAGGCGCGGTCGCCGAGGTCCATGCCTACCACGGTCGATAGTTTTACTCCCTCGCGTTTCGATATGTAGACGCAGCGCCACGCTTCGCCGAGATATGGAAATATGAGGTTGAGCGCGTAGGCTCCGGATATCGAGACGCTTTCGGCTACGGCCGGAATGCGCGGTATACCCGCCGCACGCAGCTGGATACCCCACCTTATACCGCGGATTATATGGCTGAGCACCGTTAGCGTCATCATGGCGCCGTTATACTGCCACTTCACTCCCTGACGTATTATCTGCTCCACGCGCGCCAGGTCTATTTTATGGAAAAGCCATGCAATCAGCACCGTCGATATGGCCAGCGGAATTGCAATCTTGATTATTTTGCCGGCGGTATCCCTGTGGTGGCGGCGTGGATGTGATGGCGAAGCAGACATGTCGAAGCGTGGTGTTTTCAGATATAACACCATGCCCGTCTGTTTGGATTGCAGTAAGTTGCGGAAAAAAGAAAGCGCGCGGCAGAATCTCTTAAGTATCGGCCGACTCTTTATTTGCGTGGAGCGATATAGGCGGCGTATCTTGTGATAAAGCGGCTGAAAGCAGGAATGCGCATCAGTGCGAATTCAAACACTGCGAAGCCAAGAAGCGCGCACCCTATCCCGAGCAGCACGTCGATAATGTAATGGTGGGAGGTATAGACGGCCGTAAACCATATTCCGAGAGTGATTACACCCAGCAGTGCGCGCATCCACCGCGGGCTGCGGCTGCGCAGCGAGTAGATGAATGCCACGAGCGTGTAAGCGGAATGCAGACTGGGCACGGCGGCGAATACGTTGGAGTTGCGCCCGTAGAGGCCGTTGAATATTCCCAGGCCGGTCATCTCGTCGAATGCGCCCAGACCCGCAGTGTCGCCCGGGGCGCCGAGCAGGAATTCAGCGCCGTACTTGGCTATGTACCAGGGTGGAGCAGCCGGATGAATATAGTAGCCGGCGAACCCGATGAAGTTTACCAGCAGAAATACCAGCGAGAAGTGAAGATACGTTTTTTCCTGCCGGGTGAAATACAGCCAGAGTCCGAATGCTATCGGCACCGGTACCCAGCCGAGATAGAACACTCCTCCCAGAAAATCCATCAGCCGCGATGTGTGCTGGGCGAAGAATTCGTTGGGGGTGAGTATCCCCCCGGCGGTAGCTATGCCGAAAAGCGAGCGCTCCGCATCGTTGATTCCCTGGATGTCGACTGTGTTGACTTCGTAGTTGTGGACTATGTTCATCCAGTCGTAGCTTATACCGAACACTATGAAGGGGAGCAGCGCCACCACCAGGCGCCTCGTGGTGCCGCAGATGAAAAAGAGCGCGGCAATCAGCAGAGCCATCCAGATATGTTCGGGCCGGAACCCGACGCACATGGCCGTCACCGCAAGCCACACGGCCAGCGCACAGACGATTATTAGCGACTCTTTTTTAGTTGGCATCTCGGATTGTTGTCGGGGTGTGGGGAGTGTATGGCCTGTTTCAGCCTCGTTATTTCAGACCTTTGCGGCACACGTCCACACGAGCGAAGGCTGTGAGGTTGGCGAAAACGGCTATCACAGCCATTGCCACAATGAGGATGGTGAATGCGGTGTTGGCCGCGTCGGGACAGCACAGCCCCACGATGCCGCAGGCCAGACAGCCGATGGATGTAACGACCACACGCTCCGGGCGCTGCATGAAGCCTACCTTGCATTCCAGACCCACGCCTTCGGCGCGTGCGCGCACGTAGCTCACCATCACCGAGCCTACCAGAGCGAGAAACGCGATGAGAGCACCGATTACGTAGCCGTTCATTATGAGGTAGTAGCTGAGGGCGCCGACGGTGAAGAGCTCGCAATAGCGGTCGAGCACCGAGTCGTAGAGCGCGCCGAAACGGCTGACCATATTGCCCAGACGCGCCACCTGGCCGTCGAGCATATCGAAGAGCGAGAAAACGATGGTCACTACGCCTGCGATTGTGATCAGATCGAATCGCGGCAAGCCGGTTGTGTAGCTTTCATAGCCTGCGTAGGCTATGATTATGGCCGAGGCGATGTTGCCAAGCAGTCCGATGGTGGTCACCATGTTGGGGGTGACGCCCATGCGGATAAGCAGACGCACGATAGGGTTGATGACGCGGTATATGCCCTGCTGGAGGCCGTCGCGCTCTTTCTGATAGACGTTTTTATTGCTCATTTCAATCGGTGGCGGGAGAGGTTTTGCTGGAGGAGTTTGACTGGTTGGTGTGGTTGCCGTCGCCGTGGTGGCGGCTCTTGTGGAAAGTCACGAAGTCGACGGCCCGGATTGCGTAGGGGTCGAATTTCGTAGGAACGTATACGAAGTTTTTCTGTAGAAGGAAGTTCCATGCCAGGCTTACTGCCAGGCTTACCGCAAGGCGTGAGAATGCGAATATGCCGTCGTCCTTTATGCCTATGGAGTGCAGATAATCGATTGACTGCAGCATGTGGGTCAGCACCGTGGTGCCTGTAAGGTTGAGAACGAAACTTCCTCCCCATATCAGGAGATACTTTACGGCCACTGCTTTTACCGGGCAGTTCTCGGCGCGGAAAGTGAACTTATAGTTGATGCAGCAATTTACAACCCCTCCTACAACCAGACCTATGGCCGTGGCGAAGAACTGGCGCAGCGGGTCGCCTCCGAGCGGACGGAGCACCCACGCGAAAAATACGAATGCAATACCTATATCGGTCCACGATGCGATCTGGCTCGATACGGAAGAGCGGAGGAAAGTGAAAATCCCCTTTCCGTGCATGAATTTGTCGGTGAGTCTATGCCTCAGCGAGCCGTTGCCGCTTGCAGCGCCGCCCGTCGGGGTGCCCTGTCCGGGCGTAGAGTCGGCGGCCTGGGGCTCAGTGCGTTCCGTTGGGTTAGTATGCTGTGTGGTGGGTTGGTTCATTGTCCTTTCTGATTGGCTTGGGAATGCTGGCGGCCATAAGGCCCGGGCACCCCATCAGTCTCCTTCCAACCTGCAAAGTTAAGAATTTCCTCAAAACTTCCAAAACCGCCTGTCCGACCGCCCTCGCCGTAAAGTTTTTCTCCGCGTCCCTTGGTCGTGTTTCTTAATTATTGCTGCATTTGCCCTGTTTTGGCTCTTGCAGTCAGCTATTTGTTGGCATGGAGTGTAATTCTTAGAGTGTGGGGGCCTGGCGTAAGTAGGGTTGTTGAGTTGAAGATGGCTGTGGCTCCTTCGGGGATAGTAACTGTGCAGATCGCGGTGTCGCCTTTTATGTGCCATGCGCTTTCCACACGGCCGTATGGCGTATCAAGCCAGCCTGAGGCGTGGGTGAGACTACCGGTTGTGTCGGGCTGAGGCGCAATTCCTATAGTGCCGTCGGGCAGAATGTCGATGCCGAGCGAACGGGTTATCAGCCACGCCCCTATCGAGCCGAACGAGTAGTGGTTGAATGAGTTCATGCTGTTGTTTTTCCCGAATCCGTCGTAGTGGGTGTAGGAGTCGAGCCGTTCCCAGATGGTTGTGGCTCCCTGACTTACTGGGTAGAGCCAGGATGGATAGGTTTTAGTGGTGAGCATCCGGTAGGCTATGTCCGGACGACCAACGCGCGAAAGCGCTTCAGCAATCCAGGCTGTGCCTATAAATCCGGTCATCAGCGAATAGGGAGGGCACGAGATGCCATTGTCGGTGATGTTTTCGCGTTCGATTGCGGCGATGAACCGCTTGGTGAATTTATCCGAATTGTAGATTCCCATTGCTATCGGGAGTGCGTAGGAAACCTGGGTGTCGACTGTCAGTCCGGCCTTCTCCGGCTCGAAAAGCGAGCGACGGGTCAGTCCTGTTTCCTCGTCTACATATGTGTCAACGAAAAACTGCTTGCGGTCGGCCTGTCGAGCTTCGAAAGCCTCGGCCTCGGCATCATGCCCGAGAATGCGTGCGGCTCTGGCCATAATGCCGAGGTCGTGGATGTAATAGCATTCCCAGAGAAGCGATTTGTCGGTGCGGTCGTATTCCGGACTGAGCCAGTCGGCGAGGTCGCCCCACTGGCGGTTCTGCACTATAATGCCTGTGGTCGGATCGATGGTCTTGTTGCGGAGATACTCCATGTAGCGTTTCATCGAAGGGTAGTGTTCGCGCAGCAGCTCTAAGTCGCTGTAGCGAAGGTAGCATTCCCACGGTACGGTGATTCCGGCGCTTTCCCAGAGTATCCCGCCGAAGCCGAACCCTGTCGGTGCGACGTCGGGGTAGCGTGCGTCGGCAGTCTGGCAGTCGCGTATCGACGTACAGTACTGTCGGAGCAATGGCTGAAGGTCGGCCAGCCTCGTGGCCGTCGGCGCGAACACCGAGATGTCGCCCATCCAGCCAAGACGCTCGTTGCGCTGAGGGCAGTCGGTGGGGATTGATATGAAGTTGCCGCGAGTAGACCATTTTATATTCTCCCAAAGACGGTTTACCATTGTGTCGGAGCATTCGTAATGCGCCTTGAATTGGTGTATGGAGCTAAGTACAACCGCTTTTACTTTCTCAGACGGCAACGGCGAGCCGACGCCGGTAATTTCCATATAGCGGAAGCCGTGGAGGGTTGACCTCGGCGAAAAATGCTCAACGGGCTTTCCTGCAGATCGGTAAATGTCGGTACATATTGCAGCGCGCAGATTTTCCGTCATGAGCCTGCCGGCATTTGAGGCATATCGCTCTATGTCGGGGTAAAGAGTTTCAGCGTACCGGAGAGCGACCTCTTGACCGCGTTCAAGTCCCTGAAATTCAATAAGGGGGACTCCTGTCATGTTCTGACCGAAATCATAGATGTATGTACCCGGGCTTGGTTCGGTCATTGCCACTGCGGTGAGGGTGTCCACAGCGAGGACTCTGTCGCCGAAAGCGGGTCGCAGGTTGATGTCCGACCAGCCGCCTTCAAGGGGGTACGTGGTGCTGTCGGCGGCTATCTCGGTGGCAGGCAGCCATCTCCGCTCGCTTTCCGGCAACGCCCGCGTCGCATCGTAGATTTCTCCCTGAAAGAAACTCCCCTCTGCGAGCGGTCCGTCGGTGCTTACTTCCCACGTGGCCGGGTCGGTAAGTATTTCCATATGTGAGCCGTCGGTAAATTCGATGTCGATACGGGCGAGGAAGCTCTGTCGGTCGCCGTAGAAGTTCCAGTTCTCGCCGACAAACGTCGCTCCGCCGCTCCACCATCCTTCGGCCAGCTGAACCTCCACAGTATTCTTGCCTTCGGCTATGAGTGCGGTGATGTCGTACGTATGGTAGAGATGTGTGCGGTTGTACTGTGTTGACCCCGGGAGAAAATAGTCTTCCGATGTTCTGGTGCCGTTGATTGCAAGGGTATATATACCCCTGGCGGTCGCTTCGGCGGTCGCTTTTGCAATTCGGCTCCCTTCAGGTATGAGAAAGGTCGTGCGAAGCTGTGGCAATGATATTTCGGGCAGGCGGATTGTCGAGGTCTTTGAAATCCTGTGGTCGCTTCTGTAGATAAGATTTCGGGGTTCTCGGAAATTCCGTATTTCTATCCTTTCGACGGCCGCAGTGCCTTCCTCCGGAATCTCAACGCGGAGGTCGGCAAGTACCGGGAATGCCATATAGTCGCCCCCGTTGCCAACAGGACCCACACCGACTTTTCCCACGTTTTTCCCGTTGAGCCATATCTCCGTGTATCCGAGGTTAGAGGCGACTTCCACATGGTTCGGGCGTCCGGCTAATACTTCGGCCGAAGCGTCGATTAGCGGTCCGGCGGCCGAATCGGCCGGATGATAGCCACGGCGGAAAAGGCGTAGGCGTCCGGCGCTGGCATCGAGTTCTATCCGGATTCCGGAGGAGTCGGGTTCGTTGGCGATGGCAAATATGTTAAGTCGTGGATTTGATAGTCGTGGGTCGTTTACGCCATAAATCATCGAAGCCCTTTTCCCAGGTGCGAGCGTCATGTCGTATTCCATGCGGAATACAGGCAGATATGGAGCGTAAAGCTGCATATGGGTGCCGTCGGCGCCAATCCATTTTGCGCCGCCGGGCAGAGCCGCTCCGACTGCAAGACTGATGGCGGCCGACAGGGCGGTGGCTATATATTTTTTCATGGCTTCAATAATTGTCAATTCACAAAAATACATAAAAACCGACAAAATTTATGCGATAAGAAATTTTTTTAGGCTCGACGTAGCCGTCGGTTTGCGGAATTTTGATTAATTTTGTAGCGTGAGTTACAAGTTATGGCAGTTACCGCCACAATCGCAGCCCACTATTCATCATCCGGAAACACCAACCAACTGCTAAAATGAAAAAACTCGAACGCCTTCTTGCAGAGAAACTGTTGAAAGTGAGTGCCATAAAGCTCCAGCCAGAAAACCCCTTCACTTGGGCATCCGGCTGGAATTCTCCTATTTACACCGACAACCGACGCACACTCTCATACCCCGAAGTGCGCTCTTTCATCAAGACCGAGCTCAGCCGCATCATCCTCGAGAACTTTGAGAAGCCCGACGTTATAGCTGGTGTCGCCACAGGTGCAATCGCACAGGGCGCTCTGGTAGCCGATAATCTCGGCCTCCCTTATATATACGTACGCTCCACACCCAAAGACCATGGTCTGGAGAATCTAATCGAAGGTTCGCTGCAGCACGGCCAGAAGGTGCTCATCATCGAGGACCTTGTATCCACCGGAATGAGCAGTCTGAAGGCTGCCGACGCCATCAAGATGGCCGGTGGCGAGGTTGTCGGCATGGTGGCCATGTTTACCTACGGCTTCCCCATCGCCGAAAAGCGCTTCCGCGAGGCCGGAATCAAGCTCGTGACACTCAGCAACTACGACGCTCTGCTTGAAGTGGCCCTTTCCACGGGTTTTATCGCCGAGAGCGATATCGCCACGCTCCAGCAGTGGCGCAAGGATCCCGCCAACTGGGCTCCTCTCCGCGACGCCGGTATCGAGTGATGCTCACTCTGCCAGCTCCTTGCTTTCAATAAACCGTAAATCACCGACAAATGGCAACATATAAAAGCCCGCTGACTACCGTGGGCAAAAGCGCCGACACGCTTTTCGAACGGTTCAGCAATCTCAATAATCTTCAGGGGGTGCTCGATTCTCTCCCTGTCGAACAGCGCGCTCAGGTTGGCGACGTGCAGTTTACCGACGATTCTCTTAAAATCACGACTCCTCAGGTCGGCGACATCGAGTTTAGCGTGGTTGAGCGCGTTCGTCCCAGCAAAATCGTGTTCGGTACCAAGTCCTCTCCTGTTCCCCTCACCATGGAGATGCACATCAATCCTCTTACACCCGATTCATCGTCGGTGCAGACCCAGATCGATGTGGAGATTCCCGCCATGCTCCGTCCGCTCATCGGGCCGCAGCTCCAGAAGGCGGCCGACAAGTTCGGCGAACTTATCGCAGGTCTGAGCCACTGACCGGCCAACTTAAGTCATACCCCATACGTTATTCCATACAAGGCGCGACGCAAAGGTCTCATCCCCGTGCGCCGCGCCTCAGTTATTAAGTAACTGGTCGAAATTGTTTTGATATTTCCGGGAAGAGAATTTTCAGGAGATTTTTCTTGATGAAGAAATTGTGTAGACGTCTATACGACTGATGAAGAGAGGAAAAGATGCGAAAATTTTACCGCGGGAATGTTGAAATAATCAGATCAGGCAAGCATAAAATAATCTTGAACAGTTGCTTATATTTCATTATGGTATCGTTATTTCGCAATTTGGTCAGAAATTTCGTCGTGGCCGCTGTCTGTATTGCTGCCGGGGCCATGACAGGCGGCTGTAAGCACGTGAGCGACGACCTGCCCCCCGCCGGCGTATGGATTGTGTTCCCCTTTGAACACGACTGGCGCACATGGGGCGTCACCGCGCCGCTCCAGCACCGGGAGTTTATTCTCTCTGAGCGGCTGCCCCAGGGATTCAACTATTCGGCTGCTTCGCAGACGGGCTACGGCGGCGTGCTTCTCGTCGGCGACATCAACGGCGCCCCGGCTGCCTACGATATGTCGTGCCCCGTCGAGCGCAAGCCCGATATACGCATCGCCTACGATGAAGACCGTAACGACGCCTTCTGCGCCCATTGTGGCAGCCGCTACTCCGTAATCAACAACTACGGGCAGCCCACAGCTGGCCCTGCGGCCGAGCGCGACGACTACCGGGTGCTCCGCACCTACAATATCGCCACCGGCCCCAACGGCGAATACCGCGTAATCCGTCCCTGAGAGTTGCCCCGGGTTTATAAATAGATTACCGCAAAAATATATGGACACACGCCCCGTGTGTCCGTTCCTTCAAAATTATGGATAAACAGACGATTCTCGAGCGCTTCCGCGAGCGCCACAACATAGAGACCCTCAACCCGATGCAGCAGCTCATGGCTGCCACCGACGCCACGCGCCTGATTCTCCTTTCTCCTACCGGTTCGGGAAAAACGGCGGCTTTTGCCATCCGTCTGCTCCGCGCTCTCGGCCCGTCGAAGGGTATGCTCCAGGCTGTTGTAATAGCTCCCTCGCGCGAACTGGTGATTCAGATTGCCGATGTAATCCGCCCGGTGGCGGCCGGCCTTAAGACGGTGGCCTTCTATGGCGGCCACAACATGGCCGACGAGGTAAATTCCCTGAAGGCGATGCCCGACATCATCGTGGCTACTCCGGGGCGTCTGCTCGACCATATCACGCGCGGCAACCTCGACGTGGCCGGAGTCCATGCTTTGGTGCTCGACGAGTACGACAAGAGTCTCGAACTCGGCTTCCACGACGAGATGCGACGCATCGCACGCCGTATGAAATCTCTGAAACTTATTATCCTCACTTCGGCCACCCGACTTGCCGAACTCCCCGATTTCCTCCCGATGCAGGGAGCCGAGACCGTTGACTTCACGCCATCGGCTCAGCGTAGCCGCCTTCAGACCGTCTCTGTCGAGTCGCCCGAGCGCGACAAACTGCAGACGCTCATCGACCTGCTACGCTCGCTTCCCAACGGACGCGCCATCGTGTTCGTGAACCATCGCGAGAGCGCCGAGCGTGTCTATGATTTCCTGAAAAAAGAGCGTTTTCCCGTAGGCCTGTATCATGGCGGTCTGGAGCAGCGCGACCGCCAACTTGCTCTCGACCTCTTCAACAACGGCACCAATCCTGTGCTGGTAAGCACCGACCTCGGCTCGCGCGGACTCGATATCGACGACGTCAACTACGTGATTCACTACCATATGCCGCTCTCGGCCGAGAGCTGGACGCATCGCAACGGCCGCACCGCCCGCATGGGCGCCGACGGCACGGCTTATGTCATTACGGCAGAAGGAGAAAACATCCCTGACTACGTGGTGTGCGACCGCCCGTACGCACCTCGTGGCGAAGCCTCCGAGGGGATTCGCAGCGACGTGGCCACACTCTATTTCAACGCCGGGAAAAAGGAAAAAATTTCGAAGGGCGACATCGCCGGATTCCTTATTCAGAAAGGTGGTCTCACCAAGGATGAAGTAGGAAAAATCATGGTATGGGACCACAGTGCCATCGCCGCGGTTCCGCGCGCAAAAATCGGCAAAGTAGTCGAGGCCGTGGCGCCCCATCGCCTTAAAAACACCAAAGTGCGCATCACTCCGCTCAAATAGGCGGACCTACTTCAGCAGGTCGGGGCGAAGGCGTCGGGTACGTTCCACCGACTGTTCGTGGCGCCATTCGGCGATTTTGGCTTCGTGGCCTGAGAGAAGTATGTCGGGCACGCGCCACCCTTTGTAGTCGGCCGGACGGGTGTAGTCGGGCGCCGAGAGCAGGTGGTCCTGAAAGGAGTCGGAAAGAGCGCTCTGCTCGTCGCCGATTGCCCCGGGGATAAGGCGCACCAGCGCGTCGGAGATGATTATGGCGGGAAGTTCTCCACCGGTGAGCACGTAGTCGCCAATCGAAATCTCTTTGGTAATCAGATGCTCGCGTACTCTGTAGTCGACACCCTTATAGTGCCCGCAAAGTATTATCAGATTCTCCATCAGCGACATCCGGTTGGCCATCGGCTGGTCGAAGCGTTCGCCGTCGGGCGAGGTGAATATCACTTCGTCGTAGTCGCGTTCGGCTTTCAGCGCCGAGATGCAGCGGTCGATGGGCTCCACCTGCATCACCATCCCTGCCTCGCCGCCGAATGGGTAATCGTCGACTTTGCGGTGCTTGTTGGTAGTGTAGTCGCGCAGGTTGTGGATGTGGAATTCCACAAGACCTTTTTTCTGAGCCCGCTGCAGTATGGAGCAGTTGAGCGGAGAATCGAACATTTCGGGCAGTACGGTAAGTATGTCGATACGCATAAGGAGAATATACAGGTTATTGTTTTTGAAGTTACAGCCTATACCTCGTCTTGATGGAGAAGTTGCATTGCCAGCTGATTGCGGTAGATGTTTCCTCCGACGGAGGACGGCCCTATTTCGTCGGCCTTCCATACGCCGATGTCGGCTATGAGCAGCGGAAGGTTCACACGCCGGTTCCACACCCACATCTCGCCGTCGGCCACGTGCGAACCATCGCCCCGGCAGATAAACACCGCAGCGCAATGGCGTTCGGCAGGCTTCTCCTGACGCGACGGATGAAGGTATTCGTAGATGCGCCGCTCGGTGGTCATGCCAGGCATCATCGCCTCAAGGGCCTCGTGGGTGAGGATGTCGATGCTTTTGTGGAGGGTTGGATGCATATGCGGAAACATCTCCAGAAGGCGTTTTTCCGTGGCGAGCAGCAGCGAGTATAGCTGCCTGGCTCGCGGTGCAATCGCCGAAACGGATGCGTCGGCGTCGGCGAGGGTCTGCTGCCATGCCCAGGCGGCCACATGCACGGTGGCCGTAGGTCCGGGTACAACTTCCGGGCGTATGGCGTTCATGATGGTGAACACGCCGAAACCTATGGCGGCATCGTAGCGGCGGAGCTGTCCGCGCAGCCATAAATCGAGGCTTCCCACGATTGCCACATCGGCATGGGCACCTTCCAGGTGTACTTTCGCCCCGGGGTATCGTGGGTCGATCAGTGGCGAGTCTAGGGGCAGATACATCGGTGCCGACACGCGCCTGAGCTGGAACTCCTCCATCAGGCGCGGTTCGAGAAAGCGTTTTATCTCGGTGAGGGCTATCTCGGCTGTCTCATGAAGCAGGCATGGCTTATATTTTGTCATGGTTCAGCGGTTGATATTGTGAAAGCTGTCTGCCGGGGTCTCAGAATTTGTAGCCTACGCCAAAGAGGCCGGAAATTCCCTGGTCGGCCACGAGCGGCATGAGATATGAGCGTGTGTTGAGCGCGTTTTCCACGCGTGCGAACACGGTGAAGGCGTCTGTCAGTCGGTAAGAGGCGCCGACGCTCAGGTTGCTGACGTTCTTGAGGTCGAAGCAAAGCGGCTCGTCGAGCATCTGTGCGGCGGCTATCTCGGCCGTGGAGAACATATATTCGTTGCCGCCGGCTACGGGCATCGAGCGCTTCATTCGCAGTTCGTAGGCGAGATTGACACTCAGACGTTTGATGGGTGTGACTTCCACTCCTACGCCGAGCACGCGGCGCGCGCGGTCGCGCCATTCGGGGCAGCTGGCTTTCTCGCCGTTGCCCAACACGGTGTGGAACCGCGCCTCCAGAGCCAGCAGGCGCCGGAAGGTCCAGCGTGCGGTGGCTCCGGCCTTGAATGAGCGGAGTTTCGTGGGGGCGAACATCAGCATATTGTCGAGACTGTAGGGCATCAGCCAGTTGTTGGCGGCATTATATCCCAGGTCCAGGGTAATCGACGCTCCCTGAAGGGGGCCGAAGCGCAGGGCAAGGTCGGCAGTCAGGGGTCGGTTGCTCACACCATATGCCATGGCCTGACAGATGTAGGGGGAATATGCCGTGAGGCTCTGCATGGTGTTGAGAGTTTCGCCTCCGCCGATACGCAGTGAGGCACCGAAGCCATCGGATGGGTTCACGCCGAGCAATACGTCGGGGGCTATGTGAAATTTTTTGCCGGAGTTGAATGTGAAGTCGATGCGTGCGCCGATTTTCACGCGGTATATTCCCGTAGTGAGGCTGTAGTAGGGTATAATTGATGCTATCCCTACGGTTTTCCCTCCGGGAAGGGTGAAGGTTTCATTGTCAGGATCGGTTTCGGTGAATGCATCGGGCTGCAGATAACTGTTGAAATGCAGGAAGTCGGCGTTGACATCCAGGCCTACGCGCGCTATGTCGGAGATGCGGTCGGCTACACCCAGACGCACTCCGTAGCCGGTCTGTTTCACTGCCGGAATCTCCGGTGTGGCCGGGTTGTCCTCGTCGGTGGGAAGTCCTTTCGAGAAATTGAAGATATTGAATGCGGCGCCTATATAATATGTGAGGCGGTTGTTGGCACGTCCCTCCCAAAGGGCGTCGAGATTCCATCCGAGTGCGCTCTGGCCGATGGCCGATGGGATCTCAGTAGGGCCCGTGGGGGCGTCTTCGGCCTCTTTTTTTGCGAGACTGCGGTCTATCAGGCTCCATGGCTGCTTGAAGGAGAGGAAATTCACGTCGGTGGCAACCGTGAGGCGTCCGGCGGTGCCGAATTTATGGCTGAGGTCGATGCCGAGCTTCCCTTGGGTCTGGCGGAATGTCTCCTTGTCCATCCCTTCGAGTGGAGCGCTCTTATATTGGCGGTTGTTCAGCTGTCCCCAGATACTGAGTTGCGTGGCGTCGGTTCCCACGATGGTGTAGCCGGCGGAAAGCCCGGCGTTTGCAGCGGGAAAATAACCGAGATCCACGTAGCCGCGGTAGGGTGTAAGCGGTGCAGCCGGTTCGGTGGATGCCGGCTCGAGTGTGCCGATGTGTGGACCGAATTCCGATATGCGCGTGTAGTCTCTGGCCTGGAGCTGCCGTTGTGTGGCCGTGAATTTCAGTTGGGAAGGGTAGATGTCGGGCCGCGTGGCGGAGTGTACCTCCGGCACGATTTCGCGGTCGATGGTTATTTCTTTCGAAAGCTGCCCACGGGCCGGAAGCACTGCCAGCACTGCGGCGGCGAGCATCGGGATTGCGTTATATCTGAGTTTTGTCATTGCTGTTCTTATTTCTTAAGACGTTCGTCGACCATGCGGAAAATGTCGGCTTCGTTGCCGGGATAGTTTTCGCGGAGTGAGCGCAGATATTCGTCGGCCTCGAAGGTGTCGCCTTTCTTGCGCAGGAGGTCGCTGAGCAATATGAATCCGCGTGCCAGCCAGTAGTCGTGGGGCGGATTTGCGTCGATCAGGTGGTTGACGGCCTCGGTGGCCTTGGCGTCGTCGCCGGTTTCAGAGTAGGTCTGTGCGATGTAGTACTGGGCCTTGGTGCCGTTTATGTCGTCGATATCGTCGGCGAGGGTGCTCCAGAGGGCGATTGCCTTGCTGTGGCTGCCGCTGTCGTTCAGAGCCATGGCTTTCAGCAGGGAGACTTCGCGCTTGCCTGCCTCGCCGAGAGTCGACGATTCCAGAAGCCGGTCGGCTGTTGCGATGGCTGTATCGTTGTCTCCCAGATCGCGGCTGAGACGCAGTATACCCATCAGGGCGGTGCTGACGTCGGAGGGGTTGGATGCGCGCTTTTCGAGGGCCTGATATGTGGCCATGGCATCGGCTGTACGGCCCATACGGGCTTCTGCGTCTGCTTTCACGATGAGGGCATCGACTGCCTGCGGCGAGTCTGGATACTTCTCCACTACTTCGGTAGCGGCGGCCAGGGCGTCGGTAAGCCGGTTGTTTTCAAGGGCTTTCTCAGCGCTCACGAGGTTGAGAGCCGCAAACTCGGCCGACTCCGGTTTTGGTGCGTCGGGCACGGAGTTGATGAACGCCACATATTCGCTCACGGCCCCCTGCTCGGCATAGAGCTGCTTGAGGTCGTCGGCGGCCACGCGGGCTTCCTCCGACGAGGGGTAGGAGGTTATTACTTTCTTATAGTGGGCGATTGCCTGCGGGCGGTTCTGCTCGTTGAGGTACGTTATGGCGAGCATGAGCTCACCCTGACGACCCTGCGCGGTGGCCGGATAGCGGCCGGCCAGAGCCGTGTAGGTCTCGATGGCACGGGCGTTGTCGCCGGTCTCTCCGTAGCTCTCGCCCATCTCGAGCATGGCCGAGGGGATTAGGGCCGACCGCGGGAATTTCTCGATCATGTTGCCGAGGGTCTCGAGTTTCCCAGCATGGTCGCGTTGCAGTCCCTTCATGATTCCCTGCTGGAACATGGGGTAGTCGCCTGCCTGCGGGTTGGTGGATAATGCTTTCGAGTAGGTGGCCGCAGCGCCCTGAAAATCCGACATATAGTATTGTGCGTCGGCCATGCGGTTGTATGCGTCGGCCAGAAGGGTCTTGTCGGCGTTCCTGTCGGTCCGCTCTATGAATTTGGCGAAGTCGGCTTTGGCGTCGGCGTAGTCTTTCAGCGCCAGACGCGCGTACCCGAGGTCGTAATAGGCAAGCGCGCGGTTGGCGGCGCTTCCGAGATCCTGACGCAGGTAGCGGTTGTAGGATTCAACGGCATCGGCATAATCGCCGTTCTTGAACTGTGCTTCGCCCAGCCATAATAGGGCTTCGGCTGCCGTAGAGGCGTTGTAGCCGGTCATTCCTGCGGCTTCGCGCAGATAAGTGGTGGCCTGGCGCGGACGTCCGGCCTGAAGCTCGCGGCTGCCGAGTGTGTAGAGCACTTTCTGCTTTGCTTCCAGAACTTTATGTGTTGGCTTGGCGATGCGGTTTATTGCGGCGAGGGCGGCGGGATAGTTGTTGTCGGTCATATAGCCCGACACTACATAATCCGCCACTTCGGGAGCGTTGGCCGATTCGGGATAGCGCCGCAGAAATTCCTCCAGGAGGTTTACCGAACTTCCGAACGGCACCTTGCCTCCCTGCATCCCCGCAACGGCGCGGTTGTAGAATGCAGCTTCCTGCACGTCGCGGTCGCGGTCCATGCGGGCGGCCTTGTCGAGGGCAAGCGATGCGGCATTATAGTTGTCGAGCTTCAGGTAGCTCTGTCCAAGATAGAGAAAGGCACTCTGCCCCATGGCCGTATCTTCGGAGGTTACAGGCGTCAGGCGCTGGATGGCCTGTTCGTATCGACCGTTCTCGAAGTCGTCGAGTCCGAGCAGGTACATGGCTGAATTGAGTGGATGCTCCGTAGAGCTCACGTAGGTCTCGAGATAGGGGAGGGCTGCCTTGTGGTCGCCCAGGCGGTAGAGCGATTCACCCTCTATGCGGTTCATCTCGGCTGTGAAAGCCGGGTCTGCATTGTCGGCAGCACGGCTTTCGAGCAGTGCGCGGGCGTTTTGAGCGGCTGCCCGGTAGTCGGCGCGCGCATAGTTTATCTGCGCCAGATAGTAAGCCGCCATTGCTGTCGGCATACCATTGGGTGCCACAGCCTCGAAAAGCCGGGCGGCGTGATTGTAGTCGCCGCGGGCATAGGCAATATACCCCTGGTAGAAGCGGGCGTCGTTTACAAATTCCGGAGCGCTTTCGAGTGCGGCGAATCCCGCCGCTGCCGAGTCGTAGTCGGTGAGTTTCAGCCGGCAGAAAGCCGTGTGATAAATAACCTCGTTGCGCGTCGTCTCGTCGAGTGCGTCGAGGCTTAGCTTGTTGTAGGCTTCGAGCGCCATGGCGTATTCGCCGCGGTCGAACCATACATCGGCCACGGCTACCAGTGCGGTCAAGCGCCACGCCGAAGCCGGATATTCCTCCATGAATTTCTCGAGCATCCCCATGGCATCGGCTCCGGGGATTGTCATGGCGTTGAGCGCGCGCGCCGCGGCAGCACGCTCTGCTTCGGCTGCCGTGGGATAGAGGCGCATGGCCTCAGCGAGCTGGTCGGCGGCTCCGCGGCTGTTGGCATCGGAGCGCATCCAGAGCCCCCGCTCGATATATCCTGCCGCTTCGGGCGAGTTGATCGACCCCGCCGCGGGCGGCAATAATGTCAGCGCCCGGGCATCGGGCGTTCCCATTGTGAGCATGGCAGCCACGACCATACTACCGGTCTGCAGCAAACCGGAGAAATATCTGCAATGTTTCATTCTATTAAAAGGACTTCCTTGTCGTGAAATTTTCTTCCCTCGCAAATTTACGATATTTTTCCCATATACCCGCCTCAAAAATCCTCCATCTGCCCTTCTTCTCCGTTTACCTTGAATTCGTTTCGCCGACCACACTCCGGCGGGGCTTTCGAAAGAGTGATTTTTCTGAAAAATTAGTTAAAATATTTTGTGGATTGTAAAAATGTGACTAATTTTGGAAAATGGATTATTTATTCCGGATTTCAGACCACCTACCTCTCCGACCAATCATAATTCATTTAGTTGCAGCCGGGATTCTTTTGGGAGATTGCCGGCTTGCGGAAAAACCACAATTTCTTCTATGAAAAAGTTTTTAATGGCAGTGGCAGTGGCAGTTACGTCGCTTGCAGCAAGCGCCGGACTTCCCGGCGATATGTTCAACCACGTTGGCGTCGGCGTAGGTGTCGGCACTACCGGTGTCTCGGTCGAGGCGTCCACGCCTATAACGCGCTGGGTGCAGATGCGAGCCGGCGTAGCAATCATGCCGAGCATCAAATTCCATGCCGATGCAGATGCGGAGTTTGAGTACCACACGAATGCCGGTAATGTCTACACCGATTCCGAAGTTGAACTTACCGGCGACCTGGGCCGCACTCAAGGCTACGTGATCTTCAATGTCTATCCACTTCCGAAAATCGGTCTGTATGTGGCTTTAGGCGCGTATTTCGGCGGCAATAAACTCGTTAAAATCACGGGTTATTCGCCCGAATTGGCTTCCTATGGAGGTTCCGTCACCATCGGCGACTACGTGATTCCTGCAAATAACAAGGGTGAGGTTTCCGGCGGAATAAAGGTGAACGGTTTCCGTCCTTATGTCGGTATCGGTTGGGGTAAGGCTGTGCCGAGCCGCCGCATAAATTTCGGAATCGATTTGGGCGTGCAGATTCACGGCAAACCGAGTCTGTATACCGATTATGGCGAACTTGACCTCTCGGAGGTTACAGACGACGATACATTCCAGAAAATTATGGATAAGGTGCGTGTCTATCCCACTCTCACCTTCAAGCTCGGCTTCCGCGCCTACTGATTGCCCTGGAAACGGCATAAAAAGCAACCGCACGCTGTGATGTAGTGCGGTTGCTTTTTGTAGTTTATGCCCTGGTTGTCAGGGGAGGAGCGGGAGGTGGATGGCGAAGGTGGTGCCGACGCCGGGCTCGGAGTGGCTGACGAAGATGCGGCCTTTGTGGTATTGTTCGATGATGCGTTTGGCCAGGGTAAGGCCGAGGCCCCATCCGCGTTTTTTGGTGGTGTAGCCGGGATTGAATACCGTCTTCTGGCGTTTGCGCGGTATGCCTCGGCCGGTATCGGCCACGGTGATGCATGCTTTCTGCCCCTCGCGCGAGGTGGTTACAGTAATCGAACCTGTTCCGTCCATAGCGTCGACAGCATTCTTTATCAGGTTTTCAAGCACCCATTCGAGCAGCGGAGCACATACGAGCACATCGAGTTGCTCCGGGCAGAGGTCGGTTGTGAGTTTGATTCGGCTGGAAATGCGCGTAGCCATATACGAGGCGGCATGCCCGACCACCGTGTTGAGATTGTCCGGTTCCATCTGCGGCTGCGATCCGATTTTCGAGAAGCGTGAGGCGATGGTGCTCAGACGGTTGACGTCCTTGTTCATCTCGCGTACGGTCTCGGGGTCGACTCCCATGTTCTGCAGAAGCTCCATCCAGGCCATGAGCGACGAGATGGGAGTGCCTAACTGGTGGGCCGTTTCTTTCGAAAGTCCCACCCACACCTTGTTCTGTTCGGCGCGCCGTGTGGAATTTACGGCGAAGTAAACCACAAGGATAAACGCCAGCATAACCACAATCTGGATGTAAGGATAGTAGCTCAGACGTTTCAGCAGTTTGGAGTCGTCGTAATAAAGATGCTGCATGTTGCCCGGAGAAATGATGATATGTATCACGTTCGGGCTTTTTTCCAACTCGCTGAGTTTGCGCTGTAGGAAGGCCGCGTTGGCATCGGAAATGAGCCACGGCTCGAGCGAGTCGACCGGTTCGGGCAGGTCGAAGTTGCGGTGGAGGAGGATATTGCCTCCGTCGTCGGTCAGCAGTACCGGAATGGTGTGGTTGCGCTCTATTATAGAGAAAAGAAAGTCGATATTATCGGCCGATGCCTCGCTGCCGGCGGCATCGGCCTGGCCGACCGTGAGCTGGCGTGTGGCGTCGGCCCATATCTGCATGCGCTCGCGCTCCTGAGTGGCCAGGTCGGCCACCAGATTGTTGCTCACATACAGAAAGAAGCCTACAAGAGCCACTGAAATGAGCAGGAATGCAACCACGCCGAAGCGGCGGATGTCGTAGATATTCATTTTACCGGATATTCGGTTATGGATTCTCAGATCAGAAGGTCGTCGATATAGACTCCCTCGCGTTCGGCTATGAAGCGGGCCACGGAGTCGGCCGTGTTCGGGCCGATTACAGTGTGTGCTTCTTTCTTTACTTGTGGCAGGGCGTTTTCCACTGCCACCGCCTCCGTTGCCACGCGCATCATCGGCAGGTCGTTGAGGTTGTCGCCGAATACCACCGTGCGCTTTGCTCCCACGCGCCCGGCAAGCTGCCCGACGGCCAGCGCTTTCGAAACGCCGGGAGCGTAGATGTCAATCAGCCCTGTGTCCGGCATGATTACGTCGGGATACCACGCCGTGGCGCAGTCGGTAACTTCCGACAATTTTTCCGAAGCCTGTTTGACGGCCTTCACCGGACCGATGGCGAAAAACAGCGCCACGCTTCCCAGCGACGACGGCTGCTGGTCGAGATGGAAACGCTTCAGCTCCAGATGGCGCCGCTCCTGATAGAACGCGTCCTCACGCCGGCTCATCGCCGCCGAATGGTAGACGTTCAGGAAACTGTTGCCACTCAGGCAGTAGATGAATGGCCTGAGCGACTCGCCCTGAAACGTATCGAGAATCCTTCGGGCATCGTCCTCGGGAATCAGTGTGATGCTGTCGAACCGGCATTCGAAGCGGTCCCACAGCGCGGCGCCGGTCATTACTATAGCTGGGAGGCATTGCAACTGCCCCTTGGCGTCGGTGTAGAGGCTCGGTCCCACGTTAGCCATCAGAGGCTGCACCGTGGCCGGAGTGCGCGCCGTGGCCGGAGTCACCATCACCCCGTGCGACGCCAGACGCGTCAGAATCTTTGCCGTCGTGGGGCTTATCTTCGAGTCAGCTCCAAGCAGTGTTCCGTCGAGGTCGCTGACATAAAGAGTTTTCGTTTCGCTCATATACCTGCAAATTTACAAACTAAATCCAATCTGGAAAACAGTCGACTGCTCGTTCCATTTAACCACGGCTATGATTCTTGTATTGAATATACACTAAATTTAGCTAAAGGGGTATTTTGTGCGAACCATCGGGGGCGGATTTTGATTTTTATTAGTAGCTTTGTATCTTAAATGCCGGGCGGTTGTTTCATGTTGCTTCCGGGGCGACTGGAGTTTCTGGAATTGTGATGGTGGCGTCCGGCAATGGTTACGTTTTACTATTTATATTATAAGTAACCGGTCGAAATTATTCTAATATTTCCTTGTGTAGATATTGGAATAATTAGATCAGTCAAGTATAAAATAATTTTGAACAGTTACTTGTTATGACGTTTGAAGAATTGGGTGTGAGCGAGCCGCTCCGCCATGCGATAGAAGATTTGGGTTTTGAGACTCCGATGCCCGTTCAGGAGAAGGTGATTCCCCATCTGCTCGGCCAGGAGGGAGATGTTGTGGCGTTGGCTCAGACGGGCACGGGCAAGACGGCGGCATTCGGGCTGCCGGTGCTCCAGCGCATCGATGTGGAGCGCCACGTGCCTCAGGCGCTTATCCTTTCGCCCACGCGCGAACTCTGCCTACAGATTGCCTCGGACCTCGTGGATTTCTCGAAATATATTCCCGGGCTGTCGGTGCTCCCCGTCTACGGCGGTTCGAGCATTCAGAGTCAGATTCACGCGCTCCGCCAGGGTGTGCAAATAATAGTGGCTACTCCGGGCCGTCTTATCGACTTGATAAACCGCGGGGTGGTGAAGCTCGACGACGTGCATACCGTAATCCTCGACGAAGCCGACGAGATGCTCAACATGGGTTTTGTCGACTCCATCAACGAGATTCTGGAGCATGTGCCCTCCGACCGCAAGATGCTCATGTTCTCGGCCACGATGCCTGCTGAAATCGCCAAAATCGCCAAGCGGTTCATGCACGATCCGGTAGAGTTCGTGGTAGGCACGCGCAACGAAGGGGCGGCCAACGTTCGCCATATCTACTATATGGTTCATGCACGCGACAAATACCTCGCCCTTAAGCGCATAGCCGACAATTCCCCCAATATTTACGCCATAATATTCTGTCGCACGCGCCGCGACACGCAGGAGGTGGCCGAAAACCTGATACGCGACGGCTACAATGCCGACGCGCTCCACGGCGACCTCTCGCAGCAGCAGCGCGACATGGTGATGAAAAAGTTCCGCGACCGCGTCGTCACGCTCCTCGTGGCCACAGATGTTGCCGCCCGCGGCCTTGATGTCGACGACCTTACACACGTGATAAATTATGGACTGCCGGAGGATACAGCCGTCTACACACATCGCTCGGGCCGCACCGGCCGCGCCGGCAAGACCGGCGTATCCATTGCCATAATCCATTCGCGCGAGAGGGGTAAGTTGCGCGAGATTGAGCGCATCATCGGCAAGACCTTCGAGCGCAAGGAGGTGCCCACTCCCGATCATATCATCGAGAAGCAACTGTTCTGGCTCGCCGACCGCTTGGAGCGCGTGGAGGTCAACGACGAGGAGATCGGCCGCTTCATCCCCGGCGTGGCAAAGAAGCTCGGCTGGTTTTCCAACGAAGACCTGCTCAAGCGTGTGCTGTCGCTCGAATTCAACCGTCTGCTCGAATACTATAAGGACGCTCCCCAGATTGATTTTATCGATGAAAAACCGCGGAAAGAGCGCAAGGAGCGCGCAGATGCTCCCGCCACCAAGGAGGAGAAGGACCGCCGCACGGCCTCGAAGGGAATGGAGCGTATCTATGTGAACGCCGGCAAGCGCGACGGCTTTTATGCCGGCAACCTTATCGAGATGCTCAACAAGGTTGTGGGCGGCAAACGCGTCGACGTGGGCCGCATCGACCTGATGCCCGGCTACTCGCTCTTTGATGTGAAGAAAAGCGACGCACGCCGCGTGGTCGGAGCCCTCAAGGGGGCCGATTTCATGGGCAAACGCATCTACAGCGAGATTGCTTCGACCGATAAGGATTACGCTAAAGCCTCAGTGCGACGCACTAAGGACAAATACGTCGATGCGCCCGTCGAGGCGGAGGACGCCTACGATGCCTTCGAGAAATTCAAGCGCCGCCAGCGCCGTAAGGTCCGCTGACGAGGCCTCCTACGCGGAACCCACAGATACTCTCCCCATCCTCAAAACGAAAATGCATATGATTCGCAGACTCCTCATATCCACCCTTCTGACTGCACTCGCCGCTCTGGCTGTATCGGCCGCGAAACCGTCCGAGAAGACCGACTCGCTTACCGCCGCCGACTTTTTCGCCAACGCCCCGCTACGCATCTTCCCGACCATCGACCGCACCACGCGTCTCGATATGCTCGACTATTACCGCAGTGGCTCCGACAAGCCCTCGAAAAACGCTTTCAAGGGGAATGCACGCGTTCTGGCAGCCTCTCCCTCGCAGATTACCTTCTCTACTTCCGACGTGCAGGAGGTGGAGCTCTCGCTGATTCCCCATCGTGGCGACACTCTACTGATGGTGATAACCACCGTCAGCACACCTGCCCCCGACAGCGAGGTGCGGTTCTACACCACTGCCTGGGAGCCGGTCGACCGTGGTCTCTTCATCGTGCCCCAGCTTTCCGAATGGATAGCGCCGGAGGGTGCCGACCGCCGCGACGACCTTGAGAATCTTTATCCCATCACGTTGGCACGCGCCGTCTACGACCCATCCACGCGTACGCTGACGCTCCAGAATAAGCTCGGCGACTTCCTCGCTCCCGGCGAGGGCTCATGGGCCGACGGCCTCCTCCGCGGCGAGCTGGTGTATCGCTGGAACGGCAAAAAAATGGAAAAGGTCAAGTAGGTCGTGCCATAATAGTCCAGATGGACCATTCTGACAACATCCTACCTCACCCATCTGGGAAACAGCTACATTATCACAGTATTATAATCAAGTGAATCAGAAGGTTCTTACGCTGCTGCAGCTGCAGCAGACGGTGGCGGCTCTCGTGCAGCGCCCCGAGACACAGAATGTCTGGGTGACGGCCGAAATCCTCGACGTTGCCGTGCGCGGCGGCCACTGCTATATGGAACTCCTGCAGAAGGACGAGCGCGGCCTGCAGGTGGCCAAAGCCCGCGGCGTGATCTGGGCGAGCTGTTTCGCCCGTATCGATGCCGAATTCTTTGCTGCGACAGGGCAGCGTTTCGCCTCCGGGCTGAAAGTTATGCTCCGTGTGTCAGCGTCGATGCATCCGGTCTACGGATTCTCGCTCGTAGTATCGGCAGTGAATCCCGAGTACACCATGGGCGACCTTCTGCGTCGTCGTCGTGAAATCCTCATGCGCCTGAAAGAGGAGGGGATTCTCGAACTCAACCGGCAACTGCAATGGCCGCCGGTGCCACAGCGCATCGCGGTAGTTTCGGCTGCCGGAGCCGCCGGTTACGGAGATTTCATGAATCAGCTCTACTCCAATCCCCGCCGTTTGCGTTTCCATACGAAACTTTTCCCCGCTGTGATGCAGGGCTCGTCGGCCCCGAAATCCATCATCGCCGCCCTCGAGCAGATTGCCGCCGATCCTGAGCCGTGGGATGGGGTAGTGGTGATCCGTGGCGGAGGCGCCACCTCCGACCTCCAGGCCTTTGAGGATTATGAACTGGCGGCGAATGTGGCTCAGTTCCCACTCCCCATAGCCATCGGCATAGGCCACGAGCGCGACGTGACCGTGCTCGACTGGGTGGCCAATCTGCGGCTTAAGACCCCTACTGCCGTGGCCGAATGGCTTGTATCCACTGCCGAAAACGCACTCAACCACATTGAAACCATCGGGACACGGATCCTGCAGTCGGCCACGGAGCGCCTCTCAGGCTATAAAGAGCAGCTCGCCCAGGCCGAGAGCCTACTGCCGGTGGCCTCGCGCAACGCCGTGGAGCGCGGCCGCCAGCGCCTGATGCAGGCCTCGGCCACGCTTGGAGGCGTGAGCGGCCGGCGCATCCAGCCGCAGCTCACGCGTCTGCAGATGATTCGTGAGGCTCTTGCGGAGGCCGCGCGTAACCGCACCGCACGCCAGCGCCAGCGGCTCGAATCTATCGAGGCGCTTGTAGAAGCACTCTCGCCAATGGCTACCCTGCGCCGAGGCTATTCGATAACCCGAATCGACGGCCATGCCATCACGTCGACCGACGGGCTCGCTCCCGGCACGCGCCTTCAGACGATCCTCGCCTCGGGCACCGTCGAGTCGACCGTCGAGGCCGTGGGGCAGTCATCGTGATTTCCCGAAAAAATCGGAATTGATAATTCTCAGATATACATCCAGTTATGTCAGACGAAAATAAGGCGGTATTCACTCCCGCCAAAGATCTTACCTACAGTCAGGCCGTGGCCGAACTTGAAAAAATCCTGCGCCTGATGCAGAGCGACGAATGCGACATCGACCGCCTTGCCGCTCTTACGCGCCGTGCCACTGAACTTATAGCCGAATGCCGCAGTCGCCTTATGGCTACAGACGAGGAGCTCCGCGCCATACTCGACCAGCAGCACTGAGAACGTCGTAAAAAAACTGAATATCAGATTATTGCACGCTCTCCGCTCCCTCCGGGCGATAAATGAGCGTGCACTTATGGTCGGGATTGAAAATGGTGGCGGCTGTGGAGCGTAGTGTATCGGGTGTTATGGCCCGGTATGGCTCCATGAAGCGGTCAGCATCCTCGCGGTGCATCTCCGCGAGTGCGATTGTCTGCGCCACGCTCAGATAGTTCAGCAGCCCGAATGTACGTGCGGATTCAAGACGGTTTAGACACAACTCCACGTCGCGTTGCCCGACCGTCTCCCGGGCCATGCGCGAGGTCTGCGCGTCGATCGCCACGATTGCCTCGCGCTCGGCCTCTTGGCCGTTGCGCGCTAGTTTGGCGTTGATCAGGAAGAGTCCTGGCTCTTCCGTACCCTGGATGGCCGCGTCGACTTCGGTGAAGATATCGGTGCCCATAAGCAGCTCGCGGTAGAAGCGGCTGGCATGTCCGTTGGCCAGTATGTCGCTGATTATGTCGGCGTTGAAATATTCCGGTGTGCCGTATCCGGCCATGGGATAGGCGATGGCTAAGGCCGTCTGCGGCACGCGTCCGCTCAGTGTGGCGGTTCTCGGTGCGGCAGGCAGCGGCTCTTTGGGGAGTCTGCGGGCTGCCACGTTTCGTGGCGGCAGGGTGCCATACCATTTCCTTACGAGGCGTTCGGCAGTAGCCGCGTCAATATTGCCGCATATGGCTAGCACGGCGTTGTCGGGCGCGTAGTGGGAGTAAAACCATCGCTCGGCGTCGGAAAGCGTGACGCGCTCTATATGGCTGAAATCCTTGCCGATGACGGGGAAACGATAGGGATGGGTGCGGTAGCAGAGCGCGCGCAGGGCGTGGTCCATGTCGCCGTAGGGGCGGTTGAGGCATGTCTGCTTGAATTCCTCGATTACCACGTTGCGCTGCACTTCGAGGCTCCTTTCGCTGAGTGCGAGGCGAAGCATGCGGTCGCTCTCAATCCATAGGGCCGTCTCGATGTTGGCCGCCGGCAGGACGTCGTAGAAGTTCGTGAAATCGCTCGAAGTCCAGGCGTTTGAGATCCCTCCGGCGGCCGACAGGGCGGCGTCGAAGTCTGGTACGTGGGCCGACCCGCCGAACATCAGGTGCTCGAAAAGATGGGCAATTCCCGTCAGGGCCGGCGATTCGTCGCGGGCTCCGACATCATAGAGAGTGTTGACTGCCACCATGGCCGTGGAGCGGTCGTGGACGTGGACCACACGCAGGCCGTTGTCGAGAGTAAACCTATTGATTTTCATTGCGGTGTGTCGGAAGGCAAGCAGTGCGTCAGTCGGTGAGCACTCGCATCGACAGGATTTTCACATCCTTGAGCGGCCGGTCGTGGGAGTCGGTCTCAACTTTTTCGATTTTATCGATTACGTCCATGCCGTCGACTACCTCGCCGAATACCGTATACTGGTTGTCGAGGTGGGGTGTTCCGCCGGTGGTGGTGTATGCCTCGCGCTGCTGGGAGGTGAGTCGGGCGGGCGCCTCGGCTGCTTTCTTCTCGGTGATGGCCACCAGCTCGTCCTGCAGGGCCTGGAGACCGGCCTGGTCGCGGTTGCGGCGCAGGGTCATGATCGAGTCGCGGTGTTCGCGGGCCAGGTCGTTGAATATGTTCTGCTTCTGCATCATCTGCAGCTGGCGCTCCATCTGGTTGAGGGTGCTGTCGTTATAGGCTTTGCCGGTGACGATATAGAACTGCGAGCCCGACGAGCGGCGCTCGGGGTTCACCTGGTCGCCCTGACGGGCTGCGGCAAGTGCACCGCGCTTATGGAAATGCGTAGGATATACGATTTCAGCCTCGATATCGTAGCCGGGGCCTCCGGAGCCGAGCGTCTTGCCTGCCGGGGCCGTTTTCGAGTCGGGGTCGCCCGTCTGCACCATGAATTCGTTGATTACGCGGTGGAAGAGCACTCCGTTGTAGTAGCCTTCTTTGGCCAGTTTTACGAAATTATCGCGATGGCGGGGGGTGTCGCCGAAGAGGCGCACCGTCAGATCGCCTTCGGTGGTCTTGATTTCTACCAGCACGTCGCCGGGCTTGTTCTGTTTGGTCATTTCCTTGATATTTTTACTGCTTGAGCGCGATTTGTTGAGTGTTACGGCGCCGCCGACGATTGCGGCGACAGCCACCGAGCCTGCCAGCAGCAGGTTGCGTAGTTTTTTCATATTCATTGCTGTGGTTATGCAGGCTTAACGTTCCGGGACTCCGGAAAGTTCTTTGGGATCGATGGGTATGGATTTGGAAAGAGCTCAGAGTGCGCCCTGCGGATTAAGGCGTTTGTAGATGCGTCGGAAATTGTTGTCGACGGCCGAGAGTTCGGCGGCACGGGCGGCATAGTCGGCGCCGTAAAACTGCTCCATGAGCGCCCCGATATAGTTGCGCTCGCGGTCTTTGTCGATTCCCAGGCCTACAAGCCTTTCGATGGCCGGAGCGAAGGCTTCGCGGTCGATGGCGAAGAGGTAGCGGGCCGCGCTTATCAGGAACTGACCCGTAAGGTCGGCGCGACACATGTTGTCGATCAGATAATCAAGGTCGTCGGCCATTGTCTCGATATGGTTGGCGATGTATTCGTAGGTGGCGAGGCCGTCGGCGTCGGCCTCCAGACGTTTTTTGTCGGTATCGTCGATCATGGTGAAATGTGGTTTTGTCACCTGCAAAGATAAGCAACAATTTCCGATGAAAAAAATGTGAATAATATATCGAATCTTTCCGCAGGTCCTTCGCTTTTCTCTGCTATTGGGCAATTGTGGAAGTTTTGCCAAAGATTATTTGCAAATTTTAAAGATAATTCAGTATCTTTGGAGGCTAAATCTTCCCGAGCCGTAGGGCTCGCTGCGTCCCCGACGTGCCGTCTGCACGGACTGCGTGGGGTAAGGTTAATGAAGTGAGCCGTTTGCCGAACGATTTTCAATATGGAAAATAAATTATATCCATTCAATAAAAATTTCTATGAGATTTAAACTGTTTCTATCGCTGCTGCTCTCAGCAGTGCTTTCATCCACTGCTCAGACGGCGGTGGTGACCGGTAGCGTCATCGACGCCGATACGGGAAGCCCCGTTGCGGGCGCCGTTGTCACGATTCAGGACCAAGGGATTTCCGTCACCACAGGCCCTGCCGGCGATTTCCGCATCAGTAACGCACGTCCCGGCGAAGCCGTGCTCACCATCGTGGCTCCCGGCTACGAGGGGGGTGCCTCGCAGGCGCGTCTCTACAACGGCCAGAGCATCGATACCGGCGCTCTGCGTCTGTTCGCCGATTTCGCCGACAATGACTTCATCACCGAGAACAGCGAGGAGCTTCTCTTCGACGAATCGATGATGGAGGACGAGGCCGGCAACTCGCAGGCCGTAGGTGCTCTTACCGGTTCCAACGACGACATCTATTTCCGCTTCAGCCGCTACGGCTACTCGCCGCTCTATTCCAACTACCGCGGCTACAACAGCGTGTGGAGCGATACATACATCAACTCGCTGCCCATGAACGACCTCATGCGCGGAGGATTCTCCTTCCAGCAGCTGGCCGGCATGACCTCGCGCGCATTCCGCAACTCCACGGCTACCGTGGGCCTGTCGGCTGCATCCTACGGATTCGGCAACATCGGCGGCAGCCAGAACTTCAGTACCATCACCGAGGGCTACGCCCCCGGCTTCAACGGTACTCTCAGCTACACCAACTCCAACTATAAGTACCGCGCCATGGCCACCTATTCCACCGGCATGAACGAACAGGGGCTGGCTCTTACGGCATCGGCTGTGTTCCGCTATGCCGACGAGGGTGTGGTGCCCGGAACGTTCTACACCGCCGGCGGCTTCTTCCTCTCGGGCGAGAAGCAGTTCAACAAGAACCATTCGCTTACCGCCACCTTCTGGATGAACCCCCGCCAGTATGCCAACGGCAAAGCTACAGTCCAGGAGGCCATCGACCTCAGCGGCGACCATCTGTATAACCCCACATGGGGCTGGCAGGACGGCAAGAAGCGCTCCGACAATATCCGCGAGAACTTCGACCCGACGCTGATGTTCAACTATATCTACAAGAACGAGAAGACTACGGTCAACACCGGTGCCGCCGTGCGCTGGGTGCACTACGCGCGCACACGCCTTTCATACTACAACGGCAACGATACGCGTCCCGACTACTACAAGAATTTACCGAGCTACTGGACCATGCTTGGCAACGACAATCCCGAGATGGCGGCCTACTACACCGACCTCTGGGAGAACGACGAGAATTTCCGTCAGCTCAACTGGGATAGCTTTTATGAGGCCAACTATCTGAACAACTGGCAGAACCAGTCGCTCCCCGAAGCTCAGAAGAAGGGCTCGACCTACATCCAGCAGATGGAGCACTCCAACCAGGTCAATTTCATCGTCGGTTCGACAATCAACCACCGCCTCAACGATAAGGTAACCCTGCAGGGTGGTGTGAACTTCAATTACACCAAGACCAACGACTATGCCACCGTGCGCGACCTGCTCGGCGGCGAGTTCTGGACCGATGTCGACGGTTTCGCAGAGCGTGAGCTCAATAACCCCAACGCTTCGGCCGACATCGTGCAGAACAATCTCAACGACCCCAACCGCCGCGCCAAGGTAGGCGACCGCATCGGCTGGGACTACAGCATCTACGCCCTCAAGGCCCAGGCATGGCTGCAGAATCAGATCAATACCGCCAAGTGGGATGTTAACTACGGCCTCGAAATGAGCTACGAGCAGTTCTACCGCCAGGGCTATATGCGCAACGGCCGAGCTCCCGAAAATTCTTTCGGCAAATCGGGTACAGTCCGTTTCAACGACGCCATGTTCAAGGCCGGCGCCACCTATAAGCTCAACGGCCGCAACTACTTCACTCTTCAGGCCCAGTATGGTACGGTGGCTCCCGTGATCAACGACGTGTATATCTCGCCGCGCATCAAGGACACTACAATCGACAATCCCAAGAGCACCCGTGTATTCTCAATCGACGGACGCTATACGTGGAACTACCGCCGCTTCCGTGGCTCGATTACGGCTTACTTCACCGACATGAACGATGCGGTGGAGCGCTACGGCTTCTGGGATGAGAGCCTCAACGCTTTCTGTAACTTCGCTCTCTCGGGCGTTCACCGCCAGTACAAGGGTATCGAACTCGGTATGGCCTATCAGATTACCTCGTCGCTGCGCGCCACTTTCGCAGGTAATTTCGCGCGCTACCGCTACGCCAACAATCCGTCGGGTACCCGTTCGGTGGAGAACGGTCTGCTTCCCGACCAGACCAACCAGTTCTTCCTCAAGAATTATATCTGCACTTCCACTCCGCAGACCGCCTTCAACATCGGCCTGGCATGGAACGCTCCTAAAAACTGGTATCTTAACTTCGACGCCTCCTGGCTCGCCGACTACTACGTGCGCCTGGCTTATCCACGCCACCAGATTATCGACGGACTGGCATCTTATGTGGGTTCAGAGGAAAAACTTGCCGAGGCAGTGGATGCCTTCACAGCCCAGGAAAAGCTGAAGAACCAGTGGGTGCTCAACGCCTCGATCGGCAAGAGCATCTATCTTAACCGCAAGCTCAGCCTCAATTTCAACGTTTCGGTCAGCAACCTGCTCAACAACCGCAACCTCATCACCCAGGCCACCGAGCAGTTCCGCATCGACACCAAGACCTACAATCCCCAGGCTTTCCCCACCAAATACATGTATGCCCAGGGTATAAAGGTGTTTGTCAATGCAGGTATCCGCTTCTGATGCGGGATACAACCTAATTTTCACCTTATAAGAAGATAAATACAGATGAAAAAATCAATTCTATATATTGCGTCGATGTTTGTCGCCATGGCGGGCTTCACGTCGTGTGACGATGATTTCGAGCAGGCGCCGCTGGAGGATTACATCCCGCATGCCACTATGGTTGCAAACACGACGGCACAGGAACTTAAGGAGGCCTTCAATCAGACGTCCAGCAATTACTATAATGTTCCGATCGGAACCCGTGCTGACGGCAGTCATTATATTGTCAAAGGCCGTGTGACCAGTTCCGACAAGGCCGCCAATGTCTATAAGAAACTTATGATTGCCGATGAAACCGGCGGTCTGATTTTCTCGGTCGACAATAGCAAACTTTATGAGACTTACCGCATCGGGCAGGAAGTTGTGGTGGATGTTACCGGATTATATTATGGTAACTACGGCACAGGAATGCAGATCGGTGTAAGCGCGCCCGACGGAAGCGCACCCAACAGAATATCCAAGGACATGTGGGAGGGTACAACTACCCAGAAAGCAATCTGTCAGCTCAATAACCTTCCTGCACCCGCTAAAGTGGATGTGCCCTCCATGACTGTGAGCGAGGTGAACGCATTGCTGCTCGACGATGCCACTAAATTGGCATGGCAGGGACGTCTGGTTCGTATCACCGGTGTACACTTCCAGTCGCCCGGCACTCTGCTTGCGCGAGTGCTTGCGTCCGGCGAGACCAACCCCAACAATACGTCGTATCTGGTCGACGACAATAATAACCGTATCGCCATGAACACTTCGAGCTATTCCACTTTCGGAACTACTACGAAGGCTCCGAAAGGCACCGGCGATGTGGTCGCTCTACTTACGCTCTATAACAACAACTGGCAGATTGTGCTCAACGATCTCGCCGGTCTGGAGGGCTTTGAGCCCTGGGTTGACCGTCAGACCATCTTCTCCGAGTCGTTCGAAACCAACCAGGGAGAGTTCACTATCGATAACGTACAGATGGATCCGGCACTCACCCACATATGGGAGTGGCGGGATAAATATGGTATGGTCGCCACCGCGTTTGCCAACAGCACCAACTACGCATCTGATTCCTGGCTGATTTCGCCTGTAGTAGCTCTCCCGGCTGATTGCTCGCCCGTCCTTACTTTCGATCAGGCTCTCAACTTCTTCAGTTCAATCGGCGACGCTGTCAATGAGGTATCCGTATCGGTGCGTGAGCCAAATGGAGAATGGGTAAAACTCGATATCCCGTCGTGGCCGGCATCCTTAAGCTGGACATTTGTAAATACAGGCGACATCGATCTCTCTGCATATGCAGGCAAGAATATCCAGATCGGTCTGCGCTACACGTCTACAGCCGCCAAGAGCGGAACCTGGGAGGTGAAGAATTTCCAGATAGTTAAGTAAGTCTTTATCATTCTGACGAATTTATAATTATGAATATCCTAAAATCCATTATATTCGGGTTGATGGCTACGGCCGCCCTCGGCGGATTTGTATCCTGCCAGGATGACATCGACGCTCCCGAACCGGTTGTTCCGGTAGCCTCCAACCTCGATAAGGTGAATACTACAATTTTCGACTTCAAGAAGGAATACTGGCAGAACGACCAGAATTACTGCAAGCAGGTCGGAACCAAACCTGACGGCTCCCATATCATTATCAAGGGTCGTGTGATTTCATCCGATGAATCAGGAAATGTATTCAAAAGCATTGTGATTCAGGATGAGACGGCTGCACTGGCCTTCTCTGTCAACGCCTATAATCTTTTCCTTGACCATCGCATCGGCCAGGAAATGGTTGTGGACCTTACCGGTATGTATGTGGGCAAATACAACAGTCTCATGCAGATGGGCTGGCCCGAGGATTATCAGGACGGCAAGCAGACAACTTTCATGTCGCCTGCATTCTTCAATGCTCATGTGGAAAACAACGGAATGCCCGACCCCTCGAAGGTCATCATTCACCAGCTCGATGCAGTCAGCGATATTCCCAACGATGTGGATGGTCTCATTGCCTGGCAGAGCCAGTTGGTACGCTGCAATAATGTGACGTTCGTGCCAAAAGCCAATCCGAATGATGCTTCAAAGCTTGTCACGACTTTCGGACTGTATAAGACAAACATGAATCAGGGTCTGCTTCTGGCAGGTCAGGAACACACCCTGCGTGTAAGCGGTTACGCCGACTTCGTCAACGATCCGATGCCTACTGAGCCCTGCGACGCCAAGTTCCTGCTTTCGTATTTCGGCACCGACTGGCAGTTTATGCTCATGAGCACCGACGACATCTACAATATCGGTAATCCGTCGCTTCCCGTCGGCACCGAGGCGAATCCCTATAGCGTGGCCCGCGCAATCGAGGCCATCGACGGCGGCGAGACACCCGCAGGATGGATTTCGGGCTATATCGTAGGAACCGTGGCAATGGAAGTTACCAACGTCACCTCCAACGACGACATCGACTGGGGAACCGACGCCATACTCGCCTCCACAGTGGTAATCGCCGACGAGGCCGACTGCCGCGACTTCTCGAAGTGCTTCATCGTTCCTCTGCCCACCGGCTCGGTGATGCGCGAATATGTGGCCATCCTCAACCATCCCGAGAACGTGGGCAAGCAGCTCAAGGTGCTCGGCACTCTCGACCACTATCTCGGCACCTATGGCCTGACAGGCAACAACGGCACCGCCGCCGAATTCCGTCTCGAAGGTGTGGAAGTGCCCGGCGGCCAGCCCACCGAGGGCAACGGCACCAAGGAATCTCCCTACTCCTGCGAGAAGATTATCTCGCTCAATCCGCAGTCGACCACCGAGGCCGTTGAATCAGGCGTCTGGGTGAAGGGATACCTCGTAGGCTACTACAACAATAATACGAAGCAGTGCATGTTCCAGAGCGCCGGCGCTCTCGGTGCGAACATCCTTATGTCGACCAACCCCGCCGCCTCCACCAAGGAGGAGTGCATCTGCATCCAGCTCGTCAACGGTTCCGACGTGCGCAAGGCGCTCAATCTGATTGACAATCCCGGCCTGCTCGGCGCTGAAATCATGGTTCAGGGCGATGTAATGAAGTACAATACCTTCCCCGGTATCAAGAACACGTCTGAATACTCGATTCTTTCGCAGCCCGTCGGCCCCGACCAGCCTGACGTTCCCACCGGCGGCGACGGTACGGAGGCTTCTCCCTTCGCCGTGGGCAGCATCATCGCCTTGGCTCCCTCGTCGACCACCGAGGCCGTCAAGGATGACGTATGGGTGGAAGGCTACCTCGTAGGCTACTATAAAGATTATGCAGCCCACTTCACAGCCGAAGGCGCACAGGCCGCCAACATCCTGCTTGCAGCCACCGCTACCGCCTCCACCAAGGAGGAGTGCATCTGCATCCAGCTCGTCAACGGTTCCGACGTGCGCAAGGCGCTCAATCTGATCGACAATCCCGGCCTGCTCGGCAAGAAGGTATCGGTTCGCGGCGACGTGATGAAGTACAATTCCCTCCCGGGTATCAAGAATACCGACGCCTACAAGATTGACGGCCAGGGAGGCGGCGAGCAGCCCGACACCCCCACCGGCGAAGCCATCTTCGAGGAGACATTCGAAGGCGGTACGCTCGGCAACTTCACCGCTACCGTCGAGACTTCCGGCAGCTGGACCGGCTGGCGCGCCAACACCCGCTCGCCGCTCTGTGCAATCGCCAACTCATATGTGAATTCGGTAAACGAAGCTGCCACGGCATGGCTCATCTCGCCTGAAATCAGTCTGAACGGTGTAAGCAAGGCCACGCTCTCGTTCGAACACGCTTTCGGCTTCTATTTCCCAACCTCGCAGGATTCCTTCTGCACGGTTTACGTCCGTGAGAAGGGTGGCAGCTGGAATCAGCTTACGCTCACCAACTTCCCGGCCAAAGGCACAGGCAACTGGTCCTCGTTCGCAACCAACACTTTCAGCCTCAACGCCTATGCAGGCAAGACGATTGAAGTCGGCTTCAAATACTATAACGACGGCAATCAGAGCGTTGCATGGGAAATCAAGAGCTTCAAGGTTACGAAGTAAACCACCTTTCCCTCAGCAATTAAATTAGCCCATTATACCCGAAGCGAGGTGTCGGACTTGCCGACACCTCGCTTTGCTTTTTTGTGTAGGAAACTCTTTCGCGGGCCGCTATGACGCGCCTTCTTTAGCTTTGCTGATGGTGACCAGATACACGCCTGCAAAGATGAGAATTACTGCCACGACTTTCGTGACGTTGAAGGTATCGAGGCCCAGATATACGCCAACGAGCGAGGATACGATGGGCTGCACATAGTTGTACATTCCCACTATGGTGGGACGCAGGTTTTTCTGGCCGATCATTATGCAGATATACGCCAGATAGGTGGCGCAGACCACCACATAAGCTACGCCGGCCCAGTGGATAGGTTGCAGCGACGCCCATTCCGTTGCCAGCACCGGGGATACCGACACCGGAATAAGCCCGATGGCCGCGAAAAGAAACATCCACTTCATCAGCGTGATCAGCGAATAGCGGCGTATGAAATTGCGGTAGAGCGTGAGGTAGAGCGCGTAGCTCAGTTGCGCGCAGAGCACTATCAGGTCGCCCGCCAGAGGATTGTCGCCGCGCACGGCGCGCTGCGCTCCCGACAGCACCAGAATCAGAGCGCCGGCCGCCCCGAGCAGTATGCCTCCGATTTTCTTTCCGGTGATGGGCTCGCGCAGTATGAGCCACGCCAGCAGCATTACCCACATAGGCATCGTGGTGGTTACGATCGACGCCTCGCCGGGCGAGGTGAGTCCCACGCCGAAGATAAAGCATCCCTGGTTGAAGAGCACGCCGAGAAAAGCCGCCCCCGCCAGGCGCAGCAGGTCGGGGCCGCTCACGTGCTCCTTCGGGAAGAAAAGCCCCGTCAGCCAGAAGAGGACCGCCGCTCCGAAGATGCGGAAATCCACCATAAGAAGCGATGTAAGCGCCGAGGTGGTGAGCAGAAGTTTGGTGGCCGGAGCCATCAGGCCCCACATCACGTTGGCCCCCAGCATGGCCGCGTGTCCCTTTATTTTGAAATCGCTCATAATTCAGAGATTTGTAGTGGGCGGTGTGTCAAAATTCAATAATTTGACCCGCCCGCTTGTTTTTGCGGATGCAAAGTTAGCGATTTTATTTCTAACTGATTTCTGAATGATATGCGGCGCTATTGGGCGATTTGCGGAATTTTCGTAATTTTGCCTGTGAAATGAAGCGGTCGGCGCCACATGTGGCGCCGCTTCTCCCCGTCGGATTCCGGCAAATAGCAATATTATCTCAATCCCCGTATGCAGCCTTTAAGCCTCAGAGGCATGGGTGTGGCTTTGGCCACGCCGTTCAAATCCGATTTTTCGGTTGATTTCCCTGCTCTGGCCCGTCTGGTCGACTACCAGATTGCGGGCGGTGCGTCGTATCTCGTTGTACTCGCCACCACCTCGGAGGCGGTTACGCTCACCTGCCCCGAGCGGGCCGAGGTGGCGCGGTTTGTGGCCGAACGGGTGGCCGGGCGCGTGCCGCTGATTCTTGGCATGAGCGACAACTGCACGCAGCGCCTCGCCGAGCATGTGGCAGAAGTCGACCTCAGCGGCTACAGCGCCATTCTCTCGGTGGTACCATACTACAACAAGCCATCGCAGGAGGGCATCTATCGCCATTTCAAGGCCGTGGCCGAGGCATCCCCTCTGCCTGTGGTGCTCTACAATGTGCCCGGGCGCACGGGGCGCAATATGGAGGCCGCAACCACCCTGCGTCTGGCGCGCGAACTTCCCGGACGCATCGTAGGCATCAAGGAGGCCTCCGGCTCGCTGGAGCAGGTGGCCGAGATTCTGCACGGTGCTCCCGAGGAGTTCCAGGTAGTGAGCGGCGACGACGCCCTTACGCGACTCATGATCGGCCTGGGAGCCGTCGGGGTTATATCCGTGGTCGGCAACGCCTTGCCGCGCTACTTTTCTGAGATGGTCGCCTTGGCCCTGGAGGATGCCGACAGCGCGCTTGCAGAGCGTATCGACGCCTCCCTGCAGCCGCTCGACAAGGCGCTTTTCGCTGAATGCAACCCTTCGGGGCTCAAATGCCTGCTTAACCTCATGGGTCTGGCCGAGGATGTGGTGCGACTGCCGCTCGTACCAGTCGGGTCGGCCGTACGTCAGGCCATGGCCGAAGCCCTCGGCTCGCTCCCTGCGGAAGCTACGCAGCAGTAGGAAATGATAAAATTAAATCGTAACTTTGCACGTGGAAACATCCGCATCTCCCATGGCAATGCAGCCTTATCAGATGCTTCCCAAGCAATGTAGGAACATCGCTTTTGCGAAGTATCCTATGTATATAATGGTCCGGTAGCTCAGCTGGATAGAGCAACTGCCTTCTAAGCAGTCGGTCACGCGTTCGAATCGCGTCCGGATCACAAACAGCCACTTCGCGGTGGCTGTTTTGATTTATGTGTATTATGTCATTAGTGTCCACTAAAAAATCATATGAGGACTTTGAAATTGTTGATATTCAATTTGTTGTAAGTAAATTTGGCACGCAACGATTTGATTTTATCTTTGCGGTCTGTATCAGACTGTTTGAGAAATTTTCTCAGTCAAAGAAATCCCTTTATTCTGCAACTTATTGAATATCAAGCATAATTTCAAGGGTCTCTATGGTTCAGGTGAACTGAATTTATTTAATTTTTAACCACGTCCCATTTTTAGTGGACAGTAGTGAAGTAAGGAGTATTTTGAAAAGAAAGGTGCTGAAGTACAGACCCGTGCCACCGTATTGAAGAATCTTGAGCATGAACTCCTTAAATTGTCGAACAAGGACAGCATGAAAATGATTGAAGAGGTTGTTGATAAAATCCATAACAATATCTTGACAGGCATCAGAACGGGTCTGCCCGCTTTGACAGATAAAGATATTTCGCTTCTTACTTTATTTTTCGCCGGGTTTTCTGCAAAATCAATTTGTCTGGTAATGAACTGGCAGGTTGCAAACTTTTACAATCGTAAACGCCGAATTAGAGAAAAAATCGAAGCCTCCGACGTTCCACATCGCGAACGGTTTCTTGCTGCATTGGGGAAATAACGATGCGATTAAAAGAAATCTGCGATTTAAATAGCTGGTTTATAGCGAACTGTCGAAATCGGAGATGATATATTGAAAAAGAAATATGAATTTTAAACATCTTGATTATTAATAGTTTAGAAATCGAGAAATGGCTTGATGATATATTTTTTACGTGGTTAAAATTTGGAAATGGTCGTGATGGAATGATAAATTTGAAGGTGAAAATCCAACATGACTATGAGAAGAAAAACATTAATTGCATTCGTTGTCAGTTTATTTAGTTGTAACATTGGCTTTACTCACCAATGCCAAGCCGACAATGTCCCTGCAAGTCATTCGTCTATCCCTTTGAGGCAAACCGGGGGACGACCGCATGATTCTTCGGATGACTTCTTCTATATGGTGTGCTATGTGGGAAATGGAACGCTATATCTCGACATAGAGGATTTTTCGGGGATGATATATGTGGAACTTCAAACTCTGGATGGAAGATGCGTACATAGGGAATATTACTATTACACTAACCCTTACGCAATTTCAACCTCTTCGCTTCATGGAGACTACGTCATCAAAATTAAAATCGACGATTCTTCTTATCAAGGCTATTTCTCAATTTAAATAATAAACCATAAAAATGCTATAATTACTAACCGGGTATATGCGCTGATTTGACTGTCAAATCTGGTATTACTCATCCGCGAGGTGTCGACCGGCACCATCCTCTTCGCCGGCGCCGTCCGCAACCTCTAAGCGTCGAAGCCTACGCGACTACAACACCAGACGACTGTTCCCCCCAAGGGGGGTGGATGCGCTTCTGTGCATCGCCTCCCTCAGGGCAACAGCGACAAAAATTGCGAAATAGCTAATTATCTCATAGCCAAATTTAAGTAACTGGTCGAAATTATTTTGATATTTCCGGGAGGAAAATTTTCAGGAGATTTTTCTCGATGAAGAAGGAGTGTAGATGTCTACACGACTGATGAAGAGAGGAAAAGATGCGAAAATTTTACCGTGGAAATATTGAAATAATCAAATCAGGAAAGTATAAAATAATTTTGAACAGTTACTTAAAGATTGATTTATATCCAACGAAATTAAAAGACAGACTTATATAAGGTTGATTTGATAATAATTGATTCGGAGGCTCTCCCTGCGACGGGGCGAGCCTCCGATTATATCTGAATGGCGCTGTGTTCGGTTGCCGGTCCGGACTGTGCGAAAATTGTCGGGGTAATATCATCGATTTTCGGCCGGAGCCGCGGCGTTGAGCCAGAAGCAGAGGAATACGAGGCCACCGGTATAGGTGAGCCACCCCTCCGATATGCCGGTGATAAGCAGCATGATGGCCATGGCGATGGTGTAGCCGTGGCGTTGGCGTATCTGGCGGAGCAGCCATGAGCCCAGCCATAGCGCGAACGCTCCGAAGCCTATGAGCCCCGTCTGCGACAGCAGCGTTAGCCACGACGAGCCCGGCTCCAGCGGCCCCCCGCCGGCGGGCGTCCAGTTGGGGTCGGCAGTAGGGAGCGTGCAGCGGTCGAAAGCATGAAAGCCCAGCCCGAGCACCGGATTGTCAAGAAACTCGCCCCAGCGGTCGGACCATAGCTCGCTGCGCGAGCGGAAGAGGCTTCCCGCCTCGAAATCCCAGGATAGTTTCTGCAGAATGGCCTGCGAGAAAAACGTCGCCCCCAGAATGAGTATGAACGTTGCGCCGGCAACGGCTATAAAGAGCGCCTTGCGGTGGGCGAGGATGTAGCGGCGGTGGGCAACGGCCACATAGAGCATCGCTGCCACGCACCCGATCAGGGCCATACGCGAGGCCGCCTGCATCAGCGTAAGAAATGCCGCCGCGGCGAGCGCGATGAGCCACATGCGTCTGCGCCGGCCCGTCCCTCCGGCGAGCGTGGCCTTCCAGAGAGCGTCTACTGCCACGAGCGCCGAGATGGCCGACAGCATGATGCGCTCGTTGGTGATTCCGGCGCGGTCGGCGTAGGGAATGAAATCGTAGAGCCGCGAATGCACGTCGACTATGGCAGCCGTCACATATACGATGAACGAAAGCAACACGATTACCCTAAGTCCCCAGAGCAACAGCCTCCAGAGCCTCTGTCGCATCTCGCACAGCCCCGCGGAGACCACCAGCGGCCCGATGGCCGCCAGCATCAGCACGAACAGCGCAAGTTTCGGCACCGCCATAAACGACCTGTCAGGCCGACACACCGCCACCGACAGCGCACACACACACAGATATACGGCCAGCGGCACATCGACCCTATACGGCCCTACGCGCCACAGCCCCAATCTGCCCCGGTCAGAGCGCATCCCTGCGGCCGCCGCAGGCTGAAGGCCGTCGTGGCCGGCAGCCATCAGTGGAAACACCCCCATGAGCGCCGCCACGAAGCCACCGAGAATCATCAGCGAGTCCGAAATCACCGTGAGCCACGGCGAACCCATCATCGTCGAACTGAGGCGCACCAGCACCCCCGCTCCGGCAATCCACGTGGCACAAAATAGTAAGCCTTGCTTCATATCATCCACGAAGTTACGAAAAATCCCCCAAATCCCCACCATCCTCCCTCGGCCCCACGTTTTCCGCCACCCTAATTATACAATTCAGGCGATGCACCGGATTTCCCCTCCGATCCATCGCCTTTCTCTCCCTGGGGCGTGTCAGTGAGACCCATCGCCGCCCCTTCGGGCTGCTTACCGCTCAGAGGTTGATGCCGTAGTGCTCGCTCAGATGTTGCCTGATTTTATCGCGGTCGTTGCCGCA
>ENA-UOJD01000230-UOJD01000230.1-human-gut-metagenome-genome-assembly--contig:-P48-NODE-230-length-88759-cov-10.700893_pt1 | contig 88759 bp, 67 predicted proteins | sample MGYA00242342_ERZ723889 | MGnify/ENA metagenome assembly ERZ723889 | reverse complement strand
ATAAGAAAGTGAGGGATTCCTATATGACTTACGAAATGCGTATGAAGGATATTCGTGAAGAATCTCTTGCCGAAGGTGAAGCTAAAGGTAGAGTTGAAGAAAAACTTGCTACTGTTAAGCGTCTTTTAAGCATGGGTTTGTCAGTACAAGATGTCGCTAAAGGTACTTCGCTTTCTGTTGAGCAGGTTGAAAATCTTAAAGCAGAGCAAAAATAACCAAACCATAACAGAAAAACCTAATCCCTACTCCCACCGCCGTGTGCTTCCGCACACGGCTTTTTCTCTGCCCGCACAAAAAATCTCCCGAACGCTGTCAAACACAGCTGTCGGGAGATTTTCTACTATATGAATATAAGCCAGGCCGCAACGCCTGTCGGCTGCAAGAGTCTCTTATTTGCCGCTGTCAAAAAGTGCTTCCACAAACTTATCCGGCTCAAAGGGGCGGAAGTCCATAATGCCTTCGCCTACGCCGATCCATTTAACCGGCAGTCCCAGCTCTTCCTTAATTGCCACAACAACGCCGCCCTTAGCAGTGCCGTCGAGCTTTGTGAGTACAACGCCGGTAACCTTGGCGGTTTCCATAAACACCTTAGCCTGATTGATAGCGTTCTGGCCGGTGGTAGCATCCAGAACCAGGAAGGTTTCGTGCGGAGCTTCGGGAATTTCGCGCTTAATAATGCGGTGAATTTTTTCCAGCTCGTTCATCAGGTTAGCCTTGTTATGCAAACGGCCTGCGGTATCAATGAAAAGAATATCGGCCTTGCGCGCAATAGCGGCCTTCATAGCATCAAACACAACTGCCGCCGGGTCGGCACCTTCTGCATGGCGGATAACGTCGCAGTGCGCACGCTCGCCCCAGATCTGCAGCTGTTCGCCTGCTGCGGCACGGAAGGTATCGCCTGCTGCCAGAACAACCTTGTATTTGAACAGAGTGAAGTAATTTGCCAGCTTGCCGATAGTAGTAGTTTTGCCTACGCCATTAACACCAACAACCAAGATAACAGTCGGTTTAGCACCGATACGTGTACGTTGGCCGCTGTCTGCCAGCATCTCTGCCATATATTTTTTCAGGAACGGAATAACATCCTCGGTACCGCTAATTTCCTTCTTCTTCGCAGCCTTGCGCACCGCATCAATCAGCTTTTCGGTAGTTTTTACGCCCACGTCTGCAGAAAGCAGAATCATTTCCAGTTCATCGAGAAAATCATCGTCAATCGCAGCAGACAGGCCTACAAGCTCCTGAATGCGGTCAGTAAAATTGCGTCTTGTTTTAGAAAGGCCTTCCTTTAAACGCTCAAAAAATCCCATTATTCATTCTCCTTTGCATTTATTTTTACGGATAATAGTTTAGAAACACCGGATTCTTCCATAGTTACGCCATACATGATATCAGCGCATTCCATTGTTCCCTTGCGGTGTGTAATCACGATAAACTGCGTGTTTCCTGCATAATCCCGCAGGAAATCGGCAAAGCGCTGGATATTGGCATCATCCAGAGGCGCGTCAATTTCGTCCAGGATACAGAACGGCGATGGCTGATAGCTCAAAAGAGCAAAGAGCAGCGCGATAACCGTCAGCGCTCTTTCGCCGCCGCTCATCAGATACAGGCTCTGCAGCTTTTTGCCGGGCGGCTGGACATCGATGTCAATACCGGAATCCAGCAGATTATCCGGCTCTGTGAGCCGCAGCACCGCTGTACCTCCGCCAAATATCTTGACATAGCATTGCGCAAAGTATTCGTTGATTTTGGCAAAGGCCTCCTTGAAGCGTTTGGTCATACCGCTGTTGATTTCTGCGATAACAGCCTCCAGATTTTCCTTTGCTGTACACAAATCATTATATTGCTTACACAGGAATTCGCTGCGCTCCTTCACTGCGTTATATTCTTCAATCGCCGCCGCGTTAATCGGTCCCAGGTCTGCAATCTGCAGTGTCAGACGGCTTTCCTGCTTTTGCAGCGCCGCCAGATCCATTTCCTGCAGCTCCGCAAAATTCTGACCGCGTGCCGCCGCCTCATCCAGCTGATAATCCTGCTGCAGCTGCTCACGTATATGGCTGCAGTTGCTTTCGTGCCGCGCCAAGTCCAGCTCTGTCTGCTTCAGCTGTGCTTCACTGTCATTCACCTGCTTGCGCAGTCCAGCAATCTCTTTTTCAATATCCTGCTGTTTATCAAGTAGGCTGCCGCGCTCCTGAGCAAAGTCATCCTTGCCGCCCAGAATCTGCTGCAGCTGTGCCAGCAGCTCGTCGCTTTGCTGCTGCAGGCGTTGCTTTTGCACACCGCAGTCAGCAATTTCCTGCTGTCTGCGCTCCTGCTCTTTTTGGTTGGCAGCAATTTCTTCCTGCAGCCGCAGTGTATCCTGGTCCAGGCTGTGCATAGCCTTGCTGATATCCTGCGTGCGTGCAGCAGAGGTCTGCAGCGTAATTTGGGCATCCTGCAGCTGGTTATCCAAGGCGGTAACCGCACTGCCGTATTTGGCAATTTCCTTTTTCAGGCTATCCAAAAGCTCCTTAGCCTGGGTATCCTGACCTTCGCGCTCGGCAACTGCCGCGCGCAGCGCCTTGACCTTATCACGGTTTGCCATATAGGCAGCGGTGATATTGCTGCGGTCATCCAAGAGTAGCAGCAAACGCTCGTTGTCGCGCGTTTTCTGTTGCTGCACCTGCTCCAGATTGAGCTTAAGCCTGTCGGCCTTCAGCTGCTGTTGACGCAAATGTGCAGCAAGCTGCTGCAGCTGCTCCTTCTGATTTTCTTCGGTTGCTTCCAGCTCCTCCAGCTTTTCCTGCCAGCTGAGCATCTCGGCATGCAGGTGCTTCACCTGCGCTGCAGCCTGAACAATTTCTACATTACGGCTCAGATAGCCTTCCTTATGCTTTTTGCTGCCGCCGCTCATACTGCCGCCAGCGTTTACCACATCGCCGTCAAGCGTAACTACGCGCAGACGATAGCGGCCAGCCTTAGCCGCAGCCAAGGCAGCATCAATGTTTTCGGCAATCAGCACTCTGCCCAGCAAGAAGCGTACCGCATTTTCAGCCTCAGGCTTATAGCCGATTAAATCAACCGCATAGCCAAGAATTCCCGGCAGCTTCGCCAGTGCTTCTTCCTCGCGGTTCGGCCCGCGACGCTGCACGGTATCCAGCGGCAGGAAGGTTGCGCGTCCGCTATTGGAACGCTTCAAAAAGGCTATCGCTTCCTTCGCCGCATTGGCCGAGCGCATCACCAGGTTCTGCGCACCCTCGCCCAACGCGGTTTCGATAGCAGCGACATATTTATCTTCTACCTGCAGCAGCTCCGCTGCCACGCCTACAACCTGCTCACGCCAAGGCTCCTGCGCCTTCAGCACCGCCTTGATGCCGTAGCTGAAGCCCTCGTAGCTCTGCTGCAGACGCTTTAAGCTCTGCTCGCGTGTTTCGGCAGCAGTCAGCTGACGCTGGCACTGCTGCTGACTGCTGCGCACAGCCTGCAACACCTTTTGACCTGCATCATAGGCACTGCGCAGCTCCTCGCCCTTTTTGCGCACCAGCTCCATGCCGTGAGCGCACTGCGATTGCTGCTCCAGCAGGCTATTGTACTGCTCCTGTGCCTGACGGTCTGCCGCTTCGGCCTCTTCTATACTTTTCTTCAGGGCCTCGCGGCGACGTGCGCGCTGCTCCTGCTCCTGTTCCAGATTGTGCAGCTCGTTGCGGAGATTAATCAGCTCCTGCATACCGCTGAAGAACTGTGACTGCGCCTGCTCGTCATTGCGCTTCGCCTCTTCCAGCTTGGCGCTCTGCTCGTCACGCTGCGCCTGCAGCTGCTTTACAGCGCCATCGGCCACAGCATGTCTTTTTTCGACAGCATCAAACTCTGCTGCCAGCTCCTGCATTCTTGCTTCCTGCTCGCGCACCTGCTGCTCTAAACGTTCATTGCGCTGCACAAGGCGTTCGCCGGCCTTTTCGTTCTGGCTGACACGTTCATCCAAAACCTTTTGGTCGCCGCGCAGCTTTTCCAAAGCAGTTTCGCGGTTTTTGATATCATCCTGTAATTTATTATAAGCCTCGGCCAGCTTATCCAGCTCCTGCTGTACCTTTACGGCCTCGGCCTGCATGCTGCCGACCTTCGCTGCCTGCTCGGAATACGCACCTGCCGCCGCTTCCTTTTTCGTCTGCAGCTCTCTGCCTTTTTCCTCCAAAGCGTCCAAGCGACGCAAAAGTACAGATAAACGGCAACGGCGCAGCTCCTCGCTCAGCTCGTTGAACTGCTGCGTTTTGGCTGCTGCCTGCGCCAAAGGCTCTACCTGCGCATCTACCTCGCTGCGGATATCGTTAATACGCGTAAGGTTATTGGCCGTATCGTCCAGCTTGCGTACCGCATCCTTCTTACGCAGACGATATTTAGCGATGCCTGCTGCTTCTTCGAACAAACTGCGTCTGTCCTCGGGACGGCTGTTTAAGACCTCATCAATTTTATTCTGGCCGATAATGGACATGGAGCCCTTACCAAGACCGGTATCTGCCATCAGGTCAATTATATCCTTCAGACGGCAGCTTTTCTTATTAATCGCATATTCGCTTTCACCGCTGCGGAAAATGCGGCGCGTCAGGCTTACCTGCTCAAAATCGAGCGGCAGTGTTCTGTCGCTGTTATCAAAATCAACGGTGACCTCTGCTACGCCCAACGCTCTGCGCTTGCCGCTGCCGGAGAAGATAACATCCTCCATTTTGCTGCCACGCAGATACTTGGCGCTCTGCTCGCCCAACACCCAACGGATGGCATCCGAAATATTGCTCTTGCCCGAACCGTTCGGTCCGACAACAGCAGTAATTCCCTTGTCAAAGGTCAATTCAGTTTTATCAGCAAAGGATTTAAAGCCATAGGTTGAAAAGGACTTTAAACGCACTAGAAATCACCCATTTTCTCTAAGTCAGTTATTATATCTTTTTATTGTATCATAAAACGGTGTTTTTTTACACCTTGCAGAACTTCACTTATGCTAAAAATTGCAAAATAACCTTCCAATGCTCTGCCAAATCCTCCAAACGCAGGCGCGCGTTGGCAGGACTTGTAGACGGCAGATAAAAAATTCGCACCTGCTCAGGCATTTTTTTTGCAAAATATTTTTTAAAGGCTGCTGCTGCCTTGCCGCCGTTGCAGACTACCGCCTGCAAATGCGGCAGCTTGCCTGCAAGCTCCACAACGGCATTCGGCGCTTCGTTTTTGATATTGCTGTCCAGGCTGCCCTCGCGCTCGCAATAGCCCAGCGTATCCCACAGCGCCAAGTGATGCTTATGCAGCAAGGCCTGCTTGGCAGCGTAATCCTGCGGCACGTCCTCATTTAAAAGCAACGCCAGCAAACGCCAGAAGCGGTTTTGCGGATGTGCGTAATATTCCTGCTGCTCCAGGGATTTTATTCCCGGCATAGAACCGAGAATCAATATTCTGCTATGCTCATCTACGATTGGTGCAAAGGATTTACATGTGGACATACTCTTATCTCATCTGCCTTATCTTGAATTATCTGCAGCTCAATCCCCGGGAAGCACGCTTCCCAATAGCGCAGGTTGCAGCTTTTTTGCCCGCGCAGCTTTGATTCCAGGCGTGCAGGGCAATATATTGTAACAGCGCCGCAGTCAGCAAGCTTCTCTAATTGTGACGTCACTTCGGTGCGCAGCACCCTGCTTTTCACCAGCTCGCCCATCGCCTGGTGAAACGGTCCTGCAAGGATATTCCCCGGCGCGCACAGCTCCTCGTCAGGCTGCAGGCCGATGCGGATAACATTCACACCTGCTTCCGTCAGCTCACAATAAGCCCAGGCCGCCTGCGTCACGGCCTCCTCCAGCGTCAGAGGTACAAAACGCCCCGCCGCGTAGTCCGCAGCCAGCGGCGTACCCTTGATTACTAACAAAGGATAGATGCGTGCCACGTCAGGCTGCATTGCTATCGCCTTGCGCACCGTTTCCTGCACGCTGGCAAAGCTCTGCTCGGGCATGCCCACCATCAGCTGCAGGCCGACTTGAAAGCCGAAGCGTTTTAAAAGCGCCACCGCCGGCGCCACCTGCGCCGCCGTATGCCCGCGCTCCGCTGCCGCCAGCACCCTGTCATCAAGCGACTGCACGCCCAGCTCCACCAGGCGCACACCGTGACGCTGCAAAAGCTGCAAGCGTTCTTCGTCTATATAGTCTGGGCGTGTCGAAAGGCGCACGCTGCCGATAAAGCCTTCGGCCAGCAGCGCATCAGTCAGCGCCAACAGCTCCTCCTGCAGCTCCAGCGGCAGTCCGGTAAAGCTGCCACCGTAAAACGCCGCCTCGTTGGCAACGCTCGGCCGCAGCCAGCTGCGCCAACGCGCAAGCTGTTCCTTGGCACCTGCGACAGCAGCCAGCTTCTGTCCGCTAATCGTCTTTTGGTTACAAAAAACGCATTGATGCGGACAGCCTGCATGCGGTATGAAAATCGGCAGAATAGACATAGATATCCCTTCTTTTAAACAAAAAACACAGCTTTTATGTAAATTTTTTAGAAAAAACTAATTAATGATAATTATTCCTATTGACATTATCCCCTATAGGGGGTTATTATAGTGTTGCAAGAAATTTAATAGGAATGTGGTGCAGCAATGAAATTATCTCACATGAAGTTTATAAAAACAAGTCTTCCCTTTACATTTTCTACAGTGGCGGCCTCGCTTATGGGTGCCGTCGACACTGCCGTAGTCGGGCATTTGGGGAATTATACATACATTAACGCTGTTTCTTTGGGCGCAGTAATCTTCAGCACAGTCTATTGGCTTTTCGGCTTTCTGAAAATATCCACCAGTGGCTTTGCAGCGCAGGCCTTAGGACAACATGATCCCAAACTGCTTGCCGGTGCTTTTATCCGTGGAGTGTTGGCAGCCTTCGGTATCGGCCTGCTGCTCGTAATTTTACAGGAGCCCATCTGGCGGACAGCATTACTGCTCTTCAACCCCGACGCAGCAACCAAGCCTATGTTGGAGCAATATTATCGCATGCTCATCTGGATTATGCCGCTGACGCTCGTTTTCCAGACTGCACAGGGATGGTTCGCCGGCACACTGCATGTACGTATCGCGGTACTCACCGCACTTGCCAGCAATATCATCAACCTGCTGCTGGACGTGCTTTTTGTCATTGTATTGCATTATGAGGTAACCGGCGTTGCTGCTGCCACCTGCATCGCCAATATTACCGGCTTTTTGTCTATTCTGTACTTTTATGCCAAGCACAAGCCCCTGCCGCTGACAGCAGTTCCACTGCGAAAAATCTTTTCCGGCCCCACCTGCCGTCAGATGCTGCAGTGCGGTTCGCATCTCACCGTGCGTATGTTCTGCATGATTATCATGGTCAATAGCTTTATGCATCAAAGCTTAGCCTTCGGCGGCGAGCTTTTAGCTGCTAATTCCATTCTCTTTCAGATACAGTTTATCATGGGCGATATTCTGACCGGCCTTTCGCAGGCAGGTGCCATCTATTCCGGCATTGCCTTCGGCGAGCACGACCGCTCCATGCTCAATGATACGCTGCGGATCAGCTTTATCTGGGCCATCGGCTTCGGCCTGCTGCAGACTGTCGGCTATTATTGCTGCCGTCACGCCATTCTTGGCTGCTTCACCAATCTGCACAGCGTTATTGCCACGGCGCAGCAGTACGATTTGTTTATAGCCTTCTTCCCGCTTATCAGCGCACTCGGTATCGTCTACTACGGCGTATTCAATGGTGCTCTCTACACCAAGCCTATCTGCATCTCCATGCTGCTTACCGCAGGCTGTTACCTTACCGCCTACTTCACGCTTATCCCGCTTTATGGCAACATCGGCCTGTGGCTGGCCTTCCTCATCTTCTATATTGCTCGCAGCAGCTTTTTACTGTTTTTTGTTCCCAAGCTGCAGCAAAGAGTAGCTTTGGCGTAATCTCAAACAAGACTGCACGTTCTTAACGTGCAGTCTTTTTAACTTCAGCGCAGATATTGGTCAATGGCCGCTTCAAAATCCTCCAGGCTTTTGCTGCCCTCACCCTTTTCGATAGCATGCAAAATGCAATGCTCCAGGTGGTCCTTTAAAATAACCTTGGCTGTATTATCCAACGCCTTGCGCACCGCAGCTATCTGAATCAGCACCTCCGAGCAATCCCTGTCGTTATCTACCATAGTCTTGATAGAACGCACATGTCCTTCAATGCGTGCCAAGCGGTTGACAACCTTCTTCTTATTAGGATGGTTGTGAGCGTGTGCATGAGCTTCCTGCAAAGTCTGCTGTTTTTTATCATCCTGCTGATTTAGCTCCGCCTGCCTGCGCACATATTCCAATAAAGATTTTTCCTCTGCCATTACTGTCACCAACCTTATCTCTACATTATTAAAAGGGAGCGCACTAAACACGCTCCCTCATGTTATTGCTCTGCCTGCGGCGTCAAAATGCTTTCGATTACCAAAGCAACGCCGTCATCATTATTGGATGCCGTAATGATTTTTGCATTCTGCTTCACGCTGTCCTTAGCATTAGCAACAGCAACGCCGATACCGGCATTGGCAATCATCTTCACATCGTTATTGGAATCACCGATGCACATAATTTTCTGCGGCTGTACGCCGTAGCTTGCCGCTACGCTTTTTACCGCCTCCCATTTGTTGACACCGGGCTCCATCAGCTCCAGGAAATTGTCTTTGGAGCTGGTAACATCCAGCTTACCGGCAAAGTCCTTCTTGAACTGCTGCCATACATCGGCAAATTCCTCGCTCTTAGTCATAACTAAAATTTTATATGGTGCTTCATCCGTATGATACAGTGCCTCACCGATAGCAGTCGTCTGAATGCCGCTGATTTTAGTATACATGCGGGAGCAGTCATTCTCCTGCTTAATCAAAATGCTGTCACGCACATAAAGCTGCAGGTAATAACCCTTCTCGCGGCAGTATGCCAACACCTCGTTGGCTGTAGACAGCTTCATCTTGTGCTCGTAATAAACCTTACCGCTCAGGCTGCCCTTAACGAGAGCGCCGTTATAGGTAACCAATGGCACATCAAGGCCCAGCTTTTCCGCATAAGGACGCACGGAAACGTACATTCTGCCGGTAGCAATCAAAAAAATCTTGCCTGCGTCCAGCGCCTTTCTGATAGCTGCCTCGTTGCGCGGAGAAATCTGGCAGTCCTTATTCAAAAGTGTATCGTCCATATCGCTGGCAATCAACTTAATTTCCATGCTCCATCTGCTCCTTTAACATCAACTTATCCAAAAATATGGCTGCTGCCGGATAAAGCAGCAAAAGAAAAATACCGTGCATAATGCCAAAGTTAAGGTCATAACCCGGCAGCATACGGCAAACAGTTACGGCCCCCTCCAGGGAGAAGGCTGCCATCACCAGCATAGCCTTCAGGGAGTCATTTCTGCGCTTTGCAAGCTCCTGCAGCCTCGTCAGCAAAAACTGCTTATCGACAATAACATGCATCAGCTTCAAGCCCAGACACATAAAAGCACCCTCGATAAAGGAGCCTGCCACCAGACCGCCCAAGGTAACAACCTGCAGCATGCCGGTTACATATTCACATAGAAAAAAAATGACGCTCAGCGTCAGCCACATTGTGGCTAAATTATACATTGTTTTCTTCAAATTAATCACCAAAATATATTATAACACAGACAGCCGTCAAATTACACCAGGCGTCTGATATTTTATGATGCTTTTAAGCATATTTTGCAAGTATTTCTGCATATTTTGTGGTAAAATAAATTTATTAACGTAAGCAGACAGCATTGTCTGTACGAAAGGAGCAGTTTATATGAAGCGCAGTGATAAATTTCGCCAGGCCAACCGCGAGGCCCTGGCAACTGTTGTCGCCACCATCGCCGTCATCATCTTCTGGTGCCTGGCAGGCTTTGGACTGGCAGACAGCAATATTACATTTTGGCATACACCTCTTTGGGTTTGGGGCGGTTGCGTGGGCACCTGGCTCTTTGCCATCGCCGTTACCGTTTTCCTGACAAAGAAGGTTTTTGTCAACTTTGATTTGGATGACAGCACGGAGGATAAACAGCATGAGTAGTATTTTAAATATTTTACCAGCACTGGCCTTTCTGCTGATTCTGTTGAGCATCAGCGCCTACATCCAGCGCACGTCAAAGGAAAACAGGCAAAAGGATTTTGCCAAGGATTACTTCATCGGCGGCCGTACTCTCGGCGGCTTTGTACTGGCGATGACCACCGCTGCCACCTACAGCAGCGTCAGCACCTTCGTCGGCGGTCCGGGCGTAGCCTGGGTTATTGGCTACGGCTGGCTGTACATGGCCATCGTGCAGGTAGTCGTTATCTTCCTCGTTTTAGGCGTATTCGGCAAAAAGATTGCCCTGATTGCGCGTGAGATTGACGCCGTAACTGTCATTGACGTGCTGCGTGCCCGCTATCATTCCGACTTTCTGGCGAACATGGCTGCCGTTGTCATTGTCGCCTTCTTCTGCGCCACCATGGTGGCACAGTTCGTCGGCGCTGCCAAGCTCTTCGAAGCAGTAACCGGCTTTTCCTACCTCACCGGCCTCACCATGTTCGGCCTGATTGTTGTCATTTACACCACCATCGGCGGCTTTAAGGGTGTTGCCGTTACCGACGCCTGCTGCGCCATCGCCATGATCGTCGGCCTGTGCATCCTCATGGGCGGCATGATGCATGCAGGCGGCGGCTTCAACAAAATCATGAGCTACATCAGCACCCAGCATCCCGATATGCTTGAGCCGCTTTCCCGCGGCAAAATGCCGATTTCGCTGTACATCAGCCAATGGCTGCTCGTCGGCATCTGTACGCTGTCATTGCCGCAGTCTGTTGTCCGCGGCATCAGCTACAAGGATACCAAGGCGCTGCACAACGCTATGATTATCGGTACCGTCGTTATCGGCGCCATGACACTGGTCGCAACCTGGATCGGTGTCATTAGCAAGGGTGTTCTGACCGGACCTATCACAGCCTACGGCAACAGTGTTGATAACATCATGCCTGCCGCCATCGTGCAAAGCCTCACTCCCTTCTGGGCCGGTGTCATTATCATCGGACCGATTGCAGCAACCATTTCCACCGTATCCTCGCTGCTGCTTTCCTCGTCCTCATCTATCGTCAAGGACGTTTACATGAACATCAAGGGCAAGCGCGAAGAACAGCTCAGCAATAACCAAATTCGCCTCTACAGCCTGGGCGCGACTGTTATCCTCGGCCTTTTTGTTTATGCCATCGCCATCAAACCGCCAAGTGTTATCTGGCAGATTAACATGTTTGCCTTCGGCGGTCTGGAAACAGCCTTCTTCTGGGTACTGATTTTCGGTCTTTTCTGGCCCAAGGCCAATAAATACGGCGCTATTGCAGCCATGGGCGGCGGCGTTATCATCTACTGTCTGGCCATGGTCTTAAAAATCAAGGTGCTCGATCTGCACCAGATTGTGCTTGGCATCGGCCTTTCCCTGCTGTGCTTCTTCATCGGCAACAGCTTCGGCAAAACAGTCGACGAAAAAACACTGCGCATCTTCTTCCCCGAAAAATTTGACGACGAAAAATAAATAAAACCGCATATTATTCCAATATCAAAATCTCTGCTTACGGTGTTTGCATGCACCTTGGCAGAGATTTTTTATGCTCTGTTTTCTTTATAAAATTAAGTATCTGACACTATTTACCTATGGTTTTCCTGCATTTAACAGACGCTGCTGATTAATTTCCTCATAGATAAAATTTTTTCAATGCTGACACTCCTGTCTTTTATATCCGCCTTATTCTTATTTACAAAAGCGACAAGTAGTTTTCATTAAGTAATTATAATTATCCATTGACACAGAATGTTATTTTCTGCTATCTTAAAAGTATAAGCAGTTCTCAGCCACTCACCCCACGATGCAGGAAGGAGCGTGCCGTCATGCTAAAAAAATCTGTCATTATTCCCGCAGGAATGTTGCTTTTAATTACCAGCTGCTTTGCCAACACACGCATGCAGCAATCTGCTAAGCAACAAGCAATCCCAAAGGTCAAGGAGGTCACAATTATGGATTTTTCCCAAGAAAAAGAAAATGTTATCTATCTTGCAGGCGGCTGCTTCTGGGGACTGGAAAAGCTGATGCAATCCATACCGGGCGTAATCGATGCCCAAAGCGGTTATGCCAACGGCACAGGCAAAGCAGATGCCAAGTATCAGACAATTTTGGGCGGGAAAACCGGTTTTCGCGAAACCGTGCGTATTGAATACGATCCGGCAAAGGTAAGTCTTGACCATCTGCTCTTGGCATATTTTTACGTCATTGACCCAACAGTCCTCAACAAACAGGGTAATGATACCGGAACACAGTATCAGACTGGCATCTACTATACCAATACACAAGCGCAGGCTGTCGTAGAACGTATCGTGGAACTGGAACGCGGTCGTCATAAAGTATTTGCAGTCGAAGTCGGACCACTGAAAAACTATTATCCGGCAGAAGAATATCATCAGAACTATCTTGATAAAAATCCTGGCGGATACTGCCATATATCGCCTGCTAAAATCAAGCTGCTCAGTACCTTGAAAATTGATGCCGGTGCCTACAAAAAACCTGCTGCCGAAACTATACGCGATAAGCTTACCGCAGAACAATTTCAGGTAACATAGCAAAACGGTACCGAACTACCGTTCCGCAACGAATTCTGGAATAAATTTGCCAAAGGCATTTATGTTGATATCGTAACCGGCGAACCACTCTTTTCTTCAACCGACAAATATCAGAGCAGCTGCGGCTGGCCCGCCTTTACCAAGCCTATTGAAGCACCTTTGCTAGTAGAACGCAAAGATACAAGCCATGGTATGGTACGCACCGAGGTGCGCAGCCGCAGCGGCGATTCGCATTTAGGCCATGTTTTCACCGGTGACCACGAATCACCCAACGGTGTACGTTACTGCATCAACAGTGCTTCCCTGCGCTTTATCCCCTACGAACAGATGGAAGCCGAAGGCTATGGCTATCTGCTGTATCTTTTCAAATAATACTCTCTAACATAAAATACCCTGTGCATTGCCAACGGCAATACGCAGGGTGTTTTTCAATGCTTATTCAAAGCTCACTCAAATTTCTTGTAAATGCCTTCCTCACGGCGTCTGGTTGCCGTTTTGGAAATATAAGTACCATGAACAATATTGGTAAGCTTCTTTTTCGCTAAAATCTTTTGGATGTAATCAAGATGCGGGCATGGCGGCTTATGCGAATTATCCGATACCATGCATGTAGAAAGATGCACGCAAATCTCCTGCCCCTCCTCCTTAAAGCGGCGCAGGCGCTTCGCCAAATTCTCCAGCTTAACCGTCAGCGCACCGCCGGAGCAGCCACCGCAGGTAAAGCTCATGTAATGCGTATCCTCGGGATAACCAGCAAACTTGCCCTCACGGCTGTAAAAAGCATGCGTACAGTTGTAGCCGCAGCAACGCTGCTGCACTGTATCACACTGGATAATTACTACCAGCTTGCTCATTTTATCATGCCTGCTGCTTTTAAAGCTGCATCCAGCTTAGCCTCAGCGGCAGCGCTGATAGGAGTCAGCGGCAGACGCGGAGCACCTGCTTCAATACCAGTAACCTTGGTAACGGCAGCTTTGATAGGAATCGGGTTGCTTTCTATGAACATAGCCTTAGCCAGCGGTACCATAACCTTGTTGATGTCAGCAGCATCCTTAACGCGGCCTTCGCTGTAGGCCTGCATCAATTGCTGCAGTATGTTGCCATTGACATTGGCCAGAACGGAAATCAAGCCGCAGGCACCAACAGACAGGAACGGCAGAATCAGGCCGTCATCACCGCTGTAAATGGAGAAATCCTCCGGCAGTACACGATACAGCTCTGCAGTCTGTGCTACATTGCCTGCTGCCTCTTTAATAGCCACAATGTTGCTGAAATCTGCTGCCAGACGTGCAACAGTTTCCGGAGCAATATTGCCGCCGGTACGTCCGGGAACGTTATATACGATAATCGGCAGCTTAGTAGCCTTTGCTACGGCTGCAAAATGCTGGTAATAGCCTTCCTGAGTCGGCTTGTTATAGTACGGGCCAACTACGAGGACACCGTCAACACCGCAGGCCTCCATTTTCTTAACCAAGTCAATAGTGCTGGCAGTGCAGTTGGTGCCTGCACCGGCAACAATTTTGGCACGTCCGTTGACACGTGCAACGATGGTCTGCATGAATTTAATTTTTTCATCCATGTCCATGGTTGCAGCTTCACCGGTAGAGCCTTCTACTACCAGTCCGTCACTGCCGTTAGCCAGCAACCAGTCGGCAAAATCTGCACCGGCTTCATAATTGATGCTGCCATCAGCGTTGAACGGCGTAACCATAGCCGTTAATAATCTGCCAAAATACGGTTTTTTCATTGTAATTCCACCTCTTAAAACTAATAGAAACTAAAATTCTCTATGATATATTGCTTATTATCTAAATGATTTTATCTTTTTTACGGCGTACTAGCGGTACGTCGAGGAAACGCAACAACGCAGGCGGTGCTTTATTTCCTCTTTATCCTAATAGGCTGTGGAGAAAGTGCCGGATGCTAGGCATGTCGACGACGGCGTACTAACAGTACGTCGAGGAGACATAACGACGCAGACGGTGCTTTATACACAGACTTATAACTTGAAGGCCTCATGGAGAGCCTTCACAGCCTCCACCAAATGCTCCTCTTTAACAATCGCGGAAATTGTGGTATCGCTGTCCACAGTCTGCAGAATAGCGATATTGTGGCTGGCAAGCGCAGTTACAAAGGTAGCCATAATGCCGGGCACGCCACGCATAGCACTGCCGACAACGGAAACCTTACCGCAGCCCTCGTTCAGAGTATATTTAAAGCCGGTTGCATCAAGAACCTTGCAGGTGTGCTCTACGTCCGGAGAAAATACTGCGAACATTGCTTCCTTCTCCGACAGGTTCAAGCAGCCTACGCTGATGCCTGCATCCGCCAAATCCTCGAACAGATTACGGCCTGCAGTAATATCCTGCGGGTTCAGGTCAATGCGGAACTGTGCCAAATCATTAAGATGAGCAACGCCGCTGGCGCAGGATTCGTTAATCGCAATTTCGCCGCCGTTACCTTGACCGATGCGTTCGCTGGTAATCAGAGTGCCGGGAGCATCGCTGAAGGTAGATTTAACATACATGGGAATGTTGCTGCCCATGGCAATTTCCACGGCACGCGGATGAATAACCTTAGCGCCGTTCTGTGCCATCTGGCAAACCTCAGCATAAGAAATCTGCTGCAGAATATTAGCCTTCTCGACAATGCGCGGGTCAGCAGTCATGATGCCCTCAACGTCTGTATAAATTTCAACAAAATCAGCCTTGAGCGCAGCGCCCAGTGCAGCAGCAGATGTATCGCTGCCACCGCGACCTAAGGTAGTAAATTTATAGTTGTTTTCCGTCATGCCCTGGAAGCCGCAGACAACAGGAATGATGCCTGCCTCCAGCAGACGGATAAGACCGGAGGTATTGATGTTTTTGATGCGTGCGGCACCAAACTGGGAATCAGTGATGATGCCTGCCTGACCGCCGGTGAGCGCCATAGCGTTGATACCGAATTTTTGCAGCGTTGCTGCCATTACACAGGCGGAAATGATTTCGCCGCAGCACATCATCATATCCATCTCGCGCACATTAACGGAAAGGTTAACGTCCTTCAGAGTACCGATAAGAGTATCAGTCGCGTAGGGCGCACCCTTGCGTCCCATTGCGGAAACTACAACTACCGGGGAGTAACCGTTACGGATAGCCTGCTGTACCTTGTTTTTAACTGCAACGCGGGCTTCCTCACTCGCGACGGAGGTGCCGCCGAATTTCTGTACAATGATTTTCATGTAAATTGCTCCTCATCTGTTTAAATTAAAATGCAAAATGTACCGGATGCCGGAAAGGCTGTGGCGTACAGGCTGTACGCCAAGTAGTCTTTACACGCAGAGGTGCATTATTATTTTTCTAACCAGCCGTTTTTAATCATAACCTCAGCAATCTGCAGCGTGTTCAGCGCAGCGCCCTTGCGGATCTGGTCGCCTACTACCCACAGGTTAAAGGTATTCGGATTAGACTCATCGCGGCGCAGACGGCCAACGAAGCAGTCATATTTTCCCGAGGTATATAAAGGCATCGGATAAATTTGGTTGGCAGGATCATCCATCATCTGAATGCCGGGGAAAGCATTGATTGCAGCTGCCATATCCTTCAACTCCAAATCATGCTCAAATTCAATGTTTACGGATTCGCTGTGGCTGCGGTATACAGGCACGCGCACGGTAGTAGCGGTAATGCGCATTTCATCATCATGCATAATCTTTCTGGTTTCGTTGATCATCTTCATCTCTTCTTTGGTGTAGAGATTGTCAAGGAAAACATCAATCTGCGGAATCAGGTTAAACGCAATCGGATAATGCTTTGGCAGACTTGCGGACGGAAGAATGTGTGCCTCCATCTCACGGCCCTCGCTGTAAGCCTTGGTCTGGTCGGTAAGCTCGTCAATGCCCTCCTTGCCGGCGCCGGAAACAGCCTGATAGGTAGAAACGACAATACGTTTAATGCGTGCCAGATCATACAGCGGTTTCAGTGCCATAACCATAATAATGGTAGAGCAGTTAGGGTTGGCGATAATGCCCTTGTGCTTCAGGATATCCTCGGGGTTAACCTCCGGCACAACCAGCGGCACTTCGGGGTCCATACGGAAGGTGCTGGAGTTATCAATAACAACGGCACCGGCTTTCACAGCGTAAGGAGCGAACTCCTTGGAAACGCTGCCGCCTGCGAACAGAGCGATATCAATGCCCTCGAAGGAGTCCTTGGTAGCCTCCTGCACAGTATATGTTTTGCCCATAAATTCAATCTGCTTGCCTGCGCTGCGCTTGGAAGCCAGCAGACGCAGTTCTGCAAAAGGGAAGTTTCTTTCTTCGATAAGCTTCAGAAATTCAGTACCAACAGCACCGGTAGCGCCCAAAATAGCAACGTTATACTTTTTCATAAAATTCTCCCCCTCACTATTTAGAGTAATTTATCTAAGCCGTATACCAGGCCTACTTGGTCAACAATTTTGCGGCAGCCAAGCGCAACGCCCGGCATGTAGCATTCGCGGTTAATCGGGTCGGTACTGATTTTCAAGGTTTCGCCCTGACCGCCGAAGATAACCTCCTGGGAAGCAACGTAACCCGGCAAGCGGACACTGTGAATCTTCATGCCCTCGTAATCCGCACCGCGCGCACCTGCCATGGTTTCCTTTTCATCAGGATTGCCCTGATGCATTGCTTTGCGCACCTCAGCAATCTTTTGTGCGGTGATAATCGCCGTACCGCTCGGAGCGTCCAGCTTATTATCGTGATGCTTCTCAATAATTTCTACATGCGGGAAATATTTAGCAGCCTCACACGCCAGCTTCATCATCACAACTGCGCCAAGCGCAAAGTTCGGAGCAATCAGCAGGCTGGTGTTGTGCTTGCGTGCCAGCTCATCAACCTCTTTTAAGTCTGCATCGCTGAAGCCTGTTGTGCCTACTACAGCATGCACGCCAAGCGGCAGCATTTTGCGCAGGTTGCCCATAACAACATCAGGACGGGTGAAGTCAACAACAACGTCCGGTTTGGCAGCTTCAATAGCAGCAACCAGGTCTGTCGTTACCTTAACGCCGTCACCCAGATGTACAGTGCCTTCCTTAATATCAACAGCACCTACAAGCTCCAAATCAGCTTCGCTATATACCTTTTTACATACCTCGCTGCCCATGCGGCCCAGCGCACCATTTACCAAAACACGAATCATGTCGTTCACTCCTTAATCATAAAAATAACCGTTGAGATATTTCCTTTGGATTCTATCTCAACGGTTAGCATGCTAAATAATATTCACACCCATAGCCGAGATAGCCCTCCGCTGCAAATGCAGCGACAGTCCGGCAGCTTTCACTGACGGCCCAGCACAACGACACGGCTGCCATTGCACTTCGGCGTTAGCCCTTTTGTGATGCTTCTCAGCTCCCGCTCCACAACCTACTCATGCTTTCCGCGCCTCTATCTTAATGGTTTGCTATTAGAAAAATTATATTACTGTTACTGCTATTTGTCAACGAGGAAAATTATTAGCCTGTTCTTATAGCGGCAAGTGTAAAGATTTTACAAAAAGAGTGTACACATAGGCACAAGCAAACTATCAGCGTGAATTATTCCATATTCGGTTGTGGTTTTATCTATCAAGTACAATATCCATCAGGCTCTTGTAATCCTTTACCTGACCGTAATGCACTTCGCCATTAGAAAGTTTTTCAAAAAGCTTTTCGGCACATTTAATTTTTGCTTGCTCCATAGATTTCAGTTCCGTACTTTCATTAGTTCCTTTGGTTTCAGCAATGAAATATACGTACTTAATCTTTCCCTCTTTGAAAGCAATTGCCCAGTCCGGCGAATATTTGCCTACAGGTGTCGGAATGTAAAAGCCTCGCGGAAGCTTTGCGTATACTGCGACTTCATCTGCTTTATCCAGATTTTCAACGAATTTGCGCTCTACACTCTGCTCTGCAGTACCGTCAGTAACAACATAATCAGTTACGGCATGCAACGCAGGAAATACCTTAGACAAAGCTACACGATGACATTCCGCCGTAAAGATTTCTTTGTCAAACACTTCATTTGTTGTATTGTAGGTAACACCTTCTACAATCAGGCCGGCCTTCTGTTCGTTAATCAGACGTGCAACCTTGCTGATAAACTCTTCCGGATTATCACGGAATTTCCTGTACTTCATCATATTGATTCTGCTCAAAATAGCTGCAACAGTGCGACGTGTTAAAGAAGTCCGTTGCGTCAGCTCGTGCAGCAAATCGTACTTCAAGCTGCTGTCATGAGCATTTTCCAATACGTTTGTAGTATGCGCAGGTGATACAAAGCTGGTTTTCTGCTCTAATTCATGCGCCTGCATATTATTCTTCTGATATCCGACGCTCAAGGTATAAAGTGTTTGTGTAACCTGCAGCTTGGCATCAATCGCTGCCACAGCCTTATCAATCAGCACATTACTGTCAATCTTTACGGTATAAGCACACTTACGGTTGATACGCTTCCACAGCTCCTGGAATTCCTGCTTTTCAAAATTCTTATTGTTGAGCTTGTTTTCAACGGTTGTCTGATTACCGTTAGTAATCATATCCTTAAGCGAATCTTTATCATACAGGCTCTTAATCAGCATATGTACAGCAGGCTCAATATCCTTAAGCTTATCCTGTACAGGCTCCAAAGTACCGTTGGCGGCATCCTGCTTATATTTTTCGGTGATTCTGTCATCATCGTCAAGATAATCATGTCTGTCAAGATATTTCACTATCTGACGTGCCTGCTCGCCTTCAATTTTATAAGTTTCATCGCCAACCTTTACTACTCTGCCAAAGAAGTACTCTATAGATACCTTTTCAGGACGTTCATACAAAGCTTTTTTGATTTCATCCTGCAAGCTGTCGACAAAACCGGCATAGCTTTCGCTGGCAATAACCGTCAGCTTATTAACAACATGCACATTAGCTCCGCATACGCTTTCGTCCATGCGCTCACCCTGCTGATTAACACAGATACGCATACCACGGCCGACCTCCTGACGCTTATTGACATTGCTGTTGGACTGCTTCAAGGTACAGATTTGGAAAACATTGGGGTTATCCCAGCCTTCACGCAATGCGGAGTGAGAGAATATAAACCGCACCGGATTATTAAAGCTTAACAGTGCTTCCTTGTTACGCATAATCAAATCATAGGCTGATTCATCGTTAGAAATATCCTTTTTACTGTCAACGCTATGGCCTTTTTTATCGATACTGAAGTAGCCTGTATGTACAGCGCTTACATCCGCAGCCATATTTCTCAAATATTCGCCATAAGGCGTTTGATAAAGCTCCTGCATCCTATCTCTAAATATTTTCTGATATTCTTCTTCAAATATTTTACCGTATTCGCCCAGCTTTTGTGTGCCATCTTCGTCATATAATCTGTACTTGGCAACCTCATCAATGAAAAACAGCGATAATGTTTTGATGCCTTGCGCAAAAAGCTGTTCTTCCTTTTCAAAGTGAGATTTGATGGTTTCACGAATCTGTACACGACGTAAATCAGACATTTCCTGACTGTTGTTAGCAACTTCACCGCCATGTAATTCTTCTCCGTTGGTAAATCTTACGCAGCCTGTATCGCTGGCATCAATTTCACTGATTTTATAGCCCTCGTACTGCAGCATGCCGTTAGAAAGCTCGTACAGATTATCTCCATAGGAACAATTGCGTAAAACACGCTTGACAGTACCGCTTTTCAGCTGCTGTTCAAATTCCAGCTTTACCATAGGAGGCTTATTTTTGGACGTTATAAAGCTGTCGCAGTAAAGGTAACCGTCGATGCCTTTAAGATTTACAACCTCAATACCCTTAACCTCTATCTTTTTGACCAGCTTATGATTATAGGCATCTATTGCATCTAAACGGTATACTTCATTATGCTCCTGTTTATGCGTAGCAGAATAATTGACGCTGAAAAGCGGATTAAAGCGCTTCATCGCCTTTTGCGTAACATTGCCTGCCGACTTCTGTGGTTCGTCGATAATCAAAATAGGATTAGTTTTGGATATAACATCAATAGGCTTACGTGAACCGAATTCATCACGTTCACTGTAAATAATCAACGCACCCTTGTCACCGCCACGGCCTTCTTTATTCTTATCCTCATTCAAAGACTTAGCAAAAGCTTGATTATTAATAATCATTACATTGATTTCGTTGCTTTTGGCGAAATCATCTATCTTCGTCAAATTCTTACTGTCATAAATGAAATAACGCGCTTTCTTGCCGTACTGGCTCATGAAATGCTCTTCCATGACCTCAAAGCTTTTCTTGACACCCTCTCGAATAGCGACAGAAGGCACAATGATAATAAATTTATTCCAGCCATATTGCTTATTCAGCTCAAACATGGTCTTGATATAGACATAGGTTTTGCCTGTACCTGTTTCCATTTCAATATCAAGACTGCACTTGCCCTGACCTTCTATAAGCTCCTTCGACGGAGTTATATTATTATTGCCCTGAATGAGCTTAATATTTTCCAGAAGCTGCACCTTATCCAATTTTATTGGTGCGTTGGCATAACCAAGAATAATATCCTGCTTAGCTTCCTGTTCATCCAGCTCCTGCTGAAACAAGTTATAACTGTTGCTATTCTTTGCTTTTTTTGTTTTCACCGGCACAAGTCTGCCCGGATCAAAAAAGTAGCTGGTATCCTGTGCAGGACGCACCTGTCCCTTGAACACATCCACCACTGCATTGACAGCATCCGTCTGGTACTGCTGAATTTTAAAACTGAACTTCATTACAGCACCCTCCTCACAGTTTGCGGACTATAGGTGTTGAAAATCTGCTCAAAGTTAATCGCTACGCTGTCATCAGCCTGCGAGCTGTCACGCATAACAAAATAGCTTGGCATCTCTTTGGCAATGGCAGTGATAACCTCATCCGTTACGTTCTTATCAAAGCAAGCCATTAAATGACCTTGCGCCACATTGTAGACAGTTTTGCCGGCAATGGTAATTTTTTCGATTTTACTGGAAAGCGGCGTATCCAGCTTCAGCATAGCATCAAATAGCAAATCCTCATCACTGCGGTCTTTTTTGATATTGTCCACGAACAGGCTTTGTTGTTTATCCATGTATTCCTTCGGCGTGAAGTACACATCTTCCATGTTACTGCTGTCGCATTTCAAAACACGGAAGCCGATGTCCAAATCCTGCGTTGTCAGCGGATTTTCTTCTTTGATTTTTTGACCGGCACGGCGGATGCGCTCCTTGCCTATTTCGCAGATGTTTTTATAACCGGCCTTGTACGCTTCGCTGTTTTCAGCGCACACTTCCGGTAATTGCACCATGATAAACTTGCGCTTACCACCATCCTCTGCGTTAAGCTGCATGACTGCGTGAGCAGTTGTAGCAGAACCGGAGAAGAAGTCAAGATAAGTATCTTCTTCATCAAATAGCATTGACATTAGTTTTTTGGTAATATATGTAGGTTTAGGATAATCAAACATCTCCGAATTTCCAAATAAGCTTTTAATTTCATTCTTAGCATTTTGATAGTTTGTATCTTTTTCATCCCATATAGTTTTTACTTTTGTAGTTTTTTCTTTGCCATCCTCATCGTCAATGTAGTCTTTATGAAATACATCATATTCATAATCATCACCACGTTTCACTCTTTTAGCACAAACAATGTTTATATTTTTAAGAAATGTATCTCTTCCCCAATTCCAACGACCTAGTTCGCCACTAGGTCGTTTGGGTAAAACTTCAACACTATAATCCTTATCTAAAATTAAAGAACAACTTCCATTTTGAGGATTCACATAAACAGGATAATGCATATTAGGTCTATCTTCTTTACGCCAAGCACCACCACGCTTACGCAAACCCAACAGTCTATATTTTCGACCATCCATATCTTGTTCTTTAAATTCTGCTAAACTATCATCACTTTTCTTTATACCTTTTATACTTAATTTTTCAGAGCAACGAGAATACATTAATATATATTCATGCACATTAGAAACAAATCTACTATTTTGTGAGCCTCTAGGATTACTAAGCAAACTCATTATAGCAATAAAATTACTCTCTCCAAAAATCTCATCACATATCTTTCTCAAATTTTCTACTTCATTATCGTCAATACTTATAAAAATAACACCATCTTCGCTCAATAAATCCTTTGCCAGCTTCAACCTTGGATACATCATGTTCAGCCAATCGGTATGAAAACGACCATTGCTTTCCGTATTCGTTACCATACGATTGCCCTCTTCGTCAAGCTGTCCGCTATTATCAATATATTCATCCGCACTTTGCTTGAAATCATCCTCATATACAAAGTCATTACCGGTATTATACGGCGGGTCAATATAAATCATCTTCACCTTGCCTAAATACGTTTCCTGCAGCAGCTTCAGCACTTCCAGATTATCGCCTTCAATGTAAAGGTTTTCCGTATTGTCAAAATCCACGCTTTCTTCTCTGCAGGGGCGCAAGGTTTTGTTAATCGGCGCATTGGCAGCCAAAATTGCTTTGCGCTTATCCGGCCAGGTAAACTGGTAGCGTTCCTGCAAGCCATCTACAACATGGTCACTAAGCTCCTGTTTCAGCATATCAAAATCAATGGCATGCTCCAATTTGCCCTCATTATTGATTCTTTCGGTAACGCAATTAGGGAATAGCTCCCTTATCTTGGCTACGTTTGCTGCAACCTTATCCATAGATTGCATGTTGAGATGTTCCATCATTATAAATCCTCCAGTTCTTTTTTCAGCTTGTTTATTGCTTCACGCAAGGTCAGTTTTTTGCGTGCCTGCTTTTCCGCAAACATTTTCTTCGTCAGCGCTGCTATCTGTGCTTCTGCTTCTGCCCGCCTGCCAGCGTCGGCAATCACGGAAGCAGGTGTAAGCCCTGCACGTGGCGTTAATTGCGCAACCTGCAGAGCTAAGTGCTCCCAAATATCGTTTAAGCTTGTGCCTTGCAAATTCACCTTCTGCTCAGCCACAGGCATAAACTCATTGAGCAATATTCTGTTATCGAAATACAGTGCCAGCTGCAGCTTGTCCTCATAGCAAAGCGCCAACAGCAAGCGCTGGTCTATCAGCCTGCACAGCCTTTGCAAAAGCCTTTCCGCACAGCCCTCCTGCTTCAGCTGTACTGCCAAAACAAAAACAGCTTTCTCCTGCTTTTGCAAGGCAGGAATTGTGCGTAAGGAAATTTCGTTGACGATGGTCATCTGCCTGATGGCTGCGTCAAACTCCTTCTGCTCCGCTGTATTCAGTTCAAACTTGCTGTATAAGGCACGTTTGGGAATAATCTTTTTTACTTCTGTAGTCTGCGGTAAGCCTAACATCACTGCTCACCTCGCACAACGAGGAAACAAATCAGTTCAAAATCATCCAGTCCTTTAATACTGTTATCAAAGAAGCTGATTTCCTCACCGCTCAGGAAGCTGTCAACATCGTCGGCATCCTTCACGTTGATAATGGAAGCAATAGCATCCTCCAAAAGCCGGGAATATACACCCATACTTCTGCCGTCATTCGTCTCCTTGTTAAAATCGCTGCACACGTCTGTTAAAGGCTTATCCTTGCCACGGCAGGTAAAGCGCAGCTTGTCCAGCAGCTTTTTCGGTGCCAGATGGTTGCAGATAATTTCGCCATCCTCGCCAATATATACGGCGTAAAACGGATGCGGAAGATTTTTTCTGTCTATATTTATGTTATCCGTGCAGTTTTTCAGCACGTAAATTACACCAGGAGGGCATTCCTCACTCGCAGGCACAACGGCATGCAGGCCAAAGGGTGTTTTATCCAGCTTGCCATGCGTCTTGATATATTCCAGTAAATCCAGGCGGAATTCATTCAAGCCCAAATCCATAATGGAAATACCTGTACCCATATCTTCAATATCGACAACCTCTTTTTGCAGTTGCTTCAGCTGTTGCTTGCGATACTGCAAATCCAGCTTTTCATTATTGCTCAACAGGTTGTCATCTGCCGTCGCTGTCAAATCCACCGCCTTCATACGGCTTTCGACACGACTTTTCAAATCTATGTATTCATCTAAATCAACATCAGGCCAAAAATTGACCAGTTGAATATAAGCGTTCTTGCTGCCGATACGGTCAATACGCCCGAAGCGCTGAATAATACGCACCGGATTCCAATGAATATCATAGTTCACCAGATAATCGCAGTCCTGCAGGTTCTGGCCTTCGGAAATACAATCTGTCGCAATCAGAATATCTATCTCATTGTTATCTTCCGGGAACAACAGCGCTTTATCCTTCGCCAATGGTGCAAAACAGGTCAGCACGGTGTTAAAATCGCATCTCAATTTAGGAATTGTAGACCTGCCATCAACCGTACCGGTAATCATAGCAGTGTCTAAGCCAAATTTTTCTTTGGCATAAGCACTGACATGCTCATAAAGATACTGCGCTGTATCGGCGAAAGCTGTAAAAATGATAATTTTCTTATTGCCTGCATTCAGAGGGTGCTGAATTTTATTGTCGATGAGCGCAAAAAGCTCATGCAGCTTATTATCCTGCTCAGGCGTTATCCCCTGCACCAGTGCAAGCAGCTCATCCAAGCGCTCCTTGTCACGCTGCAGGCTGTTGCCCCAGCTGACAATATCCATATCAGCCAGCGAAATAGGCACCTTTTTGCCTACGTTGAAAATTTCCTCTTCCATATCGAAATCAGTGCTGTCTATATCCGCACCTGTTTCAATCTGTGCATTTGCCAGCCTATGCTGCGTATAGCGATAGATTTTATCCAGAACCGCTGCAATACTTGCCCTCACTCTTGCAACTGTCAGCCTGAAGGAATACACCGAGCTTTCCATGCGCTTCAGAATGTTTATCGCCATTAAGCGGCGAATACCGCGCTCACGGTTCGTCTGCGTAAAACCGGTATTAACCTTGTTATCATCAAAAAGTGCTGCGTACTTTTGCTGACGGCTGCTTAAGATAAACTCCGTAGGCGTGTACACCGAAAGCTCCAGCTCATCCAGCTTAGCAAAAACCTCGCTGTAATTTACCGAGCCATCCGTAACCAACGCAGGACGGAAAGACAACGGCGTTTTGCGCTCCGGGAAGTTACCGATATCCTTGGTATCGTAATACTTGGTAATATGCTTACGCGAGCGTGCAATCGTTACAGAATCCAAAAGCGTAAAGAAGTCATAGCTCAAATGCTCCAACAGCTTTTGCAAGGTACGCTCTTCCGGCAACAGCTTTGACCAATGGTTATATGCAGCCTGCGCATTGCGGAAAATATCGTCAATCGAGCTTTTCGTATTCAGCTTATCGTTGATTTTGCTGCTATCTCCTTCATAGGCTAATTGCAGCTGATTTTTCAAATCGTTAAAGCGGTTGTTTACCGGTGTAGCCGAAAGCATCAGCACCTTTGTCTGCACGCCCTCGCGAATAACCTTGTTCATAAGCACCGTATAGCGATTTTCTTTTTCATCATCACTAAAAGCACCGCCGTTACGGAAATTATGCGATTCATCTATAACAACCAAATCATAATTGCTCCAGTTAATCTTGCTTAAATCAATAGAACCGCTGAAGCCATGCTTACGTAGCAAATCCGTGTGGTACAAAACATCGTAGCCTAAACGGTCTGCAGCAATGGGATTGTTTTTATAGTTGGCACGGTAGGTATTCCAGTTGTCTGCCAGCTTTTTCGGACACAGTACGAGCACACTTTTATTGCGTCCCTCGTAATATTTAATAACAGCCAAGGCCGTAAAGGTTTTACCCAAGCCTACACTGTCTGCCAAAATACAGCCATTATATTTTTCCAGCTTGTTGATGATGCCAAGCGCTGCGTCACGTTGAAAATTAAAAAGCATGCTCCAGATTTTACTGTTCTTAAAACCGGTGCGTTCGTTTGGCAGCTCATCCTCGCTGATATCATCGAGAAATTCATGGAAAATATTATATAACGTCACAAAATATATAAACTCCGGAGCATTTTCGTTATAAGCAGAGCTGATACTGCTGATTACCTTGTCAGTTACGTCCTGTAACTCTTCATTATTCTGCCAAAGCTTTTCAAACTGCTCTAGCAGCGTCAGCGACATGGGGCTTGCAACCTTTGCAATGTTAGTTCCCATGTTGTTGCCCTGCTCGCAGCCTAAATCAACTGTTGTAAAGCCGTTAACGGGAAAATAAGCCTTATCATCCAGCAAAATAAACTTATCCGTAATATCCTTATTGCCTACATTAGATTTAAAAACAGCCTTATTCTTAACCCATGCGGCACATTCCCTGGCTATAGCCTTCTGGTTCAGTTCGTTGCGCAGCTTTACCTCAAAATCCGTACCGTAAATGCCACGCTCTCTATTTAATTTAGGAATATAAAACTCACGCTTCTCCTTTTTGCTGTTCTCCTTCTGGATAAATGTAGGATCAGTAAAAATAAAACGTAATTCGTCAATATTACTCAGCTCTTTGCGCAAAGCCTCAAAAGCATAAATAGAAAAATAGGCAGCAGCGATAGACAGCTTACTGCCCTTTTGCATTTCTGCAGCCATATCATCCCTTAATGTTTCATTAACATTATTAATAAACTTCATTTTCCCAAGTCAGCTCCGTTAATTGTTCATGTATCAATAATTTGTCAATAACTTATTATAATGATACACTGTTGTCCCCCCCCAGTCAAGCAAAAGCACACATCGAGTGTGTTTTGCCTGACGTATTAGCAAGCTAATACCTTTCTCTTTCGTTCTTAGCGCAATTCGCGCTAAATAGCAAGTTGAAGTGCCTTCTCTTTCTATAATGTTATTGGGTGATAATAATGTATCAGCGCATTCGCGACTTACGTGAGGACAAGGATATGACGCAAACACAAATGGCTGAAATCCTTAACTGCTCGCAAAGAGTCTACAGCAACTATGAAAAAGGCGAACGGGATATACCGACAGATATACTCATTGCCTTGGCTAAATTTCATAACACATCCACGGATTACATTTTAGGCTTAACAAACAAAAAATAAGGATTCACTTCGCAAGTAAATCGGAAGTGAATCCTTATTTTTATTATAACGATGTTTTCTATTACGAAATTTGGGCACTTTTTCCCTTTTCTCGTAATAGAATTATAAAAGCATGCTTTCAGGTTGAAGTAAAAACTGCTGCAACCCCAACACCAAAATTCCCTCTTCATTATACCAAGGCTTTATATCATCCTTAACCACGATAATCTTTTTAAACGAATCATTGATACGGACAAGGGAATTCTGCTCCTGCTCCATCTTTTCCCTATCAGGAATGGAAAAGGCGGACTGAATATAAAAGCGCTGACTTCCCTTATTGCAAACAAAATCAACCTCTAAATTCACCTTTTCCTGCTTTCCTTCAGCATTTTTGGTACGATACTCTACAATTCCGACATCAACATTAAAATCACGCACCAGCAATTCATTATAAATAATGTTTTCCATAATGTGATTCTCTTCCTGTTGACGAAAATTCAAACGTACATTGCGTAAGCCAACATCAGTAAAATAATATTTGAATGGTGAAGCAATATACTTTCTGCCTTTAATATCATATCGTTCCGCTTTACTCAATAAAAAAGCATCCTGCAGATAATCAATATACGCCCCGATGGTTTTATCACTGACCTTAATACCCTTGCTAGCAAAAGTATTAGCTAACTTGGAAGGATTAGTCAAAGAACCAACGGACGAAGCCAAAATATTTACCAAAGTATCCATAACCACATCGCCACGCAAGCTATTACGCTCTACTATATCAGCCAAATACACCTTGCTGAACAAATCTCTCAAATATTTTGCTTTTAACTCATCCTTTTTGCGAGCTAAAATTTGTGGTAAACCACCATAAGTATAATAATTTTTCCATGCCTCTTCTTTGCTTCCTTCAAATGCTGAAACAAATTCTGCATAATTCAAGGGATAAACGCGTACTTCATCACCACGCCCGCGAAATTCTGTCAAAATGTCAGTAGACAAAAACTTAGAATTGCTTCCAGTAACATAAATATCCAAATTACTGTAACGATTTAAGCCATTCAATAGCTTTGCAAAGCCATCAACAAACTGCACCTCATCAAGAAAAACATAATTCATTTTCTCTGGGACTATCTTGCTTTTAATATACTCATTAAGCATCTGAATATTAAGCATATCTTCCCATTCAGGACTATCTAAAGCTATGCGTATAATGCAATCCTTATCTACTCCGTTTTGCAGCAGGTAATTGTAATACAGATTAAATAACAGATATGATTTGCCACATCTGCGAATACCGGTAATAACCTTAATCTCTCCGTTTTCTTTACGGTCTATAAGCTTTTGCAGATAAAGATCTCGTTTAATTTCTGTCATTTCACACACTCCTATTACGAGATTTTTCACCTAGTGCACTTTTCTCGTAATAAGTATAGCATTATTAAGCACCTTAAGCAAGCTTAAGCATACTTTCTATTACGAGTTTTATGCACTTTTTCCCTTTTTTCGTAATAGAATTGCCTTTTTGCTGCTTCATCGCCACTTTCCATTACGAACTTTTTCACCTAGTGCACTTTTCTCGTAATAGAATTGCTTATTACAGAAAAAAGTTTAAACTATTTTCTTCATTTTTCTAGCTAACTACGCTGTTAAGCCTGCAAAAACACATCGAAATCCATATAAAAATCACGCAAGCACAGTAAACTGCTTACGTGATTAATTCAAGATATTATATTGCTTGCTAAAATTAAAGAGCGACTTTTCTGAGCAGAAAATCAATGAGATTATAATGGATAATGCCATTTCTTGAAATGGTGTGCTTATCCAAAGTTATAACATATTTGGGATAATTATCGGCAATTTTTTCATATGCCCCAAACTCTCGCTCTATTGTTTTTTCATCAGTTAAAAGATATGCTGCCTGAATATAGACAATCTTTCCATTCAATTCTGCGATAAAGTCAATCTCACCCTTCCATGTTTTACCTACATAGACCTTGTAGCCACGCGAAATCATCTCATTATAGCAAATTGTTTCAATAATATAGTTATACTCGTCCTTAATTCTGTTTTTTTTCAAATGCAGAAAGCCAAGGTCGCAAACATAATACTTCTCTTCAAATGCAAGCGCCTTCTTGCCACGAATATCATAACGCGAAACCTTATCACAAACACAGGCATCAACAATGCAGCGCAGATAATCGTACACAACAGGTGCAGAAACCTTATGCCCATTACTAGAAAGCGTGCTCGCAATAGCATTACCGGAAACAGTCAGTGAAGAGTTACCTACAATATAATCAAGAACCTTTTCCAGCACCAGCGGCGAATTTATTTTGTTGCGCATGACGATATCCTTCAGTACAACCGCATCATATATATTATTTAAAATAACCTCTTTGGTTTCCTTATTGGCAGCACCACATACCAAAGGCAAGCCACCATAAGTCATGTATTCCGCCAACAGGCTTTCATAATCCGGTGCAGAGATATCTTTGTATTGACAGAACTCCATAAAATTGAACGGTAATACGCGCAAAGATACAGTTCTGCCACTTAAATGCGTAGCTAATTCTCCCGAAAGCAGTTTGGAATTAGAACCGGTAATAAAAATACTCACATTATGCGTTGCCCGAAAAGAATTTACCACAAGCTCAAAATTATTTACATTTTGAATTTCGTCGAAAAACAGATAATATTTACTTTCATCAATAATTTTTTGCTCAACATATTCATAAAAAGCATCTGCATCTGTCAGCTTATGATACTTGTAATCTTCAAAATTTATGTAAACGATATGCGAATCCTCGATACCATTTTCCTTTATTTCAGCAATAACCTGACGCAAAATAGTAGATTTACCGCAACGTCTGATGCCGGTAATAACCTTTACCAGCTCCGAATCATAAAATGGGCGCAAACGCTCCAGATACTGTGTTCTGATAACCATCATCCTGCTCCTTTCCGCTTTGTCAGCATATTTCCTTTATTATATTCTAACACAACCCACTCCCACCCGCAATAGTGTTAATTATTTTTAACACTATTGCATATTTCGTCGATAGTATTAATTTATTTTAACACTATGAGTGATTTTCGCGTTAGTGTTAATTATTTTTAATACTTTCGCACGAGATACTCTTCTTTAACCTAAACGCAAGCACAAAAAAAGCCCGTCCTTGCGGACGGACTTTTCAGCATAAACCGGATTATTTACGGATACCCAGTTTAGCAATGATTGCACGATAGCGCTCGATGTCTTTGCTAGCCAGGTAGTTCAGCAGGCCACGACGTTTACCTACCAGTTTCAGCAGGCCACGACGGGAATGATGATCTTTTTTGTGCTCTTTCAGATGCTCGGTCAAATATTTAATGCGTTCGGTCAGAACTGCGATTTGTACCTCAGAAGAACCGGTGTCACCTTCATGACGTGCGTTTGCCAGAATTACTGCTTGTTTAGCTTCGCTAGTTAACATTGTTTGTTTCCTCCTAAAAATTCAAATTGCCATAAGCGTAGCAGCCGTTGGAGAATCGAACTGCCAGGCCTTGGTTCAAATACTATGATAGTATACCATATCTTGCCACCAGATAGCAAGTATTTTGTAAAGTTTTTTATAAAAACAGCTTTGATTTACCGCAATGCCGCTTCACAGTCATGCTTATCCTGCGCCAGCTGCTGCTTGAGCTGTTCAATGCCGGCAAATTTTACTTCGCCGCGGATGCGCTGCACGAACTGCACCGTGAGCTGTTTACCGTAAAGGTCCCCGGTAAAATCAAAGATGTTCGTTTCCAGACGCGGTTTGGCAACATCGCCAAAGGTCGGATTGTAACCAATATTAGCCATACCGTGATAGCTTGCGCCATTGACAATTACCCGCACAGCATACACTCCGCCCAGAGGAACCGCCACATGAGCATCCTCCAGCTCAATGTTGGCCGTAGGATATCCTAGCAAACGACCGCGCTCGTTGCCGTGCGCCACCGTACCGCTGATGCTGTAGCTGCGCCCCAGCATAGCAGCAGCCTCTGCTACCTCACCGGCAGCAATCAGCTGACGGATAGCGGTGCTGCTGATAACGGTTGCACCCTCGCTTACCAGCTCGCGCACAATCAGCGCAAAGCCCATGGCCTTGGCAGAAGCAGCCAGCGTATAGACAGTCCCCTGTCCGCGGCAGCCGTAGGTGAAGTTGGCACCGACTACCAGACAGCTGTAATCAAGCTGCTGCAAGCGCTGCAAAAACTCCTGCGGCGAAAGGTCCGCCACCTGCTGATTAAAGGGAATGTCTACCAGCACATCCACGCCAAGCTGCTGCAAAAGCTCCTGCTTTTGCGCACCGGTTATCAGCGCCGGCGGCACCATGCCCGGACGAATCCATTCAAAGGGATGGTTGCTGAAGGTAAATACCGCCAGCTGCGAATTACATTCACGCGCCTTGTCCCTTGCGGTTTCAATTACATCAAGATGACCGCGATGCAGGCCGTCAAAGGTACCCAATGCTACCACACAGGGAGCAGAAAATTTATGCAGTTGTTCTAAAGAAGTAATAATCTCCATGCTTATTCCTCTGGCATCGGGTAATGCTCTAAGATTTTTTCTGCCTGCAGGCGCTCCTGCTCACAGCGGACGATGCCTAAGAATTCATCCCCCGGCCCCAGCAGGACGTATCTGCCGTCGGCAGTCTGCGCCACCGTGGTGCGTACACCGTTAGTGATACGCGCCGCCTGACGAGCGTTCACCTTGAGCTTGGGCAGCCCGGCAACGGCAGTCAGCGGCTCTGCGGCACAGGCTTCGGGATTCTCCGCGATTTCCTGCAGCGTGCAGGCCTTGTCAATCGTGTAGGCTCCCACCTGCGTGCGCAGCAAAAAGCTCATCGTACCGCAGGTTCCCAGCGCCGTCGCCAAATCTTCGCCAAGAACGCGGATATAAGTGCCCTTGGAGCAGGCCACGCGCACGGTAAAGCTGTTTGCCGTATAATGCAGAAGCTCCAGCTTATAGACCTCAATCGGACGTGCGGTGCGTTCCACCTCTACGCCCTGACGTGCCAGCTGATACAGCTTTTTGCCGTTGATTTTGATTGCCGAATACATCGGCGGCAGCTGCAGCTGCTTGCCGGTAAATTGCGCCAGCACCGCCTCCAGCTCCTGTTTGCCGAATGCAGGCACAGGCATTGTTTTGACAACCTCACCGCTGTCATCGCCGGTAACTGTCTGCGCTCCCAGCGTAAATTCGGCAATATATTCCTTGCGGCCTTCTACGGCAAATTCCAACAGACGAGTGGCACTGCCCGCAAAAACAGGAAGAACTCCTGCCGCGTCAGGGTCAAGAGTTCCCCCATGTCCGATTTTCTTTGTGTTAAGCACGCGCCGCAAAAAGCCGATAACATCGTGCGATGTCATCTGTGGTGGTTTTAATACATTAAAAATTGCGTCCATATTAAACCAATTTGCCCAATGCCTCCAGCAGCTGAGTGCGAGCCTCCTCTACCGGTGCATAAATCGTACAGCCTGCTGCCCGCAGATGACCGCCGCCGCCGAAGGCTACAGCCACAGCGGATACGTCAACGCTCTTGGAGCGCATGCTCACGCGCGTTACCGCCGGCTCTACGGCCTTGAACATAATAGCTACGTCAACGCCCTCAATATAGCGCGGGTAGGACACAAAGCTGTCGGTCTGGACATCCTTGTCATATAAATCGTTGGTAATTGTGAGATAAGCAATTTTGCCTTCATAAGCGAAGGTCAGCGAAGGCAGTACCTTGGCCAGCATCTCTACCGTATCACGGGAGCGCACGTCCAGTGCATCGCTGATTTCGTTAGGCTGCACGCCGTATTCCAACAGCTTGGCAGCATTACGCATAGTTTTCGGCGTAGTGTTGGCATAGCGGAACGAGCCGCAGTCTGTGCTGATTGCTGTGTAAAAACAGGTAGCAATTTCCTTATCAAAGGGCCATTGCATAGCCATGAACAGATCACACATTACCTCGCCCACGGCTGCTGCCTTGGCATCCAAGTAGAGATATTCGGCAAAGCGTTCGTTGGAAATATGGTGGTCGATGTTCAGCAGCGTTTTTGCTTCCACAACCTCGGACACCAGACCTACACGATCAAAGGAGCTGGCATCAATAACTACCAGCAAATCCGTCTGCAGCTTGCTGCCCTCTACCGGGCGTTCACACAATTCAATACCTGGAAAAAAGCTAAAGCTTTTGTTGATAACATCATCACAGAAAACAGTAACCTGTTTGCCCTGTGCCAGCAAAAAGCGTGCCAGTCCCAAAGTGGAGCCCAGGGTGTCACCATCCGGGCTTACATGGGTGCACAACACAATTTTTTCTGCCGCCAGCAGCATAGCGCCTGTTTCCTGCAGGCTAAGCTCCTTACTCATGCTCTGCTTCCTCGGCTGCAGGCTTTTCTTCCTGCTTAATCTTATCTAAAATGCTCTGAATATGCGCACTGTATTCTGCGGAGGTATCCTTCTGCAGAATCAGGGTCGGTGCAAAGCGCAGGCGGATGCGTTTGGCGATTTCCGTACGCATAAAGCCTAATGCCTTGTTCAGAGCCTTCCAGGTTTCATCCTGTTTATCCTTGGGACCATACATGCTGATGAAAATCTTTGCATAGCTCATGTCATCTGTCAGCTCCACGCCGGTTACGGTAACAAACTGAATGCGCGGATCCTTGACATCATGCAGCAGCATTTTGCTGATTTCGTGCTTGATGGCCTCCTGTACTTTTTCTACTCTAAGTCTTGCCATTTTCTTTTCCTCTATATATAGATACAGACTGACGTACAGGCAGCAGCTGCGGGGAATGTGGCGTATACGGCCGGCATTCCTGCGCAATGTGCCTTATGCGGCAGACTATTCTACTGCGATTTCTTCCATGTCGTATACTTCAAAGATATCGCCCTCTTTAAGGTCGCTGAATTTCTCTAAAGTAATACCACATTCAAAGCCTTGGGCAACTTCCTTCACATCGTCCTTGAAGCGGCGCAGAGATTCGATAACGCCCTCGTGAACTACGATGCCGTCACGGACAACACGAACCTTGGAGCTGTTAGTAACCTTGCCTTCCACTACATAGCAGCCGGCAATCTTCAGCTTGGAAATAGTAATCAGCTGACGGATTTCTACGCGGCCTTGGATAACCTCTTTGAATTTAGGAGCAAGCATACCTTTGATAGCAGCCTCAACGTCGTTGATTGCGTCGTAAATTACACGGTAGGTGCGTACGTCAACCTTCTCGGTTTCGGCAGCCTTACGCGCGTTAGCGTCAGGACGAACGTTAAAGCCGATAATCAGTGCGTTGGCAGCGGATGCCAGCATTACGTCGGACTCGGTGATAGCGCCTACGCCTGCATGGACAACGGCAACCTTAACCTCATCGTTTTTGATTTTCTCCAGGGATGCCTTCAATGCTTCGATGGTACCCTGAACGTCAGCCTTAACAACGATGTTCAGCTCTTTGATTTCGCCTTCTTTAATGCGTTGGAACAGGTCATCCAGAGAAACCTTGGAGTTCAGCTTGATTTCCTCTTCCTTCTTCTTGGCGATACGTTTTTCGGCAACGCCGCGGGCAGTCTTTTCATCGGTGCTGTCCAGAATATCGCCGGCAGCCGGTACATCGTTCAGGCCCAGTACCTCTACAGGGGTAGAAGGCAGAGCCTTCTTAACCTTTTCGCCACGGTCATTGATCATTGCACGAACCTTACCATAGGAGGTGCCGGCAATAATGGTATCACCGATATGCAGAGTACCGCGTTGTACCAGTACGGTAGCAACCGGGCCGCGGCCCTTATCCAGCTGTGCCTCGATGATGGTGCCGTGAGCAGGCAGGTTCGGGTTAGCCTTCAGCTCCTGCATTTCAGCAACCAGCAGAATCATTTCGAGCAGGTCGCTGATACCGGTTTTCTGATGTGCGGAAACAGGAACCATAATGGTGTCGCCGCCCCAATCCTCAGGAATGAGCTCATGCTCTGCCAGCTGTTGTTTAACGTGATCCGGATTTGCGCCCGGACGGTCGATTTTATTGATAGCTACAATGATAGGTACCTTTGCAGCCTTAGCATGGTTGATAGCCTCGATGGTCTGCGGCATTACACCGTCATCTGCTGCTACAACCAGAATTGCAACGTCGGTTACCTGTGCGCCGCGGGCACGCATAGCGGTGAAAGCCTCATGGCCCGGGGTATCCAGGAATACAATCTGCTTGCCCTGGTAGTTTACCTTATAAGCACCGATGTGCTGGGTAATACCGCCGGCCTCGCGGGAAGTAACGTTGGTTTTGCGGATAGCGTCCAGCAGGGAGGTTTTACCATGGTCAACGTGGCCCATAACGGTAATAACCGGCGGACGCGGAATGCGTTTTTCAGGCGGATCGTCAACCTCGGGAATTTCGGTCGGATCCTCTTCCGAAGCCTTCTGGCCAACCTCTACGCCGAAGTTGTCGCCGATAAGCTGTGCGGTATCGAAATCGATATCCTGGTTGATGGTAACCATTACGCCCAGCATGAACAGAGCCTTGATTACTTCATTAACCTCACGCTTAATGAGCTTGGAAAATTCCTGTACATTGATGGATTCGCCGATTTCAACGTAGGTCGGACGAACGATTTCTACCGGGGCCTGTTGTTGCTTCGGTGCGGGCTTCTTGCCGCCGCGGTTTACCGGCATCTGATGACCGGCGCTGCGGTTCGGACGGCTTTCGCGGGTAGCGTAGCTGCCCTTAATCTGCGGCTTGTTGTCCTTACGGCTCTTGCCTGCGTTGCGACCGCCCTGACGGTTATCGCGACCGCCTTCGCTGCGGCCTTCGCTGCGGCCACCGCTAACCTGTGCACGGCTTTCACCGTGTACGCTCGGGCCCTGCTGGCTCTTAGGACCTACAAAGATACCGCCCTGCCGTTGTTGGCCGTTGCGGTTACCCTGACGGTTGCCCTGAGCACCCTGCTGGCCATTGCGATTTTGCGGACGACCTTCGTTACGGCCGCCTTGACGGTTGCCCTGCTGGCCGTTGCGGTTTTGCTGCGGACGGCCTTCGTTGCGGCCGCCCTGACGATTTTCGTTACGCCCTTGTTGAGCGTTGTTGTTGCGTTGATTTTGTTGCTGATTTTGTTGCATATTCCTCTGTCCGTTATTCCTATTCATATTGTTATCGTTTCTTTTAGCTGTATCCTGCGGACGCGCAGGAGCAGCCGGTTTGCTGACATCACGTTTTTCCGTCTTCGCCGGTTTGGGCGGTTCTGGTTTTTTATCGTATGCTTTACGGATAACAGACATAGCCTTGTCATCAGCTGCACTAAAATTAGTTTTTTCGATATTATTTTTCTTCAACAGGTCAATGACCTCATTTACCGGTTTGCCATAATCCTTGGCAACCTCATATATTCTTTTATTACCCATTCATCCACCTCCAGACCAGATAATAAGAAGCAGATTCATCTGCGAAGCTCGCGCAAGCTGCGCAGACAACTGTGATTTAAATTATTATTTTTTCAACAGCATGTTGGCAAAGTTCGCATCGGTAATAGCCACAGCTATTCTCGGTCCCTTGCCGATTGCATAGCCCAGCTCATTGCGCGTCAACAGCTCAATAACCTGTACACCTGCCATCTCTGCCAGGAAATAAATTTCCTTTTTTGAATTAGGGGCAGCATCTTGTGCCAAAACAAGTACCTTGACCTTGCCGCTTTTTAAGGCAGCACGCACAGCTACATCGCCGGAAGCGGTTTTGCCTGCCTTTTGCGCCAACCCTAAAGCAAAAGCAACATTATTGCCTGCCATGTTCGAAATCCTCCAGCAGCTGCTTGAGCACATCCTCACCGATAGGCTTTTCCAAAGCGCGCTCCAGACGTTTCTCCTTTACGGCCTTGGTAATGCATTCCTTATCGGGGCAGACATATGCGCCGCGTCCGTTCTTCTTGCCGGTGAGGTCAAGGCTGACCTCGCCCTCAGGTGAACGTACAACGCGCAGCAGAGCCTTTTTATCCTTCATTTCATTGCAGCCTAAGCATTTACGCTGCGGAATTTTTTTTTCCTTCATCATGCTTCTTCCACGGGAGCAGGCTCAGCAGCAGCCTCTTCGGCAGCCTGAGTTTCGCTCTTAATATCAATCTTCCAGCCGGTCAGCTTAGCAGCCAGGCGGGCATTTTGGCCTTCCTTGCCGATAGCCAGGGACAGCTGGTAATCCGGTACGACAACGCGGCAGATTTTGTCTGCTTCGTTAACGGTTGTCTTGACAACCTTTGCCGGGCTCAGAGCATTGGCAACGTATTGTGCCGGATCTTCACTGTATTTTACAATATCAATCTTTTCACCGCGCAGCTCGTTGACAATAGTCTGCACGCGCATGCCCTTGTGGCCTACGCAGGCACCTACCGGATCAACATTGCTGTCAGCGGTATATACGGAAATTTTGGAGCGCATACCGGGCTCGCGGGCAACGGATTTGATTTCAACAACGCCGTCATGGATTTCCGGAACCTCCAGCTCGAATAAGCGCTTCAGCAGGCCGGGATGAGTGCGGGAAACCATAATCTGCGGTCCCTTGTTGGTGCGCTTAACCTCAACAATATAGGTTTTCATACGCTCATGGTATTGGTAAATTTCGCCGGGAATCTGCTCGTTCGGAGTCAGTACGGCTTCAACCTTGCCCAAATCGATATAAACGTTTTGGTTTTCCATGCGCTCGATAATACCGGTAACAATATCATTGGCACGGCTTTGGAAGCGTTCATATACCTGTCCGCGCTCTGCCTCACGGATACGCTGTACAACAAACTGCTTAGCGTTTTGGGCAGCAATACGGCCAAAGTTTTTCGGTGTAACCTCAACCTCTACGATGTCGCCTGCAAGATACTGCGGGTTGATTGCCTGAGCATCCTCCAGAGTCATTTCGTTAATGCCGTCAGCCTCGCCTTCAACTACAGTGCGCTGAGCATATACATGGATTTCACCGGTTTCTTTATTCATTTCAACACGGACATTCTGGTTTGTGCCGGTGTTTTTCTTGTAAGCAGCAACCAAAGCGTCATCAACAGCCTGGAACAAAAGCTCGGGGTCAATACCCTTTTCCTTTCCTAATTCCTGGATTGCTGAGATAAAATCTGCGTTCACTTAATAAGCCTCCTATTTCTTAAATTAAAAGTCTATATGCGGTCTGATATTCGCAATCAGCCTACGTTCAATGCGGTCAGGATTTTTGAATTCCTTACCTTTAATAATCTTTTTAACCTGTACAGCTTCGTCATCATGTGCTACCAGAATGCCGGTCAGATTTTTCATTCCCTCCCACGGAGTATAGAACATAATATCAACCTTGGTGCCGTAGGCAGCTTCAAAGTCCTTGTCCTTCTTCAGCGGACGGTCAATGCCCGGAGAAGAAACCTCCAAAAAGTATTTGTCTGGAATAGGATCCTCTGCATCAAGAATCTCCGTCAGCTTTTCGCTCACCATCTGGCAGTCATCAATTTCAACTCCACCAGGCTTATCGAGAAAAATCCGTAGGTACCAGTCCTTTTCACGCACATATTCTACATCAACCAGAGTAAGCCCGGTATCCTGCAGAAGGGGTTCTACCATTGCGGTAATCAGTGCTTCAACTTCTTTTGCCTGCATCATTTTCACCTCCATATTAAGTTTTTCTTTCTGTATTAACCTTACGGCCAACACCTGCCTCTGCCGCAAATGCGTCAGAAACATCGTAATAAGCGGAAAGAGCGGGCTTTAAACCCACTCTTTCACAAGTCATACTTATTTTGGCTATCCTTATTATAGCATCTGTTGACAAGTCTTGCAAGTAGCTTACGCTATATCTAGTTATTATATGTTAAATTTTATACAGAAAAATGCTAAATCTGCCACGTAAAATGTATACACTGCGCTTTCCCTTGTCAGTCGCAAAAATATCTGCTACAGTAATACAGTAAACAGATAGAGATTGTGGAAAAAGTGTCAGTTTGGACAAGGGCGCTTTATCGACAAGCTTTTTATGAAAGGTGGTATTTTTCATGTCCTATAATTTTGATGCTGCTGTTTCTCCCTTTATTAAAGCACTGCCTCCCTCCGGTCTGGCAAAGTTTCTTGATATTATGGCCGCTAACCCCAACATCGTGCCTCTCAGCGTAGGCGAACCCGATTTTGATATTCCGCAGGCTGTCAAGGATGCCGAAATCAACAGCATCTGCGAAGGCAAAAGCTGCTACACTCCTACCCTCGGCCTTTTGGAGCTGCGCGAGGCAATTGCGGATGATATCCATAAAAACTACGGCGTTAAATACGACCCCAAAACCGAAATCATGGTAACCGTAGGCGTCAGCGAAGCACTGTACACCACTATTACTACCATTATGCATCCCGGTGACGAAATTATTCTTCCCGAGCCCTGCTACGTTGCCAACAAGGCCTGCGTTATTCTGGCAGGCGGCAAGCCTGTTTCCGTAGAAACTTATCAGGAAAACGGCTTTGTGCCTACCATCGAAGATTTGGAAAAGGCTGTTACGCCCAAAACTAAGGCTATTATGCTTGGCTATCCCAACAACCCGACCGGCGCTATTATGAGCAAGGAACAGATTAAGGCTATCGGTGACTGGGCTGTGAAGCATGACCTGATTGTCATCAGCGACGAGCTTTATGCTCATCTTACCTACGGCGGCAAAACACACACCATGTTCACCTCCTTCCCGGAATTCCGCGACCGCACCATTATTTTCAACGGCTTCTCCAAGGCCTACGCTATGACCGGCCTGCGTCTTGGCTATATCATGGCACCGGCAGCAATCATCAACGCTATGAACATCCTACATCAATATGTTGTGCTCTGCCCTAACGTTACGGCACAGTACGGCGCGATTGCGGCACTGAAATACTGCCACCAGGACGTTGACAACATGGTTGCCGAATACAGCCTCCGCCGTCAGATTATGATTGACGGCTTCCACAAGATGGGACTGCCGCTGTATGAGCCCGAAGGCGCCTTCTATGTTTTCCCCTGCATCAAGGAAACCGGCCTTTCCAGCATGGAATTTGTTGAAAAGCTGCTTGAGGAGCAGGAGGTTCTCGTAATCCCCGGCAACATCTTCGGTGCCGGCGGCGAAGGCTATATCCGCTGCTCCTATGCTTACAGCGAAGAAATCCTGCATAAGGCGCTGGAGCGCATCGCCCTCTTCGTAACGAAATACAGAAATCGGAACAAAGCAAAATAACTGTTATGCTTATTAATTATTAGACATAATTATCTTATTAGTATATAATATTAATTGTAGATTTGATATCTGCTTAAAAATTCTTTGTTTTGATTTCGCTATATCTCACTTTCCTTCCATGAGACATAGCACATAAGAAAAACACGGTGTTTATCAGCCGTGTTTTTTCTTTTTGAAAAAGCTTTTTGATTATTCTATTGCAGCAGCAGCGTAAGCTAAACAAAAAATCCGCATGAAAAAAACATCATCATATTCCCGCTAAAACAGTTAAAGCTGCCAGCCTCCGGTTTGAGACGGAGACGGCAGCTTTTTGCATAAAAGTATTTGCGTATAATTTTTATCTTAAGTTAAAGTTTACCGCACGTGTAACGCGACAGCGTGCATTCTGACCGTACTTGTCTTTGGCAGGACTGAAGCGCCATTTGTTGACCGCCGTCACAACACTGCTATCCATAGCACCGTTGCCGGAGGAACCAACCACCGTTACATCCTCTACACTGCCGTCGGCACCCACCAAAATGCGTACCGTTACCACACCAGTAGCACCGCTGTTGCGTGCGGACGCAGGATATACAGGCGCAACTTCACGCAGCAGGCGTGGCGGTTTGACCGGCACACCGCGGCCCTCGCCACTGCCACTGCCACTGCCACTACCGTTACCATTGCCGCTGCCATTGCCACTGCCCGTTCCGCTGCCCGTACCAGTTCCCGTACCATTGCCTGTAGGATTACCGGCAGGAGCCTTCGGTCCGGGGGCTGCAGTTGCTTTTTTCTTAACAATCTTCTTCTGTGGCTTAGGCTTCAGCTTTTGGTCAATAATATCCTCCAGGCTTTGGATGATAGGCTCTTCCTGCTGCTCCTCCTGTTCGATTTCTTCCTCCTGAGCTTCAGCGCCGCCACCACCGGCTTCCAATGAAACCTCCAAAATTTCCGGAGGCGTATGCACAAAGCGGTAGCCAAAAATGCCAAGGCCGGCGGCAAGAACAAGATGCACAGCCAGAGCTACGGCAAAGCCCTTGCCAAATCGCTTTTGTTCATCCTTCATTTGCTCTCACCTGTATCCGTAGCCAAACCGAAGCGTGTGACACCTGCTCCCTTCATTTTATCCATCAGCTGGATAATAGTTTTATAGGGCGCTTCGTCCTCTGCTCTGATAATAACCGAGAAGGAGGAATCATGCTTGCTTTCAATCGCAGCATTCTGAACCAGCATATCCATCTCGATTTTGTTTTCATCAAGATAAAGGCTGCCGTCCTTTTTGATTGTTACATTAAAATTGCTCTTGCTGACATTCTCCGAATGCCGGGCAACAGGCAGGCGAATAGGAATCGTCTTGACCTCGCTCATATACATAGTGCTGACAATGAAAAATACCAGCAGCAGGAAAATCATATCAATCATAGGACTAAGCATGATTTCCGGTGACTTCATCACTCTTTTACGACGTCTGCGCATTTTTCAACACCGCCCCTCATTTGCTCTGCTCGTTAGCTTTGAAAATATCAACCAACGTATCCGCTACTTCGTTGATATTCAGAGTTTCGGTTTTGATTTTACTTGTAAGATAAGCATGGATACACATACCCATAATGGCAATGCACAGGCCGAAAACGGTAGTAATCAGCGCTTCACCAATACCTGCAGTAACGGCCATCGGGTTTTGGGTTCTTTCGTTCAAAGCGTTGAAAGAAGAAATCATACCGGTAATAGTACCGAGCAGGCCGAGCATCGGCGAAAGACCGATAACAACACTCAGATAGTTGATATTTTTCTCCAGGCTGTCGATAATACGGTCAGCCTTGGTATAGACTATAGTTTCCAGACGCTGGCCGAGGTCACCCTTAATATCCAGAATTTCCTTAGCCATGGCAGCAGCCTCGCCCTTGCTCTGCTCTGCCAGTTCACTGGCGCCAACCAGATTAAAGTCATTCATCATGCGGCAGAAGCTGCTCGCGAACTTTTCTCCGGAAATAGCCTTCTTATAGAAAAGATATCGTTCCACACCAATAGCAATAGCGGCAAAGGAACACATCAGCAGCGGCCACATACAGGGACCACCCTTAACAAAATAATCAATAGCTCCGGCAAAAATACTCATACTTAAACCTTCTTTCAAAAAAATAACGCTGCAATTTTTTTGCGGCAAATCGCAAGCTCATCATCCGCCTATACACAGCGGAAGGAAGTCGGCATAGCTCCCACATCTGATACTTGTTGCTATTTACTAGATGTTTATATTATAGCCTCTTTACTAATCTGCGTCAAGAAAACACAAACTATATAAACAAAGGCAGTACAGGGAAAATTCCCCGTACTGCCCAAAGATTTATGTTATTTGAAATACTTGGCGAAGGCATGCGCCGCCGCCGACTGCACCTCTGCATTAAAGGCTGTATACCGCTCGAGCAGCAAACGTCCCTCCGGCGTCAGCACGCTGCTGCCGCCGCTTTTGCCGCCTGCCGTGCTGCTGACCAGCGCAAAGCCCAGGTCTGCCTCCGCACGCCGCAGAATCTTCCACGCCTTGCTGGCCGACATTCCCATAGCCTTGTAGGCAGCACTCAACGAACCGGTGGCCTCAATGCGCTGCAAAAGCTCCGCCACACCCTTGCCGAAATCAATACTTTCGTTATACACGCGCACCTTCACATGATAATGCTGCGGGTCTGCGTAGGCCATTTTACCACCCCTTGCCGAAGCCGCAGGCAGGATAGGTGCAAACGGCACAGTTCAGGCACAGTCCGCCCTCGCCCAAGGCCGCCAGCTCGTCGGCAGTAACAAGGTCACAGGCCAGCACACGCGGCAGCACCAGGTCGAAAACAGTGCGCTTAGCGTACATTACGCAGCCTGGCAGGCCCAGAACAGGCACCTGCTTTTCACCGTAGTAGGACAGCAAAAACATGGCCCCCGGAAGCACCGGTGCGCCATAGGAAACAATGCGTGCGCCGGTATTTTTGATTGCGAGCGGTGTGCGGTCATCCGGGTCAACGCTCATGCCGCCAGTGCAGAGTACCATTTCCGCGCCCTTTTCCTCAATCGCAGTTTTAATCGCAGCGGTAATCTGCTCCGGTTTGTCATCCAGCACCTGCTTATAAACTACCTCCACATTGAACTCAGCCAGCTTTTCCTCCAGCACGGGCGTAAAAGTATCCTTAATGCGTCCGTGGAATACCTCGCTGCCGGTTGCCAGTACGGCAGCCTTTTTGATTTTATACGGCAAAAGCTGCAGCAGCGGTTCATCACCGCACAGCTCACGCACACGCTGCATCTTTTCCTTTTCGATAACCAGCGGAATGATGCGTGTACCGCAGAGCTTGTCACCTTTTTTCACCGGCGTATTTCCGTGACGCGTCGCAATCATCATCTGTCCGAAGCTGTTCACCAGGCGCAGACGCGCGCCATCTACCTTGAACAGACCGTCGGCAGCAGCAGCCAGCTCAATCTTGCCCTCTTTTACGGGCGATTCATCCATCATGGTATTTTTGCAGATGTCACACAAAATGCGAGCAGCATCATTTTCATGCAGCATGCTTTCGTCTGCCTCCCACACATATAAATGCTCCTTGCCGATAGAAAGCAGCACCGGAATATCCTCCGGCTGTACCACATGTCCCTTGCGGAACACGGCATCCTTGGTCACGCCCTTGATAATCTGTGTCAGGTCATGGCAGAGAACACTGCCGACCGCATCCTCAGTACTAATTAATTTCATGTTTATCTACCTCTTATTTAGCCTGCGCAAAGCCGTAAGCCGCAAAAATCTTCATAGCTTCTTCAGTCTGCAGAAAGGCGGCAAAATCCTTGGCAGCCTCAGCCTGCGGAGCCTTCGCCAGCACGCCGATAGGATAAATTACCAGCTTCTTTAAGGAGCCTGCCGGAGCTTCAGCCACAACAGTTACCTTGTCCTTCAAAAGCGCTGCATCGGTAGCGTAAACAAGGCCTGCATCGGCACTGCCTTCGGCAACCCAGTTCAAAACCTGCGTTACATTGGTGCCAAGGCTTACCTTGCCTTGAATACCGTCCCATTGGCCAAGCTTGGTCAGCGCTTCCTTGGCATATTGGCCTGCAGGAACGCTGGCGGGATCGCCGATAGCAGGATGCTTAGCCTTGCTGAAATCCTCAAAGCCCTTGATTTCGCTGCCGCTTTTAGGCACAATCAGCACCAGCTTGTTTTCCAGCAGCGGCTTCACCGTGCTTTTATCCATATAGCCCTTCTCGCTCAGCGCGTTCATCTGCTTGTTGGCCGCAGAAATAAATACATCCGCTGCCAGACCGCTTTCAATCTGTGCCTGCAGCTTGCCGCTGGCATCATATACGCCCTCAATTTTGATTTCCGGATGCTTTTGCTTATACAACGGAATGAGCTTTTGCGTAAATACCTTTTCCATGCTAGCAGCAGCAGCCAGACGCAGTATTTTGCCTGCCTGCGGTGCAGCAGCCTGCTTATCACCGCCGCCGCAGCCTGCAGCCATAACAGCTACCATTAAAGAAAATACTAAGCATAAGAGTTTTTTCATTTTACTCCCCCTGTTGTTGTTTTGTTTTATATAAGTAAACATTAAGACCGATAACAACTAATAGACAGATACCTACAATTACGGCCACATACCAGCCTGCGGCCTCCCAATCTCCTGCCGCGACGGCAGAATAAACCGCGAGCGGCAGCGTGCGTGTGCGTCCTGCGATATTGCCGGCAATCATCGCCGTAGCGCCGAACTCGCCCAGACCGCGGGCGAAGGCCAGCAGACCGCCGGCGATAATACCGGGCAGCGCATTCGGCAGATGAATACGCCAGAAAATGCGCCATTCCGTCATGCCCAGTGAACGTGCCGCCTCCAGCATTCCCTTATCAACCTGGGACAAGGCTCCGCGCGCACTGCGGTACATAAGCGGCAGCGAAATTACCGCTGCTGCCAGCACGGTTGCCAGCCAGCTGAAGGCTATTTTTATGCCTGTCAGCTGATAGATAAGCTGGCCTAAAAAACGGTTATTGCCGAAAAAATATAAGAGAAAGAAGCCTGCTACCGTAGGTGGCAGCACCATCGGCAGCGTTATTACAGCATCAGCAAAAATCTTCAGGCTTTGGCTCTGCAGCCGTTCCACCCACCAGGCAATAATTACGCCGATAAAGAAAACTATGACGATTGTTGCTGCCGCAGTGTGTAATGAAATCCATAGCGGTGACCAGTCTATAGCGCTCATTTTCTGGCACAGTCATGGGCGCTGCCCTTCAGGATGCGCAGTCCATGCTCCAGCTGCGGCAAAACGATTGCCAGCGCTTCCTCCACCGCTTTGGTGCTGCCCGGCAAATTCACAATCAAAGTCTGCCCGCGCACTACGCTCACGCCGCGGCTCAGCATTGCCCGCCGCGTAATCTTCAGCGATTCCGCACGGATGGCCTCCGCAATACCGGGCACGTTGCGTGTAGCCACCGCCATTGTTGCCTCCGGTGTAACATCACGCAGCGAAAGGCCCGTGCCGCCTGTGGTGATAATCAGATCAACCTGTCTGCTGTCCGCCAGACGCACCAGCTCGCGTTCGATTTTCTTTTGAGCGTCGGGAAGCAAAACCTGCTCCACAATTTCGTAACCTGCCTCCGCCAACAGCTCTGCTGCCCGCGGGCCGCTGGTATCGACACGCTCACCCGCTGCACCCTTATCCGAAAGCGTCATTACCGCTGCGCGCAAGGGTGCGTCGGCTGCTGGCAGCGTCACTTCCAGCTCCATGCCGCTGCGCAGAACGCCGCCATGCTCTACCGTGGCAAAAACGCCCTCCCGCGGCATGATGCAGTCGCCCACACGCGCATAAATCGTGCAATGGCTGTGGCATTCCTTGCCAATCTGCGTCAGCTTCATCACTACTTCACCGCTGCGCATGATGCTGCCTACCGGCAGCTTTTTGAAGTCGATACCGCTTACGAGAATATTTTCACCGAAGGCACCGATAGCGGCATCACCGCCGCGCGCATTGAATTCATCTACCTTTTCCGCACTCAGCAAACTCACCTGACGGTGCCATTTTCCGGCGTGAGCATCACCCTCGATGCCGAAATTTTCTTTGAGAACAATCTCATTAACCGGATGCTTTTCCGTACCCTTCTTTTCGCTGATACATACAGCCTTGATTAAACCCTTTATGCTTGCTTCCATACGAAATCACCGCTCTTTCCGCCTGCTTTGCTCAGCAGATGCACATCTGTAATCACCATTGCCTTGTCCACGGCCTTACACATATCGTAAATCGTCAGCAAGGCAATCTGTACGCCTGTCAGCGCCTCCATCTCCACGCCTGTCTTACCCGTAGTTTTGACAAGGCACTGCGCCTGTACTGCATAGCTGCCGTTTTCCGCCAACAGCTCAAAATCTACCGTGCACTTCGTCAGCTGCAGCAGATGGCACAGCGGAATCAGCTCACTGGTGCGCTTGGCTGCCATAATTCCCGCGACGCGCGCCACGCCCAGCACGTCACCCTTGGCCATACTGCCGGCAGCAATTTTTTCATATATTTCTCTGCTTACGCAGATTTTTCCCTGCGCCACGGCAACCCTTGCGGTGTCAGCCTTATCGCTGACATCCACCATCAGAGCATTGCCGGCAGCGTCAAAATGTGTAAATTCACTCATCGTCTGCTCCTTAAACTGCTTACTTTATCCGCCTATCTGGCTCATATTAAAGCTTGCCGCTTCCACCTCAAAGCTGTGTCCCGCGGGCTTGGCGTAAATAATCTCCTGCATCGTCTGCAGCAAATCCGCATCACTGCCGCCGTCACGCAGCAAGCGCTTTAGGTTCATGCCCTCGTTACTGTAAAGACATGGCTTCAGCACGCCTACCGATGTAAGGCGCACCCTGTTGCAGACAGCGCAGAATTTATTGTGCAGCGGTTCGATAAAGCCCACCGGCATTGCATACCCATCAATGCGCCAGTAGCTTGCAGGCCCGTTGCCGTAGCGCTGCGCGTCACGCCGCAGCTGTAAGCCAGCCTGCTCCAGCAGGCTGCGGATTTCGCTGCCGCTCAGGCCTTGCAGATTTGCGTTGCAGTCTAGCGGCATCAGCTCGATAAAGCGCAAAGGCGCATTATATTTGTCTGCTAGCTGCAACAGCGCCATGATATCTGCAAAACCCTTCTCCGCCAGAGGCACGCAATTCAGCTTGAACGGTATTCCTGCAGCCTGCAGCTCCTGCAACGCCTGCAGCACGCTGCCCAGACTGCCGCCGGTCAGCTCTGCGTAATACGCCGCATCCAACGTGTCCAAACTAACGTTGATGCTGTCTACACCCGCTGCGATAAGCGCAGGCAGCTGATTTGACAGCAGCGTACCGTTCGTCGTCAGCGTCACCTGCTCCACGCCTTCCATTCGCTTCAGGCCGGCGACAAAATCACTGCAGCCCTTGCGCAGAAGCGGTTCGCCGCCGGTGATTTTGAATTTGCGGATGCCAAGCTGCAGCGCAGCGCGGCAGATACGCAAAAGCTCCTCATAGCGCAATATTTCGTTATGCGGCACATGCTCACTCACCTCCGGCTGACAATAGCGGCAATGCAGATTGCAGCGGTCGGTAAGAGAGATGCGCAGGTAATCTATTTTGCGATTGTATTGGTCATACATAATGGTAGTCCTTTTTTATTACGTAAACTGATTTTAGCTTTAAACGTGAGCCAAGCGTATTCCAACCCTTCCGTCTGCTCGCTATGCTCGCATCCACCTTCCCTTTCAGGGAAGAGATAATAGGCTATCTTTAAGATTTTAGTCAGTGATTACTTCGAACTTTTATATGCTCCCTGCCGTCGCAAGGCGACATTAGCACGACCAACAGTTTCTTGCTGCGCAAGCTTGCGACAAACTGGGTCTTAGCGTCAGGGAGTTGGCAAAATCACGCTAGTGATTTTGACTGAGGGTTGTACTCTGCGATATTTTAATTGCTCAATTCGGTAATGAAGCAAAATGTGGTCAATTCCCTCGCGTCATTCTCGCCTGAGAATAACGCCTGCCAAAACAAATGTGGTCTTGCAACCACATTTGTTTTCAGCTTTTGACATACTCCCTACACTTAATCCCTACGGTATTTGAAGTGGGGGATTCTAGGATACAAACGAGCCATGCCCTTCCTGCAAGCAGGATATAGGTCTTACTGATTCTCTCCTGCTGGATGATGTCCCATCCAGATGTTATGTATTACTCCACAGTCTAATTATAGCATACATACCATTTGTTCGCCATCAATTGCTTGCGCAAATTCGGCGAACCACCATTCATCTCCTCCCTAAGAGGCAGGAGTCTTCTGGCTAAAAAGATAAACGACTCCAAAACCCCTTCTTCTTCTCCCTCTCCAGCTTCTCGGGCTTCACAACCTCAATCGCCTCACCATGAATAACCCTCATCGGATTCTCCTCGCTGATGCGCTTGAACTCCTCTTCCCCAGCGATTTCACGAATAACACTTGCACCTGCGCGCATATCCGTATCCCTGCCCACAGCTCTGTGCGCATCGCTGCCAATGAAGTCTACTAAGTGATTACGTAAAAGCAGCTTCGCCGCGCTCTGCGCGCTCTCGCCAAACCTTCCGGCAAAGCTTCCTGCATTGCATTGCAAAAGCAAGCCCTCCCTGCACCACTTGAGCAGCCTCTCCGTATGCGCCAAAATCGGCGCAACTCCCTTCAAGCGCAGCTCATACCAAAAATCATCTGCATACTGCGTTAGAAAGTGCATCGGCAGCTCCACCAGCATATAGGTCACGGCCTGCTTGCCGAACGCTTCCCCGTTCAAACAATAGCTGCCGTTCACTGCTAATTCATCCAGCAGCGTGCCCCCCCGAGTCAAGCAAAAGTCCACTATTTCTTCCGTTACAACAGCCGTTGGGGACATCAGCATGCGAGCACGTGCAAGCTAAAAAAAGCGTCAGCCGCTTTTCCTCCGCCTGACGCTTTTAAGAATGAATCCTTTAATGCAAGAATATTTATTTTAATTATATTACAAACAAAAAAAGACAGCTGCTTTTTACAGCAGCTGCCAAAAAAATTTTAATTATATTTTGTTTATCCGTCTAAATTTTTTTCTCTTCAGCTTCCTCCTGCTCTATCAGATTATATCTGTCGAACAAAATCCCAGGTCTGATTTGCGGTCCAAAGAGCTTCTCATGCACATCATACTCCAGCTTTTTCTCCAGCACGCCAGTGGCATACAGACGCTGGCTGTAGAACTCATGCAGAGCGTTGCCAAATTGCACCAGCGCATCATACGGACTTCTGCCGCCAGCCGTCAGCCGCAGCTGCAAGCCATCGCCCAAATCATAGACCTGATATTGCGAAACATTGTGGAATTGAGCCAAGCCATTCGTGCGCAGCCTGTCAAACACTGCCTCCTTGCCCGGCCTGATGCTGCCATGACCTATAGACGCATCGCCAAAATGCATGCGCTCGGCCTCTGCACGCAGCAATCCCTGCGCCTCCAGCCTGTCGATGTCCAGCGAGCCCCTGCGTGCGCTCAAGGTAATATCATTACCTGTCAGCTCGCCCGCAGTGATGCTGCCGCCGCGGCTCTGCAGCGTAATGCTCTCGCTGTCAGGCGCGTCTCCATGAAGCACAATATCGTTATCAGCCAAAATCTTAAGATAGCTGCCTGCGTCCTTGCCTGTCGACAAATGCTGCAGAACGAGCTGCTTGTCGCCCAGCTGGTTAATCGCCACAGCGCCGCCCGCAATTACGCTCAGGCCATCGTTCGCCTCATCCTGTCCGTAAAGGCTGACATTCAGCGCACCTGTGCTGCCAACGCCGTTAATCGCTGTCAGATACAGGCTCTGCGCCTGAATATTGACAGCCTCCGGCTCTGCAGCCAGCTTGTTGATGCTGCCGAGGCTCGTAACCGTCGCCCTGCCGTTGCCGGTCATAAGCGTCTCGATATTGAGGTCCTTGCTTGCACGGCCAGCGAAGTTCTTCTCAAGGCTAACCTCCTCGCGTCCCTGCAGGAAGATGTCGCCCTGGCCGCCCTTAGCCGCAGCCTGAATATTGATTTTGCCCTGACCGTTGCTCGTCGTCTGCTGGATGCCCAAGGTCTGCGTTTCGTCAATCACGGCGATTTGCTTGCCATCAGCAGCCTTGCGCAGCGTAACATTCGTCACATCTGCCTGCCCCAAGGTCTTCAAATCATTAAGCGCATTGGCATTCTTATAGCTGCCGTCAGCATTCTTCGCCAAAATCCCGGTAAGCGTAATTTCCTTCGTCTCGCCGCGCTGACCGACGCTGCCGTTCGCCGTCAGCGTGATATTCCTGCCGATGACGTTCGGATCCTTCGTCGAGGTCTGGTCCAGGCTTTCTGCCGTCTTTTGCAGAATGCTCTCAGAAACAGCGTAGAGCAATGCCGTTTTGTCCCAAGCAGCATAGCTGCCCAGTCCCTTTTCCTGATTCAGTCTGCTCTTGATTTCCTGCAGCCTGCTGTTGCCGCCCTCGATGAGGCCGATATTTTTCCAGCGCTGCAGACGGCTTTCCTCGCTGCCCTTGGCCGCAGCCTCCTCCGGCAATGCATCAATTATGCTGCCTGCCGACTTCAGCGTTACGTCGCCTGTGCTCGAATAAACTCTGCCAAGGCGCAGATTGCCCTCGACCTGCTCAATATTGATATCGCCCTTCGCCTTCACGTTAATCGAAGCGCTGAGGCTGTCATCTCCGGCAGCATTCTGCCCTGCCTTAATCTTCATAGCTGAACCATCGCTGCCATCACCATAAATGCTGCCATTAGCAGCTGTCAGGTTGATACGATCCGCCTCGATAGCATTGTTGCCTGCATAAATAATATCGCCGTTGCTGGAGCTGTTCGTAATATCAAGCAGCTTCCATCTGTAGCCACTTTCACTCAGCTCGCCGGAATTCGCATCTAGATGCAGTCTGCCCTTCGCTCCAGCGAGGTTGCTGACATTAACCGTGACCTCACCGCCAGCCTGACTCCACGATTTAAGCTTCAAGTAAACATCGTCTCCAGCTGCAATATTGATATTCTCCAGATTGCCCGTGCCGGCAACGCTGATTATGCGGCCATACAGAGCGCCGCCACTTTGCTTCACCGGCTCTCCGACATCAATCCTGCCGGAATTTATCAGTACTGTGCCCTTGGTGTTGTGGGTGATATTGCCTGCTGCATCCGTACCTTCATAAAGCTGCGTGTTGCCGATAGAGCCGCTCATCTCAATGCCGCCCATAACATTGTGCACCTTGACAGCCGACTCCTCAGCCTTCTGGCCAAGGAATTTTACTTCGATAGGATAATCTGCCTTGGCGCTGGCAAAATACGTATCCGTACTGCCCGTCTCCTCCTTCCAGGTCACCTCATGGTGCTTATGGCAGCCAAATAATCCGGTGCTATAATAACGCTCGCTTTCGATAGTACGCACAGCTTCTCCCAGCTGGTTATGCTCGTACTCCATAAAGGTTTTGCGCGTATCATTCGTCTCCTGAACCACCACGCCATCCTTGCGCGCCTCATTAGCACTGCTGCCGCTGCCTGTAAGGTTCTCCTGCGTCGACCACTCCTGCAGATCCTTATCCTTCTCCTCCAGGTCCCACAGTCCCCAGCCGCCATCCATATCATCATGGGTATAGCGCTTGTAATCAGTGTTCTTCGTGCCGCTTGTCCACGTATAGCGCAAGCCGGCCTTAGGCTTATATTCGCCTCCTTTGTCTCCATCAAAGTAGTTCGCCATATATTCATACTTCGTACCACCGCTGCTGACATAATAGGTCTCCATCATGCCATTGGTGTACTCCGTCACCCTCGCCACAGGAATTTTCTTATTATTATAAGATACAGAATAACCGGCAGTATCCGTGATGCTGACGCGTCCTTTGACATCGTTCGTGATGAGGCTGCCCAGCTTCATGTTATAAGGAAGGTTAGACTCTATAGTAATATTGCTCGTGCCATCAAGACAGTAAAGCCTGCCGGCACCGATGCTGGAAATGCGGCCGGTAAGATAAATCTGTCCGCCTGAGGCATTGACATCCTCCAGAATGATTGTATTGCTTGCAGGATTGTAGTAGGCGCCAATTCTGTACTTATAGCATTTTGCATCATAGTCCCAATAAGCAGAGCCCTTGACAATCCGGTACGCATCGTTGCCCTTGACATAATCATCGGTGAGCTTGTCGCCCTCCTTATAGCTGCTCTTAATCTTATTTATCGCCGCTTCCACGTTTTTATCATTACTCATCCACAGTCCATAATCACCATAGCCGCTCTGGACAATGCCGTCGACATTGATATCCGTAGCGTTGATGGAGATGACGCCGCCGGCGATAAAGCTGCCCGTGGGCTCCATGCCATCATAAGGCACCCCATTGGGCCCTGTGATATCGTAAATATTTTCCTTATCTTTTTTCAGCTTATCATATTGTTTATTAAAAAATTGCCGCGGATCGTGGTCGATATTCACAATGCCATCAGTGAAGGTTTGTGTAATCGAGCCGCCTGCTGAAAGCGCAACACTCGCGCCCAGCACAGAAACGCTGTCCTGCGCCGATGCTCCGGCGATAGTGATATTGTTATTCTGGCTCGTAATCTTAATCGAACCATTTTTATTATACACATCACCGCTGACGATAATATCGGCCTGCGGCAAATATTGTCCATAGGAAGCCTTGCCGTCCTCCACAACCCTATAATCTAAGGGCGCACCGCTGTAATTGCCCTTGATATTGATGCTGCCGCCAATGCCTGTCTCCGACTTCACGCTTTGGAAGCCGCCGCTTGCCGCATTGGCTTTTTTATTGAGCTTGCTGATATTATTATTAAAATCGCTGCTCGTGCTGCCGGTCAGCTGCTCATTGTTATACAGCAATCGTCCGCCGCCATCGTCCACGTTGATTCTTTGCAGACGCAGCATAAGGTTGGTATTGTTGGTTACGTTGATTTCCGGACTGCCGTTGGCTGCCAGCGAGCCTGTCGCCTTGCTGCTCTTCAGGACGGACGTGTTGATAGCAATGTTGCCGCCGGATGCCGTCAGCTCTGGAATCTCCACGTAGTCCACCATCTTCCTGGCATTGAGCACATATTTGCCATCGACATAGGAAACCTCGCCCATTTTTTCCATCTGACTGAGCAGGCGCTCCGCCTCGGCCTTATAGCCAATATAGGAAGCACTGTCGGCGCCGTCGCTGGCGTATTCGCTTATCAGCAGCATGATTTCATTGTAGCGGTTCATCAAGGTCTGCGCATAATCAACAGAGCCAAGCTTAATGCTGTCCTTAATAGTCGCTGCCGTTTCCTCAGTCAGGCCGCTGTTCGCACCTGTGGGCTTGCCCTGCGCATCAAGCACCTCGCTGCCTGCAACAGTAATTTTGCCCTGCAGCTCCTCCTTGCTGAGTGCCGTTTTATTCGTCAGTGACTTGCGTTCGTCCTCATCGAACAGCGCGATATCGCCTGCTGCACCGACAACGATGTTAATCCTGTTATCCATGCCTGCAGCCATGCTGCCGTTGATATCAACGCTGTTTTTATCAAGCTTATTATAATGCTTGCTGCCGGTATCCTCGGTTACATAGCCGCCCTCTTCATCACCGCCATAGCTGGTATCACGGCCTGTATGGACAAATACCAGCTCCTCGCCTGCGTCAGCATAGATATTCGTATGCCGCACGCTGTTGCTCGCGCCGCTCTGCATGAAGAGCTCGTTCTGCTGTGTAACCTCATTGTTAAGCGAAGGACTCAGCACCACGGGAATAACGCTGCCATTATAATTTATCGCCTGCGCATCCAGCTCGATGCGTCCCAAGCTGCCATCGAGATGCTTGCCTGCATAGTAGTTGATATCGTTCATGCTGTACAGCTCGCCTGCGCCGTAAAGCCCGAGCGCATTCGTGCGCTGCAGAGCATTCTTCACCACAGCATTGCTGCCGGCTAAAACGCCAATCGGCGTTTCAGCAATAGCACTGGTGTACAGCTTGAGGTCGTCCGCTGCTGCCAGCGTAATATCCTTATAGGCTGTGCTTGTCTTGATGTTCGAGTTCGTCAGCTCAATACGGTTGTCATTGTTAATGTTATTAGTGACGCGCGTTTCTGTGGCATCAATTATGCCTGAGGAATAGACATAGGCATTAACAAGCAGGTCCTCCTCGCTTTGGCTGGCCAGCTGCACGTGACCCTTTTTGCTCTGCAGGCTGCTGTCCTTCAGTCTTACGGCCGTCTCTGCCGTAATGCTATTGTCAACTCCTGCAGTATTGACGCCGACCAAGTCGGAATAGCCCTGTCCCCACAGCATCTCGTTATAGCCCTCTGCTCTGTTCAGCTTGACATTATTATCTGCCTTGAGCAGCATATCGCTGCCGCTGGTCAGCTTAGCCGCAGAGGCTTCGACAAAGGCTTTGCCAGTGCTCTTATTATCCGCAGAAGCATCGCCGCCGCCGGCTAAAGAGTTCGTCAGCGCATCCGCCTTGAGGTTGGTATTCTCCCTGCGCAGCGCTTGTACGCTCATGCTGTCCGCCGCTGTCAGCTCGCCCTTGAGCGTCACGCTCGTCTGCGCCTTAGCGTCATGCGTAGCCTTAGCTGTATAGGGCGAAATCTCCAGCATGGCACTTGCGCTGCCATCAGCCTTAGCCGTCACGCTCTGCACATTCTCTGCCAGCACGTCCAGCTGCTGCAGCGTCAGCCCCTTGCCGCCATCGAGAGAAATGGCGACGGTGCTGTTTTCCTCCGCCTTCGCAAAGTTGTTGCCGCTGCCTGCTATAATGCCCAAGCCAAAGGAATAGACGTAAGCATTGCTGCTGTTATTGTTCAGCGCCTGCACGCGCAAAGCTGCCAGCTTAGAGTCTGCGCTGATGTCGCCAAGGTAAACATTGCTCTGCATCGCGTTTTCCGTCAGCGCCCTGTTAACCGTTACATCCAAGCCTGCGGACACGCTCACTGCATTGTTGATTGCTTCCGTCGTATAATCGCTGTCGCGGCCTATCTTTGCCTGCAGCTCTGCGCTGTCCGCCCTAAGGCTGCTGCCAGCGCCTACATAAACGTCCGCCGCACCAAGGGCACGCGATTCAGCACTGCTGCCATGAATCGAAATCACACCGACCGTCACGCCTGCCTCGATTTCGTCCTTGACCTTGCCTGCGTTTTCAGCAGTAATGCTGAGGCTCTTGCCTTCTACGCTGCCGGCAGTCTGCTTGCCCAGCTCCACGCCCATGGCTAAGCCTGCTGCTGCCTGTGCGCCGCTGTTCTGCGCCAGATTCGTCACGTTGTCCGCATTATTAAGCTCGGCACGGCGCAAAGCGCTCGTGGTCGACTTATGCACATCGTTGACCGCTATCGCACCGCTCAGCATGCCTTCGAACTTCGTCGAGCTGGCTTCCTCTCCCGCAAAGCCAAACTTGCTCAAGGCAGCAGAGCCGCTGTACGCGCCAATGTAGGAGCTGTCCTCTGCCGCAATAGCCACGCTCGTGGTCTTATCAGTGCCTGCGGGACGCAGCAGCTCTATCTGAACATTATCTATAGAAGCGTCTGTTTCATCCTTCACGTAGTTCCACGCAACACTGCCTGCGGCATCAACCTTGATAACGCTTTCCTCCAGCTTCTTGCTGTCGTTCTTTTTATCGCCGCCTGCACGCAAGGTACCTTGCACCTTATCATCATTTTTATCATTGCCGCCTGCACTGGTGTCATCTTTTTTCTCTTCTGCCTTCACCTCGGCCTTCTCCACGCCCTCCTTAGCCTTGCCGTCCGAGGTAGACGTGCTCACACCGCCTGCGTCCTTATTCGCGTTGCTGCTCTTGCTCGCCACGCCTGCCAAAGCAAAGTTGTTGATAATGCCGTCGGTATGCGCGTTCACGTCCAGCGCACTCGCAGTGATGCTGCCCTTGCCTGCGCTGTCCGTGCCTTCAAGATTGCGCAGCTGCGCCAGCGTCTTGACATTATAATCAATAACGCTCGTGCTCACGCCGACAGAGCTGCCTTGGGAATAGCCAAAGTCACCTGTTACCGCTGTCAGCACAGTGTCGTTGGCTGCCGCCAGCCGCAGCTTTTTAGCCGCACTTAAGCTGACGTCGTCATCGACCAGCGTTTCTGCTGCCGACGAGCCGCCTACATAGTTCACCATGCCCGTGATGCCCAGCGAGCTGGTTTTCGCACCGCCCATGACGAGCGAGGTATTGATAATATCGTTGGCCGTCTGCATAGCGACAGCACCGCTGCCAGCACTGATGCCTACGCCATTATTGACGCGCACCTCGCTCTTATTGGCAGCGTTCTGCACGCCCACCGACGCACCCAGACCGTTTTGGCCTGCATCATTCGTAAAAATATCGGGAATTAACTGCCACTTGCCTGCGAGCAGAGCATTCTGCTCCGTTACGGACGCAGCCAGCGCCACATCTGCCCCGGCCGTCAGCCTTTTGTGCGCACCGATATTCACCCTGGCATTGTTCGCCAGATTCTGCACGCCGACAGTGCCTGTAATCATCGTCGTGATATCGGGCTTGCTCATGAGCGGCTTGTCCGTCGAAGCGGAAACGTACATATTCGCATAATTAGACGCATTGAGCAGATTCTCGAGCGCATTCTTCAGCTCGGTCGCACCTGTCAGCTCCGTCAGTATTTCCATGGCAGACTTTGATTTCATCGCAAACTGCTTATCTTTAACAAAAGCTTCCGCCGAGTTTTTGCTGGCCATAGTCAGGATATCAGCAACAATCGTCTCGATCTGCTGCACCTTCGCCTTGGCATCACTAGCAGCATCATCCTCAAGCTTGCCGCCCGTCGACCAATAGTTATAGAAGCTTTCCCAGCCTGACTTTACAGCATCCACCAGCTTATTGACGCGCTGGTAGGAATTATCTACATTGGCAGTAATATTGATATTGCCCTTAGCTGCCAGCTCCGAGCCGCTATCCTCCGCAGCATTCACCTCTGCCGTATTGTGCATATCCTCCACGCCTATAGCCGCACTAACGCCTAAGGGATCATCGCGGTTCGCCGCATTGAGCAGGTTTTTCGTTGCAAATTGCGAATCTCCAATGCTGACTGCTGCTGTAAGCGCCAGATTGCCTCCTGTAGCCGTAATCGGCACACCTGCAGCGATATTCGTCCGCGCCTCGTTATCCACCAGCGCCAAACCAAAGCTCATACCAAAATTGAAATATTGGTCCCAGGTCTTTTTATCCTTCTTGATATTGGGACCAGCTGCTGCGCTGACCTTCGGTCCTTCGTTGACACCGGAGAGGAATTTACGCAGCTCATCCAGACCATGCTTCGCCTGCGGCGTGTTGACCACCCACTGACTGCCCGACAGCTCCGGTCCTATCGAAGAGTCTGCCGTCACGCTCAGCTTATTGAGCATATGCTTGCTGTTCAGCTGTACCTGTGCGCCCTCAAGCGCTGCATTGTCATTGATAACAGCCTTGCCCTGCGTGCTGGAGATGTTGATAGCCGTATTGAGCGGCGTATTTTCTTTAACCGTTATGGAAGCAGTGCTTGCGAGGGTGTTCACATTCACTGCATTAACTGTCAGCGCACCGCCGTCCTTGAGCAGCGGATTATTTTTATCCTTAGCCGCTGAGCCTGTTGTACCAAGGTTAACCACGGCAGCGCTGTTCTGAACGTTCATCGCCATCGCCAGTCCAGTATAGAACGAGCCATCGTCCTTGCTGTCACCGCCCTGACCGTTATCCAGAATGCGCGGCGGCTTCACCACCATCGTGCCGATGCTTGTATCCACAGCCTTGGCAGTTACTGCCAGATTCTTCTCTGCCTTCAGCTTGCCGTCGATATTCACCGTCGCCTTGCTGTCCGTATCTACATAAACAAAGCCGCCAGTAAAATACTTCAGCTTGTTGGCGTCACCCTGCTGCAGCTTCGGCTGAATCTCAACCTTAAAATTGTTGCTCGCCGAGCTGTTCGCTGCTACACTGATATTCTCGGACGCAGTGAGCTTGCCTGCGCTGCCCACGCTAATCGTCGCTTCTGCATTAGCAAAGCCAAAGGGCATATACAGCTGCTCGATAACATTATTCACAGTATCGAAATACTTGCCGCCCTTGCCAAAGACGCCTCTGTCCTCCAGCGTCGAGCCAATCGCATCTGCCAACGCATCGTTGACCGTAATCTTATAGCCCATAGCGTTGGTAATCTCCTCCGCTGTTCTGTCAAGACCGTCGTAAATGCTCTTCAAATTCTTGCTGTCCAGACTGTTCACAGCGTTGGCTGTAACGGTAATATTGCGTCCCTTCAGCTCGCCGTCAACCTTTACGTCGGCCTTGGCGAAGGCCGCAATATCGAGAATCTCGACCACATTACGGTTGCTGTCATGCGTTGCCTCAGCGCTCACCAGCACATCACCGGCAGCGTCCAGCTTGGCACCCTCAGCGATATTCACCTTCGCCTCCACGGTATTTGTCAGGCTATCAGAATTTAAAAACCTCTGCGCTGCATTCTTCTTCGTTGCCGAAGCCTGCAGCTTGATGCTGCCATCGCCCTTAAGCGCAGCATTATCCGCATCGTTCGGGTCGGCAATCACAATATTGCCGCTGCTGTCAACCGTCGCCGTCAGCCTGCCGTCCTTCACGGCCGCATTGCTGACCAGACCATCGGTATTCACCGTCGTATAAAAAAGCATGCCTGTACGCAGCTGCGGTGCAAAGCTCGAGCCTTTAGCCTTCGCCACGTTGATATAAGCCGCGCGCAGATCGATGCCTGTAGCAGTATTGAGCGTGCCGCTTACATCAATAGTGCCCTTAGAGCTCAGCTCCCAATTCTGCTTCTGCAGGGCCTCACTGGCAGCCTTCGCATTCTCAAAGCTGTTTTCCGCAGCAAGCACCGTCAGCGAGCCGGCGTTAACCACGCCGCTCGTGCCCACAATCATGCCGTCCTTGCTCAAAAAGTACAGATTGCCGCCAACCTTGTTGTCACGGATGGCATTCACCGTACCATTAATATCAATCCTGCTGTCCACCGTATTGACCAGGGTATTAAAGGCAGCGCTGTCCTTCGCCTGCTGAAAATACAGATTTGCCAGCTCCTGGTTTCCCACCTTGAAATCCTTAAAGCGGTTCAAGCCTACGTCGCCATGCACTGACTCTGCATAAATATCTGCTCTGCCCGACTGCATAAGATTCTTGTCGCTGTCCACGCGCACAATGCTGCCGGCAGCGAATGCTTCACCGCAAAAAAATGGCAGCACAACAAAGCCTGCTGCCAGCACTGAACTTAAAATCCTCAGTCTGTCAGCAGTCCTTGCCAAGCTGCCCTGACTAGCCTCCGCCTGCTTTTTCAAGCCATAGCGTAATACCTTTCTATATATGCCCATGCTTATCCGCTCCTTTGTCACTAAAATTTACTGATTCTAGTTTATAAAGTAATGCCCTTCTCTAAGCTTTTTCCAAATAACATAAGCTATATTTCTTTTAATTATATTACAAATGAAAGTATTTCTCCAACACTTTTGTCTGAACCTCACTGTTCTCTGCCTGAACTGTATTGACATACTCCCTCCACTTAATCCCTGCGGTATTTGAAGTGGGGGATTCTAGGATACAAACGAACCATGCCATTCCTGCAAGCAGGATATAGGTCTTACTGATTCTTTCCTACTGGATGATGTCCCACCCAGATGTTATTTACTACAGATATTTCAATCCCTCATTAAGGATATTGATTGCAGCGTTTTTATCACGCTGATGCACTGCTCCGCAACTGCATTGCCATTTTCTGATTCGCAAATCTTTCATCTGATGATTTTGCTGACCACAGCATGAACACAACTGACTTGATGGAAAAAATCTATCTATTTTGATGATGGTTGTTCCTGTCTTATGTGCTACGTATTCCAGCTTTTGCAAAAATTCTGCGAATCCAAGATCAGATATTTTTCTGCCATACAGCTTCTGCATACCTTTTAGATTCAAATCCTCAATACATATGACAGCATATTCACCACAGAGTTTATTTGCCAGATTCCAATGGAAATCATTTCTCTGATTGGCTGTTTTCTTATACAGCCTGCAAAGATCATTCTTCATGCGTTTCCTGTTGGCTTACCCCTGCTTCTTCCTGGCAAGCCTTCTGTTTGCCTTGGCTATGGCACTGCTATTACGCCTGAAAAACAAGGGAGATTCTATATCCTGCCCATCAGAAGCTGTAAGAAAGGTTTTCAAGCCAAAGTCAAAGCCGACGCTTTTACCTGTTCTGGCTAAGACCTTGTTCTCATCATTCCTACACACGAAATAGATATAGATATCTCCAAGGCTATCTCTCTTGACCGTAACAGTACAGATTTTGCCTTCTATTTCACGGGATTTGAAAAAACGGTATTTCTGTTTCTGTATGATTATGGAATTGTCCTGATTGGTATACTTGTACCCAGCTTGCTTCAAGGTGAAAGATTTGTATTTCCTAATTTTTTTGAAACATGGTGGAGCAGTTTTAATATTATGTTTCAAATTGCGAAAAAACAAAGCATACGCCCTGCTTATTCTCTCACTTATGTCCTGAATAGCCTGTGAACCAACCAAATTCCAATGGCTGTATTTAGTAATTTTCTTCAGCTTTGTCAAATGCTTTGACAGGGAAAAGGCCCTCAGGCTTTTCTTGAAAAGTCTGTAATATCGCCGATGCAAGGCTATACAGTGATTGTATATACTTCCAGCAATATTAATCCGTCTGTGCAGTTTCTTGTTTCTTTTTGACCTATATAGCTTGAATTTATATGTTTTCACTGTATCACCTCCACAGTCTAATTATAGCATACACACCATTTGGTTCGCCATCAATTGCTTATGCAAATTCGGCGAACCGCCATTCATCTCCCACCTAAGAGGTAGGAGTCTTCTGGCTAAAAAGATAAATAAAAATCTTATTCTTCGTCAACGCCCATGGCAATTTTTTCCGGGGTAATCGGCAGCGTCATGAAGCGCTTGCCGGTTGCCTGATAAATTGCGTCGGCAATCGCCGGAGCCGGAGTATTGATTACCAGCTCGCCTACGGATTTGGCACCGAAGGGACCGCTTTCCTCATAGCTGCTGGCAAAGTCAACATAGATATGACCGATATCCTCGCGGCAGGGAACCTTGTACTGCATGAAGGAGTTTTCGTAAATACGTCCCTTAGGACTGTAGGTTACGTTTTCCATCAGCGCCATGCCGATGCCCTGCAGAATACCGCCCTCGGTCTGTACCTTCGCCAGATGCGGATTAACAGGAGTACCGCAGTCAACAGATGCGTAGAAGTTTACTACCTGTGCTTCGCCTGTCAGCAAATCGGTTTCAACCTCGGCCACACCGGCCATAAACGGCGGCGGGGACAGCACACTGTTCTGCTCTACGGTTTCTTCCAGAGCGATATCGTTATTAACCATAGAAGCGGTAGCAATATCAACAAGGCTCACAGTCTTATCGCTGACGGTATCACGCACCTCGCGTCCGTCAAAGACAACCTGATCCGTGCCGCATTCCAAAAGTCTTGCGCCCAGCTGGCAAATCTTGCCTCTTAAACGCTGAGCACAGATTTCTACGGCCTTGCCTGTAATATAGGTTGTACTTGATGCATAGGAACCGGAATCATAGGGAGAAGCATCGGTATCCGCACCGAATACGGTAATGTTATCATAATCACATTCCAAAACCTCTGCTGCCATCTGCGCCAGAACGGTATCGCAGCCGGTGCCCATATCGGCAGCACCGATCAGCAGTGTGTAATGTCCCTCGTCGTTGATTTTTAGGGTTGCACCGCCGACATCGCAGTAAGGAATGGAGCTGCCCTGCATCGCAATAGCCACGCCCATTGTGCGTACCTTGCCATCCGGGAGCTGCTGCAGCGGGAACTTCTGCTCCCAACCGCTCATCTCGCGTACCTGCTCCAGGCAGCGGTCCAGCGCACAGCTAGTGTTAGGCGCACCGTAATAAGCAAGCATGATATCGCCCTCGCGCGTAATATTAATCTCACGCAACTTAATCGGGTCCATCTTCAGACGTGCTGCCAGCTCATTCACTGCGGACTCTACGGCAAAAATGCCTTGAGGAGCGCCGTAGCCGCGATATGCACCTGCAGCCTGCAGGTTGGTGTAAACTACGTCAAAGCCGAAGCGGAAGGCCTCTGTACGGTACAGAGGAATAGACTTGTGCCCGGACAGGCCAACAGTCGTGGGACCGTGCTCGCCGTAAGCACCGGTATTGGAAAGAGTGTATAAATCAATCGCGCGGATTTTGCCTTCCTTGGTAGCACCCAAACGCACGCGCACCTCCATCTCGTGGCGCGGGCTAGAAGCTATATGACATTCATAACGCGAGAATATCATCTTACTCGGCTTTTTTGTTTTCCAGGTAACAAAGGCCGGATACATTTCGCTTACACAGCTCTGCTTAGCGCCGAAGCCGCCACCGATACGCGGTTTAACCACGCGTACCATAGTTTTGGGGATATGCAGCGCATTGGCAATAATGCGGCGGCAGTGGAAAACAATCTGCGTAGAGCTGAGGACATTCAAACGGCCGTAGGTATCAATAGAACAGTAGGTTACAAACGGCTCCATCATATCCTGCTGTACAGCCTTGGTATGCGTAGTCTGGTCGATAACAACATCGCATTCCGCCAGAATCTTATCAACCTCGCCGTCCTCGATAACCTCATGGGCACACAGGTTGCGCTTATTGTCGGCGCCAACCGGGCAGTTCGCCTTCCAGGTATCCTCCGGATGCACGAGCACAGGGTTATCCAACGCTGTACGGAAGTCAAGCACTGCATCCAACAGCTGATATTTTACTTTAATCAAAGACAGCGCCTTGTCGACAGCCTTTTCCGTTTTGCCGGCAACAATCGCTACAATGTCACCCACAAAGCGTACATGACGGTCGAGCAGCAGGCGGTCATAGGGACTCGGTTCGGGATAGGTCTGGCCTGCATAGGTGCAGCGCTCGCCGTCCTGGTCCACGTCCTCCCAGGTATAAATTGCTTCGATGTCAGGCACCTTAGCTGCAATTGCGGTGTTGATGCTTTCAATAATAGCATTCGCATGCGGGGAACGCAGCACCTTGACAAGCAGGCAATCGTTCGGCACCAGGTCATCGGTGTAGACAGGCTGGCCTGTCACCAGCTGCATTGCATCCTTTTTGCGGTAGGATTGGTTAACTATTTTCATCTGCAGCTCCCCTCCTTATGCCTGCGCCTGAGCTTTTTTCCAGGCGATAAAATTCTGGATTCCGCGCAGCTGTCCTTCATAGCCGGAGCAACGGCACAGGTTGCCTGCCAGAAATTCCTTGATTTCTTCTTCAGTAGGCTCGCTGTTTTCACGCAGCAGCGCAATCGCGTTCATAATCATACCGGGGTTGCAGAAGCCGCACTGCTCCGCGCCCTGGTCGGCAATAAAGGCACCGAATTCCGCTGCCTCCTGCTGCATTCCCTCCATCGTTACGATGCTGTGGCCTGCAGCACGCGCAGCCAGAACAGCACAGGAAAGCACCGGCTTATCGTCCATAAACACCGTGCATAAACCGCAGTTAGTAGTGTCACAGCCGCGCTTTACGCTGTAGCAGCCTTCCTTGCGCAGAAAATCGAGTAAAACTGTATCAGCTTCCACCATACGAGTCAGCTTTTTGCCATTTAAGGTTAAGGTTATCTCCATCAGGCCTTACCTCCCAGTTCTGTTAAACATCTTGCTGTCAGCACCTTAATCAGGTGTGTACGATACGTAGCACTGCCGCGCGGATTAGTTTCCGTCGGCAATAAGCCTACAGCATATTCCGCAAAGGCCTGCGCCTTCTCGCCAGTCATAGGCAGAGTTGCGAGCTGCTCTGCATCCTTCACCAGTGCAGCCTTCGCCGGGCGTGCACCCACTGCGGCCTGCACGCCTTCCTGCGTCAGCGCCGCCGCGCAGGTCAGCACCGGGAAGTCGGTCTTGCTGATACGCACGGATTTATAGCTGTAATGTGCTGCCGTCTTTTTGACGATAACACGCACCAGAATATCTCTGTCATACGGCATATTCGCAAAATCTGCCAATGGCACAATACCGCCCTTGTATAATTCCACATAGCTGTCCATAACCAAAAGCAAGGTCAGCACATCCGAAAAGCCGAAGCGTCCGAACACACTGCCGCCTACGGTAGCAAGATTGCGGAACTGCACACCTACAATATGGCGCAGCGCCTCCTTATTTGCTCCCTCACTGTAAGCGGTAAAGCCTTCATGCAGCTCCAGCTGGCGCAAGCTCACCATCGCACCGATGCGGAATTCCGTTTCTGTTTCCTCTATTGTATCCAGGCCTAAAGCCGACAAATCAATCGCTGTCTGCACATTGCCCTTGCTCAGGCGCATCCACAGCATACCGCCAAGCACGCGGTTAGGACGCTTCTGGTTCAGCTGCCAGGCCTCCTCCAGCGTTGCTGCCTGCTTATATTCACGAATTGTCAACATATACTGCCCTCCTGTTCTTTTTTATTGCATACCTATTCCATTTTATTTTACCATATTTTTTCTATACTTGAAAATAGAAAAAATGTACATAGGCTCATAAGTTACATTCTTCTGCAACACAAGAAAAAATGGATGCCTCTCTGTAAAGCAAGAGAAGCATCCATAATTCTTTGATTAAAAATTCTAAGCAGGCTTATTTGCCTTTTTTAGCACCCTGACGGCGGTTGCTGCCGGTTTTGGGAGCCTTGCGCTTATCAACAACGGAATTGCGTCCACGCTTAGGTCCTGCGGGCTTTTTCTTTTTGGCAGCCACAGCAACGCGACGTGCCACAACACCGCCCTCCAGGTTTTGGCGTTCCATCAGAATACCCAGCTTGGTTTCGATATTACGCAGCCATTTAACCTCGTCGGCAGTATAAAGCGTAATTGCTTCGCCCTCATTGCCTGCACGTCCGGTACGGCCGATGCGGTGAACATACCAGTCGACGTCATGCGGAATATCGTAGTTCACAACATGGGTTACGCCCTCAACGTCCAATCCGCGGGCAGCCAGATCGCTGGCAACCAGAATCTGAATCTTAGCATCACGGAAGGCCTTCATAACCGTTTTGCGCTTTGCGGGAGACATTTCGCCATGCAGTACATCAACGTTGTAGCCCTGCATGCCTAGCCAGTCACCCAGCTCCTTGGTGCGCTCCTTGCTCATGCAGAAAACAATCATCAGATAAGGATTCAGGCGGTCAATAAGCGCTGCCACAGCCTTATTCTTGTATTCGTCGGTTGTTTTCAGGCAAATCTGCTTGATTTTCTCCACGGTAGCTTGGTCAGGATTGATATCAATCAGCGCGCAGTTTTTCGTCAGCTTGCGTCCCAACTTGCGCACCTCTTCCGACAGAGTTGCTGAGCAAAGCATCGTCTGATGCTCCGGCGCAGTCATAGCAATCAGCTCCAGCGCTTCATCCATAAAGCCCTGCTGCAACATTTCGTCAACCTCGTCCAGTACCAGATAGCGCACACCGCCAAGGTCGGTGTTGCCCTTGCGGATGTGATCCAGCAGACGGCCGGGAGTACCGATCAGCACATGGCTGCGTCCCTCCAGCTTATATTTTTGCGTTTCGAAATCACGTCCGCCGGTAACAGCCAGCACCTTGATATCGCTTTCGCCCAGGATTTTTTTCATTTCGGTGGCAATCTGCTGCGCCAGTTCACGCGTCGGCGTAATTACCAGTGCCTGCACGTAGCTTTTGGCAGTATCAATTTTTTCCGCCAACGGCACTAGGAAAGCCAGTGTCTTGCCTGTGCCTGTCTGCGCACGAGCGATTACGTCACGTCCGGCAAACAGCGCCGGGATAGCCTGCTCCTGTACCGGCATCGGCTTTTTGATGCCCATTTTCTGAAGCTGCTCTACGGTGTGAGCACAAACCTTTAAGGCTGCAAATCCATTTGTCATTTCACATTCCTCTTTTCCTGTTAAATTTATCTTCTGACCGTAAGGTCGTTTTTCTCTATAACTTTAGTATTATATCATAAATCAGGCAGGAACGGAAAGATGCAGGCAAATTTTTCTGCTGCATATGATTTCTATAGCCTGAAAACTATCTCTGATTTTTATAATTAAGCATATAAAAATGCTTAGACAAACAAATTGTACATGCGACAAAAGGCCCCTGCCGGCGATTGCTGACAGGAGCCTTAACTTATTCAATTTACTCAGCTTAGCAAGCTGACATTTGCTTTTACATTACGCCTCTGAAATAGTGGCCTCTTGTAGTACCCGGCAGATTTTCCGGTGCCTCCACCGCACCGCCGAGAATCTTGCGGTACAGTGCCACAAGCTCGCCCAGACGTGCCACATCGTAATCACGACCGTCAATTCTCAGCGCTGCTACGCCTGCTTCCGCCATGTGCTGCACATTGGCAGTCATCGAAAGCTCATGCGCATTCAGAATATGCATACGGCAGAACTGGTCCGTCACAATCGGGAAGCGTGCATCCTTGCGGTCGCCTAGGAACAAAGGCTCTGCACAGTTAAACTTGCAGGCACCCTTATCCAACGCACCCAGGAAGCTGCCGCCTACACAGTATTCGGAAACCATCATTTCCAAACGTCCCTGAATCATGCACTCCAAAGGCAGCGGGCTGACGCTCACAAGATGCTCTACCTGCGCCATGGTCAGCTCGGGGCTGAGCACTGCGCCTGCAGCGCCCTGCTCCTGCCAGAACTGCAGTGTCTGGCTGTTGAAAATGTTCAAAGACATATCTGCTACCAAATTAAGTGCAGCATGCTTCTTCGCCAAGGGCCACAAGCCGTTGTTGTTGATGTAAACAAAATCCGGCTGCAGCTCTTCCCACAGAGTGAAAAGCTTGTTGAAATATGCCAGCTGTGCTTCCTTGATGATACGCGGAGTAGCAAAGGCCAGCTGACGGCCTGCCTTGCGCACCAGCTTGGCAGCCTTAGCATAATCCGCCTCTGACGGCAGCTGATGATTGAAGCAGTCACCGCCGAAGAGAATGCGTTCAGCACCTGCCTGCAGCGCAGCATTGACCTTCTCAACGCTGTCGCAATGCACTACCAGAACGGATTCATGCTGTTTAGCCTTATGTGCCTGCGGCACTAATTGCTCGCTGAAGCTGTGCACCGCTGTGCGCGCCGGTGCGAAGGCATTCAGACGTGCAGCATCCAGTGCCTCACATGCCATACGGCGTGCTTCGTTCATTTCGCTCATCGGCACCATAACATTTTCATCATGCTCAAAAAGCAGGCTGTTCAGGAAATATTCTGTCGTACCGAGGCGGTCCAGCTGCTTACGCACACCGGCTTCATCCAGCGCACGCTTGCGTGCTGCCTCTACGATAAAATCGGTTTCGCCGTAGCCGACGTTGCCTTCATCATCCGTCAGCGTAACGGTCATAGGCTCGCCCAAACGTGCAGTAACAACGGCATCTACCGGAATGCGTTTTTTGGCGTCCTGACCGAAGAACTGCTGCGCATAGCTCATCAGTCTGCTGTCGAGAGTACGGAAAACGCGGTCATTCAAACGTACTCCGTTAGGCACATCAATCGTTACCTGTTGGCCGGGAGCAGCGCTCTGCACACTATTGCCGCCGCACAGCATATCCGTAACAGTAGTGCCCACACGTCCGCCGACGCTTACCCAAAATTCCAGTCCGTCGCCCAGATGCAGCTCCTTATCCAGCTTGATAACTGCCTTATTACGGTTTTTATCCAGCTTCGCTACACGGCCGATAAGCACGCCGCGGTTGTTGGGACGGCGGTCGCTCATCATTGTGCGTCCGGGACGGCGCTCCAGATAAGCGGTGGTAAAGTCACGGTTGAAGATTTGCTCGATATTCGCCAAATCCTCCTCCGGCACGTTGTAGTCACCGGCAAGATAGCTGTCAATCGCACGGCGGTAAGCATCTACTACTACCGCAACATATTCGGGGCGCTTCATGCGTCCTTCGATTTTGTAGGACACAACGCCTGCGTCAATCAGCTGCGGCAAAATGCTCAAGGTATTCATATCTTTGGGGCTCAGCAGATACTGGCCTGCATCCTTGCCCTGCAGCATATCCTCATCCTTCGCGTTGAGCAGCTTATACGGCAAACGGCAAGGCTGGGCACAGCGTCCGCGGTTGCCGCTGCGGCCGCCGATAAGGCTGCTCATCAGGCATTGACCGCTGTAGCATACGCACAAAGCGCCATGGATAAAGGTTTCGATTTCACTGCCTCGGCTGCAGGCGGCACCGATTTCCTTCAGGCTCAGCTCGCGTGCCAATACGCTGCGCTCCATGCCTGCACCCATAGCGAAATCTACACCGCTGCTGTTGGTAATGCTCATCTGCGTGCTGGCATGCAACGGAAGCTCCGGCACAATTTTTTTCGCCAGGCGGATAACACCCAAATCCTGCACAATGAGTCCGTCTACGCCCACGTTATTCAAAAACAGCAGGTAAGCGGATAAAGCCTCCAGCTCGCTGTCATCAACCAAAGTATTGACAGTAATATACAGGCGTACATGATGCATATGCGCAAAATACACCGCCTTAGCCATTTCCTCTTCATCAAAATTGCTGGCATAGGCACGTGCGCCAAAGGCTTTACCGCCCATATATACAGCATCGGCGCCGGCATTTACCGCTGCCTCCAATGCTTCCCAACTGCCTGCGGGAGCAAGCAGTTCTATTGTTTTCTTTTCCATATATTATCTACCTTTCACGCACTGCTGCCAGCAGTCTGTCATATCTGGCCTGCAGGCTTTGCAGCTCTTCTGCCAGCACAGCATTTCTTTGCTGCATTTCCTGCTCGAGCGCAGCATATTTTTCCTGCATTTTCTGCTCCGCTGCTGCGCACTTTTGCTGCAGCTCCTGCTCCATCGCAGCGCATTTTTCCTGCATTTTCTGCTCCGCTGCCACGGATTGCTGCTGCATTTCCTGTTTCAGAGCAACGCATTTTTCCTGCAGCTCCAGTCTGTCTGCAGCCAGGTCAAGCGCCGTCCAGATGGCGATTTTATCTGTCTGCAGCAGCTTTTTGCTTTCTGCCAGCTCCTGCATTCTTCTGTCTACCTCTGCTGCTATTTTCAGCACCTGTTCTTCGGAAGCAGAGGTCGTTAATGCATAGGTACTATTATATATTTTTACAGAAACTGATGCTTTTTCCATAAACACATCCTCTAGCTTATTCTGCGATAACGGTAAAGTTAAAGCTTTGTAGGCTCATTTTTTCCCAAGAGCGCTTATAATCCATGCGGATATTATAGGTACCGGGCTTGGTAACCGCCAGCACCAGAATTTCAACGCCGGGCGCACCCATTCTTTCCTCATCACCGCGCGGAATGGTAAACGAGCTGCCTACCTTGCTTACTGCCGGTGAGCTGCAGGCAAATTGCCAGCCGTAGCCGGTGGAAGGATTGCTGTCCAGCTTCAGCGCCATAAGTCCGCTTGCAGGCAGACGCAGTGTTTTTCCTGCAGCCTTATCGGTAATTTTCGCCAGCTGCAGCAAACGTCCTGCTTCGCCGATACGCAGGGAGGTAACTACATCCCTGTAGGGCACAAAGCTGCTGTAGGCAACATTTTTCTTGCTGCGCACAAACAAGCCCTCTTCGCCGAAGAGCACATTATCATAATTGCCCAAAGCTGCCTTTACGTTATCATTATCGACAAAGAAATCCGTAACCTCGAACTCCTTGCCGGTGGTCAAATCAAGATTCAGTCCGGCATATGCCTTGCGTCCGCCGTTGTCTGCCTCCAGCAGCAGGCTCACCAGACTCGGACGGTTCAGCATCACCTTATAGGTTACACTTCCCTGACCGCCTACCTCCTTGACCAGCTTAGCTGCAGCATCGCGCACCATAGCGTTGGCCTGTTTTTCCAGCTCAGCGGAATTACTGCCGTCGATATAAGGCAGCGTTGCCGTTGCCTTGCCGACAGAGGTCTGTTCGGTAAGCACCGTTGTCTGCTGGTCTGCCAGCACCGGCAGAGATAAACATAAGCACAATAATGTTGTCAACAGGATTTTCATAGCCTGCAGCTCCTTTCCAAAAACATTGCCCAAGCCTTGAACCTCTTGGTAAAAATTAAGCAGGAAGAAAGCCCTCCTGCTTAATTAAAGCAATCGCGCTAAAACAAGCCGCCAATCGCTATTTTACAATCATAAACTTTTAATGAACTCAACAGCCTTTTCCAGACGTGCCAAGGTTTTTTCCTTTCCCAGCAGGACCATAACGTCAAACATACCGGGGCTTACGGTGCGTCCGGTCAGAGCCAGACGGGTCGGATGGATAACCTTGCCCAGAGCCAGACCGTTGTCGGCAGCAATCTTATTATAAGCTGCTTCGGTAGAAGCCAAATCATATACATCATCAGCTTTAATTGCTGCAATGCACTGCTCCAGTACAGGAATATTTTCTGCCTTGAAGTGCTTAGCTACACCCTTTTCATCATATTCTTCAACATCCTTGAAGAAGTAAGTGGAAGCATCGGCAACCTCCTGCAGAGTTTTAACGCGTACACGTACAACGTCTACGAGCTTTTCAAAGTATGCTTCGTTGGCAGCATCGTTGAACCATTCTTCGGTTACCAGGCCGTCTTTAACGAAGAAGGGCTTAGCATCCGGCAGAATTTTTTCCAGCGGCAGCTCGGACAGATATTGGCCGTTCATCCAGGTGAGCTTTTTGGTGTCATAAATAGCAGCCTTTTTGCTCATCTGCTCCAGCTCAAACAGCTTAACGGTTTCCTCCAGAGTGAAGATTTCGCGCTCATCGCCGGGGCCCCAGCCCAGAAGAGTCAGATAGTTGATGATAGCTTCTGGCAGGTAGCCTTGGCTGCGGAATTCTTCAACGGAGGTTGCACCGTGGCGTTTGCTCAGCTTGGAACGGTCCATAGCCAGAATCATCGGCATATGACCGAACTTAGGCGGCTCCCAGCCCAGTGCTTCGTAAACCAGCAGCTGCTTCGGAGTGTTGGAAAGATGCTCCTCGGCGCGCAGTACGTGAGTCATACCCATCAGATGGTCATCGACACAAACAGCGAAGTTATAGGTAGGAATACCGTTGGATTTTACAATTACGAAATCATCGAACTGGTCCATGTTAAAGGTAACTTCGCCATGAATCAGATCATGCACGGTGATGCTGCCTTCGGCAGGAATCTTGATACGGATGGAATACGGTTCACCTGCAGCAATGCGTGCTTTAGCCTCCTCTGCCGGAATATCGCGGCAGGTACGTGCATAGCGGAACGGTTGCTTAGCAGCGCGTTGTTTTTCACGTTGTGCAGCCAGATCCTCGGTAGTGCAGAAGCAGTAGTATGCTTTGCCTTCGTCCAGCAGCTGCTGAGCATATTTTTTGTAAATATCAAAGCGCTCGGACTGATAGTAAGGACCGTATTCACCGCCGGCCTCCGGGCCTTCATCCCAGTTGATGCCCAACCATTTCAGGCTGGTAAGGATTTGGCTTACGGAATCCTCTTTCAGGCGTTCAATATCGGTATCCTCAATACGCAGAATCAGCTTGCCGCCCATTTTGCGGGCAAACAGCCAGTTAAACAGCGCAGTACGCGCACCACCAATATGTAAATACCCAGTAGGACTGGGAGCAAATCTTACTCTGACTTCAGACATTTCATCGTCTCCTTACATTTTAATTACAAATATAGATTGTCAACCAGATTAATTATACAGCTTTGCAGAAAAAAGTGCAAATATTAATCTGCGTTGCCGCCGTTTTTTATTTTTCTTCATGATTTAAAGAAAAAGTAAATCTGAAAGACTTCGTTCATAGAAAACTGCTTTTATTGCTATTATTTCGCATTTTTTCGTTTGTCTAACCGCCGTTTTCGTATTATAATATTGTAATAAAGTAAATAAAAGGAGGATGCTTATGTGCCAAACCCCAGATTGGTCCGTCGGTGACCGCTATCTGCGTGAAAACGTTCCAGAGCTCGCCCCGTTAGTTGACCGTTATTCGCCCTGTCCGTTAAAACCAAAATCTAAAGAGGTTTATTTTACTATATTACTGACCGGCATTATTGCCCAACAGCTGCCGCCTGATGTCAGCCAGCAGCTGATGAAAAAGCTCGAAGGCCTCACCGGCAATCCCATTACGCCGCAGGCAGTGCTTAATGCTTCCGCTGAGGACCTGCTCAGCATCGGTCTGGTTAAGCAAAAGGTAGATTACCTGCGCAGCTTTGCCGAAGCAGTGATCAACGGCAGCGTAACCATGGATAAGTTCGATGATATGACCGACAGTCAGATTACCAAACAGCTGATGCAAATCCGCGGCCTCGGCCAATGGACCATCGAAATGTTTCTGCTGCTGGCTCTGTGCCGCACGGACGTTGTTCCCAGCGCTGACTTCATCTTCAAAAAAGAGCTGCAGAAAATGCTCAATCTTAGTGACATCCCCAAACGCGGCAAAATCAATACACTAACAGAAAGCTGGCGTCCCTGGCGCTCGCTCGCAGTGTGGTATATCTGGCAAAAAGCCAACGATAGCGAAAAAAGATAACACAAAAAGCAAAATTAAACCGTCCTTCCCAGTCTGCGATTTGCAGATAACGGGAAAGGACGGTTTTTCTTATTCTCCGAACATTATTTACTGTTCACTAATCACTGAATACTATTTCAGGCTGGCAATAGCGGCAGCGGTATCCTCAGCGCCGTAAACATAGGAGCCTGCTACCAATACGTTGGCACCGGCAGCCTTCACCAGCTTGGAGGTTTCGGCGTTTACGCCGCCGTCAACCTGAATATCCACGTTCAGGCCACGCTCGGTAATCATCGCATGCAAGCGCTCAATCTTCGGCACTACGCCTTCAATAAAGCTCTGGCCGCCGAAGCCGGGGTTAACGGTCATCAGCAGTACCATGTCAACGTAAGGCAGAATTTCTTCTACCGTACTCAAGCTGGTAGCGGGATTCAGCGCAACGCCGGCCTTCATGCCTTCAGCCTTAATCTGCTGGATGCAGCGGTGCAGATGCTTGGTGGTTTCTACATGCACAACAATCTGGTCGGCACCGGCAGCCTTGAAATCGGCAATGTATTTTTCCGGATTTTCTACCATCAGATGGCAGTCGAAAAACAGGTCGGTTACCTTACGGATTTTTTTCACTACAGGAGCACCGAAGGTCAGGTTAGGTACAAACTGGCCGTCCATAACATCGATGTGTACCCAGTCAGCGCCGGCAGCTTCAATTTTTTTGATTTCATCAGCCAGATATGCAAAATCGGCAGATAAAATTGATGGAGCAACTTTAATCATCATTTTCTTCCCTCTTTCTCTTGCAGCAGTTTTACCTCTGCTAACATTGTCAAATATGATTCATAACGGCTGGCAGAAATCTTTCCTGCTGCCACAGCATCCTTTACACCGCAGACAGGCTCGTGCGTATGCGTACAGGGACAGAACCTGCAGCGTGCCTCATAATCGGCAAACTCACGGAAGGAGACCAGCACCATTTCGGCGGTCAGTCCCTCCAGCAGCAGATTTCCGAAGCCCGGAGTGTCCGCAATATAGCCTTCGTCGAACGGCAGCAGCTGTGCATAGCGTGTAGTATGCTTGCCGCGGCCGATTTTTTCGCTAACCTCGCCCGTGCGCAGGTCTACGCTGCTGTCGATAGCGTTGATGGTAGACGATTTGCCTACGCCCGAAGGTCCACCAAAGGCGCAGATTTTACCACGCAGACGCTCACGCAGAGCCTCCACGCCGGTGCCGTTCTGCGCCGACAGAGTATAAACCTCGTAGCCGATAGGCTCATAAACAGCCTTCACCTGCTCAATCAGGCCCGCAGGAGCGTTATCCTCTTTATTGAGCACCAATATCGCAGGAATTTTTGCCAGCTCCGCCAACGCCAGCAGCTTATCTGCCAACAGAAAGCTGAAATCCGGCGCAGCACAGGCAAAGGCTGCCACAAACAAATCCAGATTAGCCAGCGTAGGACGCGGCAGAAAATTTCTGCGCGGCAGCACGCCGGTAATCATCCCCTCGCGCTTTTCGCTGCTGCTTACCTCAAAGCCGGCGATATCGCCTGTTGCCAGCGAAAACCGGTTCTTCTTCATTTTCCCCTTTACCTTACAGGTATAGGGCTCGCTTTCGCCCTCAACCTTCAGGTAATAATAGCCGTTATAATTTTTCAGGACTCTGCCCTGCAGCTCTGCCATGTTTACAGGTTCCTTTCGGAAATGAGCTTGCCGTCACAGATGAACTGAACCTTGGCATTGCCTGCATATTCCACCTTCTGACGCAGACGCACGCTGCCGTTTTGTGTACCGCTGTACAGTGTTGCCGTGCCGTTATCATCCGTCAGTACAATACGCACGTTGGCAGGCTTGCCGCTCGGTACGACAAAGTCAACGTAGGCGCTCTTCTTATCGCCGCCGGCAGCTACAGTAATCGCTACAGCCGCGCCGTCGTTAAGGTTACTGCCTACACCCGGGTTGCAGGCCAAAACTACATTCTTCTTAGCGTTGGCATCCTGAACCTTTTTGATTTCACCAAGCTTCAGGCCTGCCTGTTCCAGCATGCCCTTGGCTTCGTCAATGGATTTGCCGATAATATCCGGTACCGGCTTGTCGCCTTCGTTAACTACCAGGTCGATGGCAGTTCCTTTTGGAGCCTTGTCCAAGCCCTTCGGCGACTGGCTGAGTACAGCGCCGATTTTACCGCCGTCCACATGCTTGCGCGTCACCTTGCCGACCTTAAAGCCTGCATCCGCCAGCTGCTGCTCCGCCTTCGACAGCGACATGCCCGTAACATCAGGCACAGCCTTCAGCTCCGCACCCTTACAGATGGTCAGGATAATAAGGCTGCCCTGCTTACGTTTTTCGCCGGCCTTCGGAGACTGCTCCATAACAGTACCGGGCTTAAACTTATCAGGATCGCCGTATTTTTCCTCCAGCTCTACCTTAAACTCCTTTTCCTCCAGCAGCTTCTGTGCTTCTACTACCGTCATATTGGTAACATTAGGCACCTCAATCTCCGCCAGATTGCGGTTGAAGATAAAGTGCGCTACCAGTGAAATTGCTACTACCGCAGCAGTAATCATTACTATCAGTTTGGTATAATTCAGCTTTTTCTTAACCACCGGTTTTTCATCCCCTGTTTTTTCGGAAGGCATTGCTTCCTGCTTTTCCTGAATTTTTTCCGGCTCTTGTGTTACAGCCGGAGTTACCTGCTTTGGCGGCAGCTCACTGCGCACCGGCTTCATAATCACCGTAGCACCATCATCAGGGCTATCGACAACATTGCCGTTGGACTTCACCGCGCCCAGCTCCTGATGATAGTCCTCGCTGCTGAACGGGAAGAGCTTCATCTTCAGGTTCATCAGATCACGACGCAGCTGACCGGCATTTGCATATCTGTCCTCACAGCGCTTCGCCAGTGCCTTATCCATAATCTCCTGCATGCCCTCGGGAACATTATCCATGTAGTCCTTCAGCTGCGGCACAGGCTTTTCTACATGCATCATAGCAACAGAAACAGCCGTTGTACCAACGTAAGGAACCTCACCCGTAAGCATTTCGAAGAGCACTATGCCCAAGGAATAGACATCGCTGCTGGCAGTAATCTTACCGCCACAGGCCTGCTCCGGTGAAATATAATGCACTGAACCCATCACCGATTTGGAATAAACCATCGTCTGATTCGTGACCATTTTGGCAATACCGAAATCAGCGATTTTAGGATTCATATTTTTATCAATCAAAATATTCTGCGGCTTGATATCACAGTGAATAATGTTATGGCTGTGAGCATGCTGCAGTGCATCGGCAAGTCGCACAGCGATTTCCAGCACAGTATTCAGGCTCAGCTTGTGCTCCTTCATATACTCCTTCAGAGTAACACCGTCAACATATTCCATAACTATATACTGATTGCTGCCCTCCGACACAACATCATAGATATTGATGATATACGGATGCACCAGGCGCGCCGCGGATTTCGCCTCCCGGCGGAACTGCTCCAGCAGTTCGTTGTCCTCGAGGAACTGGTCACGCAGCATTTTCACGGCTACATTACGGTCCAAAAGCTGGTCGTGGGCCAAAAAGACTTCGGCCATACCGCCATAGCCAATCGGACGAATAATCTCATAGCGTCCGTTCAAGATGGTCTTGCCATTTTTATCCATTACAGCTTTCCTCCCCCTGCGTAGTTAAATCAATCAGAATCAGGGACACATTATCGCGTCCGCCGTTGTCCAGGCTTTGCTCCAGCAGCTTGTCCGCAGCCTGCTCCAGATCTGCACAGCCTATAATCCGGCTGATTTCAGCTGCTCGTAGCATGTCGGACAGACCGTCGCTGCACAGCAGCAGCCTGTCACCCTCCTGCAGACTGAAGCTAAAGAAATCAGCATTGACTGTTTCCTCGACACCCAGGGCTTGCAGCAAAATATTGCGTTGCGGATGTACAAAGGCTTCCTCGTCCGTGATTTTTCCCTGTTCCTTTAAATCTGCTACCAGCGTATGGTCATGCGTCAGCTGCTCCAGCTTGTCGTTGCGGAACATATACAGTCTGCTGTCGCCTACATGGCAGCAGTAGCCGTGCCCGTCCCCCGGCAGATAAAGCGCCGTCATCGTCGTTCCCATGCCGGAATAGCTTTCGTTGCTCACCGCCATTTTATAAACGTGCGTATTGGCCTTGTCAAAGGCCTCCAGCATAACCTTACGGATATTCTGTTCCTCCTGCTCATGGCGCAGGCTGTGTGTCGCAGCCTCAAAGGCTTTAATAGTAGACCTGCTGGCAATTTCACCTGCCGCATAGCCTCCCATGCCGTCGGCAACGGCAAAAAGAGAAGGCTCGCGTACCAGCAGCGCATCTTCATTATTCTCTCTGACCAGGCCCACATGGGTTCTGCTGATTACCTGCATTATTTTTGCTCCTGTTCCTTGGCAAATTTAGCCCGCAGCTGACCGCAGGCTGCATCAATATCCTTGCCCATCTCCTTACGAACGGTAGCGTTAATCCTGTTTTTCTGCAGGATGCGCAAAAAGCGTTCTACTGCCGCTTTGGACGGACGCTCAAAGCCCTGCTCCGGTACCGGGTTGGCCGGTATCAGATTAACGGATGCCTGCTTATAGCGCAGGTAATTGCTCAAAAGCTCCGCGTCCTGCGGACTGTCATTTTTTCCCTTCAACAGAATATATTCATATGTTATCTGCCTGCCGCTGGCCTTGCTGTAGCTTTCGGCAGCTGTCAGCACATCCACGAAGGGATAACCCTTGTTGACAGGCATCAGCGCCGTACGCAGCTCGTTTTTGACAGCATGCAGCGAAATTGCCAGATTAATCGGCTTGCCCTGCTCCTCCAGGCGTTTGATGCCCGGAATAATGCCGCAGGTGGAAAGCGTCATGTTGCGGTAGCTCATGTTGCAGGTGTCCTCGCGGTGCAGAAAGTCCAGCGCCTGCAAAACGCTGTCAAAGTTCAGCATCGGTTCACCGCTGCCCATAACCACCACTCTGCTCACCATCGCGCCCTGCTCACGCAGGCGCTCGTTGAACAGGTAAACCTGCGCCACGATTTCCGCAGCCGTCAGATTGCGTACAGCGCCCTTCAGGCCGCTGGCACAGAAGGCACAGTGCATATCGCAGCCGACCTGGCTGGAAACGCACACGCTGTAGCCGTAATCATGGTGCATCAGAACAGTTTCTACCGAATTGCCGTCCGGCAATCCCAAGAGCAGCTTGCTCGTCATGCCGTCAGAGGAATTCTGCTCACGCAAAATTTTCAGACTGCGCGGCAGCACGGTAAATTTTTCCTGCAGCACGGCTATATCGGCCTTGCTCAGGTTGTGCATAGCGGCAAAATCAAAGACCGACTTTTGGTACAGCCATTGAAACACCTGCTTGGCACGAAACTTTTTCATGCCTGCCGCTACAAATAAATCCTGTAATTCTTCTATTGGTAAAGCAAAAATATCTTGCATTCTCTTACCTCTATATTACTGCTTTTTCATCAGCTTACAGATATAAAAGCCGTCAATGCCGTCATTCTGCGGCAGAAGCTGCAGCTCCTGTACCTGCTCGCCCGTCAGCGGATGCGTAAATTCCACGCGCTGCCATTCGGGATGCTGCGTCAAAAATTCTTCCACCAGATAATGGTTTTCGCTCTGCTCAATCGTGCAGGTGCTGTAAACCATGGTACCGCCATCCTTCACGTACTGTGCTGCATTCTTTAAAATTGCCAGCTGCAGCGGCGGGAACAGCTTCAAGTCCTTACGCTGCTTGCGCCAGCGTGCTTCCGCACGGCGGCGCAGCACGCCCAACCCGGAGCAGGGTGCATCCACCAAAACTCTTTCAAACGCGCCCAACCATTCGCTGCGCAGCTGCAGAGCATCGTTCTGCAGTGCTTTGACGCTCTTCATACCCAGACGGGCAGCGTTTTCGGCAATCAGCTCCAGCTTGTGCTCGTGGATATCGCAGGCGATAACCTCGCCCTTATCCTGCATAAGCTGTGCCACATGTGTTGCCTTGCCGCCGGGAGCGCTACACATATCCAGCACGCGCATTCCGGGCTGGGGTGCCAGCACTGGCGCTACCAGCATGGAGCTTTCGTCCTGAATATAAAAATGCTGCGGCAGCGCCGCCAGAAGCGTATGCAGCGACGGCAGATGCTCTGCCACAATGCCGTAGGAACTCCATTCGGAAGCACGCACCTGCGCGCCCATTTCCGTCAGATCAGCCAACAGCTTGTCGCGCGTAGTCACCAGCGTATTAACACGCAGGCACACCGGCGCAGCCGTATTATCAAACGCCAGCAGGCGTTCGGTGCCGCCGCGTCCCCACGGTCCCAGCCAGCGTTTCACCAGCCAGCGCGGATGGTAATACTTTAGCGACAGATAATCGGCATCCTGCTTTTCGGCATCGGGCAGGACGAACGCACCTGCCTCCTGCTTGCGCAGCAGACCGCGCAGGACGCCGTTGACGAACTTGGCACTGCCCTCATGGCTCACCGAGCGCGCCAGCTTTACAGCCTCGTTTACTGCCGCCGACGCAGGAATACGCGTCATATACAGCAGCTGGTAGGTACTGATGCGCAGTATCGCCAAAATATCACCGGCCACCTTGTCCAGCGGACGGCTGACGCACTGAGCCAGATACCAGTCAAGCGTACCGCTGGCCTTCACCGTGCCGTATACCAGCTCTGTTGCCAGCCTTCTGTCAAGGTCGCTCAATCTGCTGCCGCGCAGATACTGGTTCAACGCTATATTCGTATAAGCGCCGTCCTCCAGCACCATACGCACCAAAAGCGCCGCTGCTCCGCGGGCGCTCTCAGGATAATTTGCTTTTTGTTCCTTCCGCATGCTTTGTTTCTTCCTCATCATCTTCCATAAATGCTAAAATTGCTGCTTCCAGCTTATTGATATCTACCCGTGTATTAAAGCAGGGACCGAAGGGACGCTCGTTTAAAACGCCCAGAACCGGCAGAGGAAACACGTCCTGAATGCCGCTGGTCAGATCACGCTCGCAGGCCACAGCCACGATTGCCTTCGGCCTTGCCTGCTTAACCATCTGCCTTGCCAGCGTACCGCCGGTGGCCACAGCAAAATGGCAACCATACTTGTGCGCCAGCCCCAGCATAGCGCCTACGCTGCAGCGTCCGCACTGACGGCAGTTCTCTACGTTACGGGTTATCTTATGTACGCAGGTATCCAGCTGGATACAATGCGGTGTTAAAATCATAATTCGGTTGGCAGGCACCTTCACCTTATGCTGCAGCACCAGATTATTGCTGACCTCGATAAAGGACTGCTCAATGCGGTCACAGGGAATGTTAAATAAGCGTCCCAATACTACCGCAAAGGGGAAAAGAATATTAATCGCCTTCCACGCCCAAAAATACAAAATCTTGAGTACCGGTATTCCCAACAGCGCCATAACAATTCCCAGAACGCCGCTGAGCATTGCCAACACTATAAGTACGCCGAAAAAGCCGAAGACTATCGGCAGAAAACGGCTGATTTCATAAAGCCCCGGAAAGGTTACCTTCCAGACCACATAAAACATCAACGCGCCTAATACGGCGCTGATGGAGGTCAGAGCCATAAATATACGTTTTTTGGGCTTAAATACACTGTCTTCGTTCATTAAAAGATTACTCCTTCAAATCACAGCCTGCTTCAGGCAAGCAGGTCGCCCTCCTGTACGCCGCGGCCGTTCAGGAAAACCTGCGCCGGCATACGTTTTTTGGATTCGGGCTGTACCTCGGTGATTTCCAGTACGCCCTCACCGCAAGCTACAAAGAAGCTGTGCTTGCCGGTTTCGATAACGGTACCGGCAGCAGCAGCGCTGCTTTTGTCAGTCATTTTGCTGCCCCAGATTTTCAAGCTCTTGCCGTTCGGCAGCTTGGTAAAGGTGCTGGGTGCAGGGTTAAAGCCACGGATAAGGTTGTGTACCTCCTGCGCCGTTTTACTCCAGTCGATATGCTCCATGCTGCGGTCGAGAAGTGTCGCATAGGTGGCCTGTTCGTTATCCTGCGGTTCTGCCACAGCGGTACCTGCAGCAATTTTGTCAATAACCTCGAGCAGCAGCGCTGCACCCTGCTCACGCAGAGCGTCATGCAGCTCGCCCATCGTGGTGTTTTCAGCAATAGGCACCACTACCTTATCCAGCATAGCGCCGGTATCCATGCCGATATCCATCTGCATAATCGTTACGCCCGATTCCTTTTCGCCCTTGATGATGGCGTACTGAATCGGTGCCGCACCGCGATACTTCGGCAGCAGGGAAGCGTGTACGTTGATGCAGCCGTATTTCGGCAGCTCCAGAATTTCCTTGCTCAAGAACTGACCGAAGGCAGCTACGACAATCAGCTCCGGCTGCAGCTCGTGCAGCAGCTCAACAAATTCAGGAGTTTTTACCTTTTGCGGCTGGTAAACAGTCAGTCCCTGCGCCAGCGCATATTCCTTAACAGGTGTCTGCAGCAGCTTGTTGCCGCGTCCCTTCGGACGGTCCGGCTGAGTTACTACAGCAAGAATTTCATGCTTACCGCTTTCGCACAGCGCCTGCAGGCTGCCTACTGCGAAATCCGGTGTTCCCATAAATACTATACGCATTTGTTTTCCTCCGTATATCTTTTTTTCATATCCCGCTCAGGATTTATCTTACAGCATCCTCGGGATTTTCCTTCTGCTTAGGTGAAATGGTTTTAGCCTTGTCGATGAACAGAATGCCGTCCAGATGGTCCAGCTCATGCTGAATGCAGATAGCCAGCAGACCACTTGCGGAAAGCAGCATGCGTTGACCGGTTTTGTCGGTGAATTCGCATTCTACATATTCGGAGCGCTCTACCTCGCCCTCATAATCAGGCACGGAAAGACAGCCTTCGCTGCCCAGCACCTTGCCCTCGCGTTTAACAATTTCAGGGTTAATCAGCTCGTACAAGCCTTCGCCTACGTCAATAACTACTACGCGCTTGCTTACACCCACCTGCGGTGCTGCCAGGCCTACGCCGTCGGCCGCATACATTGTTTCTGCCATATCGCGCAGCAGACGCTGCAATTTTTTATCTATACGCTCTACCGGTTGAGCCACCTCACGCAGCACCGGAGCGCCGGCAATCACTATTTTTAACTTAGCCATTTTTGTTCCTCCTTGTATCTATTCCAATAGTTCATTATAACACATTACTACAGGAAAAAACAAATTCTCTGCACAGGCTTCCTCATATATTTATGCCCAAACAGCAAAAGCCTTCTGCGTCAGGCGGATTTTCCGTCAGAAGCAGAAGGCTCTTAAGCTTTTTTGTTATCTATTTTTTATAATTATTTTTATCTGCCATACTGATACCGGTATTCACCAGCTTCTGTGCCGGCTTGCTGCCATCTTTTACTGCTGCAGCGGCAGCCATCACAGCCTCATAGCCCATTTTGTACTGATTCTGTACGGCAACGGCAATACTATAGTTTTTGTCCTCCAGGCCCAGTAAAGTCTTTTTGCCAAGGTCAAAGCCGGTAACGGCAATATCCTTACGACCTGCAGTCATTACAGCTTCCACAGTTGCATTGGTGGAGCCGTTGTTGCAGGCAATAATGCCTTTAACATTATGAGTATTTTTGATTTTTTCGGCAACCAGCTTAACTGCGCCCGCATCATCACCGTAGTTAATAATATAATCATGTTCGATTTTCCAGCTTGCAGGAGCAAATTTACCCCAGTTTGCCATAATGCTGTTCAGACGGTCGGCAATCGTAGTGCTAGCCAAGGTGCTGACATGTACCAGAACTGTTGCCTCCTCGGATTCCTTAACGCCGTTAGCCTTCATCTGCTCCACCATCTGTTGGCAAACCTCGGCACCTGCTTCCAAATTGTTGGTAAGGAAAGCTGCATCGTAATCATTGCTGCTCAATGCGGTATCAACCAAAAATACCGGCAGCTTCTGCTCGCGCAGTGTTTTCGCACTTGCCGTCATATTGGAGCTGTCCGCCGGAGCAAGAATTACTGCGTCCGCCTTTTTGCCGGGAAGCTCTTTGACCATATCGCGCTGCAGCTCCCAGTCGCCGTCCTTCATAACACCGCCGACATAAACGTTAACGTCAGCCTTAGCTGCGCCGTCTTTAATGCCGCGGATAACATCCTCCCAATAGTTACCCTTCATAACCTTGAGCACAGCATAGACATTTTTGCGTCCTTCCTTAATTTCTGTTACAGGCTCGAAATCCTGCTTGGTTTTGGCGTTCATAACCTTTTGTGTCACCGCGCCCTGTTGCGCATTGTTGCCGCCGCAGCCTGCAACGCCTACAAGCAGTAAAGCCGAGAATAAAACTGCTAATAATTTCTTCATACCCATATTATCAACCTCCGCCTTCTTGCAAACACTTTGATGTTTGTTCATATATTGCAAGAATTATTATAGCACTTTCATACGAAAAATCAAGTAATTTGAAATCTTTATTCGTTTCAACCCGAAGTCTACTGAAACATTTACGCTAAAGATTAAAATGGTTAGCAAGCATCAACCTTAACCCAAAAACCTGTTATTTGCTTCTTTCAAAACAAAAATAAATATTATTTTTGTCCTCATTCAATTCACAATAGCTTGCATTACACTAGGATAACTTTACAAAAACATCTTTCTTGTCACCGAAATTTGTGCTATAATCTATTATCAAGCAAACAAAAGCTAACAACTGTACAGTATGCTTTATGATTATGATAATTTAGGGAGGATTTTTACATATGCTGAACCAGGTTTCTTTATTCACCGAAAACAACGAGGGTGGTTTGTTCAAAATCACTACCATTCTCGCTAAAGCCAATATCAATATTTACACCATGCTGGCCAATGACAGTGCGGAATTCGGCATCGTGCGCCTGATTGTTGACAAGGCAGAAACTGCTATCGAGGTGCTGAAGGCAGAAGGCTATCAATGCCGTCAGGACAAGGTTATTGCCGTCGAGATGAACGATACTCCGGGTTATCTGGACGGAATTCTTGCCGCTATGCACGGTGCCAACATCGACATTTCCTATCTGTATATTTCCTTTAACCGCGACAATGTTAAACCAGTAGTAGTTTTCAAAACCAACGAACCGGAAACTGCCACCTTCCTTATCGGTCGTGGCTACAAGCTGCTGGAAACATTTTAATAGCTGAGAAAGTTTAGAGGCTGCCTGCTAAAGCAGGCGTTTTTTTTGCATGCAAAAAAACTGCTGCAGCCTTCGCCGCAGCAGCTCATACCTATCAGTTTACAATTCTTCCGCCAGGTCAAGCAACAGTCTTTCCGTTTTTTCCCAACCCAAGCAAGGGTCGGTAATAGATTTGCCGTAAACGCCGTCATGCACGCCCTGAGCACCGTCCTCGATATAGCTTTCAATCATCAGACCCTTGACGATTCTGTTGATATCCGCGTTCAGCTTACGGGAATGCACGATATCCTTAGCAATGCGGATTTGCTCCAGATATTTTTTGCCGGAGTTGGCGTGGTTGGTATCCACAATAATTGCCGGATTCTGCAGCTGACGTTCTGCGTACATATCAATAACGATTTTCAGCACCTCATAATGGTAGTTGGGGAAACTGTTGCCGATGGGATCAACATAACCGCGCAAAATAGAATGCGCCAGCGGGTTGCCCTTGGTGCGTACCTCCCAGCCGCGGAACAGGAACTCCTGCTCATGCTGCGCTGCCGCCACACTGTTGAGCATAACAGACAAATCGCCGCTGGTAGGATTCTTCATGCCAACGGGAATGCCTACGCCGCTGGCAATCATGCGGTGCAGCTGGTCCTCGCTGGAGCGCGCGCCGACTGCGGCATAGCTCAGCAAATCGGACAGATAGCGGAAAACCTCAGGATAGAGAATTTCCTCTGCACCGGTCAGACCTGTTTCTTCTACCACGCGCACATTCATTTTGCGGATGGCGATAATACCACCCAGCATATCCTCCTCACCCTCGGGAGAAGGCTGATGCAGCATACCCTTATAGCCTACGCCGATAGTACGCGGCTTGTTGGTGTACAGGCGCGGTACGATAAAAATTTTATCCTGTACCTTTTCCTGCAGCTTGGCCAGACGATAAACATAGTCCAGCACAGCGTCCTCGTTATCGCTGGAGCAAGGACCGATAACCAGCAAAAAGCGGTCATCCTTGCCTGTAAAAATATTCTTTATAGCCTCGTCACGCTGCAGCTTGAGCAGCTTAGAAGCCTTACTTACCGGATAATCCTCCATTAAGGCCTGCGGCGACGGCAGCACCTTGATAAATTCCATCTGCATGCTCATAAACAATTACTCCTATAAATCAATTTGCTGACACCGACAGATTTTTTGCAACATTCTATCAGTATTCGCAGTGCTAAATTTCCTATATTGTAACACAAACTCCGTTTTTATACAATCATTTATCACTTTAAATTACACTTACAGGATCAACATTAAAGTACAAATTAGGCTTTTCCTTAAATTCACTGTTCAGCAGCGCTTCCTTTGTTTCCTTCAAATCCTGCGCCTTCAGCAGCACGTTGAAGCGGTACAGATCATAGGCTTTCGCCACCAACGAGGGGAACGGTCCTGCAATCAGCAAATCCTCCAGCTTACCTTGCAGCTTCAGGCTCTGCAGATAAAAAACAACCTGCTGCGCCAACGCCAGACCAGCGCCCTCATCCTTATCCACCACCTGCAGCTTGAGCATCTGGGCGAACGGCGGATAAAAATAGTTCTTGCGCTCCTGCAGCTCACGCTTGGCAAAGGTGTCGTAATCCTGCGTCACCGCCAGCTGCAGAATCGGGTTATCCGGATCATAGGTCTGGAAGATTACATGTCCCGGCCTGTCACCGCGTCCCGCGCGCCCCGCTGCCTGCGTCAGCAGCGAAAAGGCTCGCTCCGACGCTCTGTAATCCGGCAGATGCAGCGTGCTGTCCGCCGCCAATACGCCTACCAGCGTTACATTGGGAATATCGTGTCCCTTCGCCACCATCTGCGTGCCTATCAAAACATTGGCCGCACCGTCGGCAAAGCGCCGCAAGATATCGGCATGCGCAAACTTCGCCACAGTCGAATCCTGATCCATGCGCAGCACACGCACCTCCGGCAGCTGCTGCAGCTGTTCTTCCGCCTTCTGCGTACCGCTGCCGAAATATTTGATGCGGCGGCTGTGACAGTTTGGGCATTCCTGCGGCAGCGGCATCGTGTTACCGCAGTAATGGCAGCGCAAATCCTCGTTCTTCTTATGGTAAACCATTGCTACGGCGCAATGCGGACAGGTAATCGTCTGGCCGCAGTCACGGCACATCACAAAGGTAGAATAGCCACGACGATTCAAGAGGACAATCGCCTGCTCCCCCGCCGCCGCCGTCATCACCAACGCCTGCTGCAGCGCGCGCGACAGCACGCTGAAATTGCGTGCCTCCAGCTCCTTACGCATATCCACGATTTCAACCTTTGGCAGAGCAGCGCCGTTCGGACGTGACGTAAGATGCAAATGTGTACACTCGCCCTGCAGTGCCTTATAATACGTGCATAAATCCGGCGTAGCACTGCCAAGCACCAAAGCTGCGCCGGTCAGGCGGCAGCGGGTGCGGGCAACATCACGTGCATTGTAATGCGGACGATGGTCCTCCTCCTTGTAGCTGCCTTCGTGCTCCTCGTCGACAATCACCAGTCCCAGCTTTTCAAACGGAGCGAACACAGCACTGCGCACGCCAATCAGCACCCTTGCCTTGCCTGTACGCATGCGGTACCACACGTCGCCTCTTTCGTTTTGTGAAAGCTTACTGTGCGCCACAGCAATTTCGCTGCCGAACCACGCCTGAAAGCGCTTCACCAGCTGTGCTGTGAGCGCAATCTCCGGCACCAGCATCAGCACCTGCCAGCCTGCATCCACAGCATGAGCCGCCGCGCGCAAATAAACCTCCGTCTTACCGCTGCCGGTAATTCCCTGCAGCAAAAACGACTGCGCACGCTGCGCATCTATCGCCTGATTGATTTTAACTGCAGCATCCTGCTGCTCCGCCGTCAGCTGCAGGCTTTCGCCACGCTCCTGCACCGTGTTGTAGCTGTTGCGCAGCACACGCTTCTGCACCACGTCCGCCAAACCGTTTTGCGCTAATGCGCGTGCCACAGCGGAGCTCACACCCTGCTGCGCCAGCTCGCTCACGCTAAGTGCCCCTGCAGCCTGTGCCAGTATGCCCAACGCAGCATGCTGCCCCTTGGCGCGTTTGGCAAGTGTTCCTTCAGCCAACGCCTGCCTTCCTGCGGCATTGATGCGGTAAGCCAAAACAGTTTTTTCCTGCAAACGCTCATTATAAACATAATAAAGCAAACGTCCCTGCGCATCACGCACGGCACGCCGCTTAATGCTCGATTTCCCCGGCACAAAAAGACGCATCGCCTCTGCCAGCGAACACATATAATAATCTGCCATCCATTTAGCAGTAGACAGCATTTCCTTATCAAACCAAGGAGTATCGCCCAAGGCAGCCTCCACAGGCTTCAGCTTGCCGCGCAGCACGGCATCGGCAGGCAGTGGCACACGCTCTACCACAAAGCCTTCCACCTTCTGGCCGCTGAAGGGAACAACTACACGCCAGCCGCTGTCTATAAACTGCAGTGCTTCCGGCACACTGTAGGTAAACTGGCGGAATAAATTTTTTACCGGTAAATTTATCGCAACATTAACAGCAAACATGGCAACCTCCTGCAAACATACTTGTAGTTTATTATAGCATAAATCAGGGAGAATGCGGAGAGCGTTTATATAAAAAAGCGTTCTACCAAAGTTGGGCAGAACGCCTTTTGCAGCTTTATGCTATTTTACTGTTATGCTGTCAGCTTGGAGGCAAGCTCACGTACTTCTGCTTCCGAAAGCTTGGAGTGACGCACGGTAAACTCAATGCTCATACCATCAGCCAAGAGTCCCTTGGCAAATTCAATTTTATTTTCTTTGGCAGTTGCTTCTGCTGCTTCTTTAGCTGCTTCTTTAGCTACTGCTTCTGCCTTTCTTGCAGCATATTCTTCAATTACGTCTGTCATTTTTTCTTCGCCCTCCTTACTGTATTTCAAAAACTCCATGCGCTCGGCAAATTCATGGTAATGCAAATTCTTAGGATCTGTGCAATATAAATCCTGCATCAGTTTACCTAATGCTGTATCATCTCTACGCTGGCTGTTGACATAAATGATATGCGAACCATCCTCAAAGCATTTCGCATTTTCATCTATTCTGCGTCTTATATTATACAACGGTAGATTATCGTGCAAGACGTCGTTTTCTGTGATAAAAATTACGTAGGTATCCGGAAGCTCTTCGTAGAGCTTACCAGGCTGCAGGAAGTGTGTATCAAGGATACTGCTGTAAAATCTTGCGCGTCTTGCCGGGGCACCTTCATCGCTTCTTTGCACCTCTACGTTGAAATAGCGTCCCTCGCTATCCTGCGCCAGGATATCCAACTGCGAAGAATATCCGTAGATGTTTTGAATAAAGCTTTGTATCCTGACATTCCTCACCTTAATTTTATCATCTTCCAGGATTACGCGCAAGAAAACCTGCGCTGCTTCTTTGTTATCATCAAGCATAAAGTTCATAAACCTGTTGTTCATCATGCAAAGGCTGCGGATGACCTGCTTGATTTCACTTTCTTGACTTGCTTCATTTTTCTGCATTACTTCAACTCCCTCGTATAATATAGTCATAGCTTAGGTTGCTTTTAATAAAAATTTAAGCTATGC